>VFQQ010000035.1_pt1 | contig 371952 bp, 344 predicted proteins | sample 3512341 | NCBI WGS metagenome assembly VFQQ01 (sample SAMN10412373, study PRJNA504923) | tailings metagenome | isolation source: Relicate 2 Philex TSF1 revegetated site | place: Philippines: Tuba, Benguet | collected 2017-08-29
AAAAGAAAAATTAACTATATTTAATTGATAATAAGATAATTATGTCATTTTAAGGAACGACTAGTTAAGTTTTATTCCTTTAATCGTACCTTAATGGAATTGAAATCATAGACCCTTACCCGGGTAGTCAGATTAGTGACACTCTTTAATCGTACCTTAATGGTTTTACTATAATAAATGGCCTGGCCCTGGTCAATCTGCTTTTTCATCCGTGCGTTCTCTCCTTACATCGATAAAAGGACTTTTCATAAGGTAGAGAAACGTCTGCCTTTCTTCTTTTTCAAACTCTTTTAAGCCATAAACCACCTCGTTCGCCGGAATCAGCCTGAATGTTCCGAATATCCTGTCCCATATGATAAAAATGTCTGCGAAATTAGAATCCGTGTAGAGTTGTTCCTGATGATGGTGTACCCTGTGATGATCGGGCATTACAAATAGCAATCCCAGTGTCCTGTTCAGCCATAAAGGATAATGCAGGTTGGCATGTTCAAGAAAGAAGAAAATATAAAGAATAAAATAATACAGTGCCATTGAAGTGACGTCTGTTCCGAATATCCCTGCCGTCAGAATATTGCCGGTCTGGTAAATAAGAATCAGTTCAATCGGGTGAAACCTGAACGTCGTGGACGAATCCATGGTGGTGTCGCTGTGATGCACTCTGTGCAGTCTCCACAAAAGTGGAAATCTGTGTGACGCTCTGTGGATCCAGTAAGTGGTAAAATCATAAAGTATAACACTCAGAATCAGTTTCGTCCAGAACGGAAGCTCCGTAAGGTACAGAAGCCCGATCTGATTGGCATTCAGCCATTCGATACAATAGACCTGCACAGTTACAAAAAACAGATTGAGGGCGGTCAGCGTAATCTGAAAAAGGATGTTTTGAAACAAATGGTCTCCCCTTCTTTTAAAAGAAAAAGGCGTTCCGGATACCTGTTCCAGCGTAAAAAAAACAGCAAGTAATCCGATAATAACATAGTTGGGGTCTATGCTCAGGATTTTGTCCAATACTTCCATATTTTTTTCTGTTTTAATGATTGTTATCCTTCAGACAAAAGCATCTGTGATATCTTTCTGAAATCATAGCCCTTAATCAGAAATTGCCGTTCAGGTAATGAAGAAAGTTTCTGTTTATAAAATACATCTTAATAAAATCCGAAAATAATATTCAGGGATATCGTTAACAAAAGACAAACTCCAACAATTGATATGTTTACAAAGGCTCTGACCACCCATTTTTCGTGCGATAGGCTATAATTGAGCTGCCTGGAAATAACAACGGCAATGCCCATCAGCAGGAACCATACGGTAAAAAACAAGGACAGCCTTCTTCTTAATAGTGTTGTAACCAGATCGTGAATGAGACCGCAAAAAACAAAGGTTATTATAACTGCTATCCCGGCCGGAACTATTTTTTTCAGTGGTTTAAATACTTTTGTACCCAGATAATATCCAAAAACAGGGTTCCAGAAATTCCAGAAGGAAGGGAAATTTTTAGCCCCGAGTGATCTTTGTAAATTGTTACGGAGCGAATCCGGATGGCCGACAGGAACGCCGTTTCTTTTTTTTATATATTCTGATAAATTCATTCAAAAGCAGGTCTTTTGTTTGCTGATCCTGTAAAGGTGGTGATGCTCTCAGGTCGTAATTAAGGAAGTGTAACGGTTAAGTTAACTATTTACAGGCTTTTTTACAAATTAATTTGATTAAGCGGTCAATTTCGCTGTCCGGTTTATTGAGCTCCCGCATTCATCAGGATTTCTTCAATGCCATCAAATCCCTTTTTTCTTGCTCGGGTCAGCGGCATGGCCCATGAGGCCCCTGTTTTGTTCGGGTCGGCCCTTGTTGCAACAGGTATTTTACCCTCTCCGTATGTCTCCATCTTGCAGCCAGCACCTCCCACACTTTTGCAGTGGTAGATCTGACACCATTGGAAAGTGCCACAGGCAAGTCCGTCTTCAGTTCAATCGGGTGTATCATATTCGGGTATGGTTTGTCTGTTCAGCTATAGCAGTTTTTCACTGTCCGAATTTACAGATTATCCCTGACAGCAAAGATATTCTGCATAGAGGTTTTCTGGTCATGGCTTTACCAATGATTTTGAAAGTTTGCGGGTTTTGAATCTTGTATATCTGAGCAGAAATACGAATGCCTGTTTTCTAAAAGGACAATGTTGTCATAAACCTTATATGCTGAGCCTCAAAAAGAGTCTTGCGCGGAACTATATTTTTATATAATTTGCCTATTATCAGCAGATAACAACGTTAAATCACTTATTTAATTTCCGGTCTGAAATGGATAAAGATGCTCAGCTTATCATTCACATGGTTTCCAGTCTCGATGGCATCATTGCCAAGAAAGATAACAGCGTATCCTGGTTCGACACTGCTGATTACTACGCAGAAGGTGCTGATGAAGAGTCGCCGGAGGCATTTATGCTGAGTATCGGCTGTTTCATCATGGGCGCCCGTACTTATGAACACGCCCTCGCCTTGTCTGTTGAGTATGGCTGGCCTTATGGTGATGTACCTACATTTGTAATGAGTCATAAGCCCCTCCCGGTAGAGCGGAATAATGTACAGATCATTCAGGGCGGATTAAGCGAACTGGTCAATGAGAAACTGAGACGTGCTTATAAACAGATCTGGGCGGTGGGCGGAGCGGTACTCAGCAGAGAACTTCTGCGTTTGAACCTGGCCGATGAGATCTGCCTGTCGGTTTTGCCGGTCATTCTTGGTGACGGGATCCGCTTTTTTGATGAAAGCCTGTCAGAACAGGATTTACATCTGTCAAAAGTAACGGCTTATAAAAGCGGTAAGATAGAAATGCGGTATATGATTAAAAAGTAATAGTACGGTCTGAAAAAGTTTTTAATTCCTGATCAAAAAATATTCTTCATGTTATTGAACAATATCCGTCCGTGCCAAACCCTGCAACCTTTTGTCCGGTTTTACAGAATTGTGGATTTCGACTTTACCGGGGCGCCGGATCAGCTTTCTCAAACCAAAGCATATCGACCCCGTATTGAACATTGCCTGCAGTTTACACCTTTTGACGCTGAAACCGTAACGTATCCCGGTAAACAAGGGCTCTCTCACAAAGTGGCACTTTTTGGCCAGCAGACTGTTCTGACCCAGCGGAAAGTAGGAAAAAGATTCCTGAATTTTCAGGTAGTATTTCAGCATGGTGTGTTACCTGCTTTGCTCAGCATACCGGCTGAAAGCCTTTCTGATATCTATTGTGATGCGGAGTTGTTAGTCGGTAAGCGCGTGCATGAAATCAACGAGCAACTGGCCCAATGCCAGGGACATGCTCAGATGATAGAAAAAGTAGAAGATTTCCTTATTCAATGGATGCGTGCCAGGGTGCCCGGGGTTCACCCGGTCAATCAGATCGCCGGATTAATATCCTCTGCTCCGGATAGCGCGGGCATGGAATGGTATGCTTCTCAGGCCAACCTCTCCTACCGACAGTTTGACAGGGTGTTTAAAATGAACACCGGAATTACACCCAAAGACTTCAGGATGCTCATCAGACTGGATCGGGCTTACCTCATGAAAAACAGGTTTCCGGAGAAAGACTGGCTAAGCATAGCGCTTGAATGCGGATTCTATGATTACCAGCACCTCAGCAGAAATTACCGGAGGTTTACCGGGTACGCTCCTACCTCGTTTTATGAACTTGAGCGAACGGCGCCCGAGCGACACTTTGGCGACTTTGAACACTAATGTTCCGAAGAAAATAAGGATATGTCTTTTTTGTACCACCAGCCCCCTGAATCTTCCGGATAAATTTGTGATAAGCAATGATCACAAATATGATTTCAAAAATAAGCAGGACAATCGCCATCGTCATTCTGGCCATTATGCCATTCAGTACCATTTTATCGTCTTTCTCACCCTACTGGACATCACACAGTTTCCGGGATTTTCTGATCGCAAGTGTTATTTTTGCCTGTGTAAGTATAGTGTTGGGCTGGTTGGTTTCAGGCCGTAAGATCAACCCTCCGGGAGGGCTGTTGTTTCTCCTCGGCTTGCTTATTGCCCCGCCGTTTATGTTGGGTACGCCCGAAACCAGTCCTAAACTGCTGGAAAGAACAGCAGAAGAACATTTCCGTTTTGCCATGCTGATCCTGGCTTCTGTTGCTTTCATAGCAGGCTTTGTTCAGGTATTCCGGCATTACAGAAAATCGCAGGCCGCAAGCGGTTTGGTTTTCATTCCACTGGTCATTTGTGCTGTACTTTTGCTTTGGGACAACGCCTCTTCCTATAACTTTTCGGCTGAGCTGGAAAGCTGGATTGCTTCCGGGAAAAATGCCGGTGACTTCTTTCCGGCTTACGATTTCCACGAATTTTTCAGAACGCTGGGCCGAAGTCTTATTTATGTACTGATATCCTGGCTGGCTTTCATAGTGAGAAAAGAAGCCCTGCTGAAAAAATGGCAGCTGATTTTTCTCATCGCTTTTTGTGCTGTCGGGATCGTCTTTTTCTTTCTGACAAATCTTGTTGGCCTCCAGTTCTATTTCCCTTTCATGGTTCCGGCCATTGCCCTTGCGCCTGCCTACTGGCTTGGACTGATGATGATCACGTCCCGGAATGGCCGTTGACAATGCAGGGAATACCTCTGTAAGCTGATGTTTTTTCCCGGGCCGAGCACTCGTGCAGTGTGTCTTTAATAGAAAATAAGGTAAATTGCACACGGCTTCGTAATAAACCGGGCATCAGCATGAAAGAGGTATTGCGGCAGCACATTGAAAAGATCGTTCCGCTGACTGATCAGGAGGTTGACTATATTTTTTCTCATTTTGTGCTCAGGAAAATAAAAAAGCACCAGTTTCTGATTCAGGACGGCGATCAGGTCCGTAATGATTTTTTTGTCGTGAAAGGTCTCCTGAAAGCCTATTTCACCAATTCGGACGGCAAGGAACACATCCTTCAGTTTGCCATGGAAGACTGGTGGATCACTGATTACCAGGCGTATTTTAACGGAACGGGCGCTATCCTGGCTATTGATGCCGTTGAAGCGGCTGAAGTATTATGCCTGTCCCTGGAAAACCGTGAAAAACTCTGTCAGGAACTGCATAAGATGGAACATTTCTTCCGGAAAAAATCGAATGCCGGCTACATAGCCCTTCAACAGCGGATTCTTTCACTATTGAACAACGACGCCCGGCAGCGGCATGACCAGCTTCTGACGCAATATCCTTCACTCTTCAGAAGGGTTCCTAAAACACTTATTGCCTCATACCTAGGCGTTTCAAGAGAAACCCTGAGCCGCTTTTCAAAGTAACGTGATCTGTATCACATTAAACCTGTGACATACCTCCTGTGTGGTGTTGAGCATTCCCCCGAATTTTGCAATGTCAAATTCAGAAAAATGAACAACATCGTAAAAAACATTTTAACAGGAGTAATGGTCGTTGCAGGTTGTACCATGCTGTCCGGAGTAAATAAAGCAACCGCGCAAACAACAGATTCAGCAAAAATGAAAAAGAAGATTTTGTTTGTCGTTACCAGTCATAATAAGAAAGGTAATACAGACGAGCCGACAGGCTATTATATGGGTGAAGTGTCACATCCCTGGGAAGTACTGCATGAAGCCGGATATGAAATTGATTTTGTCAGTCCACTCGGGGGTAATCCGCCTGTTGATGGCTTTGATCTCAGTGACCCTGTCAACCGGAAATTCTGGGAAGACAGCGCTTATCAGGCAAAGATCAGAAACACAATGACACCCCGTGAGGTGAAAGCAGAAGCATATGCAGCCATTTTTTATGCCGGAGGTCACGGCGCTATGTGGGATTTTGCGGATAATACAGGCCTCTCCGCTATTGCTGCCCGAATTTATGAAAATAACGGAGTGGTAGCTGCGGTTTGTCACGGACCGGCCGGCTTGGTTAACATCCGCCTCAGCAATGGCAAATACCTGGTAGATGGTAAAAAGATCAATGCTTTTAGCAATGAAGAAGAAACAGCCGTAAAGCTCGAAAAAGTAGTGCCCTTTCTTCTGGAAGATAAGCTGATTGAACGAGGGGCTATTTTTGAGAAATCAGCTCCGTGGACTTCTCATGTGGCAGTAGACCAACGGGTAATCACCGGACAAAATCCACAGTCTGCTGCTGATGTAGGTAAAGCTATGTCAAACCTGCTCAAATAAGATTCAAAGCCGGCTTCTGCCGGTTTTTTTCGTAAATAAATAAGAAAAAGCTTGCGCAGCTATTTAACTGCATTTATATTTGCAGTCAAATAGCTGCATTAATGGAATTAAGAAGAGATGTTTTTCAGGCCATAGCCGACCCTACCCGCAGAGCCATCATCACTCTTCTGGCCCTTCATGCCATGACTCCCGGGGCCATTGCGGCCAATTTTGATTCTTCGAGACAGACGATCTCACGGCACATTCAGATTCTTGCCGAATGCGAAATACTGAAGCAGGAACAAACCGGAAGGGAGATCTATTATCACCTGAATCCTGTAAAAATGAAGGAAATAGCTGATTTTATAGAGCCATTCCGGCAAATGTGGGATGAAAGATTCGATAAGCTGGAGGCCGTTATGAAGAAGTACAATTTCGAAAAACCATAAGATCATGAAAAGAAAAACGCAGGTTCATGCAGAATCAGGCCGTCAGGATATGCTGATTACCAGGGAATTTGATCTGCCGCTGGTACTCCTTTTCAAAGCCTATGCCGATCCTGAGATCGTGGCGCAATGGATGGGAACCAAGGTAGTGAAACTTGAGAATAAAAGACATGGCAGCTGGCGGTTTGAAACTTCTGATCCGGCCGGAAATGTAGTTTTTAGCGCCAACGGGGTAATTCACGAGTTTACTCCGGAAAAGAAGATTACCAGGACTTTTGAAATGGAAAATGCGCCTTTTGAAGTACAACTTGAGTTTCTGGAATTTGAAGAACTTACAGAAAATACCAGCAGACTTAACATCCATATTGTTTATCGTTCGGTCGAATTACGTGATCAGATGTTGAAGCTGCCTTTTGCACAAGGACTCGGTATGGCGCATGACAGGTTACAGGATGTTGCCGGAAAACGGAATGACCATGAATCCTAAAGCAGATTTCTTTTTTGCCGGCAATGGTAAATGGCATGAGGAATATGCCTTGCTGAGAGCAGCCATCCTGGAGTGTCCGCTTTCAGAAGAACTGAAATGGGGTTGTCCCTGCTATACTGACGGCGATGCCAACATCGTACTTATTCACGGTTTCAAAGAATATTGTGCCGTTCTGTTTTTTAAGGGGGTTCTGCTTAACGACCCCGACGGGGTTTTGATCCGTCAGACGGAGAATGTTCAGGCTGCGCGTCAGATGCGCTTCACCAATGTAAATGAGGTTATTGAAAAAATTCCTGTCCTTAAAAAACTGGTAAGAGAGGCCATTGAGGTGGAAAAGTCCGGCCTGAAAGTGCCAATGAAGAAAAGCTCGGAATTTAAGATGGCAGAGGAGTTTCAGAAAGCTCTGGAGACTACAGAAGGGTTGAAAGTTGCTTTTGAAGCATTGACACCGGGCCGGCAGAGGGCCTATCTGCTACATTTTTCCTCACCCAAACTTGCCGCTACAAGAGAAGCCAGGGTCATGAAAAGTATTCCCCGGATCCTTGGCGGTAAAGGACTTGACGATCAGGATATCTTTAAGAACAAATAAACCTTGTATAAAAATGAAAAACAACCCCTCTGAAAAACGAAACAAGATTATTTACTGGATTGCTACAGTATGGATGGCGCTGGGTATGGTTTCCAGCGGAACGGTACAATTATTGGGAATTAAGGAAGAGACAGACCTGTTCGACAGTCTGGGCTACCCGCATTATCTTATGAGTATCATTGGTGTCTGGAAAATCCTGGGAGTGATTGCTGCCTTTATTCCTGGTTATCCGGTACTGAAAGAATGGGCCTATGCCGGTTTTTTCTTTACCATGTCCGGAGCAGCCGTTTCTCATCTGCTGAAAGGACATGCTTTCGGAGAAGTTTTTCCTTCTGTTTTTTTATTGATACTCACAATGGTTTCCTGGTATTTCCGCCCTGCCGGAAGAAAAGTGGCCTGATCTGAAAAAGGGTGTCAGAATTAAAATATATTTGAACAGGGAGATCTTACAGCAAAATCTTTAAAAGCCGAAAATGTATGGCAGAAACAGAAAAAATATCACCGGAACAATGTGCTGAGTTACTGGACATTTTAAAGTCACGCTTTGAAAAACACATGTTCCGGCATAAAAACATCGTCTGGGCAGATGTGGTAAGCAGATTGCTTGAAAGGCCGGAAAAGCTTTGGTCTCTGGATGAAATGGAGCAGACGGGTGGTGAACCGGACGTGGTGGGCTTAGATACGTCTTCAGGCGAATACCTGTTTTTTGACTGCTCTGCCGAGAGTCCAAAAGGCCGGAGAAGTATCTGCTATGACAGAACGGCTCTCAACGCCAGGAAAGAGCATAAGCCAGCCAACAGCGCAATGGACATGGCTGCAGAAATGGGCATCGAAATGCTGGATGAGCAGCAATACCGGACGTTGCAGACACTGGGGAGTTTTGACACCAAAACCTCCAGCTGGATCATTACTCCGGAAAGGATCCGGAAACTGGGGGGGGCCTTGTTCGGAGACCGGCGATTTGACACGGTCTTTGTGTATCACAATGGTGCAGACTCTTATTATGCGGCACGGGGCTTCAGAGGATGTCTTAAAGTGTAGAAGTAATGAAAACAGTAGTTATCGGTGAATCGTCCGGAGCAGACATGGATGAAATTATGGCTGTTTATCCGAGACACAAAGCCGTGGTAGATCGGTATATCGCCCGGGGTGAGGTTATAGGTATCGGCCCGTTTACTGACAGAGGGAACATGGCTATTTTCAGGACCAGGGAAGCCGCCGAACAATTTGTAAAAGAAGATCCCTTTATCCTTGAGGGCCTGGTCCGTTCCTTTGTGATCAGAGATTGGAACGACACTCTGCTTATCTGACAATATATAGTAGAAGAAAGCCCTGCTCCAAACGGAACAGGGCTTTTTAACTAAACAACTAATTTTAATTATCAGTATTTAGACGCTCCGGTTATTCGGAAGTCACATGCACCTTCAGCTTTTTTTTCAGCAGCACAGGATGATCGGTTTGAATCACATTGGCTCCGTTCTTCGTCAGTTCGTTCAGTCCGGCGGTTTGTCCCTTGAGTAACTGAAGGTCCGTAAGTCCGAGCGCATTGATCCAGATACGGGCGCCTCCGGCTTTTATCAGATCACACACTTCCTTTGTATTGGTTTTGGGATCAATATGGACGATAACCGGTTCATACCTTTTCAGCATGGGTACAACGTCCTCAGCCCGGTAAATCCTCGGCATGATCATCCATTTCCGGTTATCTCGACGTATGGTATTCAGTACCACCGTATCAGAATCAAAGAAGATCACATCACTGAAGTGTGCATGTTTTTTCACAACATCAAGTACCATATCCACCTGGTCTGTTTTCATATCAAGGTCAAACAAGGCCCTTCCGCGCGAAAAGACCAGTACTTCTTCCAGTGTCGGTATCCTTTGAGCGGTAACACTGTCCGCATGTTTCAGAAAGAGCTTTTTAAGCTCTTCAGAACTCCATTGTTCAATATCGCCTTTCCCTGTCGTAGTCCGGTCAAGTTTTTGATCATGCAGAATAAACGGAATCCCGTCTTTTGATATTCTTACATCTATCTCAATAATGTCTACCTTATTTCTGATAGCGCTGTCAATGGCTGCAAGTGAGTTTTCCGGCGCCTGGGTATGGTAAGCCCTGTGGGCAGCTACAAGAATCTCCGACGGATTTTTATGAAGATCCGTCCTTACGGCAGATTTACAAGACAGAAATAAGACAACAAGGGAAAGTAAGCATGCCTTTGCAGGAGTTTTCATTTTCTCTTCAGCATAAAGGGTGAAACAGGTTGTCTTTTCAGACCGGGGCCTTCAATCATAAGTTCGATAGCAGAGCGGTCTCTTTCGTTAAAATACTCAATGCGGATCGGGTGCAATCCTGCCTCCAGCAGAATCTGACCGCTGCGGTTGTATTCTTCTCCGGCTTCGCTGAACAGTTCTTTGCCGTGAACAGAAACTCTGAGTTTATCATCGGCATGGCCTGAAAATGTATAGAGTCCACTCGTTTTTACCTGGATGTATCCTGTGAAATCCAGTCCCCAGTAATCTTTGCGGTGAGCCACCACCTCAGGTGAGATCATCGTGGCGGTTCCTTCGCTTACCTGCGTCCGGTTGTATTGATCCAGGGCGAGTCCTCTCACCGCCTGCGCAGTAAAGTACCTGTAATGCAGACCGGGTACCAATCCGTTTTCTGAAACGGCTTTTCTCATTTCTTCTTTCGAAAAATCGAAGGCGATAACCGGACTGGTGTAACCGCCAGCAAATGTTGCGGCTTTTAGTCTGGCACTTCTGTCAAGTCTGACGGGGCCTGTGTATTTCGCTGATTGTAATGAAGGCTCGCTGCCATCCAATGTGTACCGTATTTCCTGCTTCTCGAAAACCGGTCTCAGAATAATTTCGGTAGAATTACTGAACACTCTTTCTTCGTTCATGATCCTGGGACTGGGTGGTTCAGGAGAGGTTACCAGGTTATCTCCCTTTCTTTTCTTCATAGTAAAGGTGTCAAAGAGGAAGCCGTTTTCATCGATTGCCTGAAACTCAAGTACATCATCTGCGATGCTTACATAAGAAAAGTGATGAGTGGTTCTGAGCTTGCGGGTATACCAACTGCGGGTGGGTGCAGGGTTTTCCAGTCCGCCGCCGGCACCACCGGTATTGATATAGATAACGCCTTTTTCCTGGCTTACCTGGTCTTTGAATATGGGCCAGGTGCGCTCATAAGTGTGAATGTGGCCAAAGAAAACAATATCCACCTGGTATTTTTCATAGAGATGGATCAGGTCTTTCAGGTCAGGATCCCCCGGCAGGGCCTGCTCTACATAGGTATCACCGAAATCGTTTTCGTCAGAGGAATACGGGGGATGATGATGGACTGCAAAGTTCCATTTGCCGTCTGATTTGGCAAGCTGTTCCTCCAGCCACACATATTGTTCCGAGCCTTTGGTAACGGGCCGGTTGCTGTCTATCATAAAAAAGCGTGCATTGCCATAAGGAAAGGTATAATAGTACTCCGGCTCAGGATTAGACATGTACTGATAATAATAGGCGGCATCATGTTCATGATTACCCAGAACGGTATAAAGGGACAACCTGCTCATGAAGTCATTGGAAGGGCGGAAAAATTCGTCCACCCAGTTGGCCTTATTATATCCCAGGTCTACAAGATCACCCGCCAATAGCCCGAAGTCCGGTCTTTCTTTCCAGGCAAGCGTGGATATCTTACGCCATACTTCCGGGTTACTTTGTGAGTCACCGAAAACGGTAAAAGCGAAGGCTTTATCCTCTCCGAGGGCGGTTCTGAAGGTTTTCACTTCTCCTTTCAGTGTATCGCCACCTTGTGTTACCGTGATTACCTGGTACAGATATTTGGTTTCCGGCTTAAGGTTTTCAAGATGTACTTCATGCATGTGCGAAAATCCTTCAACAGAAACTTTCTGGTCCAGATTGGGCACTTTGGTGTTCCAGCCGGGAATGCCATAAAGCACTGTACTTGTAGCAGGCTTATCGGTTTCCCATAATACTCTGATACCGGTATAGGTAGCAAACTGCAGATAGGGTTTTATCACAAAAATTACCTGGGCATTGGCCTTTCCAAACAGAAAAACCAGGAGGATAGCAAGAAACTGCTTTTTAAGGGTCTTCATAAATCGACGGTTTATTTTACCTGTAATAAATGTATAACTGCCGGAACCGTAGATAGGACTACTTCCGTATTTTTTTTGTAAAACTATAGTCTGAAATAGTTATGATGATACTGCACCGGTAATCATAATGATTTCTTAAAATCAGGCCAGAAAAAAGGCAGGAGTTCTCACCCCTGCCCTCTCTGTACTATCCATTTTTTACCAGGGTTTGCCGGTACCCTGCACCAGCCAGGGCCGTGACCAGGCGCTGTTCTTTCCGTCAGCCTGAGAAAAAGATGTCACTTCCAGTTTTTCCACCGCTGCATCTGCATTGGTCTTGTTGATGTTCAGTTCATCCTGCATATAATAGAACCTGAGCGGAAGAGCCCCTCTTTTCGCTGCCGGACCGGCTTTCAGTTCGGGAAAACCTGTTCTGCGGAAATCAAACCAGGCTTCGGTAGCGGCAGTCCAGCTTGCGATCCATTTCTGTTGCATGATCTGCTTCAAAGTTCCGTCAAAGGCCACACCAGTATTCGCAATGTAAGCATTGTAGCCGGCATCAACCCTCCAGGTAGTCATTGAGGCTTTAACACCGTCTTCATATCTTTTTCTGGCATCGCCGGTTGCCCATCCTTTAAGAGCTGCTTCTGCAAGGATAAAGTTAACTTCTGCAGCAGAAATGAGCCGGGCTTTGAGTAATGTGCCTTTTGCCTCCTTATACATTTCATTAAGAAAAGAGACATGAGGATTAAAAGACGTTTGTCCCGGTGTAGGGTTAAGGTTGTAAGCCGAAGGCAGCGCCGAGAAACTGGTCGGAAGACCTACGTATTCAGGGTCAGTATCTACAACCGTATTACCGACTTTGTCAGGAGAAAGATAGCGTTTACCATCCACAATCCTGTCTGTTCCTGCCGGAAGAGTTGCATCAACAACGAGCGGCACCTCGACTTTTTTTGCCCATACGGCCAGTCTCGGGTCTTTCAGCGCCTGCATGGCTTCTACCAGCGTAGCTGCCATCTTTATTCTTCTATAGTTGCTGCCGCTGACATCATAAACACTGTTGGCAGGCCAGGATGTATTATTGGATGTACCTGGAAAATCCATTATTACATCATCAGAGGCAGTAAGTATCAAGGGATATTGGGAGGTGTTGGCGGTAATTTTCTCAATTCCGGCTTTGGCCACATCCGGCTTTTTGGAGGATATTCTCATATAATACCTTAACAGCAGGGAATTGGCAAACTTTCTCCATTTAGCCGGATCTCCCGCAAAGTAAATATCTACAGAACCTACAATATTGGAATATTCAGAGGCTGATTTAGATAACAGAATATTGGCTTTTTCCAGATCAGTGATGATGCCATTGTAGATCACTTCCTGACTGTCAAAAGCCGGAAGCAGGTTTTCTGTTCCGCTTACTTCACCATTCAGCGCATGAGTGTACGGAGCATCTCCCCACAGGTCTGTAATCAATCCGAAGATGAAAGACTTCATGACCAGTGAAACACCCTGATGAAATTCCAGATTAAGTGCTGTTGATCGGTCATACAATAGTTTGTTGTTTCTCAGAATGTCATAATAAGCACTCCAGCTTTGGTTGGCCCAGTCATAATCATTATGTTCATTTGACCAGGCGTCCTTTTGGGTATGCTGCACCACACCGGCAATATTCTGATACCCCAGGTTAAGATATGCCTTTGCGGACTCACTGAGTACAGTGGGCATGATCAGGTTGGGATTTACCGATTCGGGAGGAACGCCGTTGGGGTTCAGGTTCACTTCTGTCAGGTCTTCACATGAGGACAGGATCAGAAGTAAAAACGGAATAATAAATATTCTTTTTATAATATTTTTCATGATAACATCGAATTTTCAGTTAAAACGTCAGACCTAATTTAACACCAACCGGAATCACCCATGGAGTGACATTATACCTTTCAATACCTTGTTTGAATTGGGTTCCGGCCTGTACACTGGCCTGGGGTTGAAAGGCATTTTCCGGATCAATTCCGATTTTGGCGGCTGTCCAGAGTATAATGTTCCGGCTATAAACCGAGAGGTTGGCATTCTGAATACCGGCTTTGCTCAATAGTTTTGAACGGAAATCGTATCCGAGCGTGATTTCTCTCAATTTGATAAATGAAGCATCAAAAGTGGCTGCACTGGTAAAATTCCAGGGATAGTTGTCTCCGTACGGGATAATTTTGGTCTCCGGTCCGCCGAGGTTTTCCTTGTAGCCGATCACATTTCCTTTATCGTCGTACTGTGCTATCACTCCCGGATTAAACACGCCGTAATAATAAGTATTTCCTCCGTATTCGAACGGAAAACCACCGTATTCCGCCGTAGGACCGCCAACAATGTTGAATTTATTTCCGGAGACTTTAATGAGTTCATCCGCATTAGCCACAAGGTAGTCTCTCAGCGCCGCGCCCGACAGCCCGTTCGGATTGATCAGATTATCCAGAAAACGTTGTGTCTTGAGGTCAGACTCGCCATAACGATACGTCTGGGAGACAAATTCACCGCCATTTCTCCAGTCAAACGACATACTGAGGGTGAAGTTTTTATATTTAACAGATGTTTGCATTCCCAGGATAAAGTCGGGATTAAAGTTCCCGATCTTATTCTTGGTATTGTTGGCATTAATGTCCTGCCATGAACCGTCTTCATTAAGGATGGGATAACCGTAGTAAGGAGAGTTTTTATCTTCCACGGTGATCATCTTACGGTCGTAAATATCCCCTATCTGTTCTCCTACGTAGGTCCAGGCACCACCCCTGGCGTCTGTCCACAAGGTATAAAAGGCAAGACCCGGGGCAAGTTCCTTGATCGTGGTTCTGTTTCGGGACAGATTGGCATTTACATCAATTTTCCAGTCTTTGTTTTCAAAAGGCACACCCCCCAGCGACAATTCTATACCTTTGCTTACCAGCAGACCGGCATTAATATTTTTGGAGGCAAATCCTGTTGAAGGCGCCAGTTTGGTAGGAATGATCTGGTTTCTGTTTTCAACGACATAATAGGTAGCCGATGCCCGCAGCTTGTTTTTAAACATGATCAGGTCTGCACCCCCTTCATAGGAGGTGGCTATTTCAGGTTTCAGGTCAGGCAGCAGAATGCTTCCCGACTTTGACAAACGGGTGATCGTTCCCCAGGCTTCTTCGTTAGACAGGGTATTCATCAGACTATAGGGGCTGGTATCATTTCCTACCTGGGCCACACTACCCCTGATTTTCAAGAGGTTAATTTTTCCGGAAGAAAGATTAAGCGCCTCGTTCAACAGCACACTGACTGAGGCAGATGGATAGAAATAGGAACGGTTAGCCGCCGGTAAGGTACTGGACCAGTCGTTTCTGGCTGTTACATCCAGGTATACCATGTCTTTGTATCCCAGGTTGGCGAGGCCATACGCACTGTAGACCACTTTTCTTGACCAGCTGTTGGCATAATTAATATTGGCAGGCGAAATATTGGCAAGCGTGAACAGACCAGGAATAATCAGTCCGGTACCATTACGGCTCGCATTCATCACATCTGTATTCTTATTCTGACGGGCGTTCCCTCCCGCCGAAACTGAAAGTGAAAAGTCTCCTGCCTGTTTTGCATAAGTAGCCAGGAAGTCCGCATTACCTTCAAAGCGTCCGAGGTTAATAATACCATAAGCCCCTCTTGGCTCTCCGGTGTAACTGTTACCGATCTTACTTTCACGTGTTTCGTTGTACGTATCAAGGCTGTACCTTCCCATAAGGCTTAATTCCGGCGTAATCTGCCAGCTTGCCTTCAGATTGCCAAAAAAGCGGTCTCTTACAAAAGAGTTGTTGACTGCGTAGGCAAGAAAGTAAGGATTGTTATAGTTGTTGACAGATTGCGACTTCTGTTGCAACCCTTCCTGACCTTCTACCCAATAGCTTTTCAGATCCAGGATATTGATATGGGGAGAAACGGCATAGGCCCATTGCAGCGGATTGGTTCCTCTTTCATTGGCGGGTCTGTTATTTGAGTTATTACGACTGAAATTCAGATTTGAACTCAGCGTCAGTTTTTTGCTTAGCTTCAGCGTAGTGCTGGCTTCAATGCTGTTTTTAAAAAGGTCTGAGTTCGGAACGATACCGCGGTTAGTCATATTGGAATACGATACGCGGTAATTCATGAAATCATTGCTGTTGGACACAGACACACCATTATTGGTAGTAATGCCTGTCTGTACAAAATTCCGTACATTGTCTGGATGTGAAACCAGTTCGGTCGGAACCAGGTTCCCGTTGGCATCTCTGGGACTGTTCCACTGTATGGCCTTGTAGCCTTTATCCAGTTCCGGTCCTACACCACCGGCCGATCCTTCATCGATCATCAGTACGCCGCCCGGATACGGATTGTTATCCGGAGTAAACGGCAGAATGCCTGTCGCAAACTTGGAATGCATCTTCAGGAATTTGTAAGGCTGGTCAAAGACCACACTGGAATTGACATTAACCGTCATTTTTTTAGCATTTGCACCTGACTTAGTGGTGATCAGCACTACACCATTACCCGCCCTTGAACCGTACAATGCGGCGGCACTGGGACCCTTTAGTATCGATATGCTTTCGATATTTTCCGGATTCAGGTCAGAAATAGCATTACCATAATCTACTCTGTTGTCACTGCCTATCTGACTTACATTGTTCAGTGAGTTCGTCACAGGAACACCATCTATAACAAAAAGCGGCTGATTGTCATTGCTCAGTGAAGTAGCTCCGCGGATGACCATACTGACAGAGGAACCGGCTCCACCTGTCGAATTGACTGTTACACCGGGGACTTTTCCAGATAAACCGTTCAGGAGGTTTTCCTGGGTCACGGCACTGAGATCTTTTCCGCTTACTTTTCCGATTGAATAGCCCAGAGATCTTTCTTCTCTTTTGATACCCAATGCTGTCACAACCACTTCTTTAAGACTTGCGGTTTCCAGCTCAAGGCTTACATCCATTGAAGACCTGTTGCCCACCGGCACTTCTACCGGCTTGTAGCCTACAAATGAAAAAATAAGACGGGCATCTGCAGTGCTCACTTCAATGCTGTAGCGTCCGTCGGCATTGGTGGCACTTCCTTTTTGTGTGCCCTTAAGCACTACACTTACACCGGGTAACTTCTCCCCGTCATCAGAAGTCACCGTTCCGGTGACCGTTCGTTTTTGCGCAACCGCTGACTGCAGACCGGCTGCCCAGAAAAGGTATAGCAAAGCAGGGAGACAAAGCTTCCTTAACAGGATAAAAGTGACATTCATTCTTTACTTGTTAATTTAAATTGTTTTCTAATATCAGACCTTCCCGCAACTCTGTGGCATAGCGCCGTTCAGCCTGAAACCGGTAGGATTTCAGGTTGTACAAGTTCATTCCTTAAAAGGCCATCAGGGTATAGAACATACTGAACGGGCAATATTCTCCTCCGAACAGATTTATTAGATAACCTGCTTACAATAAGAATTTTAATGAGATCATTTTGTCGAATTCGCGCTGCAAATGTAGAATTTGAAAACAAGATTATATTCGCAAAATGCGTTATTTAATCGTCATTTTACGCAGCATTGCAATTCTTTATAATGGCTTAACAATAGCCTCTGAAATTTGATGATTTTTTTACCATGTACAGCCCTGAATGGGATTAAATCAAAAAAGGAACACCGGGCGGTGTTCCTTTCTGTCGAGTATTTTATCTATGTCCCGGAATCTATCAGAAGCGTTCAGCATAACCTTTCAAGATTCATCTTTCGTATAGAATTTATATCCTTTAGGAATTCGTAATCGTTTACAGGAATATTCAAGGGATGTTTTCTTTATTCCGCCACGAAACTTTTCAGTGCTTCCAGAAGTTGCCGGTTTTCCTCTTCTGTTCCGACAGAAATCCTCAGGCAATCTTCACAAAGGATCACGTTGCTTCGGTCTCTGACAATGATCTTTTTTTCGAGCAGGAATGAAAAAATCCTTGCCGCTCCGCTGAACCGTACGAGCAGCTGATTGGAATCGGATGGGAAAATCTTCCGGGTAATGGGCAGCTTCAGCAGTTCTTCAGCCAATATTTCCCTTTCACGGATAATCCTGGCCACATACTCATCCTTTTTGGAGGAATTATTCAACGCTTCCAGCAGTAATCCCTGGGTTACTATATTAATATTGTACGGATATTTGATTTTATTCAGCACTTTTATCAGCTGAGGGTCTGCATAAGCTACCCCTAGTCTCAGTCCTGCCATACCCCAGGCTTTGGAGAATGTCTGAAGTACAATCAGGTTAGGGAAATGTGTCAGTTCTGTTATAAAAGACGGCTCAGAAGCGAAGTCAATATAAGCTTCGTCTACCACCACAGCCTTTTCAGGAAATGCCTTCAGCAATTGAATCACCGCCTGTCTGCTGACCAGATTTCCGCTCGGGTTATTTGGAGAGCACACCCAGATGATCTTGGTAGCTGCATTTACTGCGTCAAAAACACTGTCAAGATCGATCTGAAAATCTTCGGTAAGCGGGGCATGCTGTATCTGTACCTGTTGAATATCTGCGCATACCTTATACATACCATAAGTTGGTGGCAAGATCAGGATATTGTCTTCTTTGGGTTCACAGATGGCCTTGATCAGAAGATCTATCGGTTCGTCCGATCCGTTTCCGATAAAGATCTGCTCAGGTCTTACCTGCTTGATGGCAGCAAGCCGGGTTTTTACTTCCCACTGATAAGGATCGGGGTAACGATTGTAACTCCCGCCCGTTACTGATCCGTAAGGATTTTCATTGGCATCAAGAAAAACGCCTTCTTTACCGGTATATTCATCTCTTGCGGATGAATAAGGTGTCAGACTCTGAATATGTTTACGGATAAGCTTCGAAAAATCCATGAGGTACTCCTGATTATTGCTGTTTAAAAAAGTGCACAAATTTCGGAAATAAAAATCTTATTTCTGAGTAATTTCCAAAAACAGGATTTGATTACTTTTTCTGCAGAACTTTTCCCAGAAGTATCAGATATCCCTGCCCCGTTGATGTTGATGTAGTATTGATGTGGATAAAGGTTAGGATTTTGGAGTACTGTTATCCTATTTTTGCCAGACTTTAACCTATAAAATATTAGAAAATTCATAAACATTAATTCATTTTTCATGAGAAAGAATATTTTCCTACTGGGTTTCAGCATCGTGGTTTTTTTCGCACAGGCACAGAAAGTCCCGCTTCCTGTTCTGCCGGTTTCCGCGTCAGAAAACAGCGAATATATGGAAACGGTCCAGAAAGCTACCTTCAGATATTTCTGGGATTTCGCTCATCCGGTTTCAGGAATGGCGCCTGAGCGTTCTGCAACTCCCAATGTCGTCACTTCGGGTGGTACAGGCTTCGGGCTGATGGCGACGGTGGTGGGTACGCACCGCGGCTGGATCAAAAGACAGGAAGCGGTCAAAAGACTGCTAACGCTTACTTCTTTTCTGGGGAAAGCCGACCGCTTTCATGGTGCCTGGTCGCACTGGCTGGATGGCCGGAACGGCAGAATGGTTCCGTTTGGGGTAAATGACAACGGCGGAGACATTATTGAAACGGCGTTTCTCGTCAACGGACTGCTTGTCGTAAGAAGCTATTTTGACGGCAAAAATCCGGAAGAAGTGAAGCTCAGGGATCAGATCACAAAACTCTGGGAATCGGTTGAGTGGGACTGGTATGCTTCCAGAGGCGATGGTTTGTTTTACTGGCACTGGTCTGCAGACAAAGGATGGATCATGAACATGCCGGTGAGAGGCTATAATGAATGCCTTATCGCTTATGTACTTGCGCTCGGCTCTCCTACTCACCCCATTAAGGCTGAAGTCTACGAAAATACATGGAAGAAGAGCGATTTTTATCATAATGGGAACAGCTACCTGGGTTTCCCGTTGTCCATAGGATTTCCCTATGGTGGCCCCCTGTTTTTCACACATTACTCTTATCTGAGTCTTGATCCGAGGCTAATGGCGGACCAGAAAACAAATTACTGGCAACATAACCTCGCCCAGTCGCTGATCAACTATACTTATTGTGTAAAAGAAGCACCTGAAGAGTACGGATATTCTACAGAAAACTGGGGCTTAACGGCGAGTGATGATTACCATTTTTATGATGCGCACTCTCCTACCAATGACAACGGCACCATATCGCCTACTGCGGCCTTGTCTTCTTTTCCTTATACCCCCGCCCAGTCGCTGAGGGCTATGAGGTACCTTTATTTGAAAAAAGGCAACCGCTTGTTCGGAGACTATGGGTTTTACGATGCTTACAATGAAACCAAAAACTGGTATTCCAATCAGTACCTGGCCATTGATCAGGGGCCGGTAGTCGTAATGATGGAAAACTACCGCTCCCAACTGATCTGGAAGATCGGCCGTAATATTCCGGAATTATGGAACGGACTCAGGAAAATGGGGATTACCACACCTGAATACCCTACCGGATTTTACATGTACATTCCGGATCCTGACACTAAAGAGACGGAGTTGCTTCAGCATCCCGATCATGGAAAGTACCTGCTTGATTTTGCCGTAAAGGGAGATGAACCCATCAGTATTGTTCTCAAAAATGCCAAAGGAGAAACAAAAACAATTGCCGATGGAATCAAAGTGAAAGGGATGCAGATGGTGAGTTTCTCAGCCGACCCCGGGAAATATGAGATCAGTATATCTCAGGGGACCAAAACCGAAACCATGAAGTTTATATTGAGAAGGTAATGCTGAACCCGGAGGGTATTTCGCAAGAAAGCCTCTCCGGGTTTCTCTTTCTTAATTTAGCCCCAGAAAACGCTGAATTTTGTCTTTCAGAACAGTATTGATCTTCTTATAAGACTCAAGTGTCCATCCTGCCACGTGCGGAGTAAGGATTACATTCTTTGCTTCCGATAAATACCCGAAAGCCTCCTCCTGTTCTGCACTCAGCTTTTTCAGTTTCTCATTTTCCAGCACATCCAGGCACGCTCCTTTTACTTTTCCGCTTTTAAGGGCATCCACAAGGTCTTTCAATACCACAATTTCACCTCTGGCAATGTTGCAGAAATAAATGTCCTTCCGGAAAGAAGATAAAAATGAAGCATCTATCATCCTGTTGGACTCTTTGGTCAATGGAATATGCAGGCTCAATACATCCGCTTCCCTGAAAATCTGATCCATTGAACTTTCCTGAATGAACTGATTGCCGAATCCGTAGCGGTATTTATCATAAGCCAGAATCCTGCAACCGAAAGCAACCAGCCGGTCGGCCGTGGCTTCTCCGTTATTCCCAAACCCGATCAGACCGACGGTCTTTCCAAACAATTCTTCTCCCCTGTTGGCTTCTCTGAGCCATATCTTTTGTCTTACTTCCAGATCAGCGGTATTGATTTTATGGAACAATGACAGTAACATGCCGATCAGGTGCTCGGCCACAGCTACCCTGTTGGCTTCATTAGCCGCAAACACCTCAATTCCCCTGCTTTTGCATTCATCCAGGTCGATAAGATCCAGTCCGGCACCTGCACGACCGATAAACCTGAGTTTCACCGCCTTGCTGAGGAATTCCCTGTCGATAAAAAACTTGCTTCGGATGATCAGCCCTTCATAATCAGCCACCCTTTTCAGCACTTCCTCCTGGCTGATATTCGGAAAATAATCCACATTCAAACCCAGTTCAGTAGGCATCTGAACAATGGACTCGTGCATTTCATCGACGATCAAAACTCTCATTTCACTTTCTTTTCTTAAATTTGGGCAAAAATACGATTTTAGCACTTATGGAAAATGAATATCTGCCAAATATTGGTATCAGTATTGGTGATGTAAATGGGATCGGCCCGGAAGTTATTCTGAAGGCACTTCAAACCGGAAGAATCAACAAAATATGTAATCCCATCATTTACGGATCAGGTAAACACCTCAGTAAATACAAGCACCTTGTTGATATGCGCGACTGGCAGTATGTGAATATTCCGAATGCTAAACAGGCCAATCCCAAGCAAACCAATCTCATCAATTGCTTTAAAGGTGATTTTTTTGAGCTTGAACCGGGCAAAGTGGTTCCCAAAGCCGGACAACTGGCCTTTGAATCGTTGAAAAGAGCCGCTGAAGATCTGAAAAAAGGTGAAATTGATGCGCTGGTAACGGCACCGCTTTCCAAAGACAATACACAAGGTCCGGAATTTAACTTTCCGGGACATACGGAGTACCTTGCTCATGTATTCGAAAAGAAAGAAGTGCTTATGCTCATGATCAGTGATCAGCTGAGGATCGCGGTAGCCACCGGGCATATCCCTTTGCAGGACGTGAAAAAATACCTCAGCAAAGAACTCATTGTCGGTAAAGTAAAAATGTTGATTGAGTCGCTGAAACAGGATTTCTGGATTCAGAAACCGAAAATTGCGGTTCTGGGCCTGAATCCTCATGCGGGTGAGAACGGACTTCTTGGTAAAGAAGAACAGGAAATTATCAATCCGGCGCTTGAAGAACTCAGAAAGAAGGGTAATCTGGTCTTCGGTCCGTTCCCTACAGACGGTTTCTTCGCTTCCAATCAGTGGAAACAATATGATGCTGTACTGGCTATGTACCACGACCAGGGCCTCACCCCTTTTAAGATGCTTGCTTTTGAAACAGGCGTAAACTTCACAGCAGGCCTCCCCGGCGTAAGAACCTCTCCGGATCACGGCACAGCATTTGATATCGCCGGTAAGAACATCGCCGACCCGTCTTCTATGCTGCATGCCATTTATGCTGCCATAGACATTGCCAAATCAAGGAAAGAAAGTGCAGATCTGGAAAAAAAATCAATTAAACACCAAAAAATAGACCTGGACAGCCTCAAGAAAGAAAAACATTAATCCGGCCGGATTTCCATGTTTTCAAGAGGGCTTCTCAGCTTCTCTATCTTTACATTGCTCAGTTGATTGTAAAATGAAGTGGTCTGAAGGAATTTGTGTCCGAGAATCTCCTGCAGGAGGTGAATATCGAGACCCATTTCGAGACTGTGTACCGCAAAACTGTGTCTCAGGGTATTTATGGTAGCATCTTTTTTGATACCGGCTTCGTTTAATGCTTTCTGAAAAAACAACTGGATATTACGGGCAGTGTATGTTTTTCCGTTTGCTCCGGGAAAAAGAATGTTATCCGGTTTGGATTTCTGAAGATACTTTTCAATAAAAGCAATCAGATTAGGAGCAAGCCGTAGTATTCTGAGTTGTCTTGTTTCTTCATCAACGATATTCAGCGTACACTCTTTGAGATTGAGATCGCTGACTTTCATCTGAATGGCTTCACTGATTTTGAGTCCCGAATTGTAAATCAGCATCAGCAAAACCTTATGCTTCAGATTCCTGATGGAAGTAAACAGGGCATTGATCTCATCCTGGGTAAGAATGTCAGGGCTTTTCTCTTTTTTTAATTCTCCGCTGGCTTTAATGGTGAGCTTTCTGCTGAAAATAACTTCGTAAAAAAGTTTGATGGCTTTTCCGGCCTGAATTACTTCATTTTTGTTTCCTTTTTTTTCAGATAATTCTACCAGATAGTTGGCAATTAATTCATCTGTTATTTTACTTTGCGGTACATCACGAAAGTGGTTGTAGAAAACAAAAATCGCATTTCGATACGCCGAAATTGTCATGGTATTATACTTACCCTTTTTCAGAATTTCAGTAAAGCGTTCGATCAGATGGGTCACTCTTTCTTAATTTTATAGTTAGTTTATTCATTTAATAGGAAACCAAAAATATCAAATTTTCCTCATAAAATACGTATTTACCATTCAGGATGTTAATTTTTTTTATAATTCTCTATCTCATGCTGACCTTGTGGATCGGCTGGTACTCCTCCAGGTTTGTAAAAACCTCCGGAGACTTTGTGCTAGCGGGTCGTAAAATGCCCGTTTTCGTCGTTGCATCGGGTCTTTTTGCTACCTGGTTCGGTTCCGAAACCGTTATGGGGGCATCGTCCGAATTTCTTGAAAACGGTGTCCTGGGTGTCATTGAAGACCCTTTCGGCGCTTCTTTGTGTCTTCTTCTTACCGGCTTGTTTTTTGCGCGCCCCCTCTATAAACTCAATATCTATACGTTTTCTGACTATTTCGGTATGCGGTACAATAAAAGAGCAGAACTTACTTCTGCTTTTTTTATGATTCCATCCTATTTCGGCTGGATAGCTGCTCAGCTGGTGGCGCTTGCGGTTATACTGGAAGCCGTTGCCGATATTCCTTTTGCCATTGGTGTGATCATCTGCGCGGTGGTTGTCCTGTTTTACACCTACATCGGTGGCATGTGGTCGGTTTCTATTACGGATACCATCCAAACGGTGATGATTATTGGCGGAATGGTGATTCTCGCGGCTGACCTTTACATCAAAGCCGGTGGATGGCAGCCGGTTTACGTTACCACCCCCCAGGGTTTTTTCAGGTTTACCCCCCGCGAAAATACGTCGGTGGAATGGCTGGCTTATTTTGCAGCATGGATTACCATCGGACTCGGGTCAATTCCGCAGCAGGATGTCTTTCAGAGGGTACTTTCTGCCAATTCGGAAAAAACGGCTGTGCGTGGGGCGGTCATTTCTTCATTTATGTATCTGACTGTTGCTATGCTGCCACTTGTTATCGCTCTTTGCGGCACCGTGCTTTATCCTGACGTCAAAGGAGAAAACCATCAGATGGCCATTCCCAACCTTGTCCTGCTTCATACAAACATCGGCATGCAGGTTCTTTTTTTCGGGGCGCTTTTGTCGGCTATACTGAGTACCTGCAGTGCTGCCGTACTCGCACCGGCCACCGTTGTGGCGGAGAATATTATTCGTCCTGTATATGGTGATAATATAAAAGACGAAGTATTATTGAGGATTATGCGCTATTCTACCGTACTGGTAACATTTGTAGCAGTTACACTGGCTTTTAATAAGTCCAACATCTACGAACTGGTTGGCGAATCCTCTGCCCTTAGCCTGGTGGCCCTTTTTGTCCCGCTTGCTGCCGGATTGTACTGGAAGAAAAGCACTCCTCTGGGAGCCGTTCTTGCCATGTTCAGCGGTACACTGGTGTGGATTACATGTCTCTGGCTCGAAACGGAGGTCTCTCCTATGTTGTGGGGCTTCATGGCCAGTATAACCGGAATGATCACAGGAACGTTTATTGCCCGCAAATGAAAAAGCAAAAATTTTTGTCGGTAGAGGAATTTATCGGCGCGCAGCCTTCTCATTATCATGAACTGTTGTTCAGAATAGATCATACCATCCGGATGGCCGATGACAAGATGAAAGCGCTCATTTCATTTAACACCCCTTTCTATTTCTGTGTTGATCTGCTCTGTTACATAGGCAAAATCAACAAAAAGGTCTTGAGATCGTGTTTGCGAAAGGAGTTCTCATTGAAGACGACAGTGGAATACTACAGGCTAACGGAAGGAAGCTGGCCAAAGGAATCCTGTTCAGCGGCCTTTCAGATTTTCTGGAAAAAGAAGAGCTATTTCTTGAAATCCTTCATAAGGCCATTATAGTAAATCACCTTCCCGAAACCCCGTCTTTCCGGGATATGGTCTTCCGTCCGGGAGGAAAGGCCTGACTGCAAACCGATTCTGCCACATGCCAGGCACCTGTCCAGGCGGCCTGAAAATTAAAGCCTCCGGTAACAGCATCGATGTTGAGTACTTCACCGGCCAGGTAAAGGCCGGGCCAGCGGACAGAACCGAAACTCCGGTCATCCACTTCTGACAGATCAATGCCGCCTGCCGTCACAAACTCTTCTTTAAAGGTACTTTTGCCGTTTACATCAAAAGTCATTTCACAGAGAAGTCCCGAAAGGGTCTTAATATGCCGGTTACCGGTTTCTGCAAATTTCTGAAACGCTCTGATGCCCGCCTGCTCACATATAAATTTCCAGAACCTGCCTGTGAGTCCGAAAGGGATCTGACTGCTTACATTTTTTTTGGAAAAGGTAACGGTCAATTCCTTGAGTGATGTCTCCACCTCTGCTCTGCTAATGTCAGGCAGCCAGTTGACAGTAACCTTGAACCGGTATTCTCTTTCATGAAGCAGAAGGGCTGCTTTGGCAGAAAGCTTAAGGACCGCCGGACCTGACAACCCCCAATGGGTGATCAGTATGGGGCCGTCTGTGTTCAGATCTGAATGTGCCAGGCTCACATTGACACGGTTAAAACTGATACCCTGGAGCTCTCTGATGGGGTGGTCGGGAAGATTAAAGGTAAATAATGAAGGTACCGGCGGAATGATCCTGAGCGTCAGTTCATTCAACTGATCCCAGATTCTTTTATCACTTCCGGTAGCAATAAGCAGGTTTCGGGCGAAAAATATTCCGTTCTGTTGTGTTTCAACCCTCCATAATTTGTCAACAAACTCAAACTTATCCACCCGGGTATGTGTATAAATCTCTGCTCCTGCTTTTTTAGACTCCTGTATCAGGCAATCCATAATGGTCTGGGAGGAATCTGTAACCGGAAACATCCTTCCGTCTTTCTCGGTCTTGAGCTTCACTCCCCCCTGTGCAAACCATTCCACTGTCTGTGCGGGGCCGAACCGGTTAAACGGTGGCTTAAGAAAGGTGTAGCCCCTGGGATAGTTTTCAAGAAGACGGTCTGTATCAAAACAGGAATGGGTGACGTTACAGCGACCGCCACCCGAAACTTTTACTTTCTGAAGCACATCCCTGTTTTTTTCAAGAATGGCAATCCGCAGCCCCGGCTTTCGTCGTCCTGCGTGTGCAGCGGCAAAAAATCCCGCAGCTCCACCTCCGATGATCAGGAGGTCATAGGTTTCAGACATTATTCTTTGTTATATTTCTCCATCAACTGCTGGCGTTTGTCTCTCAGCAGCCTGGTAAGACTCTCTATATCCTTCACATCATTACCATACTCAAAAGTAACACGGTCTTTCACATCTCCTTTCTGCAGCACCTCAAGCCATTCCGAACCGCCATCTGCGCAGTCAGGGCAGCCGTAAACATCGTTAAGCCCACTGATTTTACTCAGATTCAGCGCTTTGGTAATGGTTTCAATTTCAGCAGCACTCAATTTTTCTTTATACCTGTATTCTTTAAGATCCACAGAGGATTGTCCGCCCCGTATGGCTCTTTCCTGAACAAACAACTCTACCTCACTCCCTTTAATAATTATCTCATTATAACATTTTCCAATACAAAAACCGAAACTTTGACCTGATTTAATGGTCAGTTCATTTAAGACCGTGCTCTCAGGAGCGTCAGCCGTTGATTCACAATTCGTTAGTGTGAAGGCCGAAATAAATGCAAAGAGTAAAGTAATTTTTTTCATTTTATTTTTGATTTTTGCATTTAGGATTCAAAATAACTTCAAAAAGTTGGAATATGACCCAAAAACAACTGCAAATTATCAGCCAGTCACTTAATGTCCATGAAAAAAGCATCATTAACACCATCAGACTTTTAGAAGAAGGGGCCACGGTTCCGTTCATTGCAAGGTATCGTAAAGAGGTAACAGGCAGTCTGGACGAACTCCAGATTCTTGAAATAAAATCGGCCTGGGAAAAGTTCAGGGAAGCGGATAAAAGAAGAGAAGCCATTATCAAATCTGTAGAAGAACAGGGCAAAATGACGCCTGCTTTGTTGACCCAGCTTCAGAATGCACTTTATATCAATGAGTTGGAAGACCTTTATCTTCCTTATAAACAAAAGAGAAAAACCCGTGCCTCCATTGCCATTGAGAAAGGCCTCGAGCCCCTCGCCAGGGTGATCTTTGCACAGACGGAAAGGAATGTTGAGTCATTGGCAGTGAAATACCTGGGCGATCAGATAAACAATGTGGAAGAAGCCCTTGCCGGTGCAAGAGACATTATTGCCGAATGGATCAATGAAGATCTTGAAGCGCGTACCCGAGTGAGAAAAATTTTCGACCGTGAAGCCCTGCTGACGTCAAAAGTAAAGAAAGGAAAAGACGAGGAGGGCATAAAATACAAGGATTACTACGACTTCAGCCAGGAGCTCAGCAAAATACCGTCTCACCGGCTGCTGGCCATCCGTCGCGGAGAAGAAGAGGGTTTTCTCAGAGTTGGGATTGAAATAGACGGAGAAAAGGCCGGCGATGCTCTGGAAAGGCTTTATCTGAAAGGTTTGCCCGAGTCCAAGGCACAGGTAGCCGAAGCCATCGGCGACGCTGTGAAGCGTTTGCTGGTTCCGAGTATTGAAACCGAGTACGCCGGTAAATCAAAAGAAAAAGCGGATGTAGAGGCCGTCAATATATTTTCTACCAACCTGAGACAATTGCTGCTTGCGGCTCCACTGGGCCAGAAAAGAACACTAGCCATCGATCCGGGATTCCGCACGGGCTGTAAAACGGTTGTTTTGAACGAGTCGGGCGATCTGATAAGCGATACGGTCATTTATCCGATGGATCGCAAGATGGAGGAAGAAGGAAAGCTGCGTAAGCTGATTGAAGACCATGATATTGAAGCAGTAGCGATAGGTAATGGTACAGCTGGCAGGGAAACAGAGAGTTTTGTAAAAAATATGCTGAAAGGTAACCCTGCGTTTTCCCGTATCCCGGTGTTCTCTGTTTCAGAGCAGGGCGCATCCATTTATTCGGCTTCGGCAGTGGCACGTGAGGAATTCCCCGATAAGGATGTCACCGTCAGAGGGGCTGTTTCTATTGGACGGAGACTGAAAGACCCTCTGGCCGAACTGGTCAAAATTGACCCGAAATCGATCGGCGTCGGTCAGTACCAACATGATGTAAATCCTAAGTTTCTTAAAGAAAGCCTTGATACGGTAGTTGAAAGCTGTGTCAACCTTGTGGGGGTAGAACTGAACACCGCCAGTAAACACCTGCTGAGTTACGTTTCCGGGCTCGGACCTGCCCTGGCGCAGAATATTGTGGACTACCGGAGTAAGAACGGTAAATTTTTGTCCAGGGAAGAACTGAAAAAAGTTCCGCGCCTCGGAGGGAAAGCATTTGAACAGGCAGCCGGTTTCCTGAGGATACACGGATCGAAAAATCCGCTTGATAATTCTGCTGTACATCCCGAAAGTTATCATATTGTGACCCGTATGGCCAAAGATGCCGGGGTGACCGTTTCTCAGCTTATTGAAAACCAGAATTTCCGGAAAAATATTGATCTGAAAAAATACGTTACCGGTGATACCGGACTTCCTACCCTTAATGACATTATACAGGAACTCGCCAAACCCGGACGTGACCCCAGAGAACAGCTGGAGGTGTTTGAATTCGGCAACGTTCATGATATCCAGGATCTGAGAGAAGGGATGGTTTTACCCGGAATTGTCACTAATATTACGGCTTTTGGTTGTTTTGTGGATATCGGGGTTCACCAGGACGGCCTTATTCATGTTTCACAGATGGCTAACCGTTTCATCAAAGATCCCAATGAAGTGGTGAAGGTCCACCAGAAGGTACAGGTAAGGGTTACAGAAGTAGATATAAAGCGTAAACGGATTGCACTCAGCATGAAAGACGTTTAAAATCATGGAATCAATCAGTGTCTTTGAAATCATCAAGATAGGCATAGGGCCGTCCAGTTCGCATACCATGGGACCGTGGAATGCGGCCGAGTATTTCATGACTTATGTAGAAGAACAGGGCCTGACTGATGATCTGACGGGTATCAGAGTACATCTGTTCGGATCACTTGCCAAGACCGGTGTCGGACACGGCACTGATATCGCCGTTGTGATGGGGTTATCCGGAGCGGATTTCAGAACCATTGATACGACCAGTATTCCCGGTAGACTGCAACAAATAAAGTCTGAGAAACGCCTGATGGCGGGCGGCAGAAAAGAGATCGGATTTGATTTTTCAGAAGATATTGTTTTTCATTTTGACGAATCATTGCCATTCCATCCCAACGGAATAAGGTTTTGTGCGTATTTCTCAGGAAGGGAGGAGCTAAGCAGAGAGTATTTTTCTGTCGGTGGCGGATTTGTGATTACCGGCGAAAAGGTGGTAAGCGATCAGCAAAAAGTTGTTTGCCCCTACCCTTGTCATACGGCCACTGCTATTGTAGAATTCTGCCACACCCTGCAGGTAGGTGTTTCTAACCTGGTGATGCTGAATGAGCAGGCATGGAGAACCAGGGATGAGATTAACAGCCAAGCCTTGCTGATTTTCCGTGAAATCAAAGAGGCGGTTTTCAGGGGAGTCAATGCCGCCGGAATTTTACCGGGCGGCCTTCAGGTCAAAAGGCGCGCCGCAGATCTTAACCTCAGATTGCTTGGCAGCACTTCCCCCGCAGATATGGATGTATGGATGGAAATGGTCAAAGAATCCGGCCGCTCCTTTTCAGTGGTCAATAAATGGATAAGTTGCTTCGCACTGGCCGTCAATGAGGAAAATGCGGCTTTCGGAAGAATTATTACCGCCCCCACCAACGGAGCTTCGGGGGTTATCCCGGCAGTTTTGATGTACGCCTGCCTTTTTACAGAAGCATTCGATGATGAAAAGGCCGTCAGGTTTATTCTTACGGCCGGAGAACTGGGGACATTGTTTAAGAAAAACGCCACCATTTCTGCCGCTATGGGCGGATGTCAGGCTGAGGTAGGTGTGTCGTCAGCTATGGCGGCGGGTGCTTTGACGGAAATCCTGGGCGGCAGCCCGCAGCAGGTACTCATGGCAGCCGAAATTGCGATGGAACATCACCTGGGTCTTACCTGCGATCCGATAGGCGGACTGGTACAGATTCCTTGTATCGAAAGAAATTCAATGGGAGCAATAAAAGCCATTACTGCTGCTAATATTGCCCTGGAAAGTGACCCGGCTGATGCCAGGGTGTCGCTGGATGCTGTTATCAAAAGTATGTGGCAAACCGCACTGGATATGAATCATAAATATAAGGAAACTTCTGAAGGCGGGCTTGCCGTCCATGTTTCTGTGAATGTAGCAGAATGTTAATAAACCTCAATCAAGATAACCTATGACACTTCAAACCTTTGCCGATGCCGGTGACCTTGCACTGCATACCGCTAATTTCATTATCGGCTTGCTTAAAGAAAAGCCCGAAGCCACACTGATTCTGACTTCCGGCGATACTCCGGTAAAATCATACCAGAAAATAGTCGAGCTGGCTCCTGAGGGTTTATTTGACAAAGCCACCGTAATAGGACTTGACGAATGGGTGGGCATTCCGCCATCCAGTGAGGGCAGCTGCCGGTATATTGTAGAGGAAAATCTGCTGAAACCCTTACAGGTTGACCCTTCCCGTTATACTTTCTTTGACGGGCTCAGTGAGGACCTGCAATCGGAGTGCAAAAGAATTGATACCCTGCTGAAAGAAAAAGGAGGGGCAGACCTGATCATGGTAGGCATAGGCGTTAACGGTCATATCGGCCTGAACGAGCCAGGCACCCCGTTTGATCTTTATTGTCATGTGTCTGAGCTGGCTGAAGTGACCGTTACAGTAGGTCAGAAATATTTCAAGGAAAACACCCGCCTGCAGCATGGTATTACCATAGGTCTCAAACATTTTCTGGAAGCAAAGACGGCGATCATCATTGCAACGGGTGAACGAAAGGCTGAGATTCTGAAAGAGACCGTAACATTGGAACCATCTCCCTCTCTCCCTTCCACAGTAATTCAAATGCACCCCAATGGTTATATCTGGGGAGACAGAGAAGCTATGCGCCTGACCGGATCAGAAGTATAACACAGAACTATAAGCCAGGCCATTGGCCACACTATAAAAATTGTCTCCTGACCGGAGTTTCTGTTCACCGAAATGTCCGGCAAACATCTGCTTCAGGGCTCTGACCTGGGAGGTACCTCCGGTCATAAAGACAGCATCAACGGCCGCTTTTTCTATTTTATACTTTTCAAGAAACTGCAGCAGGTAGGTTTCAATCTGGGCCAGATTACGGTTTATAATCTCATTTTCCAGCGTTTCGATGCTGATATTTTCCGAAAATGCTATGCCGTTTCTTTCAAATGCAAAATCAGAAGAGTCATTTTCTGTAAGTTCGATTTTTACTCTTTCTATTTCTCTGAACAACTCATAACCCAGGTTATCTTCAACAAGTGTCAGCAGATTTTTCACCCTGAAATCATTGCCCGAAAGAAAATAGGATTTACTGATTGCTGTTTTCATTCTCAGGGAATCCAGAAAGTTAATTTTATCCCAGGAACAAATGTTGGTAAAATAGCTCAAAGGCAGATCGAGCCATTTTCCGGGACTGAACTGTTCTTTTACCCCTCTTCCGAAATGTGGCGTCCCCTTTGACCACATGATGTCAGACTCAAAGCTGTCGCCTCCGATGTAAATGCCGTCACTGGCCAGCATATCTGAGCTCCGGTCTTTAAGGCCCACGGCCTCTGGCCGGAGTTTCATCAGAGAGAAATCGGAAGTACCGCCGCCAAAGTCGGCCACAAGGACCAGTTCTTCTGTTTTAATCTGCCTTTCATAGGCAAATGCCGCTCCTACCGGCTCGTACTGAAAGTGAAACTCCGTAAAGCCTGCAATCCGGGCTGCTTCACTCAGCCTTCTTACAGCCAGGCTGTCTTTTTCAGGATCAGTGTCAAAAACCACCGGTCTGCCGAAAATAGCCCGCTCAGTGCTTTCACCCAGAAATGCGTCTGCCTGTTCTTTAAGGTGCAGAAGGATGAGCGCCACAAGGTCTTCTGCCCTGAAACGCCGGCCACCGATGCGGGTATCAGTAAAACTTTTATTAGGAAGTACTTTTTTTACGGATTTCAGAAAGCGGCCTTTCATTCGGCCGTTTACATACTCTTCCCTTGCCTTTTCACCTGCAAAAAAGGATTGTGAAATAGTCCTTTCCGTATTTTCCGGAAAAAACAACAGTGAGGGAGCGGTAAATAGCCGGAGGATCTCTTTCTTCTCCGTATCAAATATGGCTAAAGCCGAATTGGTGGTGCCGAAATCAATTCCGTAAATATATTTGCTCATAATTTTCTTATTTTTACCGGATATTCCCGGTAAAAGGGGCGCAAAATTAAGCAAAACGAAAGAATTTAAAAAATCATATGAAAGTAAAACGTTGGTGGCTCTGGCTTATAATTCTGGGAGTTGTGGTGCTGGTACTTTGGAACATGCTGTCTATCAATGGCATCGGAGATCTTAAGGGTGATTTTAAAGAACTGGCCGTATACCGTAATGAAAACAATACGGGTCCGGTGGTGCGCATTTATGCTGTAAGTGTTGCCGACACCCTATGGGATGAAATGGATAAATATGGTGCATTGATGCCTCATACAAAGTATGGCAATACAAAAGTTTACTTCTTTATGGCCGGTGCGCCTGTTCCTTCGGAAGTTCAGCCGGGGGCCTCTCCTTTTGATCCGTCCTTCAGGGAATCATGCCTTGCCGTATTTGAAAAAGAGAGCATGGGAAATACTACGCTCATCAGGTACCCTTTTAAAAAGTGAATCCGGGAGATTTTCCGGATTCTGATAACTCAGTCAGCCTTCATTGAAAAAGGTATGCCGATCCCGATATTTTCCCATCGCATCTGAATTACCCCCTCATTTTCTCCTGTGACCTTTACTTCGTAGGTCAGTCTTTGGGTAAAATCATTTTCAGAAGGTTTCACAGGGATTCTGAGTACATCCTCTTCCTGCTTATACGCATCAGTGAGGTGTTGTTCATAATTTTTGTTCAGAATAAATGTCCAGTTTTCTTTCCCGGGGATGGTGAAAATCGCATAAGTACCCGCCGGTATCTCCTGGTTCTCAATAATAACGGTCTTCATAAACCGGATACTCGTAGCATTATGAGCGCCGCTTACCCATACCGCATCATACGGAACCAAACCACCCCATATGACTCGCTTTTTTACGCCGGGTGCATGATAACTGATATGAATATGATTTCCGGCAATGGTAGCCATAGCCACACGTGAAGGGCTGCCCTTCAGGGTATCTTCAGCGATTTCCCCGCTATTGAGTTTCTGAATGTAACTTTCTGCTGAAAGGTCAGCGGCATTATGCATCTCGTGATGGCCGGTCTCCTGATGGCAGGCTGACAGGTAAAATATACCCGCCAGAAATAATGTACTTATATTTCTCATTTGAATTTTCTTGAATGTTTACTTATTGTTCTGAAAACCGCGGATTTTTGATAAACTCCGGATCTGAAAGGGTTTTGAGAAAGGCGAGAAGCTGTTTTTTTTCATTATCAGTAAGTGCAATACCCGGCTTGTCCCCTTTCTTCAGAAGCGGATCAAGTGTTTCACTGTCTTCCACGCCTGATTGATAATGTTCCAGCACAGCTTCGAGCGTCGGAATGCTGCCGTCGTGCATATATGGAGCGGTAAATTCAAGATTCCGGAGTGTCGGAACCCGGTATTTACCCCGGTCTGCTTCATTCAGTGTAATCTCCTCTCTTCCTTTGTCAAACCTGAAATTATTGGGTACACCGTTGTTACGGAAAGAGCCATCCGTAAATAGGTCTGTAGCGTGGCATGAACTGCATTTTTGCTGGAAAACCTGTAAACCGGCCGATTCTTCTGAAGTGAGCTTTTCTCCTTCATTCCGGACAAAGCGGTCATATCTGCTGTTCGCTGAGATCATCGGAGCCATAAACTGGGTCAGACTAAGCAAAAATTCTTTTGACGTAATTTTTTCTACTCCGTAAACAGCTTTAAAACGCTTCTGATAATGCACCGAGGCATTGAGTTTTTCCAGTACATGATCAATGGTCTCATCCATTTCAGCTTCATTTTCCAGGGCATTGAGCGGGGTCAGGTCCAGATTGTGAACACCGCCATCCCAGAAATAGGTGCCCGAGAAGATCAGATTCATCAAAGGTAGTGCATTCCTCCTGCCCAGGCGGCTTTCCACACCATGACTGAAAGTATGATCCTGGTTGGTAAACCCGGCAAACTGCTGATGACAGGATCCGCAGGAAATAGACCCGTCTCTTGAAAGCATAGGGTCATAAAACAATTCCCTTCCAAGCACAAACCCTTCTTCGGATACTGGATGTTTCTCAATATCATAAACCGGTTTGGGGAAATTGCCAGGCAACTGTACAGGAACCTCTTTCTGTATGCGGAAGGCACTTACCCCGACCAGCACAATGCACGATATGGTAATCAGTATTTTACGAAACAACTTCATGGATTGTCACTTTTCATAGGTTACTTTACCACAATTGAACAATGTGTTGTAATGATCAGCAACACTGACAGAGAAATCACCCCACATTACATTGGATCTTTCCTTAACAGGTGTTACTTCAAAAAAACGGTCCACTTCAAAATATATCGGGATTGATGGTGTTTTTTTCCGGCTTACGATTATAGCACCCAATTCGAAATCCTTGATTTTGATGTTATTGATCGTCTTTGACTTATAACCGCCGAATCCCCCGATATGGTATTGAAAAACATGTTGCTGTTTTTCAGGCGCCTGTGGAGAAATACCCTCCATTTTAAAGAAAATATAGCCTGAATTCCACGCCCAGTACATTCCTCTGGCAGCCTCCCCCATATCAAGTGCGCCGGTTCGCTTGCTGATATCCATAGTATTACGCAAACTGTCAACTCCTATAGTAAATGTGATTTTACGATATTTTCCGGCAGGTATCTGATTTAGCCTGATGGTCCTAGAACTCTGATCTGTCTGTTTTACCAGGAAATAAGAACTGTCAACAGGAAGGACATAAACACTCCCGTCTTTCCGTGTAAGGCTGATATTACTTATAAAATAGCTGAGCAAAGTAAATTCTACGGTTTCACCATGTCCGTTTTTATACTTTTTTTTCAGTTCAAGCGGCACTTTTTCATAAAGATTCTCAAAACGTACCACTACATTCCCTGTGTTTTTCTGTGCATTGCTGTAAAGGCCCGTTACCAACAGAAAGGTGGTAATAAGAGAGAGCCGGATATATATTTTCTTGTCCATAAACTTAATAATTCGGTCAATTTAATGATAATAATTGCTTCATGAAAATTTTCACACCATGAGTTCAAAGCAAAGCAAGCCATCTGACCCTTATTTGCCGTTACCGATACCATCGCTATACGTTGCTAAAAGGCGATTGAATCATTGAGATGTCCGGGATCACCTTATCAATTCCATTGACCACGCTGATTCTCTTCTATAGAACGCCCTCCTTTTCACGATCAGGTAATCATTGAGCTGAAATTTTATTTTTTCAGGATTGTATGCCGGTAAGTTGACCCAACAGTCTGTTAGCGTCATTGTGACAGACTGTAAATCTCTCCGGCATACAGACTTTGCTTGAAACGGATCAAAAATCTGCTTTGAAATGAAAACTCATTAGTCTATCAGGCCCTGGGAGGTACAAACAATGAGGGATGAACTAAAGAAGTGTAGGTTGAGGCGTACTCAAAATTATCCGAAGCTGTGAAGAAAAGGCAGGCAAGTTCAAATTCTGTACTGGCGATCCTTGGTGACACAAAATTCTCGAAACCGAATAATTTACACGAAAATGAATCTGAGGCTTGCTTTTCCTCTTTCTCGCGTGCTGCTTCTATGCGCTTGGCAAGATAGCATTTACCGTCGCAATGAAGCTCCGGGCGATTTTTATTAATGCAGTAGTTCTTGATTATAAACTCTTTTCTCAGCTCATAGTCGATGAAAATAACGGGTACAATTACAGACCTGATAATAATCAGGCCTGCTGTCAGCAGCATAATAAAAGATCCGGTTTTCTCTCTGAAAATAGACATCATTATACAAAAATAGACTCCGGAAGGTGTAATAAAAAATGGCTTCCGGCATTTACAGGCTCAAAATATTGTTAAATCCCCGCACCCAGCTTTCTGATCATTCTCAAGACGGATTCGTCTTCTGTAAAATTTCTAACCTCTTTATAAGGTATCCAGGCCAAAGCATTGGTTTCATGATTCCGGATGAGGGGCAGGCGCGCATCGGTCTCGAAGCAATAGCGTACATCATAGTGGAAATGCGGAGGAATACCTTTATGTTCGGGAATGAGATGAATATCTATGTCAAAAACGGGAAGTTTCCCCACTCTGATCTCGGCACCGGTTTCTTCCAGAACTTCTTTTCCGGCCACTTTGAGCGTATCCGGGTTTCCATCACAATGTCCTCCAGGCTGAAGCCAGCGGTTTAATTTTTTGTGATGGATCAGGAGGACCTTTTCAAGCGAAGGGTCAATGACAAGCGCTGAAGCCGTGACATGTCCTTTTAAAAGTGTTCGCTGAAAACAGTCCGGTTCAGATGTTATAAAAGTCAGAAATTCATGATACATATCTGTTTCATGACCCGCTTCCGGCGTGTATCTTTCTAATTGTTCAATAAGATTCATCGATCAAAATAATAGGAAATCAGGGTAAAACAGCTATGCCATTCGGTTTTTTGCCGGCTGCAACTTTTTTTATTATTTTCTTTGACGCCGTATCTACAATGAGGAGAGAGTTAGCCGTCTGATGGGAAACAGTTGCCTTTTTTCCATTGTCAAAAAAGGCAATCTGATAAGGTCCCGGATCAGAAGTCATGAATCCTGTCTTTTTCCAGGTGTTTCCACTCTTTTTATAAAAATATATTCTGTCATCGGAGGGGGCACATACCCATATTTCCTGGTTTTCGGAATGCCATACGGGAAAGCCCGGCACAAAATCAAAGTCTATGTATTCTTTAGCCTTAAGGTCTTTCAAATCTACGATGTTCAGGGTTTTTCGGACCTGATTTTCAACAAAAATAAATTGATCATAGCCAGGCCAAACTTTGCCGGGGCTGGGATCCACTTTTATTTCTTTCAGTATTTTTTTTGTTCCCACATCTATTATGGTCACAAAACTACTCTCTTCACATGCCACAATGGCAAACCTGCCGTCCGGTGAGAAGACGATCTCTGAAGGATCGGGATCCGTTACAATCTCTTTTATTAGTTTACCTGTCTCCAGATCGTAAACGTAAATTCTACCGGAATGACTCATACCGGCTGTCCATATTTCTTTTTCGTCAGGAGAAACGACAACATTGAAATTTGCCTTGGGTACAGCCAAAGATAGTTTTACATGTCCGTTTGTCGTATTGAGCACCACCAGCTTTCCCGGTTTTTCATTACCGTGCAATCCGGCATGTCCTTTGGAAAAATCATAATATGGCAAGGCAACAGACAAAAATCTGCCGGAGGATGAAAAAGAAGCATGATGGGCAAAAGTACCGGAATCGGACGGAAGGTTAATTTTCCCTTTTATCTCAAGTGATTTAAGGTCAAAAAGGCTCAGGCTGTTGTCCCCTCCGTTGACAATAACGGCGGTTTCAGCTTTTATGGGCTGACCTTTCAAAGATACGCTTTTCTTACACGCCACTAGTGCGAAGAAAATGACCGGCAGTAAATAAATTCGGGAAGTCATAGAGAGAAATTACCGTTATCAGACGAATTGCATAGATAACGAATAAACCACTCTTAATTACATAAAAAAGCTTTTCAACAACTGCACAACAGAAGTGAGTGCCATAGAAACGGCATTCTTCAGAAACCCGCCGATGCTTTGCACAATGCTTCGCGAATCTTCTTCTGCTTCTTTATTTTCAGGAGCAGCAGAAATAGCTTTTGCAACAGGAAGAATACTTTTATCAGTACTTACAGAAGAAGTTTTGTGGACAAGCTCTTTTTTGACCACATTATTGTTTTCAGCAATGCCAAAACCTGATGAGAACACCAGAGTCAACGCCAGAGCAACAAGAGTCAATGATTTTTTCATAGAGGACTTTTAATTTTGAAGTAAATATAACAGATTGAAAATTAATTTCCAAACCATTTCTACTATAATGGTGATTTAGTGAGTGAGTGATTTAGTGATTACTATTAATTCATTAAAAATCAGGTAGTTATTGCCAAACAATCACTAAATTACTAAATCACTCATTCTATCATTCAAAACTAGCCCTAAATCTCCACTACCATCTCAATACAACACAAATCTGAATGGTGATTTAGTGAGTGAGCGATTTACCGACCCTTATTAATTCATTAATAATCAAGTAGTTATTATGAAATAATCACTAAATTACTAAATCACTCATTCACCAATCCATTCACTCATTACTATCATTCAAAACTAGCCCTAAATCTCCACTACCATCTCAATACAACATAAATCTGAATGGTGATTTAGTGAGTGAGCGATTTAGCGATCCTTAATAATTCATTAAAAACCAAGTAGTTATTGCCAAACAATCACTAAATTACTAAATCACTCATTCACCAATCCATTCATTCTATCATTCAACATTCATAACTACCTCCTTAAATCTCCCCTACCATGTCTTCCGGCTTCACCCATTCGTCAAACTCTTCTGCAGTAAGATAACCGAGTCTGATGGCCGTTTCTTTCAATGTGGAACCGGTTTTGTGAGCAGTCTGGGCGATTTCAGCAGCTTTGTAATACCCGATTTTGGTATTAAGCGCTGTCACCAGCATGAGAGAATTGTTGAGGTGTACGTTGATATTATCATACAGCGGTTCAATACCTACAGCACATTTATCATTGAATGACACACAAACATCAGCAATAAGTCTGGCAGAATGCAGGAAATTGTAGATCATTACAGGCTTGAATACATTCAACTCGAAGTGGCCGTTGGCACCGCCGATATTAATGGCTACATCATTACCCATGATCTGTGCTGCGGCCATCGTCATGGCTTCGCATTGGGTCGGGTTTACTTTTCCCGGCATAATGGACGAACCCGGTTCATTATCCGGGATAAATATTTCACCGATACCGGAACGGGGTCCTGAAGAAAGCATCCGGATGTCATTACCAATCTTCATCAGACTCACAGCTACGGTCTTAAGCGCGCCATGTGCTTCTACGATGGCGTCATGAGCAGCCAGGGCTTCAAATTTGTTCTCGGCTGTTACAAAAGGAAGACCCGTCAGGTCAGCGATGTGCCTGGCGACATTGACGGCATAGCCTTTTGGAGTATTGATTCCTGTTCCTACGGCTGTACCGCCAAGGGCTAGCTCAGAAAGGTGCTCCAGGGTATTTTTAATTGCCTTAAGCCCATGATTCAATTGCGAAACATAGCCTGAAAACTCCTGTCCCAGGGTAAGCGGCGTAGCATCCATAAAATGGGTCCTTCCGATTTTCACCACTTTCATGAAAGCCCTGGCCTTGGCATCCAGGATATCCCTCAGTTTTTCGATGCCGGGAATCGTCTTTTCGATCAGTATCTTATAAGCGGCAATGTGCATCGCCGTCGGAAACGTATCATTAGAAGACTGTGACTTATTCACATCGTCATTGGGATGCAGGAATTTCTGCTTGTCGCCCAATTCACCCCCCTGAATTACATGGCCTCTGTACGCAATTACTTCGTTACAGTTCATGTTCGACTGCGTTCCTGATCCGGTTTGCCATACTACGAGAGGGAACTGATCTTCCAGCTTCCCCTCAAGGATCTCATCACACACCACTCCGATCAGTTTGGCTTTCTCTGCATCCAGCACGCCTGCATCCAGGTTGGCCAGCGCAGCCGCTTTTTTAAGATAAGCAAATGCACCGATAATTTCCTTGGGCATTTTGTTGATGTCCTGTGCAATCTGAAAATTTTCGATCGACCGCTGGGTTTGTGCACCCCAATACACATGGGCAGGTACTTTTACCTCACCCATGGTATCTTTTTCTATCCTATATTCCATTATATAAAGTTTAATTTGAACGATTTCGTCACAAAAATAGGCCATTCGATGGCATATCAACTCCTCAGCCTTAAAGTTTTTTGATAAATCTCTTCGCGTCCGGATTCTGTAACATCGCCGGGCAAAAGTGTTCCCAGGGTAATGTTGCCTATACCCGAGCGGACAAGTCTCAGGGTGGGAAAGCCGATCGCGGCAGTCATCCTCCTGATCTGCCGGTTTTTACCCTCTCGGATACAGATGGAAATCCAGGAGGTGGGTATCAGCTTTCGAAACCTTATCGGGGGATCGCGCTCCCACAGTCCGGGCGCCTCAATGATTTCGGCTCTGGCCGGAAGGGTGTGATGTTTTTTTCCATTGATACTGATATCCACTCCCCGCTCCAATCGGGCAAGCGCCTCCTTATTTATATCTCCTTCCACCTGTGCCCAGTACTGCTTCTGATGTTCGTTTTTAGGGTCCAGAAGTTTTGTTTTGAGAAAATTATCATTGGTAAGGATCAGCAGGCCTTCACTGTCATGATCAAGACGCCCCACAGGGTAAACGTCCGGAGGGAGATTCAACCCCAGCGAAAGCAGTCCGGGATGCCCTCCCTCGTCAGTAAACTGGGAAAGCACCCCGAACGGCTTGTTTAAAATAAAATATCTGTATGAAAACTCAGGCAACCTTGATGTCTTTTTGATTATCACGGAAGAAAGCAATGAACAGAAGCAGTACAACTACCGCGATAGCGGCTGGTACCATCCATACTGAACGGTAATCATACGTGCTTTCTCCGGTTTTGTAGTAATCAAGTACGATTCCGGAGAGCTTGGAACCTATGCCCATACCAATACCATATGTGGCCAGTGTAATAAGTCCCTGGGCAGAACTCTTGATCTTCTCCCCTGCTTTGTTATCGGTATAAATTTGTCCGGTGACAAAGAAGAAGTCATAACATACACCGTGAAGAAGAATAGCGATATATAAGATCCATTCTGATGAAAGTCCATCTCCGTATCCGAAACATATAAAACGAATAATCCAGGCAATCAATCCGATGATGAGAATTTTCTTTACGCCAAACTCTCTGAAAGCAAAAGGCAACAAAAGCATGAATATTACTTCGGAAGCTTGTCCAAGTGACATCTTGTTTTCCACATTGGTCATCTGTGAGGCAGTAAGTGAAGGATTAGCCAGGGCATAATAAAAGGAAAGCGGTATACAGATCAGAATCGATGAAATGAAGAAGATGAGAAAAGATCTGTCTTTAAACAACACAAAGGCATCAGTACCAAGTATCTGGGCAAAAGTCGGCTTTTCGTTTGTCTTAGGCGGCGTATCAGGAAGGAAAAAAGCAAATACTCCTAAAGCAAGTGAGCTGAACATAGAGATGGTAAAGATATCAACTTTATCACCAAGGTTGTAATATCCGATGATGTTGGTAATAACAATCCATGCTAGTGTACCAAATACTCGGATAAAAGGAAACTCTTTGCCCGGGTCTTTCATCTGATTCATGGCGATAGAGGTCGACAATGCCAGGTTGGGTGTAAACGTAATGGTGTAAGCAAGGATGTACCAGAAAAATTCAGACGGATCGGTAACTTTGATGAGAAAGTATAAAACAACCGCCCCCAGCAAATTAATGACCGCCATTACACGCTGAGCAGAAAAAAAACGGTCGGCAATCATGCCCACGAAAAAAGGGGCAATAAGGGTTGCAATAGAGAAAGCCGTGTAGGCATTGCCAACCTGATCTCCTGATGCGCCCAATTGAGTCAGCATATATTTACTCATCTGTCCGTACCAGGACCCCCAGGTTACAAACATGAGAAACATCATGAGCATCAGCTGAATTCTAACGGTTAGTTTCATATCACTTTAATATTATTGGTAAAGGGTTATATCCGGTTTCAAATATAGGAATGATTTATTGAAATTTTTAAAAAATACAATTTAACCTGCCCGGAGGCGACCTTTCCTGCTTTTGCTGAAATTTTAACTAATTTTGTGGCATGAGGTACATCATGGAATTGTCCTATAAGGGAGCAGCATTCAAGGGATGGCAGAGACAGCCTAACGCTGCTTCTGTGCAGGAAGAGCTTGAGAAAGCGCTCTTTACACTATTCAGGGAAGAGATCGCCCTCACCGGAAGCAGCAGGACCGATACCGGTGTGCATGCACGCCAGCAGTATGCCCATTTTGACACTGACATTAAGATAGACACCGGGTTCAATACCGTTCACCGGCTCAACGGCATTCTTTCTCCTGACATCAGCTTAAAACGTCTTGTTAAAGCGAAACCCGGACAACACACCCGCTTTGATGCGGTTTCGAGAAAGTACATTTACAGAATTTCGTCTTTCAAAGATCCCTTTGACCAGGATTTCAGCACAAAGCTGTTTATACCCCTTGATTTTCAGAAGATGAATGATGCTGCGGGTCTTCTGCTGAAATATGATGATTTTCAATGCTTCAGCAAAGTCAAAACCGATGTGAATACTTTCATTTGCCATATAAAAGAAGCCCGTTGGGAAACCCACGAAGGCAAATGGTTGTTTCATATCCGGTCCAATCGCTTTCTCAGGGGTATGGTGAGGGCCATTGTAGGTACGCTGCTTGATGTTGGCACCGGAAAAATCTCTGTCCATGATTTTGAAGAGATTATCTTATCCGGCAACCGGCAGAAGGCCGGAAAAAATGCTCCCGCAGCAGGACTTACTCTGGAAGAAGTCACTTATCCTGAAGATTATTTCGGACAAGGTAAAATGACATTTGAAATCAGTGAGGCGCATCCTGAAGAAATGCCTGCGGTGCGCGGTATGTTTGAAATGTATGCCGCTGATCTGGGGATTGATCTTTGTTTTCAGGGCTTTGTACAAGAACTTGACGAACTGCCGGGAAAATACAGCTCTCCGGATGGAACAATTCTGCTGGCCAGAACCGCAGAAGACATTGCTGGTGTGGTGGCCCTCAGGAAACTGGAGGAAGGGGTTTGTGAAATGAAAAGGCTTTTTGTAAAAGACGCTTACAAAGGTCATGGTATCGGAAAGGCACTGGCACTGCAACTGATAGATACTGCCAGAGAAATGGGCTATTCTGTCATGAAACTGGACACTTTAGAACGCCTGGCACCTGCCGTAAAAATGTACAGAACACTTGGCTTCCTGGAAACGGAGGCTTATAACTATAATCCTGAAGGAGACATTCTGTATTTTTATAAGAATCTTTGATATGGCCCGCATAGGTAAAGACATACAACTGGCGGCTGAACTGCTGCAAAATGGTGAACTGGTAGGCATCCCCACAGAAACGGTTTACGGACTGGCGGCAAATGCTCTGGATGAAAATGCGGTAACAGGTATTTTCAGTTCTAAAAACAGGCCTGCCTTCGATCCGTTGATCATTCATGTCCCATCTCTCAGTGCAATGAGCAGGTATGTTTCAGAAATACCGGTAAACCTGTTGCACCTGGCCGAAAAAACAGGTCCGGGGCCTCTTACATTGCTTTTGCCTAAAAAACATATCATTCCGGATATTGTCACCTCAGGACTGGATCGTGTGGCTGTCCGGATTCCTGACCATCCGCTTACCCTCGAATTGTTAAATCTTATTGATTTTCCTTTGGCGGCGCCCAGCGCCAACCCTTTCGGCTACATTTCTCCCACGATGCCCGAACATGTTGAAGCGCAGCTCGGTAACCGCATCAGCTACATCCTGGATGGTGGTGCCTGTCAGGTAGGTATTGAGTCTACCATAGTCGGTGTGGAAGGAGACAAAACCATCATTTACAGGAAAGGCGGACTGCCGCTTGCCGATATTGAAAAAGCGATTGGTGAGGTGATGGTATTGGATCATTCCTCTTCCAATCCCGAGGCTCCGGGGATGTTGAAAAGCCACTATGCGCCTAACAAAAACGTGCATCTGCTCCGTCATCTGAAAAGTCTCGATTCATTTGATCTGAAAAGAACCGGTTATCTGGGTTTTGATAACAAACACCCCCTGTTAAAGCCTGAAAACCAGTTTATTCTATCCGGATCAGCGGATTACCGTGAAGCTGCAAGAAGGCTTTTTGCCGGTCTCAGGTGGCTGGATGGCCTTGACATCGACACTATCCTGATCGAACTTCTCCCTGAAGAAGACCTGGGCATTGCCATCAACGACCGGCTCAGAAGAGCAGCGGCCCATTAAATCCCTGTAATTCTGACTTCTACCCTGCGGTTTCTGGCTTTGTTTTCGTCATTGTCGTTTGGAGCAAGCGGCTCTGCAGACCCCTTGCCACGCGTAACAATGCGTTTGTCGTCGATTCCTTTATTGAAGAGATAACTGGCAATAACCTTAGCCCTGAACTCAGAAAGATATTGATTAAGGCGCTTATCGTCCCCATCACCGTCGGTATGCCCGATGACCTCTATCTGAATATTTTTGTACTTTTCAAGTCCTTTGGCCAGCAGATCCAGTTGGGTTGCTGAACCTTCAAGTATCCGGGGTTTGGTTTTTTCAAAATTCACATTGTTCAGCCGGTAGGTTTTTCCGAGTACCGTCGGGGCGCTGAATTCCTGGTCGAGTAATGACTCCTGTTCCGGGAAGTCAACAACTTCCTGACTCACCGGTATCGCTTCCGGCATTTTCTTCTCTTCTTTAATTATCCTGGTTAGCAGGACGGTAGTCATTATCTTCAGGTACTCTTTCCTGACTACTTCAAGAGTTGTCTTGTAAGGCAGGAAGCCCTCTACATTGACCGCAATATCATAGGTTTTTCCATAAACAAACTTTCCCCAATAAACTACAGGTTTTCCTTCTGCCTGCAACTTCTGGGGAGCGGCACCCGGAGTTTCCGCTGTAATCACGACAGTTTTTTCTTCCTCCGGACTCAGCACATTGGTTATAAAGTATTCTAACCTGTAAAAATCTTTCTCCATTTCCAGGAAGAAGGTGCCGTTTCGGAGTCCGTCAGGAGTTACTTTACGTTTATATGGCTTGTAACCGGTTCTGGAGATTTCAATTTCATAATTTATCATCGGCATGATAGTGGCCTTCAGTATATGGGATTCAGACGTCTTTTCGAGGGGTACGTTTTTTCCGTTAGCATTAAGCCTGGCTTCAGCAGACAGATCTTCACGTGTAAAAAGGTCTCTGACATGAAAAGTGTATACTTCTCCGCTTACCGGACTCAGGGTGACGGTCACTTCCTTGTTTGTACTGATGTTGACGTTTCCTTTAAAGTTAAGGTATCCTTCAGAGGAAGCTTCTACAGAATACATGCCGGGAGAAGGAATTTTTGCCATGAACTTTTCCAGCTTAGGGTCAAAAGCGGAAGGCACGGGCGCACCTTTCAGATCATAAACCCTGAACCTGGCATTGGGTACCGGCTTTCCGTTTTCTGAATTCATCACAGCAAAATAATACTCAGGGTTGGCCTTTTTTCGCAAGAACACATCTATCTTCCGGTTACTGCCCATATTCGCCGTATACGTCTCATATCCTTCTGCCACCACTTCGAAGGTATATTTCTTTCCATGATCTATAACCGGCTTACCGGTATTTCCTCCGGCATTTACTTCCTGTCCTCCTTCGTCAAATATTCTGACCTTCGCCTGCCTCAGCTGGGCTTTACTTTCTGAGTCAAACACAGAAATCACATAATCTTCCTGTACCTTCTCCAGCTTCATCGAAAACAACATGCTCCCGCCGGAAAGACTCAATACCGTGAAATTAGCAGATCGGGTGACGTATCCTTTAACGGAAGACTCCACCATGAAAGAACCTGTTTCTTCCGGAATAAAGATCACCGATTCTCTGTCCGTTGTCTTCAGCTTTGCTATTTTTCCTGAAGGCGATTTTACCTGCAAATCGGCTACCAGTCTTTTTCCTGTTTCACTGTCAAAAACATCAGTCTCAACAAAAGTCGAAGGACTTAACTCAAATACACGCGGCTGCCCTGAGTTTCTCATCTCCACCTTCAGATCAGCGTAGCGGTCAGCTTTTACCCTCACTTCCAGCAGCTCGTCCCTGCCCGACACCACAGAAAATTTACCCTCTTTGATATTACCTTCCTGAAGAATCTGCCCGTCTTTTTTTCTGACGATTGTGACAGCCCCTCCAATCAGCTGGCTGCCATGGCTTTTATCCGTAAAACTTAAAACCGACCGGGTGGTTTCCGGCTTAAAGGCCAGGTTCAGCATGAAGATATTCGGCGGATCGGTCACATTGACTTCCAGCTCCGTGATCTCCTGAGCCAGGCCTTTTGACTTACCGGCAATCTTGTAATTACCCGACTCCGAAAGAGGTATCCTGTATTCTTCTATTTTACGGGTTACCGGTATGGTTATCAGTTGCTTTTCCTTAAAATAAATGATCACCTCAGCCTCTACCGGAGCTTTTGTAGCTTCCTCAAAGGCCCTGAAGACCAGAACAGCCGAAGGTCTTGACGACAGGCGTACGACTATTTCGTCCGTATTTTCATTTTCCGTATCAAAATTTTTCTCTTCCGGATAATACCCCTCAGAGGTAGCACTGATCCTGATTTTTTGTCCTTTCCCCACTTTGACGGATACCCCTCCGGATTCAATTCTGGTTTTGATTGGATTGCCGGTTTTGAGATCATTCACTTTTATATCAGCCGGAACATCAGCACCTGAACGATCATTCACTGTTCGTATCAGAAGCGTCATATCCTGGGCTGACGCTTCAAATGACAGCAGGAACATCAGCATGATAAAACACAGCATCTGAAAAAGAGAAGAAGAGTTATTTTTAAAGGTAATCATTCGCATCAGGTCTACTGAGATGTTATTTTTGCAAAAAACAGCAGTTAAATTAATAAACGTTAATCTACTTTCCATTATTTATTAGCAGTAAAGGAAGATTAAAAATTGTTAAGGTAGTCTTACATGATATTTTCATCAAATTTTCTGCCATGTATTGCGTACATGGCCACATTCATAAAATCTGATCCGGCGCACATCACTTTTGACGAAGTGTATGAAAAGCAGACGTACAGGAACAGGGCCTATATCCTGGGACCCAACAGGATTGAAACCCTGATTATCCCCGTCCACAGGCCGTCCTCCAAATCTCTTGTGAAGGACATCAGGATTGACAACCATGAAAACTGGCAGCGGACGGCCCTGCGAACCATTGAAACGGCTTACCGGCGCAGTCCTTTTTTTGAACATTATGAGCACTTATTCCGGGGTATATTTACACAAAAGTTCGACTTTCTGACGGACCTGAACGAGGAATCGCTGTCAAAATGTCTGAAAAGTTTAAGTGTCAACAGGACAATTTGTCGTGCAGAGAATGTTGATTTTGAAAATAAAAACCAAATAATTAGATTTAATGCAAAAAACAGGGATGAAAACCTCGTTTTCTTTAAAGCTGTTCCTTACATGCAAAACTTTGGCAGCGGATTTGTTGCTAATCTCAGCATTATAGATCTGATCTTCTGCAAAGGCCCCGAAAGCCTCGGGATTTTAAATAAATCCACCGGATTTGAACACTATAATTGATTTTTACGTTATTAACACAATTATTAACCTCAAAAAAAGGAATTATTAATGGAACCCAAATTTTCACAGAGAGTAAAAGAAGTGATCACTCTCTCCAGAGAGGAGGCACTCAGATTGGGGCATGATTACATTGGTACCGAACACCTTATTTTGGGGATGATTCGAGAGGGAGATGGCCTGGGTCTGGAATTGATCCAGAAAGCCGGTATCCGTCCTGAAGAACTCAGACAAACGATCGAAAGTTCTACCAGGGGTACCGCCACCAATACCATTAAAAACCTGGCCAATATCCCGCTTACACGCCAGTCTGAAAAAGTGTTGAAAATTACACATCTGGAAGCCAAAATCTTCAAATCTGAAATTATCGGAACAGAGCACCTTCTGTTAGCCATATTGAGGGATGACGACAACCTGGGTTGCCAGATTCTGAATCGTTATAAAATTAATTACAAACTCATCAAGGAAATGCTGGAATACCAGTTGAACGGCCAGGAACCTACCATGGAAAGACCGGATACTGATGATGAGGAAGATAAGGTATTTGGCAGCGGATCTTATGGAAACCAGGCCCGTGATCCGAAGTCCAGCGAGAAATCCAAAACACCTGTACTGGACAATTTTGGCCGTGACCTTACCAAAATGGCTGAAATCGGCAAACTTGATCCGATTATCGGTCGTGAAAAGGAAATTGAGCGTGTGGCCCAGATCCTTTCCCGCCGTAAAAAGAACAATCCGATTCTGATCGGTGAGCCCGGTGTGGGTAAAACGGCCATTGCAGAAGGACTTGCCCTGAGGATCGTTCAGAAAAAAGTTTCCCGGGTACTCTTCGGCAAAAGGGTTGTTACACTTGATCTTGCTTCGCTTGTGGCAGGAACAAAATACCGCGGCCAGTTTGAAGAAAGGATGAAGGCTGTCATGACCGAACTCGAAAAATCGCCGAATGTCATTCTTTTCATCGACGAGATACATACCATCGTAGGTGCCGGCGGTGCCAGTGGTTCGCTGGACGCCTCCAACATGTTTAAACCGGCACTGGCACGTGGAGACATTCAATGTATCGGTGCAACGACCCTGGATGAATACAGACAGTATATTGAAAAAGACGGCGCACTGGCGAGAAGGTTCCAGATGGTGATGGTGGATGCTACCTCCGTAGAAGAAACCATTGAAATACTTCATAACATCAAGGAAAAATATGAAGATCATCACAATGTTACCTACTCTGAAGATGCCATCGTTGCTGCGGTTAAATATTCAGAAAGATACATTACTGACCGATACCTTCCGGATAAAGCCATTGATGTAATTGACGAGGTGGGCGCCAGAGTGCACATCAAAAACATCAACGTTCCCCAGGAAGTTCTTGATCTGGAGGAAGCCGTTGAAGAGATTAAACTTGAAAAGAACAGGGTGGTCAAGAGCCAGCGTTATGAAGAGGCGGCTCAGCTGAGAGATCGCGAGAAAAAACTGATCGATCAGCTTGAAAAAGCCAAACAAACCTGGGAGGAAGAAAGTAAATCGCTGAGACACACTGTCAATGAAGATAACGTGGCGGAAGTCATTGCCATGATGACCGGCATTCCTGTAAGGAAAGTCAACATGAATGATGGTGAGAAAATCCTTAAAATGGGGGATGCACTCAGAGGCAGAATCATCGGACAGGACGCCGCGGTTGAAAAACTCGTTAAAGCCATCCAAAGAACACGTGTCGGCCTGAAAGACCCGAAAAAGCCGATCGGCTCATTTATTTTCCTGGGCCCGACCGGTGTGGGTAAAACCGAGCTTGCCAAAACACTGACCGAATACCTCTTTGATAAAGAAGACGCGTTGATCCGTATCGATATGAGTGAGTATATGGAGAAATTCAGCATCTCACGTCTGGTCGGAGCGCCTCCGGGCTATGTGGGTTATGAGGAAGGCGGGCAGCTGACAGAAAAAGTAAGACGTAAGCCTTATTCCGTGATCCTGCTGGATGAAATCGAAAAGGCACACCCTGATGTGTTCAACATTCTGCTTCAGGTACTGGATGATGGTATCCTCACCGACAGCCTGGGTAGAAGAGTGGATTTCAGAAATACCATTATCATCATGACTTCCAACATTGGTGTCAGAGACCTCAAAGACTTTGGTGCCGGAATTGGATTTGCAACAAAATCCAGACAGGAATCCCAGGATGAAATGGTGAAATCGACCATTCAGAATGCGCTGAGGAAGACTTTCTCTCCGGAATTCCTGAACCGTCTTGACGATGTGATCATTTTCAATTCGCTGGACAGAAAAGACATTCATCAGATCATCGACATTGCCCTTGCCAAATTGTTTAAAAGGACCAGCAATATCGGTTACAACCTTGAAGTCACAGACAAAGCGAAAGACTTCCTGTCTGACAAAGGCTATGACCAGCAGTATGGTGCAAGACCATTGAACAGGGCCATCCAGAAATATGTGGAAGATCCGCTTGCGGAAGAAATCCTGAAGGGTGGACTTAACGAAGGAGATACTATCCTCGTAGATTATGCCGGAGAAGGTGAAAGCCTTTCTTTCAGCAAGAAATCTAATGAAGAAACGATTGAACAATAACAATTTCTTCTGATATTTGAAGCACGGGCCCTACGACCCGTGCTTTTTTATTTTATGAAAAAAATACTTCTCCTGTTGAGTCTGCTGACGGCGTTGCAGGTCGACGGACAAACCCTTTCCAAAGAAGCCCGTTTTGGTCTGGTGACCATCTCAAGGGGCTCGTCTGAAGATCCTATTTATCAGATATGGGGGCATACCGTATTACATTTGCAGGATCCGGTAAATGGTATAAATGAATGTTATGATTACGGGGTTTTCAGCTTTGATGCCCCGGGGTTCGTTTTTAAATTTATGAGAGGAACCCTCCCTTATCAGATGGGACGTTACGACTTCAGGATGTTTATTGACCATTACCGTTATAATGAGAACCGCTCAGCCTCAGAACAGATCCTCAATCTTTCAGAAAAGCAGAAAAATGACCTGTATGCTTTCCTGATGAACAATTACCTCCCCGAAAACAGAGAGTATAAATACCGTTTTTTCTATTATAACTGTGCCAGCCGTATCAGAGACATTCTGCAACAGGTTTGCGGAGACAGTCTCCGCTTCTCTCCCACCCTGCATGCTGACTCCAGCTACAGGCAATGGATCGATAAATATGCCGGTGAAAAGAAACCCTGGATGAACCTGGCCATGATGATCGGACTGGGCTCACTTTCGGATGAGAAAACCGGAGAAGCCGGTGCCATGTTTCTTCCCGACAACCTGGCCATGGGTTTTGACTCCGCCTACATTCTTCATAATGATGTCCGGGAGCCTTTCGTAGCCGGCAAAATACAACATACCATGGTGGATCAGCCGGCGGTTAACCCGTCTTTCTGGTCACCGGAACTGGTTCTTACTCTTTTCCTCGTACTGACCGGCCTTATGACCTGGTGGCAGCTCAGAACCGGCAAAAGATTTCTCTGGTGGGACAAGACCCTCTTTTCTCTGCTCGGACTGGCCGGTTGGTTTCTTGCATTCCTGTGGTTCTTTACCGATCATGGTGTTACAAGGAACAACTTTAATGTGATCTGGGCTTTCCCCTTTCTGTTTCCTTTCATTTTCTGGGTGAAGAAAAAATGGGTGACCACGCTGTTCAAAGGCTATGGTCTTTTACTGGTCATTCTGCTGGCCGGATGGAAATTCTGGCCTCAGGAATTGCCGATTGCCCTTATTCCTTTTGTAACAGCCCTTATCATCAGAACAGCATTTGTGACACGCGTCTTAAAATAAAAATGGATTTACATTCAATCGCCGAAAAAACAATAGCCATAGCCAGGCTGGCCGGAAGTTTTATCGCTTCCGAAGCAGAGAAGTTTGACAAAAACGCTATCGAATACAAAGACATCAATAACGTTGTCTCCTATGTCGATAAAGAAGCGGAAAAACTCATTGTAAACGGCCTTGGCAATATTTTACCTGAGGCAGGATTTATTACAGAGGAAGGTACCGCCGGTACGACAGATACAGAGGGGCTCAACTGGATCATAGACCCGCTTGACGGCACGGCCAATTTTGTTCACGGATTACCCAATTATTCTGTAAGCCTTGCGCTGGCCAAAGGTACTGAGATACTGGTGGGGGTGGTATATCATATCTGTAGCCATGACGTCTTCCATGCCGTAAAAGGTGGTGGCGCCTTCCGAAACGGAGAGCCCATTCATGTTTCAGGTGCAAAAACACTCGGTGAGTCGTTATTTGCCACAGGGTTTCCGTATTATAAATTCCAGAGTATGGAAAAATACCTGCAGATCCTTGAAGCACTTATGCAGAAAACCCATGGCCTCCGGCGTCTCGGTTCGGCCGCCATTGATCTTGCCTACGTAGCATGCGGATATTTTGACGGTTTTTTCGAATACAACCTTAACAGCTGGGATATGGCCGCAGGTGTATTACTGATTAAGGAAGCCGGCGGCGTTGTTACTGATTTTAACGGAGGGGATAATTATCTTTTCGGCGGCGATATAGTAGCAGGTGCTGCTGTACATAAAGAACTTTTAGAAGAAATTCAACGTTTTTGGTTAATATAGCGATTATGGAAATAGAACATCTTCAATACCCTATCGGCAGATTCGATAAAACAAAGAAGTATCAGTTGTCTGATATTAATTATGGCTTGTCTTACCTTAAAGACTATCCTGCTTTGCTGGAAGAGACCGTGAGCGGACTCGACAATGACACTCTGCTGAACATATACCGTCCCGGCGGATGGAACATACGGCAGCTGGTACACCACCTGGCTGATTCGCATTCGAATATGTACATCAGGGTAAAATGTGCGTTAACAGAAGACAATCCGACGATCAAGGGTTATGATGAAGCTGCCTGGGCTGAACTCCCGGACTCTCAGCTGCCTCTTGATGCGTCCCTGAATATGCTGAAAGGAATACATCAGAGACTGGTGGCTTTGTTTGAAGATAAGGAGCCCGGTTTCTTTGAGGAAAAAAGTTACTATCATGCCGGTTACAAGTTTACCTACCCGCTCAGTGTGGTTATACCTTTATACCAATGGCATTCTGAACATCATCTTGAACATATCCGGCTCGCGCTGAACAGCTGACATGGAAACGCTTATTATTTTTTCGCTTTTCGGCCTGGCCGCTTTTTATCTGGGAAGAAAAATCTGGCTTCAGTTCCGGTCGCGCTCTGCCTGTAGCAAAAACTGTGGCGGGGCCTGCAGTGTATCCTCACTGGACGTGGTAAAGATCAGGGAACAGGAGCAAAACTTCTGAAGACGGGTCTTTTTATTCCCGCCCTGCCGCATTAAAACATTCTGAATCCATTATAATCTTTAATGACCTCAGTTTCATTTCGTTTATTTCGTTTGTTTTGTTTTTTTAGCAAAAAAAATAAGGAGAATGAGACAATGAATCAGTTAAGCTTACCTACGAAAAGTGAGCAAAGCGTGGCAAATGAATCCTGCTCTGACAAATGTCTTATCAAAAATCAGGACTGATCAGACACAGATTGAGATTGAAAGTACGCAAGATCAAATCAACGTATCTATAAAAGCATTGAGATTACTTGCAGATGTACTTAAGGCAATGAGTGAAGGAAAATCAATCTCAATTGTTCCTTTTTCTGCCGAAATAAGTACCCGGAAAGCAGCTGACATACCGGGCTGTTCAAGACCTTATTTTATAAAACTACTGGAAAGAGGAGAAATTGAATTTGTAAAAACAGGTAAACACCGCAGAGTCAGAATCGAACAAATTTAAACTATAAACAGCCTATGAAAGAACATCAAAAGAGGAATATCATAGAAATGATGGATTTTGATGAAGAAGCAGGGCTTTATTCCGCCTGATACCAGGTAAGTTGCTTTTCTCGATACCAAAGTAATTTTTCCTGTTATACTCCTTGATTTACTTTTCTGGTTTGCTTATTATGAATTATTTATCCCTAAATGGAGCCGGGATATTTTCGATGAGTGGTATGATGTAATGATTCGGAATGGTATTGAGAAATTGACAGCAGAAAAACAGATTCAGAGGGCAAATGATGCATTTCCTGATGCTCTTGTAATAAATTATGAAAGTCTGATCACAAAACTGAATCTGCCGGATATAAAAGATCGTCACGTTCTGGCTGTTGCTATAAAAGCAGAAGCAGATATTGTTACCAATAACCTTAAAGATTTCCCGTTAAAGAGCATTCATTTGTATGGGCTGGAAGTCATAAGCCCGGATGATTTTCTAACAGAGATGATCTGTTTTGCACCTGAAAGAGCGATGCAAGCCTTTAAAGAAATGGTATCTTATAAGAGCAAAGCCGGTTATGAATGAGGATCAGGTACTGGAAAGTCTGAAAAAAAGCAGGCTGATAAAGACAGCAGATTGTCTGCAAACCCGGCTTCAATATTTGTAAAGGCCTGATTTGTTAAAAATCTTTTACGTAACTTGCAACTTTCTTCAGATACAATGCGTATCTGATTTATCTTTGAATATTCGTTATCAGAATTTTACATGAGTCTCCTTGTAGAAAAAAATGAGCAGTATGCACTGCTGTCAGTAAAACAGGCTTCACTTGATGCCGATATGGCCGCCCAGATTGAAAAAAATGTGGCAGGTATGTATTCAGGCGAAAGCAGAACCAACTTTATCATTAACCTTGATGATGTGGCTGAAATCGCTGAAAAAGGGCATCAGCTTTTCTCAAAAATCCAGAAGCTCTGCGAGAAAGAATCCGGACTGCTGGTTCTGGTAAGTCGCAAACCTGATCTCATGGACGATATCCTGGGTCAGACAGAGGAAAGCCTGCTGGTACTTCCTACCAATGAAGAAGCCGTAGACGCCATTTTTATGAACGAGCTTGAGAATGATTTCAAAGATGGTGAAGAAAATGAATTCGGTTTTGATGAAGAGAGCGATTATTAAACCAAATGCGTTTTTTTCTTGTTAAAGATTTTGGACAGAGTGATCAGCGAAACATTTGGCAACATTGGAGTTTACAGTTTTAGGGACAGGATCAGCTACTGCGCAGTTAACACGTTTTCCATCAGCATTTGTACTTTCCATTGACAATGAAAGCATACTGATTGATTGCGGTGAAGGCACACAGTATCAGTTACTGAGGTATAAAATCAGACATAGCCGGATCAGAACAATTCTGATCAGTCATCTGCATGGTGATCACTATTACGGACTGATCGGGCTTATCTCTTCTCTCTCCCTCAACAAAAGAACTGAACCCATGACCCTTATCGGTCCGCCCGGGCTGGGTGAAATCATCTCGGTACAGTTAAAACACTCTCAGGCTGTATTGACTTACCCTCTTCATTTCATAGAAACCAGACCCGATGTTTCGGAAACGGTATATGATACCGACCTGTTTACCATAACTACGATTCCGCTTACACACAGGATTCCTTGTAACGGCTATCTGATCACCCGGAAAGCGGGAGAAAGAAAAATGATCAAAGAATCCATTCCTGAGGGCTTTCCTCTGGCTTATTTCAATAAACTGAAAAAAGGGGAAGATGTGTTTGACGAATTTAGCGGAAAATGGTTCAGAAGCAGCGAAATGACTCTTGAAGGCGAACCAGAAGTACGAATGGCCTATTGTTCAGATACCGCTTATTCAGAAGAGGTCATACCCCTGATTAAAGGCGCAGACCTGTTGTACCACGAGGCTACTTTTACAGAAGAACTCATTGAATGGGCAGCTAAAACATGTCATTCTACCGCACGGGATGCCGCAAGAATAGCTAAAAAAGCAGAAGTGAAATGTCTGATCATCGGGCATTACTCTTCCAGATATAAGGAGTTGGACGGGCATTTATTGCAGGCCAGTGAGGTGTTTGAGCCTACTTTACTGGCCGAAGAGGGTAAAACCTATGCGGTCTGACATTTTTTTTGACAATTTACCCACAATTCCTATGAGTTTAGTAGGATATAAGTTAATTTTACGGCTCTTTTGTTTTTGATTCAAATAACGGGAAATATTATGCAAAGTTTCAGGACAGAATTAGAGAATGCATTGGTCGAGAAAGATATCATTGACCTGGAGAAAAAAATCAGATTGTTCAGAGAAGGCGCTATCCATGAGGATAAATTCAGAAGCCTCCGATTGGCCCGCGGTGTCTACGGACAACGTCAGCAGGGAGTTCAGATGGTCAGGATCAAGCTTCCATATGGCAAAATGAGCTTCAGACAATGGAAGAGAATTGCTGATATCTCTGACGAATACGCCACCGGAAACCTGCATCTTACGACAAGACAGGATGTTCAGATCCACTTTGTAAGCCTTGACCGGACTCCTGAACTATGGTCCAAACTGGAGGAAGACAATATCACACTTCGTGAAGCCTGTGGCAATACCGTAAGAAATGTGACCGCTTCTGTTACTACAGGCGTCGATCCTTCAGAACTTTTCGATGTCGCCCCTTACGCACATGCTGTTTTCTCCTATTTTCTGCGTAACCCTATATGCCAGGAAATGGGTCGTAAAATAAAGATTGCTTTTTCCAATACAGACGAAGACACTGCCCTGGCCTATATGCACGATATGGGTTTCATTCCTGTGATAAAAGACGAACAACGAGGCTTCAGGGTATTCGTAGGCGGCGGACTGGGCTCGCAACCCAGACTGGCCGATCTGGCCTATGATTTTCTGCCCGCTGACCAACTGATCCCTTTTGTGGAATCTGTCCTCAGGGTGTTTGACCGTCATGGTGAAAGAAACTCCAGAAACAAGGCCCGGATGAAATTCCTGATCCAGAAGATTGGCTTTGAAACCTTTATGGAGCTGGTTGAAGCCGAAAAAAGGGCATTGAAAAGCAAGATTTTTGAAATCCTGATACCTGAAGAGAAGGCTGTTTTACCGGAAAAAATTGCTGAAGTAACCGCGCCGGAATCTCCTGAGTATCAGACATGGTTATCGACCAATGTATTCGAACAAAAGCAAAAAGGTCTTTACGGGGTTTTTGTCCGTATTCCTTTGGGTGATATTTCCAGCACCGTTTCCAGAGGTCTTATAGATCGTCTTGAAGGTTACATCGGCGATGACATCCGGGTTACGATTAACCAGGGATTGTTCCTGAGAAATATTCCAGCCGTCAACCTGGCTTATGTATATCAGGTACTGGATGAAGCGGGTTTTGGTGAGGCGGGCGCTAACGGTCTTGTTAATATTACCGCTTGCCCGGGAACGGACACCTGCAACCTGGCCATCTCCGACAGTACATTTATTACGAAAGTTTTTGAGAAAGTGATCGGGGAAGAATATCCTGATCTCATCAAAAATAATGATATTAAAATCAAGATCTCAGGATGTATGAACTCCTGTGGTCAGCACGGAATGGCCCACATCGGTTTCCATGGCAGTTCACTTAAAGGTCCGGATAAGAGGGTTCTTCCTGCCTTACAGGTACTTTTGGGTGGCGGCACTACCGGAGGCGGATATGGCCGTGTATCTGAAAAGGTCATAAAAGTACCCAGCAAACGGGGTCCGGAAGTGCTGAGGTTTATTTTCGACGATTACACTGAACACCGTTTTGAAGGAGAATACTTTAATGATTACTTCGACAGACAGGGTAAAATGTATTTTTATGAACTTCTGAAACCCCTGGCTGATCTCGGTACTTTACAGGACAGTGATTTTGTTGACTGGGGCCATGATGAGATTTTTAATACTGCTATCGGTGTAGGAGAATGTGCCGGTGTGATGATTGACCTCGTTGCGACGCTTCTGTTTGAAGCTGAAGAGAAAATTCAGTGGGCTCAGGAATGCTTTGCTGCCGGACAGTGGGCTGATGCCATTTATCATGCTTATTCTTCCCAGATCAATGCCGCAAAAGGATTGCTTCTGGATAAGAACGTAAACTGTAATACCCAGATGAAAGTTATTACAGAATTCGATAAAGCCTATGAAGGTGAATTTAATGCGAATTTTGAGGAAAGTGTATTGCTCATCAATAAAAATGAGCCTTCCGAAGTTTTCGCAAAAGCTTATATTGATCAGGCTGTGGCTTTCCATAAAAAAGCCAGTGAGACCAGAGAAAGAAATAAAAACGAAGTATTTGCCTGATGGAAGAGCCTGGTCGTAAAAAACCAAAACTGACAGTAGTAGGTGCCGGCCCGGGTGATCCTGAGCTCATCACCCTGAAAGCGGTAAATGTATTGCGACAGGCTGATGTGGTTCTGTATGACGCGCTGGCTAATCCTTCCCTTCTGGATTATTGTCATCCGCTGACAGAGAAGATTTATGTAGGTAAAATAGGTCATCAGAAAGGTATCACACAGGACAGTATCAATTACCTGATCGTTGAGAAAGCCCTGGCATCAGGCCATGTTGTACGCTTAAAAGGGGGTGATCCATTTATTTTCGGCAGAGGTATGGAGGAAATGACCTTTGCTGCAGAAAGAGGTATAGAAACGGATTATGTACCTGGCATCTCCAGCGTAATGTCCGGCGGGTTTCATCATATCCCGTTGACAGACAGACGGTTTTCTGATGGATTCTGGGTCATTACAGGACATAAATCGGACAAATCACTTTCTGATGATCTGCGTCTGGCGGCAAAATCCGGAACAACCGTAGTTATTCTGATGGGCATGTCTAAACTGGCCGCCATATCTGCTGTTTTTGAAGAAGAACAGAGAGGTGCACTTCCGGCGGCTATCATACAGCATGCCTCTATGCCCGGGGAAAAAATCGGGGTCGGAACAGCGGGTAAGCTAGAAAATCTGGCAACGGAGCATAAGCTCAGTAATCCTGCGGTGATTATTATCGGCGAAGTGGTCGGGTTCTATCATAAAGACCAGGCAAAACTGCGCCAGTTGTGTCATATTTAAGAAAATACACAGGGGTTTGTACTGAAGACCTTCGGAATTTGTCATCAGACCTCGGAGAAAATAGTTATTTTTGCGAATAACAGGAGTTTAAAGCTGTAAAAGCAACAGAATTTATGAAAGATCAGCTGAAAGAATTGAATCTTCCGGATGCCCTGCGGCTACTTACCGATACTTATCCCGGAGAAGTGGTGTTTTCTTCTTCTTTTGGGCAGGAAGACCAGGTAATAGCGGATGCTATCTTCAGAAATGACCTCCCTGTAAATGTCTTTACACTGGATACCGGTCGCCTCTTCCAGGAAACGTATGAGGTGATGGATCTTACCAGAGTAAAATATAAAAAAACTTTCCGGACTTATTTTCCTGATCAGGCACAGGTAGAAAAACTGGTCGGTGAAAAAGGATTTAACAGTTTCTATGAATCTGTTGAAAACCGTAAGGAGTGTTGCAGTATCCGTAAAATACAACCGCTTAAAAGAGCTCTGGCGGGTGCAAAAGTCTGGATTACGGGTCTCAGGGCAGAACAATCGGAAAACCGGAGCGCTATGGAAATCTGGGAATGGGATGAGCCGAATCAGGTATTCAAGTTCAATCCCCTGATCAACTGGACACTTGATGATGTAAACGCCTATCTGAAAGAGCACCGTGTACCACAGAACACGCTTCATAAAGCAGGATTTGTAAGTATCGGTTGCCAACCCTGTACTAGAGCCATACAACCAGGCGAACATCCGAGAGCGGGAAGATGGTGGTGGGAAGAATCCAAAAAAGAATGCGGGCTCCATGCCTGAGTATTTGAATATTTAAATGTTGTAAGTAGTGGCAGAAGCTAAAGAAAAAGTAAATTTTAAAACCAACAAGAGCTTTCCCAGGCAACTGGAAGATGAAGCTGTATTCATCCTGAGAGAAGTAGCGGCACAATTTGAGAAACCGGCCATCCTTTTTTCAGGCGGAAAAGACTCCATTACCATTGTCAGGCTTGCCCAGAAGGCTTTTTATCCCGGTAAGATCCCCTTCCCTCTTCTTCATGTGGATACAGGACACAATTTTCCTGAAACCATAGAATTCCGCGACCAGCTCGTTAAAGAATTGGGCGTAGAACTGATTGTCAGAAATGTTGAAGATTCAATAAAGCAGGGAAAAGTTAAGGAGGAAACCGGCAAATATGCCAGCCGCAATGCCCTCCAGACCGTAACATTGCTGGACGCCATAGAAGAGCATAAATTCGATGCCTGTATCGGTGGTGCCCGCAGAGATGAAGAAAAGGCCCGAGCAAAAGAAAGAATCTTTTCTGTAAGAGATGATTTCGGGCAATGGGATGCCAAAAAACAAAGACCTGAGCTTTTTGATATGCTCAATGGTAAAATTGAAATCGGAGAGAACGTCAGGGTTTTTCCCATTTCTAACTGGACAGAGCTTGATGTCTGGAATTATATTAAAGAAGAGAAGCTTGAAATCCCTTCTATCTATTTTTCTCATGAGCGCGATGTATTTGACAGAGACGGTATGCTGTGGTCTGACTCTGAGTTTATTAATAAGACTTCTGACGAAGTACCCTACAAATCTGTGGTCAGATTCAGGACCGTCGGTGATATGACCTGTACTGCTGCCGTATCATCAAACGCTGTCACTATTGATGAAATCATTGAGGAAATCCTGGAAGCTGAAATATCTGAACGGGGAGCACGTATTGATGACAAGAGATCAGAGGCAGCCATGGAGAAACGCAAACAACAAGGATACTTTTAACATGGATATATTAAGAATAGCAACCGCTGGCTCTGTAGATGACGGTAAAAGTACCCTGATCGGCCGGCTTCTTTTTGAAACAAATTCGATCACAAAAGACAAAATTGAAGCGCTGAAAACTGCTTCGCAAAGAAAAGGGCTTGATTTTGTAGACTTGTCATTACTTACTGACGGACTTATCGCAGAGCGCGAACAAGGTATTACCATCGATGTAGCGCACATTTACTTCAATACGCCGTCCCGTAAATACATTATTGCGGATACTCCGGGTCACTTTGAATATACCCGTAACATGGTTACAGGAGCGTCCAATGCCTCGGTTTCTATAATATTGATTGATTCAAGAAACGGTGTAAGTGAGCAAACCAAACGCCATTTCTACATTTCTTCCCTCCTACGCATCAGTAATGTGATCGTTGCTGTCAACAAAATGGACCTGGTACAATACAGCCAGGAACGTTTCGAAGAAATCAAAAAAGACTTTTTTGCATTGGCTGAAAAAGTCCGTTTCGATGGACAGAAAATCTCATTCCTGCCTATTTCCTCTCTTTATGGAGAAAACATCGTCACCAAGTCTGATAAAATGGCCTGGTATGAAGGAGATCCTTTGCTTGAGTTACTGGAGCAGGTCCATATCGAGTCTCTGGATGGCCACTCTCATAGTTTCCGTTTCCCGGTGCAATACGTTATCAGGCCTAAAACCGAGGAATTTCACGATTTTCGCGGATATGCCGGTAAGATAGCTTCAGGTATAATAAAGTCAGGAGATCTGATCGAAGCTTTGCCAAGCAAGCAGATCAGCAAGGTCAAGACGGTGCAGAAATCTGATGAAATACTCGAAGCGGGCAATCCCGGTGAATCTGTGGTCATAACACTTGAAGATAACATTGACATCAGCCGCGGAGATATGATCGTTAAAGTTGGCGAAGGTCCCGAAATGCTCAAAGCCGTTTCTGCGAAAGTATGTTGGATGGATACCACAGCGCTTGTATCAGGCAAAACGTATCTCCTTCAACATGGCTGCAACCGGGTAAAAGCAAAAGTTTCGGGCATCGGTGCGGTAATGAATGTGGATGTGATGGAAGAAAAAGATGACAATCAGGAGCTTAAGCTGAATCAGATCGGAGTAGTTGATCTTAAACTGGCCGGTTATATTTTCCCTGACAAATATGCGCTTAATCCTTCAAACGGGGCTTTTATCCTGATTGATGAATTCAGCAATAATACAGTAGGCGTAGGGTTCATTGTTTAAAGGGTCCCTTGCCCGATTGGTTTTAAAGGAAAGAGAAGGTTCGTCTGAGCCTTCTCTTTCCTTTTTTTAACCTCCTGAGATTTTAATATTCCTTCCGGCTGCCCAACCTGCTGCCAAATATCTGATTCTCAGGAAGAATCGGTTTTTTGCAAAACTCATTTCGCTTTCTCATTCATTCTGATTAAAAAGGCGTAAATGTAGCTTCCTCTATCATCTTGTGAGAATGTTCTTTGCCCAGATATTTGTCAATCAGGTAATGGGCGAGATAAATGACGGGTGTCAGCAGGATGGCCACTACAAACTTATAAATGTAATTTACACTCCCTACTGCGAAGACCTGATCCAGCTTCCAGTTGCCAAAAATAAAAAAGGCAATAAAGATGACGACGAAACTATCTATCAGCTGGGAGATCAAAGTAGAGCCTGTTGCTCTCAGCCACACAAAACGATTTTTAGTGATATTTCTCAAACGATGAAAGACATAAGCGTCGAGAATCTGACCGATAAGAAAAGCCGTAAGGCTACCAATAATAATACCCAGCCCTTGTCTGAAAATCATTTTAAACGCTTCGTTGATATTCAAAGATCCACCTTTGCTGTCTACAGAATTTACCTCCAGCCAGAATTTAGCAGGAACAAGCGTAGTCGCCACATAAATCAGGATAAAGCTGTAAGCAATAAAAAAGGCAGTGAGGTAAGATATTTTCTTTACTCCCCTGGTGCCGAAATACTCATTGATAATATCAGAGGTTACAAACACCACCGGCCAGTTGAGTACACCGGCGGTCATGTTAAAATCCAGTTTATAGCCAAGGATGCTGATCTGGGCTGGCTGGAATCCAAAGGTTTCCTCAGCAGAGAAAATCTTGGCGCCGATAATTTCAGCAATCAGTGCGCTCGTCAGAAAAAAACAGCACAGCACCAGATAAAGGGTTTGTTTTTTGGTCAGATTCATAATTTAAACGATTTTACCGTCCTCTAATTTAATGGTTCTGTCTGACATTCCGGCCAGTTCAGGATTGTGAGTTACAATGACAAAAGAGCATTTAAACTGATCACGAAGCGAAAAGAAGAGTTTGTGAAGCTCGTCCGCATTTTTGGAGTCCAGGTTGCCGCTGGGCTCATCTGCAAAAACATAGGCCGGAGAATTGATCAGGGCTCTTGCCACGGCGACACGCTGCTGCTCTCCTCCGGACAGCTCAGAAGGAAGATGCGAGGCTCTTGCGGAGAGGTTAAGAATGTGAAGTAATTCCATCGCACGGGTCTCTGTCTGCTTCTTATCATTTTTGCCGACCCAGGCCGGAAGACAAACGTTTTCCAGGGCAGTAAGCTCAGCCATGAGGTTATGAAACTGGAAAACAAACCCGATTTTTTCATTTCTGAAGGCGGATAACTTTTTGTCATTCAGTTGGTTCAACTCTATTTTATCCAAAATCACACTACCGCTGTCCGGCCGGTCCAATGTACCCAGAATATGCAGAAGCGTACTCTTTCCGGCTCCAGAAGCCCCTACGATAGAGACGATCTCCGAACTGTCGATCTGAAGATTTATATTCTTCAGAACTTCCAAATGACCATATTTTTTTGATATACCTATTGCTTCGAGCATGTTCCTGCAAATTGATTAAAAGGCTGATTCAGTTTTTTCAGATTATCTTATGAATCCCCCGAATATTTTGCTAATTTGGCAAAAAATTAGAAAAGTTCAATTTTTATTCTTAATTAAATATGAATATTCACGAATACCAGGGCAAAGAAATTCTGGCCAAGTACGGAGTAAGAATCCAAAGAGGTATTGTAGCTGAGACTGTTGAACAGGCCATTGAAGGTTACAAGCAGATCAGCGAGCTAACCAACTCCAAATTCGCGGTTGTGAAATCACAAATCCATGCCGGCGGTCGCGGTAAAGGTAAAATCGTAGGAACCGAGCATCGTGGTGTTCAACTCGCCAAGTCGTCTGATGATGTAAAAAACATCGCTACCAACCTGCTTGGCAACACACTGGTTACCATTCAGACAGGCCCTGAAGGCAAAGTGGTTAACAAAGTCCTTATTGCTGAAGACGCTTATTATCCTGGTGACAGTGAACCTAAAGAATATTATGTTTCTATCCTGCTGGACAGAGCGAAAGCCTGTAATGTGATCATGGCCTCTACCGAAGGTGGAATGGACATTGAAGAAGTAGCAGAGCATACTCCTGAAAAAATCTTCAAAGAATGGGTGGATCCCCGTATAGGTCTTCAGGCTTTCCAGGCGCGTAAAGTAGCGAACAAACTTGGACTGACCGGTACCGCCAACAAGGAAATGGTGAGCTTTATTACTTCCCTTTATAAGGCCTATGAAGAGTCTGACTCTTCTATGTTTGAAATCAACCCGGTTCTGAAAACTTCTGACGACAAAATACTTGCCGTTGATGCCAAAGTTAACCTTGACGACAACGCCTTGTTCCGTCATAAAGACCTTGCGGCACTCAGAGACAAAGCTGAAGAAGATCCGATGGAAGTTGAAGCCTCTGAAAGTGACCTTAACTATGTAAAACTCGATGGTAACGTTGGTTGCATGGTGAATGGCGCCGGTCTGGCTATGGCGACCATGGACATCATCAAATTGTATGGTGGTGAGCCTGCCAACTTCCTGGATGTTGGAGGTGGTGCCAATGCTAAAACAGTGGAAGCCGGTTTCAGACTTATCCTGAAAGATCCGAACGTAAAAGCCATTTTTGTTAATATTTTCGGTGGTATTGTTCGTTGCGACAGGGTAGCTAACGGTATTGTGGAAGCTTATAAAACCATCGGCAAAATCCCCGTTCCGATCGTAGTAAGACTTCAGGGAACCAATGCAGAAGAAGGCGCCAGGATCATCAACGAATCCGGCCTGAAAGTTTACTCTGCCGTATTGCTTAAAGACGCAGCTGAATTGGTTAAGAAAGTAATTTCTTAAAATTATACTATTTTATATGTATTTCGAAAGTCGTAAGGATTCTTACGACTTTTTTGTTACGTATGATCCGCTCATCCCCAATGCTGATTCTTTTGTAACAATTGGAAATTTATAAAAATAAGCAGCTGAAGTATATCGTTAAGTCCGTAACAGATAGAATCATAAGGTCTCTTTAATGAAAAACCTCAAAACCGGTCAGTTCTTCGGACAAACCAATCAGATCATCAGATTGAATGGGCTTACCCTGACCGACACCGAATATACCCATCCAAAAGTTGACTGGCATTATCACGAAAATGCCTATTTTACGTTCATCCTTGAAGGAAGTGTCATAGAAGGAAACAAGAAAGAAGTTTATCATTGTGGTCCGGGAAGTCTATTATACCATAACTGGCAGGATGCACACTACAATATCAAACCCGAGGGCTTTACTCGGGGTTTTCATATTGAACTTGATGAAAGCTGGTATGCGAAATACAACCTCAGCAACAATCAAACGGAAGGCAGTATCCGGTTAAAAGACCCCCGCTTACAAATTCTGATGTATAACATCTTCAAAGAAGTAAAATTTGATGATGATATAAGACCATTGAGTGTTAACTCCTTGCTGATTAATCTTTTCGGGGAAATGGCAGGTGTTCAAAAAAAAACGCATCATAAGGTACCGGGTTGGGTAAACTCCCTGAAAGACACCCTTAACGATGCACCGGCCGAAAACTGGAGCCTTGATGCACTATCTGCTTTCCTTGACATTCATCCCGTGCACCTTTCCCGAGATTTTAACAAGTATTTCAACTGCAATATGGGTGAATACATCCGCAATGTGAAGGTAGGGCGTGCAATGGGTATGATGAGTGACAGAAAATTGTCATTGACCGATATTGCATTGACGTGTGGATTCGCCGATCAAAGCCATTTTATACGTTGTTTTAAGGCTGCTAATCAGATTAACCCTTCGCAATACAGAAAACTTTTACAGAAATAAACCGCATGTTAATTCTGTTCTATTTTAGTCAAATCCGATGAGATAGTTTTGCACTGAATAAATCAATAAACAAAAAACCAATGCGATATTTACTAGCAGCCCTGCTAATCACAGTCTCTTATCTGTCTGAGGGACAGGAACCTAATCTGGTGCAGAGCCAGGGTATTGTATCAGATATTCACCGGAACAACATCGGGAAAATCCGGTTCTCGGAGAAAGCAATTCTTCCTGAGAACTTTGAAGAATCAGATTTTCTGTCAACAACAGACCTTACCAACAAGACTAATCTTTATATGAATATCTTTATGGCTAATTCGATTACGAATTATGTCCATATTCTCTCGCCTGGTACGTCATTGAATGACATTTATACAAATGCCAATCTCCAGTTTACTTTTTATGTAGACAATCAACAGATTTATCAGGAAAATCTGCAACCCGGAGCGGGTGTACCGGCCCGAAAAGATAAAGAGACTATTATAAGCAGGCCACTTCTGAGTTATCGCGGTTCCGGATGGTGGAGTGAATATTTATGGAACCGTTTTAAGAATAATGGCGGAAATAAGGCCCTTACGGAGGGAAAGCATCTATTTCGACTGGAAGTGAGACCCTATACCAACCTGCCTGTTTTCAAAACGGGAGAGATTATTGCGGCCGGAGAAATAGAAGTTGTCGTAAAAATACCCAAAATAGACATTAGCAAGATCTTTTTAAATGAGCTTAAACCTTATGATGGGTTTGGTGTCTCAAACGAACCTTTTGATAAGGACAAAATAAAGATGTTGAAGGGTAATATTGAGGAAGCCTTCTTCAGGAGTATTACCAGTGTGGTGGTGATTAAAAATAATAAATTACTGATCGAGGAGTATTTTAACGGGGCAGGAAGAGACTCTCTCCATAATACCCGCTCGGTAGGGAAATCTTTCGCTTCCACCATGACCGGAATAGCCATTGCTGACGGTTACTTGAAGAATGAAAATCTATTACTAAAGGATGTTTATCAGCTCGAAAAGTTTAGCAATAATGCCGCTGAAAAAAGAAATACCCCGATAAAAGACCTGCTTACCATGAGTTCTGTTTTCTCAGGAAACGATGATGACGGAAACTCTCCGGGAAATGAGGAAAACATGTATCCGACTGATGATTGGGTGAAATTCACGCTGGATCTGCCTGTGGATACAGCGATGGTTAAAGGTCAATGGCATTACTTTACTGCCGGAGTAGTTTTACTGGGCGACATCCTGAATAGAAAAGTTCCGGGAGGACTTGAAAAATACGCTCATGAAAAATTGTTTCAGCCTCTGGGCATCCGCAATTACCGTTGGCAGCACACACCACAGGGCGTGGCAAATACGGCAGGAGGTCTGCAAATGAACTCGCTTGATTACGCCAAATATGGACAGTTATATAAAAACAGGGGCGTATGGAACGGAAAGCGAATCATTTCCGCAGACTGGGTTGACAAAACTTTTTCAAAGCAGAAAACCATTCCCAAAAGAAACAATGAGTTTTATGGCTACTTGTTCTGGAACAAAACCTATGAAGTGCAAGGAAAAAAATACGAGACGTACTATTGTGCCGGAAATGGTGGAAACAAGATTTTCGTCTTTAAAGATCAGCCATTGGTTGTGGTGGTTACAGCTACCGCCTATGGTACCGGCTACGCACATGCACAGGTAGATAAGATGATGGAGGAATACATACTGCCGGCCGTAATGGATCCGAAATAAAATTTAAACAGAGGCCCGGAAGTCTGACAGATTCAACTTCCGGGCCTTTATTCTGATTACTTTGCTGAAACGACCTCAATTTCAAACAGAAGCGGCGTATTCGGCGGGATGGTTTTACCTGATCCCTGATAGCCGTATCCTATAGAAGAAGGAAAAATAAGAATTGCCTTCTCTCCTATTTTCATTTTGGCGACGCCTTCGTCAAACCCACGGATTACCGAACCGGCACCAAGATAAAAGCCAAATGTACCCGAATCAAATTGCTTGTCAGAAAGCAGCTTGCCGGTATAATTGACAGTAATATATTGCCCTGCCTTCAGCGAAGCGCCTGTTGACTCTTCCTGACGGATATATCGCAACCCGGACGATGTTTTTTCAGTTACTGTGAGGTTTTTATTTTTAATATAAGCTTCGATTTTTGCTTCTTCCTCTTCCGGCGACAATAATTCTTCACTACAGGAGAGCATTAAAAAAGACAACAGAAAAACACAGAGGCTAAACTTCTTCATATTCCTTTTTGTTCGTTTAATATAGACTGCAAAGTTAAGCGAATTTAGTTTCTGAAAATACCTCATGCCGATTTATGAGCGACAAATTACCTGAAGTATGGCTCAGAGGGCCTGTAGAGCACATTCCTGCTCTGCTTCAACCAGTAGCACACGCCCTGCTGCAGGCACAGGAAGAACTTCATGATCTTTTGACAGACTTTCCTGAAGATAAACTCTGGATAAAGCCTGCCGGTATGGCTTCTGCCGGATTTCATCTTCAGCACCTTGCCGGAGTACTGGACCGGCTTTTAACCTATGCAGCGGCCCACTCACTGAATCCGGCTCAGATGAAGGAGCTCTCTGATGAAAATCTCCCGTTCCGGGATGATGTCACTACAGAGATCCTGCTGAACAGGTTTGATCGTCAGATCAGTCATACCCTGGATTTTCTCCGGCAATATGATGTGGATAAGCTTCTTGATTTCAGAGGAGTAGGCAGAAAACAGATCCCATCCAATGCATTGGGATTGCTTTTCCACGCCGCAGAACATACCATGCGCCATCTGGGACAACTGATAGTAACCGTGAAAGTAGTTAGCCTCCCTGGAAAATAAAAAGCACGGCTTCAGATGAAACCGTGCTTCCAATGATTTTTTACCAGGTTGTTACCTGGTTTTATTTGCCGGCATAAGCATAATAATATTTCATAGCCTTCTCCATATTCCCTTTGAGACTTGCAATCCTGTCCGTGTCAGCAGGGTGGGTAGAAAGGATTTTGGGTGGCTTCTGCGCGTTTTTACCTGCTTCTGCCATTCTCTGCCAGAAAGCCACCGCTTCATTCGGATTATAACCGGCCATGGCCATAAAGATCAGGCCCAGTTGGTCCGCCTCTGATTCCTGCTTTCTGCTGTTAGGCAAAACCGCTCCTACCGTGGTGCCGATTCCGAGCACCTGACCCGCAAGGTTCATAAGGCGTTCATCTCCGGTGGCCACGCCTGTAGCCAGTGTACCGATCTGCGTAAAGCCCTGGGCCATCATGGCATTGCTCATCCTTTCACGTCCGTGTTCAGCAATCGCATGAGCTATTTCATGGCCCATAACGACAGCAACACCGGTTTCATCCTGGCAGATTGGCAGAATTCCGGTGTAGAAACACACCTTCCCTCCCGGCATGCACCAGGCATTTACCTCCTTGCTTTCCACCAGTCTGAATTCCCACTGATAGCCGTTGATCACATGACTGTAATTATTCTGAATGAGATAGTCTTCCACAGCCTTCTTAATACGACTGCCTACTCTCGAAATCATCTCTGCATCTTTATTTCTTACAGGAACAACCTTGGAAGTATCCATGAACCCCTTATATTCCTGAAAACTCATGGCCATCATCTGTTCACCTGAAACCATTCCGACAAATTGCTTCCGGTTGGTAAGCGGTACCCGCTGACAGGCCATAATGATTGTAGTAAGTGTGAAGGCGACAAGTAAAATCCTGTATGTGATTTTCATTTTATTTTTTGGTTTATTGATCTGCAAAATAACGACAATCCCTGAAAATAATTGAATGTTTTAAATCCTTTACATGTATTTTTGCAAAAAAAGTATTCCAGGAGTTATGAAGATTCTCGCTGTCGGCCGCAACTACGCCGAACATATAAAGGAGTTGAGCAATGAAAGACCTGATGAACCGGTCATTTTTTCAAAGCCGGAAACCGCTCTCTTGAAAAACAATGATCCTTTTTATTACCCCTCTTTTTCCTCTGATGTACACCACGAAGTGGAAATCGTCATTAAAATTTCAAAGATGGGAAAGAATATTGAGGAAAAATTTGCTCATAAATATTATGAAGAGATTGCATTAGGAGTAGATTTTACGGCAAGAGATATACAAACAAAGCTCAAAAACAAAGGACTTCCCTGGGATCTCGCCAAAGGCTTTAACGATTCCGCACCCATATCAGCATTTGTTCCTAAAAGTGAGTATGATCTTCAACATCTGAATTTCGCATTGGATATTAACGGAGAAAGGAAACAAACCGGAAATACCTCTATGATGCTTTTTTCGTTTGATTATCTGATAAGCTTTATTTCAAAGTATTTCACCCTGAAAACCGGGGATCTCATTTTTACGGGAACACCAAGCGGCGTTTCTCCTGTTCAGATCGGAGACCGGCTGACAGGTTATATTGAAAATAAAATGATGTTTGATTTTGAAATAAAATAGATGCTCAGATTACGTTTTTTGTCCATACTCACTGTTCTCAGTTTAACTGTAACCACCCGCCTGAAAGCCGGAAAAAATGATGACCCCTACCCTCAGGGATATTTCATTATGCCGATCAGCCCGGGTGAAATCACCTCATTGTCCGGCTGCTTCGGAGATATCCGTATTAATCATTTTCATGCCGGACTCGACATCAGGACGGGAGGCGTTGAAGGGAAAAATGTCTATGCAGCCGCTGAGGGCTATGTCTCCAGAATTAAAATCATGAAAGGGGGGTATGGCAATGCGCTTTATATTACCCATCCTAATGGCCTCACCACTGTATATGCCCACCTGAAAGAATACCTTGATTCTATTGATGTTTTTATCCGTAGCAAGCAATATGAACGGCAGTCGTGGGAGATAGATGTCGAGCTGAAACCTCATGAGATTCCGGTAAGAAAAGGGCAGATTGTGGCGTTGTCCGGTAACACCGGCGGCTCTGCGGGGCCTCACCTGCATTTTGAAATACGCGACAAGGAAGAACATGTGCTTGACCCTGCGATGTTTGGATTCAGAGAGCTGAAAGACGTGCTGAGTCCGACGATTGAGTATGTCAGTCTGAAATGCATGTCAAAAGACGCCAGGATCAACGGGAAATTCGGGATCTTCACTTTCACCCCTGTAAAAACAAAAACCGGAAATTACACCCTTCCTGCCGGAATTGAAGCCAGCGGGGATATTGCCATTGAGGTGCTTACCTTTGATAAAGCGCAGAACAGTCCGTTCAGGCTTGGAGTAAAACAGATTGAGCTGCAGGTAAACCGGGAACCTGTCTACCTTTTCAGGCTGGACAGAATGTCTTTTGACAACAAACTGGATATGAACGTTCATGTCAATTATGAAAAACTTGTTACCAAAAGTTACAAGATACATAAATGTTATGTCGAAGCAGGCAACTCATTTAATTTTTATAAGACCAATTCACGCCTGGGTATTTTCAGCATTGAAGGCGGGAAACAACATCCGGTATCCCTTGTAGTCACCGATGCATTCGGGAATGCCTCATCGCTTGATTTCACCATCAGAGGTAAAGAGAATCCTGAAACGGATGGTGGCGGCATTATTATCGGCGCAGCTAAACCTCTTAAAATTGTACCGGAGCTCTATGACCATTTCCTTGTTATAAAGACTCAGGGTACTGCACGCGAAACTCAATCGGCAATTGTCTCTTCAAACGGCAGGATAAGTGAACTCCCGATGGCGTACGGAAACGGCGGTGAAAAGGTGTTTATTCATGACCTTAATGACGGCCTTGTCGACTTTATCCAGATCGAAAATCTTTCTGTACCGTCGCCTGTCAATTACCGGATAGATGCGGTAAAACCTGTAGTTACTGAGAGTCATTTCTCTGCCAACTTCAGGGAAGCCCTTTACGGACCTTTATTCCTGAATCTCAGCTCCAGAGGAAATGAACTGAACCTGGACAAAGATATCATTCCCCTTAAAAAGCCGGCTACGGTAAAATGGAAAACCGATATGCCGCTGAATTTCCCTGAAAAACAAAAAGTATATATCAAAGCTGCCCGGCCCAAATTTGTAGGCGGTACATGGGCAGGGAATGAGATTACTTTTGATGCAAAAGAACTGGGCACCTACCAGATATTGAGTGATTTTGATCCGCCCAGGATCGCTCAGAAAACAGTGAATGCAGAAAAGCTTGTTTTTGTGATTGCTGACGCCCTTTCAGGCATCAGGGATTTCAGATGTACTATTGACGGCGAATGGATATTAATGGACTATGAGTACAAAAACGGGCAGATCTGGTCCAGAAAGGCAGACAAATCGAAGCCTTTCAAAGGGAAAGTAGAACTTACCGTTACCGACAATTGTAATAATACGCAGGTTTTTGAAACTTATCTCGACTAATATGGCACTTGAAAAAGGCAGCAAAGCCCCTGATTTTACGTTGAATAACCAGGACGGCAAAACAGTAAGACTATCAGACTACAAAGGAAAGAAGGTCGTATTATACTTTTATCCCAAAGACAGTACCCCTAAGTGTACTGAACAAGCCTGCAATCTGCGTGACAATTATGAACGCTTTCTCAGCAAAGGCATGGTCGTTATAGGCATCAGTGCCGATTCTGAAAAAAGACATAAGAATTTCATCAAAAAGTATGAGCTGCCTTTTGATCTCCTTGCTGACACTGAGCATCAGGTATGTGAACTTTATGGCGTCTGGGGCGAGAAAAAACTTTACGGAAGAACATACATGGGTATCATACGGACTACCTTTGTGATCGATTCAAAAGGAAAGATCACCGAAGTCATTGAGGATATAAACGCCAAAGACCACAGCAATCAGATCCTGTGATCTCATGAGTAAAAACCACCTGTGCGCTGCTCCTGAGACCTTCTGTTTATCAGTATAATTCTTTAATTTGCAGGGTAAAAACACCACCGATGAAAATCAGCTTTGATCAGCAGGATCTTAAACAAAGGCCGCCGGGATTCAGTCCGCTCAGAAAACGCCTTCATGAGATTATTTTTGAAGCAGAAACACCGGAAGGTCGTTTTTTTGACATTACACTGCTTTTTATGATTGTGCTGAGTGTAGTGGTCTTAATGCTTGAAACCGTGCCCTCACTTCAGGCCGGATGGCACAAAGAGTTTAAAATTCTCGACTGGACTTTCACGGTTTTCTTCACTGTAGAATATCTTCTCCGGCTGTACTGTGTCTACAGCCCCAAAAAATACATGGTCAGTTTTTTCGGATTAATTGACCTGGCCTCCATCCTTCCCAGTTATCTGAGCATTTTTTTCCCAGGAACACAATCTCTGATGATCGTACGGGGATTGAGGCTTTTAAGGGTATTCAGAATTTTTAAACTTGAAAACTTTCTGGATCAGGGAAACGTCATTGTAAATGCCCTGAGACAAAGTCGTACCAAAATCTCTGTATTCCTCTTTTTTGTACTGCTTCTTGTTAACATTTTCGGTTCAGTTATGTATCTTATCGAGCATGAGGTAAATCCTGGTTTTAACAGTATTCCCAGAAGTATTTACTGGTCTATTGTGACCATCACCACGGTAGGCTACGGAGATATATCACCCATCACTCCGTTAGGACAGGTGATTGCCTCATTTATTATGATCCTTGGCTATGCGATCATCGCCGTACCAACGGGCATTGTCACTTCTGCAGTAATGAACGCCGAGAAGACTTCCGGGATTTCTTCCGAGTCATGTATCAATTGCGGTCGTGATGGCCATGATGTCGACGCTACATTCTGTAAACATTGCGGACATCACCTGAATGAGCCTTCTCATGATCACTGAAAAGAAGCGTGAGAAAAATATTTTTTGCTATTTATTGTCATTTTGACACTTATTGACCTATTTTTATACGAGTATGTTTTCATACTCTTCAAAAAGTGGTAGTTTTACACCAAATTTAAACAAAATCAGTTTTTTCAATGCAGACCAAAGAACTACAGGACATTGCCTCTCAGGTAAGAAGAGACATTGTAAGGATGGTACACGGATGTAAATCGGGACACCCCGGCGGATCGCTGGGTTGCACGGACTTATTCGTGGCGCTTTATTTTCAACAGATGAAAATCAGCAGCCGGAAAGGCAAAGGCGGCTTCATATCATTTAAAATGAACGGAGCCGGCGAAGACCTGTTTTTTCTTTCCAATGGTCATATTTCTCCTGTTTTCTATTCGACACTCGCCCGTAAAGGCTATTTTGCGGCCAGCGAACTGGCCACTTTCCGTAAAATCAACTCCAGACTTCAGGGTCACCCTACCACGCATGAGCATCTGCCGGGCATAAGGGTTGCTTCCGGTTCACTCGGACAAGGACTCTCGGTGGCGATAGGGACTGCGCTTGCCAAGAAACTCGATGGTGATGATAAGCTTGTCTACGTCCTGATGGGTGATGGTGAACAGCAGGAAGGACAAGTCTGGGAAGCCGCCCAGTTTGCCCCTCACCACAAAGTAGATAACCTGATTGCCTTCATTGATCTTAACGGACAGCAGATAGACGGCTCGACCGATGAAGTAATGGCAAACCGCGATCTGAAGGCAAAATACAAAGCTTTCGGATGGAATGTTATGGAAATTAAGGATGGTAATGACATGGAGCAGGTAGTAGCAGGGCTCAGAAAAGCCAAGAGACTTACCGGTAAAGGACAGCCCGTGATGGTGTTGCTTCGCACAGAAATGGGTGCCGGTGTAGACTTTATGATGGGCAGCCATAAATGGCATGGTGTGGCTCCTAATGACGAGCAACTGGCCGCCGCCCTTGCGCAGCTTCCTGAAACCCTTGGTGATTATTAATTCTTAACTTACCGGAAATCATGAAAAAATATACCTATACAGATAAAAAAGATACCCGTTCGGGATTTGGAGATGCGATGACCGAACTGGGGCAAACCCATCCGGATGTGGTGATTTTATGTGCAGATCTTATCGGATCTCTCAAAATTGCTCCGTTTATTAAGAACCATCCCGAGCGCTTCTTCCAGACAGGAATTGCCGAAGCCAACATGATCGGTATTGCTGCCGGTCTTGCCATAGGAGGGAAAATTCCGTATGCAACCACTTTTGCTAATTTTGGCTCCGGCCGCGTTTACGACCAGATCCGTCAGTCGGTTGCCTATTCGGATAAAAACGTTAAAATAGCCGTATCCCATGCCGGACTTACCCTGGGTGAAGACGGTGCAACGCACCAGATCCTGGAAGATATTGCCATGATGCGGGCACTTCCGAATATGACGGTAATCAATCCGTGTGATTACAATCAGACGAAAGCCGCAGCCAAAGCTATTGCAGACTTTGAAGGTCCGGTATACCTGAGGTTCGGACGACCGGTTGTACCGGTATTTACTGCGCCTGACCAGAAGTTTGAAATTGGCAAGGCATGGATGGTCAACGAAGGTAAAGATGTAACCATTATCGCCACCGGACACCTTGTGTGGGAGGCGATCAAGGCGGGGGAAATACTCGAGGAAAAAGGCATTGACGCTGAAATCATTAATATTCATACGATCAAACCGCTGGATACAGCAGCCATTCTGAAAAGCATCAGAAAAACAGGATGCGTAGTAACCTGCGAAGAACATCAGGCCAACGGAGGTCTGGGAGATGCTGTGGCACAAACGCTTGCCCAGGAATTCCTTGCACCGCAGGAGTACATCGCGGTAAAGGATTCATTCGGAGAGTCAGGTGTTCCTGAGGACCTTATGGCTAAATATGGCCTGACTGCAGAGCATATCGTGGAAGCAGCAACAAAAGTGATTGCAAGGAAGAAATAATATAAATCCCGGGGAACAATAAAAGTCCCCGGGATTACTTTTTCTGCATGAAGGAAGAACAGATCATAGAACTTTTACAGGAACCCGGCAATGAAACCCGGGCTTTTGAGGCTATTCTGAAAGCCTTTAAAGAGAAAATCTACTATCACGTCCGCAAAATTGTGATAGATCACGACGACGCAGATGATGTAACACAGGAGGCTTTCATTAAGATCTGGAAAAATCTGGATAAATTCAGAGGGGATTCCAGATTGTATACCTGGCTCTACCGGATCGCCACCAATGAAGCACTCAGTTTTTTACAACGAAAAAGAAAGGACAATTCGGTTTCCATTGATGATAATGAACAGCTTCTTGCTGTGCTGGAAGCTCCCCGCAACACCTCCTATCTGGACGGAGATGAAATACAGATGAAACTTCAGAAAGCCCTTCTTCATCTTACAGATAAACAAAGAATTGTCTTTAACCTCAAATATTTTGAGGACCTTAAATATGAAGAGATTGCGGAGATTACCGAGACAAGTGTGGGTGCACTGAAGGCCACTTATCATTTTGCAGTAAAAAGAATTGAAGAATTTCTTAAAACAGATTAAACCTTTCATCCATTTAATTGTCAAACTAACAAATAAGGATTAACAATGAATCTGGAAGAAAATAAAACCGGCCATCCCTTCAAAACTCCTGAGAGTTATTTCAATGAGCTGGAAGACCGTATCCTGAGCGAAGTGAAGCTTCAGAATTCCATTGGCAGGACTTCACCATTCAAAGCAGAACCCGACTTTTTTAGCAGGCTTGAGCAGGAAATCCTGGCCAAAACCACTGACGCGGCTCCGGAAGAGCCTGTCATCCATATCAGCCATAAAAAGTCATACACCAGATGGATCAGAATAGCCGCAGGTGTATTGATTCTTTCCACACTTGGTATGAAGTATTACAACCAGCGGTCATCGGCAATGCCCGGTATCAATGATCTCAGTCGCGAAGAGATGATAGCTTACCTGGAAACCCAGCCGCTGAGTTCTTCAGAAATTGCCAGCCTTATTGATCCTGATGAGTTCAGTCCGGCGGATGTTTTGCCAGACAACCTCGAAATTGATGAGAACGATGTCTATTTTGAAACCTCAGACATCTAACCTGAAAAAAATATCTGATACAATGAAAAAATTAGCTGTAATAGCCTTTGTCTGTACGGTCTTGTCTTCTTTCCAGGTTTTAGCACAAAAAGGACCCGGCGGTGGCGGAGACCGTGTAAAGGCCGTAAAAATAGGAATGATTACGGAAAGTCTTCAGTTAAGTGAGTCTCAGGCAGAAAAATTCTGGCCGGTTTATAATGCTTATTCTGAGGAACGCATGTCGCTTCACAGAGAGATCCGGAAAAGGATGAAAAACGCCGGTGAAAATCAGGCTGGTAATGATGAAGAAGTGCTCAAAAGGCAGGACGAAGTACTGGCCCTGAAAGAAAAAGAAATTGAACTCGTTAAACAGTATCGTGGTACTTTTCTGAAAGTGATTACTCCCAAGCAATATGCAGACTTGCTGAGCACCGAGGAACGATTCAATCAGATGCTTATGCAAAGACTAAAAGAAAGGGATAAAAATTAATTTATCCCTTTCTTTTTTCAGTACTCAGACTTTTTTATTTCTTTGAAACAAGAACCCCGTTGGCCACAAAAACCAGATCCGTCCTGGGTTCAGTGATTTTAGCAATTTCATCATCAGCTTTTCCCGCTTTTTTTGCTGCAGCCTGCTGATCTGATACGCTTACTACCTTAGTACCCGGTTCCCCTTCAAAAACCACTTTCTTGCCAGCAATGTCAGTAGGAACAAAGAATCCGTAATCTTTGAAAGAAACTCTTACGGTTTTTCCTTCTTTGGTTTTAACTTTCATCCAGCATCCGGCCATCTGACATACCGATTCCACTTCTCCTTCAAGCTTCAGATTTTTCTTATCCAGAGAAGCCGGATCTTCCGACAGAACAGAAGCAGGCAAAGCATTTTTTTCGTTGATCTTCTCTCCGAAAGACTCAAATTTCTGTGCCCTGGCAATAAAGGCAGAAACGGAAAAAACGGCAATCAAAAGTACTTTTTTCATGATAAAGTGTTCATTTTATGACCTGTAGCCAGCCTTTACATGGCTTGCCGTCAGGCAGGTTCAATAAATAATAATAGTTGCCCGGATGAACATTTTTCCCCCAATCATTCCGGTAGTTTTCACTATTTAGAATGATTCTTCCCCAAGCGTCGTAAATTTGCAACTTAATTTCCGGAAATCCTATGACGAAGGTATCATTTTTGCCATCTCCATTGGGTGTAATCACATTGGGAATAATCCCGTCCCATTTTCGGATATCCAGGTCTTTTGTCAATGCGAATTCGCATCCCTGTGCACTGAATGCTTTCAGAGTAATCTGATGTATTCTTTCTCCGTTCACCTGAAAATTCCGGATATCTGCAGAATTAAAGCGTTCTCCGGAATCAATCTCCCATTGATAATTCACCGCAGGGCCGTCAGTCTTATTCTCCAGAGAAACGATAACCGGCCTGTTGCACTCAAATTCCTGTAAAAGTTCGAAATCGGGCTTAACAGAATTGTCAATACTGATCACAATACTTTTCTCGGGCCTGCACCCGTCGGCATATATCCCTGTTACCGTATAAACGGTGGTCTTTGCCGGCATAATGCTTATGGAGCCGGCGGTGGAGTCACTCATGCCTTCAGCGCTCCAGACAAAATGCTCTGCAAGTCCTGATGCGTAGAGCGTCAGCCTCTTACCGGCACATATTGTGGTTGAATTCGTAACTCCAAAGTCTTTTTTCGTGTTTTCAACCTTAACATTTACCTCCCGTTTTACAGTACATGCTCCGTTACTGATACTTACTTCAAAGACCGTTGAATTCTGAACACTGGCTACAGGATCAGGTATATCAGGATCAGAAAGGCCGGCCGACGGGGTCCAGTGATAAGAAATCCCCCCGCTTGCTTTCAGCAACACTTTCCCTCCCTGACAAACAACGGTATCATTGCTTACCGCGCTTTCGAAATACTTTACCAGCAATGGTCTGACGGTTGAATCGGCAGCTTTACAAAGCAGGTTGTTATAAGCAATCAGTTTAATAGAGTAATTACCCGAATCTGTGAAAGTGTAAGATATCTTTTCTGCTGTTGAGATCACTTCCTCGTTGATTTTCCAGCGGTAGCTTATTGCTCCGACGCTTTTGTTGACAAGATCTATTTTGGCCGGCGCACATACCTCAGACATGTTCCTGAGGCTACCGCTCTCCAGATCAAATCGCGCCAGCAGCGCATCAATATTAAACTTAAAGGCTGCCATATTACAGTTTGTGCTGTTGTGTGACGGTTGTGCAGCATTCTTCACTGGGAACTGGACAAAGCTGCCGGCTTTACACACACAGGCAGAATGATAGATAATCCCGTTTTTATCAAACCGGCATGTCCCTCCGTCAAGGTGATCACCACGCTCATCCTGCGCCTGAGGTGGAGCAGAGGATCCAAAAAAAGTACCGAAAATGAGTGACTTAAAATTCCTTTCAAAAATGGCAAGATAGTAATTACTCCCGGTAGTCGATGACTGAAATGCATCGCGCGTCACTGGTAGTCCTGTGGTCGTACTGTTGGGGTTGTAACCGTTAACAGAATTCACTTTACCTCCCCAACCTGCCACATAGATATTTCCGCAGTCATTCACCATAAACGCTGTCGGTACAATGTCTATTCTTCCATTGCCTCTTCCGGTACCAAAAACAGAAGAAAACAGGGTTCGTGAAAGCTGACTGTCAAGACAATGAATGAACTGTCCGCTCCTCGCATTACTGTAAACCCCGGAACTGACCGGGTAACTCCCGTTGGTAAGACCAAAAACATAGACATTTCCTTCACGATCCAGGTCCATAAGTACTGCAATATCCGCCCCGGATGTGCCCAGATAAGTCCGTACAGTTACTTTGTCATCTGAAATCTTCACAATAAAGCCTTCCATATCGCCTCCGAACTCCGTACGGTGAGCCCCCGGGGTCGTCCCGAAATCACGGCTTTTACTTACGCCACATACATAAATATCACCTTTGTCATTAGCTCTGACAGCATAAGCGGCATCGTAATCGCTTCCGCCCAGGAAAGTACTGAATTCCAGCTTTGAACAGTTGGCGTTAAGCCTGAAAACCACCGCATCGTAAAATGAATGTATGGGAGAAGCCGGGCCGGTCTGAGGAAAATTCTCAGAAGTAGTAACCGAGGCTACATAAATACGGTCTTCCTTATCCACATAGACCTCCCCTCTGAATTCGTCGCCATAATTCCGGATGCTGAGCACCCTGTAATCATGCAGTCCGTCATTTCCTGATCCGCCCATGAAGGTACTGCCCTCCAGTTTTGTTCCGTCAGGACTGATTACGGTAACAAAAATATCGGACCCCAGCAGATAAAATATTCCCGTTGTATTCTGCAGATCACTTACAGTAACCCCCCCGTTGAAAGTTCTGTCATAGGCCTGCTCTGTAACCGGGAAATTAAGAGAGGAAGTAGTGCCAAAAACGACCAGCTGTCCTTTGGAATTAACGATCATACTGTGCGGTACCTCAGACTCCTGTCCGCCAAGAAAAGTAGAATACAATATCCGGCTACCGTCTTCAGCATATTTAATGATGACAATATCCGTTCTCAGTATCACGCCGCTTCCTCCTGAGCCTCCTCCGAAATGGTCCTGAAAAACTCCGGGCGTAACAGAAAAATTAGGCCCGAATACTGTGCCGGCGGCGTACAGATTGCCTTCGGCGTCATAAGTAGCGGTATGCGACCAGTTATCCGAAACAGAACCGGAATAAGATGAAAAAACCAGTTCCGGGTCAATGATCAGATCTTTTGAAGAGTCATAGTCTCCTATGTCAAAACTTATCCGCCCGGAATCCATTTTAAAGGAAGACCTGACCTCTTTTTTCTTCCCCCCTGTCTCCTGATAGGAAAACGGGGCAAACTCTTTCAGCGTGCTGAAGCCGGTGTTCATAACAAGATCACCGCCGGAAAGTTTTTTATCCGTTACTCCTTCATAGTCAAGCTTAATTTCCGCCGGATTTCCGCCGGGCTTTACAATATACTCGTATTTAAGTGACTGATCAATGCTGTACAACCGGAAGTCCACATTTCGGAAAACCCCGCTGATGTAGATCTCACGATAGGCCTTTACGCCGGTTCTCCATTGGGAGGCATCATTGCCGAGAAAAAAATTAAAGGTTTGCTCTTCCGGCAGGGAAGCTTTTATCCGTGCTTGCGAGACTGCTCCCTCAAATTTGTAGCTGACCGTGCGGGTCTGTATACCAGAAGCGCCTGTTCTTAATTTATTATCCTGACTTCGTTCATGAATATGGCCGGTTTGTCCGGCGTCATACATCAGGTATTGAAGACCTGCTGTGGTAATACACAAATATCCGCCAGGAATATCGGCTTTGTACAAAATATCAGCAGACCACTGCCCTTCATTCCTGATAAACAGATACTTATCAAGAGGATGGGCCGCAAAAGCCGGTGTCAGAGCCAGACAGATCAGAATGAAAATATACTGGAGTACATTTCTTCCCATATACAATTTGACATTGCCCGCGGTTAGGTTAACTCATTGCGGATAAGTCAAATTTAAGATTTAAAATCCAGAATATTAATGGAGTTATGGCAAAAATTATATTCTTCAGGCTCGTTGGAAGAGATGATCACGATTCTGTCTGCAGCAAATTTTTCAATGAGAGAGAGGTACCAGTCAAAACCGGCATGGTCCAGATTAGAAGTGGGTTCGTCCAGAAAAAGTACGGGTGTTTCAGTGTAAAACGCCAGGCCAAGCTTAAGCCGTTGCTTCATACCGGAGGAGAAATTCTTCAAAGGCTTACCCGCATGCTTGCCAAGGTGAATGGATTCCAGGAATTCCGCGACCGTCAAACCTCCGGACAAGGGCTTAAAACGGGTATGAAAATCTACGGCTTCCTTCAGAGTAAGTTCCTCGACCAGTTCCATATAAGGCGCCGCGAGTGCGACCATTCTGTACCAGTGTTCTTCAGGCACTTCCTTCCCGTCATTATGATAATTTATCACCCCTTCATTTAACGGAATGACGCCTGTTACCCCTTGTATAAAAGTAGATTTCCCGGAACCGTTCGGACCTGTAACGGCATATGCATTACCCGATTCAAAAGTGCAGGAGAGGTTCCTGAAAATCCACTCATTCTTAAATTTCTTTCCGATATTTTCAACACGGATGGTCAGCAAAGCAAACTATTCTTCAGATTTAGAGCCGCCTGTTTTAATGATCCCCCTTTCAGAATTACGGATGAAATTGACAATCTCATCTCTTTCTGCTGTAGCCGACATTTCCAGCTCAATTTTAGTAATAGCGGAAGAATTGTTGAGCCCACGGAGATAGATCGTGCGATAAATATCCTGGATTTCTTCAATCTTTTCATTGGTAAAACCTCTTCTTCTCAACCCTATGGAGTTGACACCACCATAAGAAATGGGCTCTCTTGCCGCCTTCACAAACGGAGGCACATCTTTTCTTACCAGCGAACCGCCGGCAATCATGGCATGATTCCCGATTTTTACAAACTGATGAACGGCACTGGTTCCTCCTATGAATACATAATCACCTATGGTAATATGACCGGCCAGCTGAACAGAATTAGCCAGAATAACATTGTCGCCGATAATACAGTCATGTGCAATGTGCACATAAGCCATGATGAGACAGTTCGATCCGACCACCGTCTTATCCTTGTCTATGGTTCCCCTGTTAATGGTTACACATTCACGGATAGTGGTATTATCACCGATTTCAGTGATAGAATACTCACCTTTGAATTTCAAATCCTGCGGAATAGCCGAAACAACGGCTCCGGGAAATATTTTACAGTTTTTTCCGATTCTGGCTCCTTCAAAGATAGTAACGTTAGGTCCTATCCATGTTCCCTCACCTATTTCGACATCTTTGCTGATAACTGAAAAAGGCTCTATGACAACATTCTGAGCTATTTTTGCCTCTGGATGAATATACGCCAAAGGTTGATTCATATGATAGATATTTATTGTAATTTAGCTTTTCTTTACTAAACGGGCCGTCATGTCCACCGAACATACCAAGTTTTTCCCAACCCAGGCTTCACCGTGCATTTTAGCCACTCCAAGTCTTATGGCCGCGAGCAGGACACAACGAATCACCAGTGTGTCACCAGGCAGCACATTTCTAAAAAACCTGCAATTGTCAATACCTACAAGATAAGGCCAGTATTTTTCCGGTTCACCGGTGGTGGTCAATACCAGTACTCCGCCGGTCTGAGCAATTGCTTCTACCTGTAAAACACCGGGCATGACAGGATTGTTCGGAAAGTGGCCGGTAAAATGCGGTTCATTCATGGTAACATTTTTGATACCTATTACCGTTGTTCCATCCAGTGACACCACCTTATCAATAAGCTGAAAAGGATATCTGTGCGGCAACAAAGCGGCAATCTCATTCACATTCATTACCGGCTCTGCATCCAGATCAATGGAGGGTGCCGCATTGCTGATCTCCTTTATCTTTTTCCTGATCTTCCTTGCCAGCTCCACATTGGATTTGTGACCCGGTCTTGCGGCCAGGATATGCGCCTTCAGGGGCCTGCCTACCAGCGCAAGATCACCGATGAGATCCAGCAGTTTATGCCTGGCGGGCTCATTATGAAATTTCAGGGGCTCATCATTGACAATTCCTGATTTTCCAATCTTCAGGGACGGCTTTTTAAGCAGCTTTGCCAACGCACTGACCCTTTCATCAGACATCTCCTCTTCCGAAATCACAATGGCATTACTGGTATCTCCTCCTTTAATCAGTCCTGCATTATACAGTGCTTCAAGCTCATGCACAAAAACAAAGGTCCGGCATGGTGCTATATGCTCTTTAAATAACGTAATCTCATGCAATTGTGCGTGCTGACTGTGCAAAACTTTAGAGTTATAATCCACCATTACCGTCAGGCGGTAATCATTCAAAGGCAGCGCAGCCAGTTCAATATTATTCTCTTCGTCCTTATAATGAATAGCTTCAGTAATTTCGAAATAATTACGCATGGCGTTCTGCTCTACTATTCCGGCTTTCTCCACCAATTCAACAAATATAGCCGCGCTTCCGTCCAGAATCGGAATTTCCGGTCCGTCAATTTCAATAAGGACATTGTCTACCTGGATTCCCACAAGGGCGGCCAGTATGTGTTCGGTGGTATGCACCCTCACACCCTCTTTTGCCAGTACAGTTCCCCTGGAGGTGTCAACAACATAATCTACGTCGGCAGGTATTACCGGTTTGTTGTCAAGGTCGATCCGCTGAAAAACAATACCGTGATTGACCGGGGCGGGAAGAATACTGAGGTTGACGATCTCTCCGGTATGCAGACCAACACCTGTGACTGAAACTTTCTCTTTGATGCTGTGTTGCTTCAAATTCATTATTAATTTCGTTAATTCTGACTTAGGTTAATCTCTGGTTTCTTTATTATTTTTAATGAAATCGTGCAGCTTTCTGATGGCGACTACAGACTTAAGGTAGTCCTGAATAGGTTGAGCCGGTGAGCCTGCAAAAGCCTGATTAGGCGTCATGACGGACTTTCCGACTCCGGTCTGGGCCCCGATCCGGGTACCATCTGCAATACGAATGTGACCGACAATCCCCACCTGTCCGGCAATTACACAGTTCTTGCCGATTTTAGTCGATCCGGCTATACCGGTCTGAGCAGCCACAACGGTGTTTTCACCGATTTCCACATTATGAGCTATCTGAATAAGATTGTCCAATTTAACACCTCTCCGGATAATGGTAGAACCCATGGTCGCTCTGTCAATAGTGGTATTGGCACCGATACTAACCTCCGACTCAATAACCACATTGCCGATCTGAGGGATATCCTGATAGGTGCCATCCTCTCTGGGAGCAAAACCAAAACCGTCGGAACCGATCACGCAGCCGCTATGCAAAACACAGTTATCTCCTACCACACAATTATCCATTATTCTTACACCGGCATTGATAATCGTGTTCTTGCCTATTTTCGCGTTTCTTCCAATAAAAACCTGGGGCATAATTACGGTATTTTCCCCGATAATAGCGTAATCGCTGATGTATGAAAAGGCACCGGCATACACTCCGTTTCCGACAGTAGCCGTCTGAGCCACAAAACACTGCTCTTCAATACCTGTTTTTCGGACCTGAACAATCTTCTGGTACTCAATCATCAGGCTGGAAATGGCCAGATAAGGATTATCTACCAGAATAAGACTGGAAGAAACATTGGATTTAGGCACGAAATCTTTTGAAATGATGACTGCTGAGGCCTTGGTTTCGTAAAGAAACTGCTCATATTTCGGATTGGAAAGAAAGGTGATTCCGCCACTTTCACCCTCTTCGATCTTATTGAATTTGTAAATGCTCAATGAATCATCCCCCAGGACTTCCCCATTGACCATGTTTGCTATTTGACGGACAGTAAACTGCATACGAATTTAAAAAGCATGTACTCTGTGGCCTGAAATCATCCTACAAATATACATCATTGGTATAACAAAGGTAATTTTTTTTGACAATATTGCTCAAAGCCTTGATGGTCGGCAAATCAGAAGCCTCAGAAACATCCAGTATACCTTTATTCCTGGTCAGGATGTTAATGTTTGAATTCTCCTTGATATAACCGCTGTTGCTTATTGCCCCCCGCTCATAATAATACTTCTTATCCGCTTCGGGAATATTGCGCGCTGAAAGCTGCGCCAGGTACCTTTCCTCATCCGGCCCCGGATCATAACCGGCCCCGATGCTGATTTTGAAGAGGTCCCTTCTGACGAGTCTTCCGGCGAGCTCTGACAAGAGAACATCGGATGAGAACTGCCATTCTTTAATTGAAAACCAGATATCGATATCATCCAGGGAAGTGAAAGCTTCCAGCAACGATTTGTCCTCTGAAAGTGCTTTATGCCCTACTTTCTGACCCAGAAAAGCCCTGAGTCTGTCAGGCATATTAACGGCTTCACCCTGGCTCAAAAGTGCCCTTACCCTTTCAAATATTTTCAACAGCATGACCTCGGCACAAATGGCCGTTTTATGAAGGTACACCTGCCAGTACATAATTCTTCGGGCATGCAGGAAACTCTCAACGCTCAGCAACCCTTTTTCTTCCACCACCAACTGTTCATTATGGACATTGAGCATTTTAATGATACGGTCAACACCCACCTGCCCTTCTACTACCCCGGTAAAGAAACTATCCCGGTTAAGATAATCCATGCGGTCCATATCCAGCTGAGAAGAAACCAACTGATGAAAAAAAGGACGATGATAGGTACCTTCAAACATACGTATGGCCATTTCAAGCTTCCCTGAAAAAATCCCGTTGAGGGTCTGCATCAGTAAAGCCGATATTTTCTCATGCCTTACATTGTCCAGGAGCACAAACTCCAATACGTGCGAAAAAGGCCCGTGGCCGATATCATGTAACAGGATGGCGATCTGGGCAGCTTCACATTCTTCATCAGAGATGAAATGACTTTTTGACCTGAGCACTCCAATGGCCTGCCCCATGAGATGCATGGCGCCCAAAGCATGCTGGAAGCGGCTGTGTATTGCGCCCGGGTATACCAATTCAGCCATACCCAGTTGTTTTACTCTTCTTAATCTCTGGAAATAAGGGTGTTGAACAAGTTCGAAGATAAGGTCTGAGGGTATGGTAACAAAACCATAGACCGGATCATTGAATATTTTTCTCCTGTTAGTCAATTCGGATAACGAAAAATAGGAAGAATGCAAAAAAAGGAGGCTAAAACCTCCTTTTTGTGGGCCCACCTGGGATCGAACCAGGCACCTACTGATTATGAGTCAGTTGCTCTAACCGAATGAGCTATAGGCCCTGCCTGAAAAGCGATGCAAAGGTAGACCTAAAACGCGGTTTTCCCAAATTTCCGGTTAAGAAAATGTTAACTCCATGATTAAAGCCTGATAGTAAACCGCTTAATCCTGGTCTTTCTTCCATAGTGAAGGCATCCAGGCCAATATCTTGGTCAATCCCCATTTTATGTACCACAAAATGAAAGGCAGGCGTTCGTGTGTTTTTCTGAAAATCCTGTAATAGGCAATGCGACGTAAAGGACTCCTGATTACCCTTTTAATAACACCGGCCGGATCAGATTTATCAAAAGGCTGTCTGGCAAAGTAATGATACCGCTCTTCATCCTCTGATATGCCTGCATTTTTGAGAAACCGAAGAATTGATTCAGGTACATCTATTCTGAATTCTCTTTGTAACAACCCCAGCCCTTCTCTGAAAAACGGAACAAACCTGAACCTGACCGCAAGATTTGTCACTTCATCCCAGTTGATAGCAGCAGATCGCGCTATCACCACGCAGTCATTGATCCAGCGGATGGGCGAAGGAATGTCGTAATACCTCCCGTGTGCCATGCTTGTAAAAAACTGATGTGTTGGGCTCAGCACGCGCGTTCGGGTACCCTGCATATCAAAAGCTAGACTTTTTTCCCAGAAAACATTATCTATATCAGGTATTCCGGTGTGTTCCCCGAAAAGATTCCAGTGAAGATCGATATCCGTATGATTGGCGGCATGGAGGTGAGCGGCATGAAGATACGGGCTCATCATCCTGTCAAGGTATCCGGGTCGATAGCCCTGAGGAGATGCTGCCAGTGCATGCAGAGCCGCTTGTTTCTGATCAAAGGGAACGAGAATATCTCCGTCGCCAGCCACACGCAAGGAAGGATCTTTATAGTATTTCAGGCCCAAAGGAATACCCTTTATGATCATATGGTCGATACCGGCATTCCCCAATAGTTCCAGCATCATAGCCATAGAAGAGATCAGCATCTGGTTTTTAAGCCATATCCCCTTGCTGCTTCGCTTAAGAAATGTTATTTCTTCATTTTCAAAATCTTCGAGATTTTTCCAGACAATCGGCAATATCCTTACCGAAGCCCTGTCAAGCTTACTGTAGAATTCTTCCGGAAAATTAAGGTTTTTGAAGTCTGATTCCCTGATATCGAGCGTTTGCAGCCATCTCTTCCAATATACCAGCGCCTCGTCAGGAGGGAAAACGGAAGCTTTGAGAAGAAAAAGTTGCCCGGGTGTAGGAAAAAAACCACCCTGCCGGGAAGAATCTGTCATGTCTGATTATTATAAAAAAGTATTTGTAATGAGGATTGAATGATAAAAATGTTAAAAAATATCCTGAAAACAAATCACCGGAGATAAAATATCTCAATCATAAAGGAATGAGCAGCATGATTCTACTTTCAGAGAAAAATAGTAATTTTGCATAAAACTATAAAACAGATGGAATTAATAGAGTTTATAAAACAGCCCTGGCCCTGGTATGTGGCAGGGCCCATCATCGGGCTGACCGTACCGCTTCTGCTTATCTTAGGTAATAAATCTTTCGGCATTTCATCATCACTTCGGCACATTTGTGCTGCCTGTTTCCCTGCCGGCATTTCCTTTTTCAGGTATGACTGGAAAAGAGAATCATGGAACCTGTTTTTTGTGGGGGGGATTGTCATCGGAGGATTCGCCGGTAATTTCTGGCTGGCGAACCCGCAGGATATAATCATTGCAGAGTCCACGGTATCTGATCTGAAAGCACTGGGATTAACCTCATTCAGCGGACTTATGCCTGAAGAACTCTTTGGCTTCTCATCGGTTTTTAGTCTGAAAGGCCTGATTTTCATGGTCATCGGGGGATTCCTCGTGGGTTTCGGTACGCGTTATGCCGGAGGGTGTACCTCAGGACATTCTATCATGGGGCTCTCTAATCTTCAATGGCCGTCACTGGTAGCCACCATCAGTTTCATGGCCGGTGGCATCCTCATGACCAATTTCATTTTTCCTTTCATTTTTAAACTCATCTTCTGATATGGCAAACGGACAAGACAAAAACGGAGATTCAGATCTGCAGAATACGCTCTCTTCCTCTGAATCCGTATTTTCCAATCTTAAGTATCTGATTGCAGGTATATTGTTCGGCATTGTATTTCTGAAGGCCGAAATCATTTCATGGTACAGAATTCAGGAAATGTTCAGGTTTCAGAGCTTTCACATGTATGGTGTAATAGGCAGCGCAGTCATCACCGGACTGATATCCGTACAGCTCATTAAGAGGTTCGGTATAAAAACCATTTCCGGTGAAAAGATCGTTGTCCCGGACAAAAAATTCGATAAAGGGCAAATAGCCGGGGGGCTGATATTCGGACTTGGGTGGGCTATCACCGGAGCGTGTCCCGGACCATTGTTTGCACAGATCGGCAGCGGGTATCCGGCCATCCTTATTACACTACTCAGCGCCATCGGCGGTACCTGGTTCTACGGTCTTATCAGGAGTAAACTGCCTCATTGAATTTCGGTGACTGAAAACTGATCAAACTCATATTTCTGCGGAAACTAAAAAGCCCGGGGATTTGTACTACTTATGTCAGTCTAAAAACCGGAAACATGAAAATTGAACAGATTTACACGGGATGTCTTGCTCAGGGCGCTTACTATATAGAGAGTGAAGGACAGGTAGCCATCATTGACCCTCTGAGAGAAGTAAAGCCTTATCTCGACAAAGCGGAAAAAGAAGGGGCAACCATCCGGTATGTTTTTGAAACTCATTTTCATGCCGACTTTGTTTCGGGGCATCTTGACCTGTCCCAAAAAACGGGAGCGCCGATTATTTACGGCCCGGGAGCAAAACCCAGGTTTGATGCACTTATTGCAGAAGACGGACAGGAGTTTCCGCTTGGCAAACTGACTTTCAGGGTGCTTCATACACCTGGACATACCATGGAGTCTTCGTGCTATCTGCTTCTGGATGAAAGAGGAAAAGAAGTAGCATTATTTTCCGGAGACACGCTGTTCATCGGTGATGTCGGAAGACCGGATCTGGCTCAGAAATCGGACCTGAGCACCCGGGATCTGGCCTCTTATCTTTTTGATTCGCTGAGAAATAAAATCATGGTTTTACCCGATGAGGTAGTGGTGTACCCTGCTCATGGAGCCGGTTCAGCCTGTGGTAAAAATATGAGCAAGGAAACATCCGACACACTGGGCAACCAGAAGCTTTTCAACTATGCGCTCAGGGCTGATATGACCCGTGAAGAGTTTATTGCAGAGGTCACACAGGGGCTTGCTCCTCCCCCGGCCTATTTTCCGGAGAATGTCAGAATGAACATTGAAGGATATGAAAGTATAGATGCTGTTGTGGACAGAGGAACCAGGGCCCTGAGCCCGGAAGAGTTTGAAGCGGTGGCTAATGCCACCCAGGCCCTTATTCTGGACACCCGTAATCCTTCTGATTTTGCGTCTGGCTTTATTCCCAATTCAATCAATATAGGCCTCAACGGTTCTTTTGCCCCCTGGGTGGGTGCACTGATTCCTGATCTTCAGCAAGACATATTACTGATCACTGAGCCCGGTAAAGAAGAAGAAGCGACTATCCGCCTGGCCCGCGTGGGCTACGACCGCACACTTGGGTTTCTGAAAGGTGGTTTTGCCTCCTGGCAGTCTGCGGGTTTTGAAACAGACCATATATTCTCTTACCCGCCCGCTTTGCTGCCTGAAAAACTGAAAGACAAAGACACTTACAGAGTACTTGATGTAAGAAACCCCAATGAATATGCAACCGAGCACCTGGCTGGTGTGGATAATTTCCCTCTTGACTACCTCAACGAACATATGTCTGGTCTTGACAAAGACAAAACGCTTGTTCTTCATTGTGCCGGCGGATACCGGTCGATGGTGGCCGCTTCCATACTTAAAGCCCGGGGTTTTGAAGTAGAAGACGTGCAGGGAGGGTTCGGAGCAATAAAGAGTGCTGCAGTAGCCCCCGTGGTATCCGGAGACAAAACAGAAGAAGTCTGAGACAGCGTAAAAATTTGGAAAACAAATAGGAAGAAGGCCATTTATTTGTCTAACTTAGCAAACATATAACTGAAGCCAGAGATCTATTGCCATGATTTCCAACCAGATAATCCGCCAGATTTTTCTTATACTCATCATCTTATTATCAGGCATCGTCCTGTTTATTAACAGTTCGGGTTTTCTCCCGGCTTTTCTGGGTGCCTACACACTTTACGTACTGCTCAGGAAAAGCTATGTATATCTCACCAATAACCGTAAATGGTGGCCCTCGCTGGCGGCTTCGGTTCTGTTGTTGCTCTCCTTTGTAGTTTTTCTTCTTCCGCTTTTCTTCCTGTTCCAGGCCGGAGTAAATTCCTATGCGGAAAGTCTCAAGCAGGTTACTCACCTTCTTGATTCTCTCAATAAATACATTGATTTAACGGAGAAGAAATACAATATTGACCTGATAGACAGCAGCACACTTAATAAGATCACGGCTCTGGTTACGGAAAAGATAAGGCAGGCACTCAACAGCACCATCAACGGAGTTGCCAATATCGCGATCATGTACTTTGTTCTGTATTTTATGCTAACTCAGCAGGAAGTTATGCACAAAGCCTTCATTGAGTTGCTGCCGCTGAACCACAAAAACTCTAAAACGGTAGAACGGGAGCTCAACCGTCTTGTGTTGTCCAACGCCATAGGCATTCCGCTTACCGCCCTGGTTCAGGGCATAGCAGGTCTGATCATTTTCTTTATTCTGGGCGTTGATAACCCCTGGCTATGGTTTGCCTTACTGAGCGTGGCTTCCATGCTGCCGGTACTCGGCGCTGCCGTTGCCTATGTTCCGATGGCGGCTTATCTGTTTGTTCAGGATCAAACCATCAGCGCCATCATACTCCTGATTTATGGCTTTGTCGTGATCGGTTCAGTGGACAACCTTTTCAGAATATGGCTGCTGAATAAACTCGGACAGACCCACCCTCTCATTACGCTTTTTGGTGTACTGATCGGACTGAAAATTTTCGGCGTCATCGGGCTCATTTTCGGACCCATTCTTATTTCACTTTTCCTTTTACTGGTAAAAATCTACAGTATCGAATTCGGCAAAAGCAAGACAGAATAATGCGCGGTTGCTGAGGCTGTTGATTAACCTCAAGGTTGACAGAAGAACAAAGACCCTTTTTCAGTTTTTCTGGTAACAATCCGGGTGAAAGCCTTTCTACAGCCGTTATCCGGCAGCTTCCGGGTACAAATCACTGTACGGAATCATGGCAGCGGGGCCCGTCCGTCTCAATATATGCTTTCTTTTCAGTCCGGCCGTTTCTTTGATGCCCGCCGCTGCCATTAGCTCAACAAGGCTATGCAAGGTATTTTTATGATAGCTGGCCACCCTTTGGGATTTATCTCCGACGTCCAGCCCCTTCATAAGGCTTTTGTTTTGGGTAGCCACTCCGACAGGACAGGAATTGGTATGACATTCCAAGGCCTGGATACACCCCAGAGCCATCATCATAGCCCGGGCGCTGTTGCAAAGGTCCGCGCCTAAAGCCAGGGTTTTCGCGATGTGAAAGCCATCAAAAATCTTACCCGAGGCCATCACCCTGATGTTTCCTCTAAGCCCCCATTTGATAAGCGAATCGTGAACAAAAGTAAGGCCGTCAACCAAAGGAAGACCTATAGAATTTGAAAATTCAACCGGCGCGGCCCCTGTACCGCCCTCTCCTCCGTCAACAGTAATAAAGTCCGGCCATATCCCGGTTTCCTTCATTGCCCTGCACACTTCCTCAAATTCTTCTCTTTCACCGATACAAAGCTTAAAACCTACCGGTTTTCCATTTGAAAGCAAGCGGAGCTTTCCGATAAAATGAACCAGCCCCTGCGCATCACTGAAAGCGGTATGATAAGTGGGAGAAAGCACATCAGTGTAAGGTTTCACTCCCCTGATTTCGGCGATCTCCGGCGTATTCTTCTTTGCCGGCAGTATTCCGCCATGGCCGGGCTTTGCTCCCTGAGACAATTTCAGCTCAATCATTTTGACTTCGGGTCTGAGCGCATTTTCTCTGAATCTGTCAGCATCAAAATCTCCCGAAAGCGTTCTGCATCCGAAATATCCCGTTCCGATCTGCCAGATCAGGTCTCCGCCGTTCTTCAGGTGATAAGGGCTGATTCCGCCCTCCCCGGTATTATGGGCAAAGCCACCCAGGGCTGCGCCTTTATTGAGTGCGAGTATGGCATTTTCACTGAGTGAACCAAAACTCATAGCCGATACATTCAGAATACTCGCAGAATAAGGCTGTGAACATTGAGGTCCTCCGACAAGCACCCTCGGATCATTTTCTACATCAGAGGGCTTTACAGGATACATGGAGTGTGCAATGCACTCGTATCCTTCGGCATAAACATTAAGGCGGGTGCCAAAAGGGGTGGTATCCGTTTCATTTTTAGCCCGCTGATAAATAAGCGAACGGTTCAGCCGGTTGATGGGGGTTCCTTCTGTATCTGTTTCAACAAAATACTGCATGATTTCGGGCCTGAAATCCTCGAGAATGTATCTGAAACGGCCCACCAGAGGGAAATTATTTTTAATGGTATGCTTCTTTTGGAGAATGTCACTGATGCCCAGTAAGAGAAGCGGCAGAAGAACCAGCAGACTCCACAGAATCGGGGGCCAGAAAATGCTGACAAGAAAAACCAGTGATAAAACAGAAACAGAAACAACAATAAAAATTTCCCTTGCTTTCATAGAATAACAGTATGGTGTATTTAATCAATAAAATGACCTGCAAACCGGGCTGCATTATTCAGTATCCTGTTTTGATTAAGGCGAAAACCCAATCCGCAAGTCTCATAGATAAAGAACAATCCTGCCTGATAATAATTCCCCCGGAAATCCTTCTGAAGCGGGGTATACTCCTGAAATACCTTCATCTGCGACTCATATTCTCCCCCCTCTTCTTCTTCTGTTTCACCGTTTTCACTGATGATCCTTACATTGGCACCCTCTCTGCCGAGAATGGCTTTTTCAACATAGGATTTCCCGTCAGAAGGCCTGGAGAAAGCAGTTTTCAGCAGGTAATCATGTTCAGGAAACAGCTCCCACAGGTATTTGAGTATGGCCTTTGACTGGAACAGCATGGTATAAGCGGGATTCACTACCACGGCTTTCTCTTTGATAACGATCCGGGTAAGGATCTCGGCCAGCTCCGGCTCATCCCAGGCAATGTACTCCCAGGGCACCAGTTTAAACCAGAACGGATAATTAACCGGTTCTCTTGTATCATCCTCCGCAAAAATCCCGTCAAACTCTGAAAAAATCACTTTATCTATGGTCTCAAAGGCCACTTCAAACCCGGCTTCTTTGGCCGCTTCCATCATCAACGCCACATTATTATGATCTTCAGGGGCACCTTCCAGGGCCGAAAACAGGATTCTTTTTTCTTTATCAGGATTCAGCCTGGCCAGCCTCTGAAAATTCTGCATGAGGGCATCATAAATAAAATTGACCTGCCGGTCTTCGGGTATATGGTTGGCTTTTAGTTGCAGCCACTGAATAATGGCCGTTTCAGGCAGCGTGGTTGGCGTGTCTGCGTTAAACTCCAGGATCTTCAGAGGGGCGCCGTCAAGCCCTCCGGCAAAATCAAAACGACCGTAAAGGTGAAAATGATTGTCGTTCTCCCAGGAATAATTGATCAGCACATTCAGATTTTCAGGAATGCCCAGCGTTCCAAGAAGGTTGTTTCTGAGTACATGGTCTGCGGCATCCACAAACATATTGTAGAGAAGATTTCCGGCGTTACAGAACTGATCTGCTTCTTTCTCACTTACCTTCACCATTTCCCGTGCGAGATAGCCGTCGGCTTCTTCTGAAAGGTAATAATCCCAACCCAGCTCACTGAAAATCTCCTTTGAAAGAGGTTGTATACTTTTAGTTCTGATCATGTGTTTCAGCCGGAATGAGAACTATGTGATGAGGACTTGAAAAAACCGGAGCGACCCGAAGACACCGGCCTGTTCACTGAGCGGGTTATGGAAGTTTGTCTGAGATGCTGGCCTGCACCCGTTACACCACTTCGATAGAAACCGTTGTAAGGAGACGACGACATATTCCGGCCCATCATGTACCCCATGCCGCTCCACCACAGGATACTTCCAAGGCTGCTTCTCCCCGTTCTGATGTGGTTCTGATGCACCTGCGCAGAGTCTTTATCCGCCTCATTGACTAAAAGTGAAGCCTCTTCAGTGCCCATTACTTCCTCTTCTCCGCTGAGCCTCCGGATGATAAATCTGGACCGGGCTTTATCATCAACGGTTGTTTCTTCCACAATCTCATATTTGCCGGGTTCGGTTTCCTGGACAATAGTGATGACACCCCTGGTGGGTTCTGTCACCTTTATTTCTTCAAAGTAATCAGCAGAACTTTCTTCCTGGCTTCCGCAGCTCAATCCCGAAATCAGTACTGCTGAGGCCGTCATGTAAAACAAGCTTTTGTTGATCGGTCTTCTCCATGCGGCACCTGCCGTTGTCAATTTTCTTTTCATTATTTTATTAATTTCCTGTCACAAAACTTCTGTTTTTTTTGCTCCGGATCAAGCTATTCAGGTTGTACGGTAAATTTTGACTGTAAACCAAGGCACGTTTTACAGGAACGTTTCACGGATAAATCATATTTCACCTGCCATGAACATACTTAAGAAAAAATAAACCTGAACTGAATAATTTTATAATATCTTAATTATTGGAAGGATTTATGGTCAAGTTCCTGACAAAATACCACAATCACCCAATAATTCTATGATAAAATATAAATTTTCTCACACAGAATATAAAAACCTTCTTCCGGATTTTGGATAATTCAAAATAAAAATTAACATTGCCCGGAATTTCATTCCCTATTGATGGATCTGAAGAGTAAAATACTCAAAGTGGTTATTCTGGTCTTACTAAGTGTAAGCCGGATTTATGCTTTTGAAAATCTTCCTGCCATCTACTCGCTTCTTCACTCTGATGAAGTTACCCTCTCTGAAAATCACGAAAAAGAAAGACCGGTACTTTCCGACCTTACCAAACAGGAGCAGAGTGAGGAAGACGCGCATTTTGACGCTTCCCCCTCAGACGAGATTTCTTTCTCTTTTACTGTCAGATACATTCTTACCGGTTCCGGTTTAAAAGAAGTCTGCCATGATGTTTTTATTCTCAAAAAACTTTTCCTCTTCTTCGCCAATCTCAGGATATGAGATGCTCATTTAAGGTTCCGGCTGTTTCCATGTCCTGAACAGGCATGATTATGCCCTGCTGCACCCTGCACAGGCATGTCTGAAACCCGACCGTATACTGATTTTATTTCCTTCAAACGGTTTAATCATTTATACAGACACTTTAAATGAAAACTTCACATTCATCCTTTGATGAAAAAGAGCTTTTGCATGACCTGAAGCATTATCTGCCTTCACAGGCACCACTCAAAGACTTCATTCATCATAATTCCCTGCATGCCTTCCAGCATCTGAAATTTTTCGATGCCATCCGGACCGCTTCGCAGATTTTCGGATACAAAGTATCGCTTTCTCTTCATGAATTCCGTGATCTTTATCAATCCGGACAAATCAACCCGGTCATGCTGGACAAAGTGATCAGCAGAAAAAAAGGCGGAGCATCTCTTAAAGAATGGAAAGACAAACTGCTGAACGGTGAATATAACCACTCCGTAAATCCAAGGATCGGCCTTCTGAGATCTAAATGGAAGCAGGAATACTTCATAGATATGGACCTGCTGGTTCATCCCATTCTGTTTCGCATTCTTTGCAGCTACCTGGATCAGGGAATTTCCATCTGGGGATTTCCCGTACATCACCGCGGCTTTTTGTCTTCTCTCCGTGAGCTTGAAAAGAACAGTTTTACCAGTTTCTTCAAAAATGACAGAGCCCATAAATTTCTGCTGGACGAAAAACTGAAACTCACAGACCTGCTGCGATTGCTTATCGGGGATGAAAAGCTGTACAGTCAGTATCTGTTCGACCAGCAGTTTGCACACCAGGGCTGGTCAGGAATCGTTTCGGTGGTAGAAGACTCTCCCGACACGCTTTCTGATCACCGCAGAATCAGTCTGCATGATATCATCATGTTTGAGCTGTTGCTCGAAATCGATAATCTGGATACAAAATTCGGACCCAACTGGGCTCCGCTCAGCACCCGGCTGAATCTGAAACCTGTTAATCTCTTTGCTCCCGTGCCCTCCACTGAGCTTTCCGAAGTCATGACTCTCTGGCAGGAAGCCTTTGAGTGGACCTATTACGAACAGGTGCTTGTGGGGATTCAGTCCGGAAAAAAGGTACAGAAAATTACTTCAGAAACCAGTTTCCAGGCGCTGTTTTGTATTGACGACCGTGAATGCTCTATCAGAAGACACCTGGAAAAGCAGGACAAAAATTGTGAGACTTTCGGCACCCCCGGTTTTTTCGGGGTCGAGTTTTACTATAAGCCCGAGCATGCCAATTCCATTACGAAACAATGTCCGGCGCCTGTAACTCCCGGCTTTCTGATCAAGGAAATCGGCAAAAAGTCAAAAATTAAAACGGAGGCCCATTTTACCAAACAGACGCATTCACTGGTCAGGGGTTGGCTCATGAGTCAGACCCTCGGATTCTGGTCGGCCATCAGGTTGTTTTCCCATGTATTCAGACCTACCATGTCTGAAGCTTCCGTTTCTTCCTTCCGTCATATGGACAAGTATTCAAAGCTGACCGTAGAGTACAATCCTGCTCACCCTAAAAAACATGAGCATGACCTGCAGATAGGATTTACCGTAGAAGAAATGGCCGCAAGAATTGAAGGACTGCTCAAAAGTATAGGACTTGTGGATCACTTCGCCTCCATCGTATACCTTGTTGGTCACGGTGCCAGCAGTGTAAACAACACCCACTATGCAGGATATGACTGCGGAGCCTGCTCGGGCAGGCCCGGCTCAGTAAACGCACGGGTGGCAAGTTTCATGGCCAATCACGAAGGAGTAAGGGCGATTCTTAGCACCAAGGGAATTCATATTCCCGACAGCACCCGCTTTATAGGAGCATTGCATGATACAACACGCGATGAGATCATGTTTTACGATGAAGACACACTGGATGCGTCTCAGGTCAAACAACATGGCCTCAATGAAGCTGCGTTTAACACCGCGCTGGATTTCAATGCCAAGGAGCGTTCGAGGAGGTTTGTATCCGTTGATTCTCACCAGGCTCCGGCAAAGGTTCATGAAAAGATCAGAGAACGTTCTGTAGCGCTTTTCGAGCCCCGTCCGGAACTGAATCATGCGACCAATTCACTTTGTATTGTCGGCCGACGGTCATTGTCCAAAGAACTGTTCCTGGATCGGAGAGCTTTTATGAACTCTTATGATCATGAAATAGATCCTGAAGGCAAATACCTTTTTAATATCCTTAAAGCGGCTGCTCCGGTGTGCGGCGGGATCAACCTCGAATATTATTTTTCACGGGTAGACAACCAGAAACTCGGAGCCGGAACCAAACTACCTCATAATGTGATGGGTCTTTTTGGTGTAGCCAATGGTTACGATGGTGACCTGAGACCTGGTTTACCCTATCAGATGGTCGAAGTACATGACCCGGTCCGCATGTTGTTTATTGTAGAGCATTATCCTGAGGTAGTTCTTCAGACTATCGGAAAACTGCCGGAACTGTATGAATGGTTCGGTCATGAATGGGTTAATCTTGTGGCTGTTCATCCGGAAACACGGGAATTGTTTCTGTTCAGAGAGAATCAATTTGAGCCTTACCTTCCCGCGAAACAGGACATCCGGCCTGTGGAAAACTTCCTGAGTCTTTTTGAATCACATCATGATAACCTGCCTGTCAGTTTAGTAAGCTAATTATTTATGGATCCGATCATTCAATTATTCATTTTCATTCCGCTGGCCGGTTTTCTCCTGAGCCTGCTTATTCCTTCCGGAAAGGAAAACACGCTTTCTGCTGTGGCTTTTTTTACCGTAGGATTACATCTGGCCGGTTTTCTGGTTTTTCTGGTGTACTGGTTGCTGCACGGCCATCCTACGCTTAATCTCCGGGAAATTGTACTATTTCAGTCCAAAGACTACACCTTCCTCGTAGACTTTTGCTTTGACAGAATTACCGCCGTTTACCTGGCAGTAGGTGCATTGCTGACTTTTCTGGTAACGATTTACAGCAGGTATTATCTTCACCGGGAAAAAGGATACAAGCGTTTTTTCAACACCATTCTTTTCTTTTATATCGGGTATAACCTGACTATTTTCTCCGGTAATTTTGAAACACTGTTTATCGGATGGGAAATCCTCGGCATCTCTTCGTTCCTCCTGATTGCCTTTTACAGAGACCGCTACCTTCCGGTCAAAAATGCCATCAAGGTATTCTCTGTTTATCGTATCGGTGACGTAGGGCTGATTCTAGCCATCTGGGCCAGCCACCATCTGTGGCATGAAAACATTACCTTTCTCAAACTCAGCAATTTTGAGCTGGTAAATGAACACATTCAGCGTCACAGTTTTATCGGTGCGTTTATCTCACTGATGATCCTGGTGGCTGCGGCTGCCAAATCGGCGCAATTGCCTTTCTCATCCTGGCTGTCCAGGGCTATGGAAGGACCTACTCCATCCAGTGCTATTTTTTATGGCTCTCTTTCTGTACATATAGGCGTATTCCTGTTATTGAGAACTCATCCTTTCTGGGACCATCAGATCTCTGTAAGGATACTGATAGGATTTCTGGGACTCAGTACCAGTATTATTGCCTCACTCATTGCCAGGGTACAGTCTTCCGTAAAGAGCCAGATAGCTTATGCCTCCATTGCCCAGATCGGTCTGATCTTTATCGAGGTAGCCGCCGGCTTTGAAACACTGGCACTGATCCACTTCGCCGGAAATGCATTTCTGAGAACCTATCAGTTGCTTGTGTCGCCTTCTATTGTAAGTTATATGATCCGGGAACAGTTCTACAACTTTGTTCCCCGTCAGCACACCATCGAAGACTCATGGCCGCGCCGCATAGAATACGCTGTGTATCTTCTCAGTCTGAAAGAATGGAACCTGGATCAGTTTATGGACTTCATTGTCTGGAAACCATTGAAACAAACCGGCCGGAAACTGGATTTCCTGACCATAAAGCGGCTTTTTGCCTTGTTTATACCGGCCTACCTGATCGGACTTTACAGCTACTTCAATGAGTACAGTATCCCGGCACAGATTTACGCGTACCTGCCCCCGCTCTTTGCTTTTATAGGGCTGATCATGGTGCTTAAGTCTTTCTCTGAGCGTAAAAACCCTGTCATGAGCTGGCTGCTGATCATCATGAACCACTTCTGGATAGCGCTTTCGATTTCCTTCAATGACCATTTCGGAATCAATGAGGTCATCTTCTATCTGAGCGGAATCATCTTCTGCGGATTGCTGGGATACCTGTGTCTGAATACCATCCGGAAAAGAGAAGAAGAAGTAGACCTTAACGGGTTTTACGGACATTCTTTTGAACATCCGGGGCTTGCTCTGGTATTTCTTATTGCCTGCCTCGGGCTGACCGGTTTCCCGATCACTCCGACGTTTATCGGGGAAGACCTCATCTTCAGTCATATCCATGACAACCAGTTTATCCTGGTGATCCTGGTCTCTTCCAGTTTTGTTATCAGTGGTATCTCAACCATCAGGATTTATGCCAGGGTCTTCCTCGGACCACACATCAAAACCTATCATGAGTTACCTTATAAATCGTCCTGATATTTTCGTAAAAAATTAAAATATATCATTAAAATGAAATCAAACAATCAAATTTCTGTTCCAAAAGACGGATTGGCAGGGTTAAGAGAAAACTGGTCAACAGACGCAGTTTCAGGCTTTACTATTTTCCTTCTGGCCCTTCCGCTCAGCCTGGGCATTGCCAAGGCCTCCGATTTTCCACCGATAATGGGGCTGGTAACAGCCATTATCGGCGGTATCGTCGTCAGTTTCTTTGCCGGTTCAAAACTCACGATCAAAGGACCGGCCGCAGGACTGATTGTGATCGTAGCCGGTGCCGTCAGTGAATTTGGCGGTGGTGAATCCGGATGGCATCTTGCCCTGGGCGCTATGGTGGTGGCCGGTCTTGTTCAGATTCTATTTGGTATTTTAAAAATGGGCAAACTGGCGGATTTCTTCCCGTTATCAGCCATTCATGGCATGTTGGCAGCCATCGGCCTGATCATTATCGCCAAACAGATTCCCGTATTGCTGGATGTTGACCCCGCGATGACCAAAGGTAAAGGACCTTTGGCCCTGATCGGTGCTATTCCGCAATTTATTGTTCACCTTGACCCCAGAGCCACCGTAATCGGACTGGTGAGCCTTGCGGTAATGCTGGGATGGCCATTTATCAAAAATCCGATAATCAAAAAAATCCCTGCTCCGCTGGTTGTACTGCTGATTGCTGTTCCCGCAGAACTGTACATGGACTTTCAGCATACCGAACCCGCTTATGCATTGGTTCATATCGGTAACCTGATGGATAGTATCAAATGGAATGTAGACTTCTCCGGCTTTTCTCACACCGGTGTATTCATCAAATACGTCATTATGTTTGCCCTCGTTGGTACACTTGAATCATTGCTCACTGTAAAAGCAATAGACATGATGGATCCGTATAAAAGAAAATCAGACACCAATAAGGATCTTATTGCGATTGGTATAGGCAATACGCTGGCAGCCATCCTGGGGGGGCTTCCGATGATATCAGAGGTAGCACGTAGTTCATCCAATGTCAATAACGGCGCCAAGACCCGCTGGGCTAATTTTTTCCACGGAACCTTTATTCTGGTGTTCGTACTGCTGGCTTCGCACCTGATCGAGCTTATCCCTAACACTGCGCTGGCAGCGATGCTCATCACAGTGGGTATAAAGCTGGCTCATCCCAGAGAGTTTATCCAAACTTTCAGGATCGGCTGGGAACAATTGCTTATTTTCCTGGTTACCATATTCTTCACCCTTTTTGAAGACCTGCTGGTAGGTATTGCCGCCGGTATGATCCTTAAGATGCTAATACATGTCATCAACGGCACGCCGGTAAGCTCCTTTTTCAAAGCGCCGACCCTGGTTTCCTTCACAGATAATAAATACCTGGTAGAAATAGACAAATCGGCCATTTTTACCAATTACCTGGGAATCAAAAGAAAACTCGATGCCATTCCTCCGGGATTTGAAGTTGTCATTGACCTGAAAAACACAAAACTGGTAGATCACTCGGTGATGGAAAACCTTCATCATTTCGAGCATGACTATATTCTCAGTGGCGGAAAAGTGGAGATTATCGGACTGGATCAGCATAAGCCTGTATCTGCTCATAAATTGTCTGCCAGGAAAAAAACCAAGGTTGCACTGAGTGGTAATTGAAGATATAGGGTGTGGCTGGCTGACGAATCAAAATTATTAGGGGAATTTTGATAGTTGGCTGGCCAGCCCTATTTTTATCATTCGATTTTATCCCAAAAAACAATTCGCAGGTGTGAGACGTTGTCTTACTTCCGAATAAAAATCTTATTATCATGAAGTTATCCAGAATTATTCTGGCAGTCTCAGGACTGCTTATCTTTGTATTGCCATTTCAGGCTGATGCACAAACGCTCAAAGACGGCAAATTATATCTGAATGAAGACGGCTCACATTTTGTAAAGCTGACGCTTGTATCACAGATCTGGCTGAGAAACCAGGAGTATAATCCGGGCACTACCATTTTCGGATACCCCAAAAGCAGCGGAACCGACATAGGCATAAGGCGTTTCAGAATGCAGTTTTTCGGACAACTGACCGACCGCGTATTTATTTACAGCCAGTTAGGAGAAAACAATTTCAATAATATTTCAGACCGGAAGCTGGGGTTCTTTGTGCATGATGCTATGGGCGAATATGCTGTTATTAAGAAAAGCCTCTCTCTGGGTGGCGGTTTATCGGCCTGGAGCGGTCTTGCCAGGTTTGCCTCGCCCTCTGTAGGGAGTATCATGGGAGTAGACGCGCCACTTTTCGAGCAGTCGACCAACGATGTAACCGATCAGTTTTTACGCAAGCTTTCTGTTTACGCCAAAGGTAAGATCGGTAAATTCGATTACCGGCTGGTAATGGCTCAGCCCATGGCCTTTCAGAAAGGCACAGGGTATTCCGCTACGCTTTCTTCTACCTCCAATTTCTCCTCGCTTCCTCCAAAAATGCAATGGAACGGGTATTTCATGTACCAGTTCCTGGATCAGGAGTCCAACCAGACGCCTTATATGACCGGCACATATCTGGGCAAGAAAAAGGTATTCAATATCGGAGCAGGTTTTGTTTACCAGCCGGACGCGATGTGGCACCAGGGACTTACGCCCTCGGATACGGTACAAACCAATATGGTGCAACTGGCGGCGGATGTCTATTATGACGCACCCGTTGGGGCGAACGGAGAAGCGGTCAGTTTGTATGGAAGTGCCACGCATTTTGATTTCGGTCCGGACTATACCAGGAATCTGGGCGTAATGAACCCTGCCAACGGTACAAACAACAAGAACATTCTTAATGGTGGCGGCAACGGTTTTCCGGCTTATGGTACAGGTAATGTCCTGTATGTTCAGGCAGGGTATAAGCTGAAAGACAATCTGATCGGCAAAACCACCCTGATGCCGTATGCCGCTCTTCAACACGCCAATTATGAAAAACTCAACAGTCCAATGAATTTTGTGGATCTGGGCATAGGCTGGTTACTGAGCGGTCATACCTCCAAACTTACCGCTTCTTACCAGAGTCGTCCGGTATATCTGGCCAATGGTGATCTTTCTGAACGAAAAAACGCCTTTGTCCTGCAATATCAGGCATTTTTCAACTGAGTGTAAGTCCGACCGCAAGACCCGGGTTGCTTTGGCGATCCGGGTTTTCTGTTTTTAAGAGGCTGAGAAAGATGTATATGATTTCATCCTTCACAACACAGCGATTATATAAACCCTCGCATCCCTATACCGTTTATCTGTCGTCCGGATGACGTGACCCACAAAATTCGACGGCGAGACAGGGATATTTCTCTTGTTCCTGACCTCCTGAATGTAAGGTATGAGATCAGAGGCCGCTTAATACCTGTCAGCCGGATTTCCCTTACTCACCTCTCAAATGAGAGAATCAGGGCCCATAAATTAGATAAAATAAATAATATATATAACTTAATAAATATATTACAAATTTAATAGTCTATAAAGTTGGTAGATTAAATAGCCTATATTAATCTTGTGTCATTAAGAAATTACCTTTCAGCAATGGAAGTAAAATTCGGAAAACATCATTAACAAGCTGTAAACCCTGAACTATAAATAACGGGCTGTTTGCCCACGGCAGCAGCCCTGTTTCACGGCCATGTGCCTTAACGGAAGGTATAAGTCTCATAAGCTTAATCAGATGGTTCGAATCCATTCATGGCCCCAAAACCAGCAGATAACAAAATGACCGGATTGAATTACTTTGCCCTGGCTGTTCCGTTCTTCCTGTTTTTCATAGCACTTGAGTACTATGTGGCCAGAAAAAGCGGGAAGCCGTACTTCCGATTTGAAAGTACGGTAGCCAACATGAATGTAGGTATTATTGAAAGAGTGACAGACCTTTTTACGGTAGGTGCCTTTTATTATTTCTATGATTTTCTGCATACACGGTATGCCATTTTTGACATTAAGCCCGGCGTTTTGATGTGGCTTGCTCTTATTTTCGCCACAGATTTTCTATGGTACTGGTACCATCGTTTCGGGCATAAGATCAACCTTTTCTGGGGATTTCACGTGGTTCATCATACCAGCGAGGAGTTTAATTATTCAGCAGGAACACGCATAACGATTTTTCAGTCCGTAGTCAGGACATTGTTCTGGGCCATCTTACCTGTGATCGGTTTCCCGGCCTCCATGATCTCTGCCATACTGATCATTCATGGCCTGTATCCTTTTTTTACTCATACGCGGCTGATCGGTAAACTGGGCTGGCTGGAGTATTTCCTGGTTACACCTTCTCATCACAGGGTGCATCACGCCAGCAATGAACAGTATCTCGACAAGAATTATGGTGACATGTTTATCATCTGGGATAAACTGTTCGGTACTTTTGCGGAGGAGAAAGAAGAGCCGGTGTATGGACTGACCAAACAGCTGAACAGTTACAGTTTTCTCTGGCAGCATTTTCACTTTCTGGTCGAAATCTGGTATGCTGTAAAACGTGAAAATACGATTTCCGGGAAATTCAGAATCATTTTCGGCAATCCGGCAGCGTTTGATCCGGAAATCAGAAACAAAGCAGAGCAAAAATTTCTCTCTGATGACCGGGTGCCGGCCGGATCCAGGCGCTTCCGGAACTATGTTCTGGCCCAGATCAGTTTTACTCTTGCGCTTTTGTTTGGTCTTTTACTTTTCGAACATCAGCTGAGCATGTTCCTGCAGGTTTCAGCAGCCTTATTCATCCTGATCACAGTCATTAATTGTGGTGCGATACTGGAGCAACGGAAGTGGGTATTTTTCCTGGAATTTGCGAGAATAAGTCTTGTCCTGCTTACAGTCTTTTACTATTATCCGAATCCCAAACTGATCATTGTCCTGTATGTTATGATCGTCGCATTGATTTCTTATTATTCTTATATCAAAAAACAGTATCTGACGCTGGTTTACGGCAATTCATAATTATCAACAGAACCATACCATGAAAATCAGAAAATCATTTCTCCTGGTTATAACAGCCATTCTGCTGACGGGCACTGCATTTGTCCCTGCTGACGGATACCGCGATGAAATACTGGCCTGGCACAAAAAAAGAACGGAAAGTCTTAAAAGAGAAGACGGATGGCTGAACCTGGCGGGGCTTTTCTGGCTGGAAGAAGGGCCTAATACCTTCGGAACGGCGACAGACAGCCAGGTGATCTTTCCTAAAGGCAAAAGTGACGGCCTTCTTGGCACGCTTACATTAAAAAACGGGGAAGTCATACTGGAGACTGCCCCTGGCGCCGACATCCGGACAGAAGATGGAACCCTTGTCAGTACCCTTAAGGTCTTTCCGACAGAAAAATCGGTCTCGCTCCGTCACAGGTCTCTCAGGTGGACTGTTATTAAACGAGGCGAAAAATACGGAATCAGACTCAGAGATCTGGAGAGCGATGAGTTAAGAAATTTCAAGGGTATCGCCACTTTCCCGATAGAAAGCAAATGGAAGATCAAAGGGCGCTTTAACCCGGCTGAAGGTAAGCAAATTGCTATCCTTGATGTACTGGGACATACCAGTCAGCAGGATTCCCCCGGAAGCGTATCATTTAATGTCAAAGGCAAAACCTACACGCTGGATGCTGTCGGCACAACGGATGAGTTGTTCATCATTTTCGGAGACAAAACCAATAAAAAAGAGACTTACGGATCGGGGCGCTTCCTTTATGCTTCGCTAAGCCCGGACGGGACCGTTGATCTCGACTTCAACAAATCCATTAATCCGCCCTGTGCATTTACACCTTATGCTACCTGCCCTCTTCCCCCAAAACAAAACATACTGGAGGTGAGAATTGAAGCGGGTGAAAAGAACTACGGCCTGCATTGAGCGTATGCCAACCGTGACCGTTGCTTAAGACATAGCAAAGGCCTTCCTCCTGAAGGTTGCTGAAGATAAAATTTTGTTGTACTCCTGGTTTAGTCTGGCTTGGTTTATCATTAGCCAAGTCAGATTTTTTAAACAAAAATGAATTATGATATCCAAGAAAGCAAAATACGCACTCAAAGCCTTAAAAGTTCTTGCAGAAAAGCACGGAAACGGTGAATCCGGTACCGTGACGGAAATTGCAGGAAAAGAGAACATCCCCCGGAAATTCCTGGAGGCGATCCTTCTTGAGTTAAGAAACAACGGCCTGCTAACCAGCCATAAAGGCAAAAACGGCGGATATTCACTGAAGCTGGAGCCTGAAAAAATCACACTGGCCAGAGTCCTGAGAATCATAGACGGCCCCATTGCTCCGACATTATGTGTATCCATCTATTATTATGACAAATGTGAAGATTGTCCGGATGAAGAAACATGTCCTATACGGCCTGTCATGCTTAAGGTCCGAGACGCCAATCTTCAGGTTTACGAAAAAACAACATTACTGGATTTCATTCATCAAAATGAGTCATGAGAAGGCTTACCTTATTTTTGCTATGCGGAATGTCCGCCTGGAGTAATCTGAGTTTTGCGCAGTCAGAACCACTTATCTGGAAATATACTATTCTGACCGAGGTGGAAAACAGTGAAACGGAAGTAGAGATTCTTTTTACCGGAAAACTCGCCAAAGGCTGGAAATTGTACGGAACAGGTTTCAAAGCAAAAGATAAGGTTGCCAAACCGCTGGATTTCCGGTTTTCTGAGAACGGCTCCTTTGCACTTATCAGATATCCCCTGCCGGACCATCAACTATCCGATGAGCTGTCGGATATCACCTGGTTTGAAAACAAGGTTGAGTTCAGAGCCTGGATAAAGATTCTGGAACCTACCGCCGACATCTGTGGCAAAATCAACGGGCGACTCTTCAACGATCAGGGAGCAACGCTTGACTTTGAGAATAAATTTCAATTTTACTGAACGGCACTTCATCAACTGACACGACCGGATAAGCTGCCTTAACCGCAGCCTCCGGTTATTTTGAGTGAACAGACTTATGAATAGGAAAGAATATGATGCAGTTGTAGTCGGCTCGGGTCCCAACGGGCTGGCCGCTGCCATTACACTTCAGAGGGCAGGTTTGTCTGTTCTAGTGCTTGAGTCGCGCAAAACCACGGGTGGGGGCCTGCGTACAAAGGAGCTTACTCTGCCCGGCTTTCGTCACGATGTCTGCTCGGCCATTCATCCGCTGGCCGCCGGATCACCTTTTTTCAATACACTTCCTCTTGAGAAATTCGGTCTTAATTATATTTATCCGTCCGTTTCACTGGCACACCCTCTGGAAAGCGGAGAAACGGCAATACTTACCCGCTCGCTTTCTGTAACCGCCGGCTTATTAAACGAAGATCAGCAGCATTATACAAAACTGATAAGCCCGCTTGTCAGGAACTGGAACCATCTGGCGCCTGAATTTCTGGATGAGTTGCACATTCCGAAACACCCATTCTCTTTTATCCAATTTGGACTGAATGCTATTCAACCTGCTGCCTTTGCCGCAGGAAAGTGGAAAACGGAAACCGGACGTGCGCTTTGGGCCGGTCTTGCCGCTCATTCTATCCTTCCGCTGGAAAAAATGGCGACCTCAGCCATTGCACTTGTGCTGGCAGCGGCCGGGCATGTGAAAGGATGGCCCGTTCCTGAAGGGGGCTCTCAAAGTATCGCCGATGCCCTTACTGCCTATTTTATCGCTATAGGAGGAAAAGTAGAGACCGGTTACCATGTAAAGTCGCTTTCACAGCTTCCCTCTTCTTCCATAGTAATGTTTGACATTACCCCAAGACAGTTGCTTGAAATCAGTGGCAATAAGCTAAGCAAAACCTACCAGTGGCAGCTGAAAAGGTTCAGATACGGAATGGGGGTTTTCAAGATAGACTGGGCGCTTGACGGCCCTGTACCGTTCCGTGACGAATCGGCCCGCATGGCCGGGACCATTCACCTCGGAAATACTTTTGAGGAAATAAAGGCTTCAGAAAACGCTACCTGGAGGGGAAAGCACCCCGACAAACCTTTCGTGCTCCTGGCGCAGCAAAGCCGACACGACCCTTCAAGGGCACCCCATGGAAAACAAACCCTCTGGGGCTACTGTCATGTACCCAACGGATCTGAAAAAGACATGACAGAGGTGATTGAAAAACAGGTAGAAAGGTTTGCCCCTGGCTTCAGAGACCGCATTCTGGCCCGTCATGTGATGAATACCCGTCAAATGGAAGCCTACAATCCCAATTATATCGGAGGGGACATCAACGGCGGCGCGCTTGATATTTTGCAGCTTTTCACCCGGCCGGCGCTCAGGTGGTCGCCTTACAGAACCTCCGCTAAAGGCCTTTACCTGTGTTCTTCTTCCACCCCGCCGGGCGGAGGAGTACATGGTATGTGCGGATACAGGGCGGCTGTCAGGGCTTTGAAGGATATTTTTGGCTATTCTGATCAAACCCTGCTCCTGTAGGATGAACAACTGACAATTTTCAGAAAAAAGTTGCATGACAAAATATCTTTAATTTACTTTGCCTATAGAATAAATAGATTAGTATTTAGGTTACAGACTTTGCTCCGAAAAAGGATCAAATGTCTCTATACAGCAGCGCGCCGGTTGTGATATGGGTTTTCGGTGGTTGATCATCCATTCCTTCCGGCAGCTTGTTGCTGAAAAGTTTAAAAGACCCAGGCTTGTATTTAAACGGCTTCAACGATTATATTTATAGCCCTGAACCCGCAAAAAGTCGTGGTTCTGAATATCATTAACCCTTTCTCTTATGTCTGAACAGAAAAAAGCTTTTTCCCTTACCGAAGACTGGACCGTTGTTATTCTCGGATTTGCCCTGATCTTTTTTTCTATAAGCGGTATTTTATTGCCTGTCCCTGCTTTTGGCTGGGAGAATTTCCCTGAACTGGGTTCCAGGGTATTTGAAACGAAAAACCTGCTTTCCATTTTATGGCAGTTCCTTCTGGTATATACAGTGGGGGCTGCGGGTATTTTTTTAACCGGAAAGTCGGTACCCGCGTTTCTGAAGGGTTTTCCAGTTGTTTATTTTCTGACCATCGTTGCGCTGATACTGACCGGTAATGCCCAGGTAAAGGCACTTAACCTGGAGGCTGTCATATTCAGTCTTGTTATCGGTCTCATCATCGGTAACTTCTTTACATTGCCCGCCTGGCTTAAAGAGTCGCTCTCTACCGAGTTGTTTGTTAAGATCGGCTTGGTTCTGCTGGGGACAACGGTCATTTTTTCCGACATTCTTAAGGCCGGCTCGCTGGGTCTGATCCAGGCGCTGCTGGTGGTTGTTTCCGTTTGGTACTTTGCCTTCTGGATCTCCCGGAAAATGGGTATCGATGAAGAAATGGCCATCATGCTCTCCAGCGCGGTGTCTATCTGCGGTGTTTCCGCTGCCATTGCCACTTCCGGTGCCATTAAGGGCGATTCAAAAAAACTTTCCTATGTTATCTCCCTAGTACTCATCACGGCCATCCCTATGATGATCATTATGCCCTATGCCGCCCAATGGATGGGACTTTCCGAGGAAGTTACCGGCGCGTGGCTCGGCGGAACAATCGATACTACCGGTGCGGTGGTGGCTTCAGGAACCCTGGTCGGAGAAACGGCTTTAAAAATCAGTACGATTGTTAAATTTTCTCAGAATGTATTGCTTGGTGTAGCGGCGTTCGCTATTTCTGTTTACTGGACATACACTAATAATCCGCTGGCTAAAGATCAGGATACCAAACCTACGCTTGGCGTGATATGGGAGCGTTTCCCGAAATTTGTCCTGGGTTTCCTGGCCGCTTCGCTCCTGTTTTCATTCGTACTCAGTGCCGATACCATCAGCGAAGTGAAAGGCAGCCTGAAAAACCTGCAGGGACTCTGGTTTGCTCTTGCCTTTACGAGTATCGGACTGGAAACCAATTTCTCCGATATTTTCAACAGGAACAGCCGGAAACCACTTTATGCTTTTCTTATTGCACAAGGCTTCAATATCCTGATTACGCTGGTTATTGCCTGGTTCCTTTTTAAATCATGACCTTTCCATGAAATATGCAGGATGCCTGATAATGGTGTTCGTTTTGTCTGCAATCGTTGCCTCAGGTCAGCGGTATTACGGACACAACATCATTTGGGGGCGTCTTGCCTTATCTGACAGTCTGGGTAAAAATCTGAAATGGGAGCTCTTCATTCAGCACAGAAGACAAAACACTGCTCAAAATGATCTGAATGTGATGGATGCCTCACAGTTTACCAGTTACTGGCTATGGCTGCATCGCCAGGTATCTCCTTCTATAAAAGTATCCGTTTCTCCGTTCGGCTATTTCAAAAGCTGGATACTGATCGCGCATCCTACTGACATCGATAAGGAAGGTATCCGGGAAATAAGGTGGTCGGCCAGAGCAGATCATGAAGTGAAAGGCAGATTTATGACGATGATAAACCGCCATAATCTGGAGTATCGTCTCAGAGATTTAGCAAATAACGGCGTTTTTCAACCCAATTGGCGGATACGTTATATGCTTCGTTTCGAAAAAGCGGTAAATTTTCCCGGACATGAGAAGCCTTTAAGTCTTGTGGCCTATGATGAAGTATTCATCCAGTTCGGCAAAGCTGTAAAAAATAATCCCAACATATTCGACCAGAACAGGATTTATCTCGGCCTCAGTTATCCGTTTTCAAAAAATGTACGGGGAAGTCTGGGATATATTTATGGCGTTCAGCAGCGGAATTCGGGCAGCGAAATTGATTTTTCAAATATCCTCTGGGCAGTACTCACTCTTGATAACCTCTTCAGCCCGTTGCGCAGGAAGTAGTTTCTCTTTCACCGGGAATTCTTATATATTTGAGAAATGAATGAAAAACAATGAAAAGCATACTTATCGCTGCAGGCTTCTGCCTGTCGGTTCTTACTGTCTCCGGGCAGACCCTACAGGAAATGTTCAGTCAAAGTAAGAAAGCCTATCTGGAGAAAGACTTCGGCACATTTTTAAAAATCACTTCCGGACTGAATCTGAAAAGACCTTCGCACCCTGTTATCACCTACAATCTGGCTGCGGCCTACGCCCTTAACCATAACCCCGACTCAGCGGTTTCGGTACTCAAAAGGCTGATTCTGATGAACAGCCAGACCTCCTTTGAGAACGACTCTGATTTTGTATCTCTCCGTGCGCTTCCCGGGTACGCCGGGATGTTGCAACTCAAAGCGGAACAGGGCAAAGAAATTGCCCAAAGCAATAAAGTAACCGGTCTGACTGAGAAGATGCTTCACCCTGAAGGACTGGTTTATCTTCCAAAACACAATACCTGGCTGGCTTCCGGAATAAGACAGAGAAAGATTGTCCGTTTTGACCCTGACGACGGAACCTGCCGGGACTGGCTCAGTGGTCAGGACATGCTGGCTGTATTTGCACTGAAAGCAGATGCAGAGGAAAACTATTTGTGGGCAGCCACTGCCGCCATTCCGGAAATGGAGAATTATGATGGGAAACCACGGGCGGAAATACTTAAAATTGATATCCGGAGCAGAACCGTCGTCAGTCGCCAGAGCATTCCGGGCAATCATGTCTTCGGCGACCTGGTGGTCAGTAAAACCGGCGACGTGTACGTTTCAGACAGCGGCGAACCGCATATCTACAAAATTGAGAAAGGCCAGCTGAAGATCTGGGCGGATCTGAGCAATGAAGCATTTAACCTGCAGGGAATGGCCTTTGACGAGAAAGAAGAAAAACTGATCATTGCGGATTATCTCAAAGGCATTCTGATTATACCTCTCCGCAAAACTTCCGGCCAATATTGGCTGTCGTTTCCGGAAAATACCACTACAAAAGGAATTGATGGCATTCTCTTTCATGATCATTCCATTGTAGCCGTCCATAACGGTGTTCACCCCATCAGGATCATAAGGTATTTTACAGATCCGGATTTAAAGAACATCACGCATTTCACCATTGCAGATCAGGCAAGACCTGAATTTGATGAACCCACCCTCCCGTTTTTATATAACAAAATGGTTTACTTCTTTGCCAATGCTCCGTGGAAGGCGTATGACGCTAAAGGGAATCCGGATTTATCCAGATTCAAAGCCCCGGAACTGTACCGTTTTCCGCTGAAATGAAAAATAAATAACCCATTCATAAACTATTAATTCCATAGATTTTATATATATTTGAAAAATAAACAAAACCATAATTAATATGAAATTCGAAACGCTTCAGCTGCATGCAGGGCAGGTTCCGGACCCTACTACCAATTCCAGGGCAGTACCGATTTATCAGACAACCTCCTATGTATTTAATGATACCACGCACGGGGCCAATCTGTTTGCCCTGAAAGAGTTCGGCAATATTTATACCCGCATCATGAATCCCACTCATGATGTATTTGAAAAAAGGGTGGCCGCGCTTGAAGGCGGTGTAGCGGCACTTGCCGTAGGTTCGGGTCATGCGGCTCAATTCATAGCTATTAATAATATTACCACCGTCGGGGATAATTTCATCACCACCTCATTTCTCTACGGAGGCTCGTATAACCAGTTTAAAAACTCTTTCCGAAACATCGGTGTGGAAGCCCGCTTTGCTGACGGAGATGATGTAAGCAGCTTCGAAAAGCTGATTGATGACAGAACAAAGTTCATCTACCTCGAGACCATTGGCAATCCAAGTTTCAGTGTGCCGGATTTTGAAGCCTTTGCCGCGCTGGCCTCCAGATACGATCTCCCACTGATTGTGGACAATACCTTCGGTGCGGCCGGAGCCATTTCCCAGCCTATCAAACACGGGGCACACGTAGTGGTAGAATCCGCTACCAAATGGATAGGCGGACACGGCACCAGCATAGGCGGTGTCATTGTAGATGCCGGCACCTATAACTGGGGCAACGGAAAATTCCCTCAGTTTACCGAACCCTCCCCCAGTTATCACGGGCTCGTTTTTAACGATGTTTTCGGCCTTAACGGGCCTTTCGGCAACATCCAGTTTATCATCCGTGCCAGAGTAGAAGGCCTCCGCGACTGGGGTCCGGCTCAAAGTCCTTTTAACTCTTTCCTGTTTCTGCAGGGACTGGAAACGCTGACGCTGAGAGTAGAAAGAACCTCTGAGAATGCACTAGCCCTGGCAAAATGGCTGCAAAGTCATCCGGCTGTCAAATCCGTGAGTTACCCCGGCCTGGAAGACAACCGCTACCATCAGCTGGCCAAAAAATACCTGCAAAGGGGCTTTGGCGGAGTGCTTTCCTTCACATTGCATGGTGATCAGCCACAGGCTGAAAAAGTAGTCAACAATCTCAAGCTGGTCAGTCACCTGGCCAATGTCGGGGATTCAAAAACCCTCATTATCCATCCTGCGTCCACCACTCATTCGCAGCTGAGCGAAAGTGAACAGCAGGCCGCTGGTGTAGAGCCCACCCAGTTCAGGGTTTCACTGGGTATTGAGCATATTGATGATATCAAACAGGACTTTGAACAGGCGTTCAGCCTCATATCCTGATTTTTATAAAAACAGCCGGAACATCCGGCTGTTTTACTTTACCATTAGCTATTCCTGTCACTAAAATGCCGTCGCCTGTTTCATTGCTCTCAAAATTGCCCGATGTAGGCACCACTATTTTCACTGTGATGTCAAAGCTGGCCACCGAACATGGTGCGCTGAACCTCTCCCAGGGTTTTCCTAATTTTGAAGTCGCCTCGGGTCTGGTTCGTCTTTTGAACAAATTCGCAGAAGCCGGCCATCATCAGTATGCCCCCATGGCCGGCGTAATGGAACTGAGAGAAGGCATTGCCACCAAAACAGAAGCATTATACAATATTACGTATGACCCTGAGACAGAAGTGACCATTACATCCGGTGCTACTGAAGCGCTATTTTCGGCGATCGCGGCCGTTGTCAGGTCCGGCGACGAGGTCATCATTTTTGAGCCGGCCTACGACAGCTACGCACCGGCCGTAAGACTTAACGGCGGCATTCCGGTGTTTGTAACCCTCAATCCTCCTGAATTCTCCATTCCCTGGGAGGAAGTCAGAGAAAAAATAAACGACAGCACAAGACTGGTGATTGTCAATACGCCTCACAATCCTACCGGAACGGTCTGGTCTGCTGGTGACCTGGACACGCTGGCCTCAATTATCCGTAACAAAGATATTTTCCTCCTTGGCGATGAAGTATATGAGCACATCATTTTCGATGGGCAGACACATCATTCCCTGCTTACTAACCCAGAGCTTAAAGAAAGGAGTTTTATCTGCGGATCATTCGGCAAGACCTTTCACATTACGGGCTGGAAAGTAGGCTATTGTCTTGCCCCGCGTGATCTGAGTGCTGAATTCCGCAAAATTCACCAGTATCTGACTTTCAGCACCTTTACTCCGGCGCAATACGCTCTTGCAGCTTACCTGAAAACCCCGGATCACTACCTTCAGATACCTGAATTTTACCAAAAGAAAAGAGATTATTTTCTTGAGGGGCTGCAGGCATCAAGACTGGATTTTATCCCCTCGGACGGCACTTTTTTTCAGAATGTAAATTACAGCCGCATCAGTGATGAAGCAGACACAGATCTGGCCGTAAGACTGACCCGGGAGATCGGTGTTGCCTCCATTCCTTTATCGGTTTTTTATCACCGACCAACCGATCACCGGATGCTCAGATTCTGTTTTGCCAAAGATGAGGAAACGCTGAAACGGGCCACCGAACGTTTATCAAAGCTTTAAGCTCTTCCGTAATAAGACTTTTTATTAATTTCATATTATTTTTCCAATAAATTTAAACCATTCACCTAATAAATCTATCAATTAAATAGACTATTAAGTATCTTTAAGACATCAAACAAACTTAAATCAATGAAAACTAAGTTTATACTGGGAAGTTTGCTTTTCCTTGGCACCCTGGCCTCGGCACAGGTAAGTCCGAAGCAAGGAGAATGGAGAGGAACTTTCAAATTATACAACAATGAGGAAGCTCCGTTCAATTTTGAGCTCAAAGACAAGGTTGCCTACCTGATTAACGGTAAAGAGAGATTTGAAATAAAAGGAGTAGTCCAGAAGGGTGATTCTCTGTTTTTCCCCATTGAGATTTACGATGCTGCAATCAAGGCCAAAATCGAAAGTCCTGTAAAGATTTCAGGCCACTTCAAGCGATTTAATTCTACGATCCCTGAAATCCCCTTTACTGCAGAATACGGTAAAAAATACCGCTTTTTTGAAAAACCGGGAACAGCAGGTGTAAGCCTGCATGGTAACTGGGACGTTACAATCGGCACAAGTCCCAATAAGCTGGTAGGTGTTTTCACGCAAAACGGCAATAAACTTTCAGGCACTTTTCTTTCCAAAACCGGAGATTACCGCTATCTGGACGGCTCAGTGCAGGGAGATCAGTTTTACCTGTCGGCTTTCAGCGGATCGATTCCGGTGCTGATCAAAGGAAAAGTAAGCGGAAATGAACTTATCGGAGAATACATTTCCTACGGTGGGATCAGAGAAGTAAAAGGGACCCGGGATGAACAGGCCAGCTTGCCTGACGCCTATTCTCTGACCGGTATTAAAGAAGGCGCCACTTTTGATTTTACCTTTCCTGATGCGTTCAGCGGTCAACCCGTTTCTTTGAAAGACGCCCGATTTAAAGGAAAGGTAGTTATCGTTACCATTCTTGGCAGCTGGTGTCCCAACTGCCTGGATGAAGCTTCGTTCCTGGCGCCGTGGTATAAAGCCAACAAAGACCGTGGCGTTGAAATAGTCGGACTCTCGTTTGAAAGGAAAAACGATCCCGCCTTTGCCAAAGGCAGACTAGAGGCCCTGAAGAACAGACTTGATATTACTTATCCGTTATTATTTGCGGGTTTGTCAGACAATAATTTCGTAAAGACCGCTCTTCCGGCTCTGACAGATTTCATCTCTTTTCCGACGACCATTTTCATTGATAAAAACGGTAATGTCACCAAGATACACACCGGGTATTCGGGACCTGCCACCGGCAAATACTACGAAGCTTTTGTAAAAGAGTTTAACCACGATGTAGACCAGCTGCTCGGCGATGGACAGAAATCGCAGGCCGGGAAGTAATTAAAAAATAAATAATACAAAAAGAGGCTGAACGGCCTCTTTTTGTATTATAAGTAGACCAGTCACTTCCCATCCTCACAATTGGTCATAATCCGGCCTGAATACCTGTCAGTAAATCAGATGCCCTTACCATTTGAAAACAAAATGTCAGGGCAAATGCAATTAACATTGTTGGATTGTTTTGTCATGGCTTTTGTTTTGCTCCGCAACAAAAACGCATGACCAAAAATCTTATCTCTTAGCCCGGGGGTAAAACCCCATGTTATTTAAATTTAACCCCGAAGGGGTGAAATGCGTTTTTGCCCTGAACAAAATATTCGCTGTTAATACTTTATTTACAGGGTAGATTTCAGTATTTTGAACCCACATAAATAAAAAATTATTGGAGCAATACGGTAAAACCTGGTGGGGTCAAAAATGGCTTCAGGCCTTGAATAATATAGATTACAGCAACAGGCTTCCAAGAGGAAGCAGCTATGCAAGAAAAGGAGCTGTAAAGAAAATCAAAATTGAAGGAAACCATATTCATGCAAGCGTTACAGGTAGTCGTCCTTCGCCTTACAAAATTGACATTATATTACCTCCTTTTTTTGATCCTGAGTTAGAAAACTTCATCCAGGCCATATCATCAAAACCATTGATCATTTCCAAACTACTTAACAGAGAACTGGACCCCTCTCTTCTGGAAATGGCCGAATCTGCCGGACTAAAAGTTTTTCCGAAGCAATGGACTGATCTTAAGATGCAATGTAACTGCCCTGATTGGGCTGTCCCCTGTAAACATCTTGCTTCAGTAATATACAAATTAAGCGCAGAAATTGACAATAATCCATTCCTGGTTTTTGAACTACACCTGCTTGATTTAATCGCCGAATTGAATAAAAGAGGTATGTTTATCAATCAGCAATCAGTGGAGATACCCGCTTTGATTGATTTTTACTTTGACAAAGGTAAATCCATTGAAAACAGAAGCAGACCTGACCATAAAAATCCTTATCAGAAACTTTCATTCTCCTCGCTTTCCCCTATTCATGAGCCTTTGTTTTCTTTACTTTCACCGCATCCTGTTTTCTATCATGGCACTTCAGATTTTAAAGAAAAATATACTGCCGCCGTTAATCGGGCTGTGCGCAACGGGCAGCGTATTCTAAAAGGAAAAGTCAGCTTTGCGGATGCTGTAAAACATGCGGAGAAAAAACTGCATTGGCTTAGCACAAGAAGCGCTAACCGGATTTTCATCGACGAAAACTTCCGAGCATCGGTACATGTCAATGATGCTGATTTTTCAGTTCCCGATTTTATGCAGGAGTTAAGCCTGATTCCTTCAAATAAAACCCCGGATTATCAACCTTCTACTGCTGCCCTGCATACCTTATTTCACCTGTCATTACATCTTGTAGCTAACGGAAGCATAATTCCCCAAATCGTTATTCAACCCAACAGGCAATATGCAATACGCTGGCTTCCGGCTTTAATCAGTAAAGAAGTAAAGGCGCTGGCAGAAACGCTGTCCGGCATTCTGCCCGATGATATTTTCTGGTGGAAGACATCCAGAAGTGAAAAACGTATTGAGAAAAATATAGCTAACAATCTGTTGTCCGTTTTTCTTACCGAACTGGTAATGATATTATCCGGAGAATTGACACAGGATTTATATCAGAACCTGTTTTTCAATAAAATAGATTACGATTTCAAATCTCCGGGAGAAGGGGCGTCAGCAGGCGGAATCCAAACCTGGCTTCAAAAGTATTACCTCGTTCAGGAGAATATCCGCCCCCATTTAATCGTTTCTGAAACCATCGGCGAAAGCTTCCTTCTGGAAGTGAAAATTTCCGGGCTGACAGACTTCCCGGAAGAAATTTTTCCTCTGAGAGATATTCTTTCTCAACAAAAATTCGCCAGACAACGGCTTGAAATCTTGCAGATAATGGCCACTTTAAGCGGTTTTGTTCCGGGGCTTGAAAATTACATCAATAGTAATGGTGAAGAATTAATGGAATTGGATACCGGTGCCTTTACTCCATTCCTTTTTCAAATGATCCCGGTTATCCGCCTGCTTGATGTTGATGTTCTGTTACCCAAATCATTGCAACAAATTCTGAGGCCCAAGCCCAGTGTCAAAATCAAAACGAAGCCCGGAAAGACTTTCCTGCGATTAGATCAGTTGCTTGACTTTGAATGGCAAGTGGCCATTGGCGATACAGTGATAAGCGAAGAAGAATTCAAAAAGTTGTTAAAAAAATCAGATGGCTTGCTAAAATATAAATCAGAATACATCTATGTAGGAAAAGAAGAAGTGCAAAAACTCCATAAACACTTTTCATCCGGCGACGGACTAAGCACTTTCCAGATGTTGCGTACCGCTTTAAGTGGCGAATATGAAGGCGCTAAGGTAAATATCGATAAAGAAGCACTGAAAATTATAAAAGAACTGACAGAAGTGAGCGAAGTTCCCTTACCGGAAAGCATAAATGCTCAGCTTCGCCCTTATCAGAAACGCGGTTATTCATGGCTTTACCGCAATGCAAAAATCGGCTTTGGTTCTGTTATTGCCGACGATATGGGCTTGGGAAAAACGCTTCAGGTGATTACGACCTTGCTAAAATACAAGGAGGATGGCCTGCTAACCCATAAAAAGGCCCTCGTAATTGCCCCCACAGGCCTTTTGACCAACTGGCAGGCAGAAATTGAAAAATTTGCCCCGGAATTAAAGACTTGCCTCTTTCATGGAACAGGCCGAAAATTTACTGATGACTTCGACATTCTTTTAACTTCATATGGAATCGCACGCGGAGAAGTGCTAAGACTGAAGAAGCTTCCTTGGCATTCTCTGATCATTGATGAAGCTCAAAACATCAAAAACCAGGATACAACACAGTCAAAGGCTATTAAAAGTATTAAGGCAGATAATTTCATAGCGATGAGCGGCACCCCGGTAGAAAACCGCCTGAGTGAGCTCTGGAGTATAATGGATTACTGTAATCGTGGCTTTTTAGGCAATATTAAAGAGTTTAAAGAAACTTTTGGAACACCAATTGAAATATACAATGACCGGGAGGTGGCAGAGAAACTAAAAAGAGTATCTGCTCCATTCATGATGCGCCGCCTGAAAACGGACAAATCGATCATCAGTGATCTACCGGACAAGATCGAAATGGACATCTTCAGCACTTTGGTCTCTGAACAGGCAAGCCTTTATGAAAAAACATTGGAAGAGGCCTTAATGGCCATCGAAGCGATAGACTCAACCGACAGCAAAGAGCTGTTTGTCCGACAAGGTTTGGTTTTACAAATGATATTGGCATTGAAGCAAATATGTAACCATCCGACGCAATTCTTAAAGAACAATAAACTCGATGCTTCGCTGAGTGGCAAGATGAATTTACTATTCGAAAAGCTGGACTGTATCATGGAAAGTAGCGAAAAGGTATTGATCTTTACTCAGTTCAAAGAAATGGGAACCCTTTTGCAGCATTTTATAAGTGAAAGATACAAAGAGACACCCTTATTCTATCACGGAGGATGTTCTCTGAAAAATCGCAAGGAAATGGTTGATAACTTTCAGAATAATCCCGCGGAAAAAATCTTTATTTTATCCCTTAAAGCTGCCGGTACAGGTCTGAATCTGACCGCGGCGAACCATGTTATTCACTATGATTTGTGGTGGAATCCTGCGGTAGAAGCGCAGGCAACAGACAGAGCTTTCCGGATAGGTCAGAAAAGTAATGTGATGGTACATCGCTTTATTACTAAAAATACTTTTGAAGAACGCATTAATGAAATGATTCAATCCAAAAAAGCATTGGCGGAAATGACCGTTTCCACAGGAGAGAACTGGATAGGCAACCTGGGCAATCAGGAGTTAAAAAGCCTGTTTGAAATGAGGTAAGCCTGCTAATGACAAAGAAGCGCGACTATGATACCTGGATCGGATTAACAGATCATTTAGTAGTGCAGGCCAAACGCGATTTAAGGATTTGCAACGGCCGTCAACTATATTTGACTTCAAAGCATGCCGGGGGCTTACTCCTCTTGATCATGAACATATGATGATAAAGCAAAATGGAGTAATTTAGCCTGATCGCTGAGTACAAAACTTCATTAAAAGATTAAAATGTTGAAATGGAAAAAGCAGGATTCCGTAATCCTCCGATCAGTTCCCAATCTGTTATCCGTCATCAGAATTTTGCTTTCCCTGACGTTGCTACTGTTTTTTAAGCAGAATGCTATCTTTATGACTTTATATCTGGCCACGGGACTGACCGATGCACTTGACGGGTACCTGGCCAGAAAACTCGATGCACAGACAAGCCTGGGAGCCAAACTGGACTCCGTCGGGGACTTCTTCATGTACACCATCCTGATCATTTATCTTTATACCGAACACCGCATAATCTTAAATGATTACCTGTATTATATCCTTCTTATTTTTGGCATCAGGATTTTCAATGTGATCATTGGCTTTGTCAAATTCAAGACGCTGACCATGATCCATACCATCGGTAATAAAGTCAGCGGCTTACTGGTATTTCTGACTCCTGTTCTTATTATTTTAAGTACCTCGAAACTTCTTCCTTTTATTTGCGGAATTGCCCTTTTCTCCGCTTTGGAAGAGACGGTGATCCTCATAATCAGCAACAAAAACACTATTAACCTGAACAGAAAAAGCATCTTTACAACATAGCTGCCTGCCGCACATCCGGACGCCTCTGGGATTTCAGAAGCAGAATACTACCCCGGCAATGACAAAAATGGTACGACCCGCTTTGACAGGCCTCTTTCCTTTTTTGCTACGTTGTATCCGTTATTCATGATTCCTTTCCTGCCGGATGACATCGGTTTTTACCGCGGGCCATAAAAAGGGAATTAAAAAATGAAAATATTAATCTACTTATATTATAGATTATATAGAATTTAATTATCTTTGCATTATAGATTTTTGGCAGAACGCACAGAAACACTTCTCACATGAAAAAAGAATCATATGACCCGGCATTCTGGGATACTGAGATACGCCGGAAGCACACGAATGAAAAGTTACTTCCGATAAGTACCGGCGGACGTTTGCCCGACATACGTATTCCGAGAGAAATGGCTCTATGGCAGAATGTACCCGGGAATTTCAACTACAATGACCAGACGTTCCATGGTCTGGCAGGGAGAAAACCGTTGGTCATCAGTATTCTTTCCGGTGGATGGAACCGCTACGGATTACAACACCTGAATACTCTGAAAGAGATTTATCCCGAAATACTCGCATTAAACGGCAACCTTCTGGTTATCCTGAATGCCAGCTATACCGATTCGCTGGAAATGATACAGCACTTCCAGGTAAAATTCAATGTTATCGTAGATCCGGAAAACCAGATCGCAACCAGATTCGGTGTTTATTCTGAAACGGCTCCGGTCTGGGACTATATTTCGGGCATCAGCGAGGACGTTCCGATTCCGGCGACTTTTGTGTCTGATACTTCCGGTACAATCATCTATCATTCCGAAGATCATTTCTTTGAGAAAGTCTTTCCGGCTACCGAAGTACTGGGAGCTGTTTTTGCCGCAGCACAGCGGGTTCCCTATTCTAACCGTTACCGTTTCGCCTAAAACCAGATCAACATGACCACTTATCAGATTTTAACACTCCCGGGGCTTGCCGGATCAGGCAGCCAGCATTGGCAGTCTATCTGGGAAGACCAGTATCCGGCACTTATCACCCGTGTGGAACAGGATAACTGGGATTGGCCCGTAAAAGATGAATGGGTTGAAAAACTTCAGGCTTATGTCAGCACACTTGAAACGCCCGTGCTGCTTGCAGCGCATAGCCTGGGTTGCATTACCGTTGCGCATTGGGCGCTCAGGTATCCCTCTCCTATGATCAAAGGAGCATTACTCGTTGCTCCGGCAGATGTTGAACATTCCAAAAGACTCAGCTTTGTGGAAGGCTTCAGCCCTGTTCCGACCCAGAAGCTTCCGTTTCCGTCTATCGTGGCGGCCAGCAGCAATGACCCTTACGCGGCACCTGACAGATCTGCCCGCTTTGCCCGTGAATGGGGAAGCGAACTGGTTGAGCTGGGTCCTAAAGGACACATCAATGCCATATCAGGCCTGGGCGACTGGAAAGAAGGCAAAAGACTATTGCAACGGCTGGAAAACTCCGGACCGTCTGATTCAATACATAACCCCTTATCATTAAAATATCCTTATACCCAAAACTCAGGAGGCTTACATTTTAACTACTGCGCGAAATAATACCCGGCTTTGAAGAATAAAATCTTTATATTTGCGCAATATTCCTGAAACCCGCATTTTGAATGAAAAAAGTATATCTAAGTGATTCCGGTCCGAAAGTTTCTGAAGCCATTTATGGATTCTGGCGATGGGAGGACGAAGGCTCCGCAACTACCGGCAGAATTGAAAAAATCATTAACCTTTGCCTCGAACTGGGGATCAATACCTTTGACCATGCTGACAGCTACGGTGATTTTACCATAGAAGAGCATTTCGGAAAAATCATTAAAAGCAAATCGTTCAAAAGAGAAGACATTGTCCTTTTCAGCAAATGCGGGATCCGCAAATCCAAAGACGGGCAATTTACTTATTACGATACTTCACGTGATCACATCATCCGGAGTGTTGAGAATTCTCTTTATAAATTCAACACGGATTATCTGGATATTTTCCTGCTTCAGCACAGTGACTTTCTGACCGATCCTGAAGAAACAGCCAGAGCCCTCACTGAAGTGGTCACTTCGGGAAAAGCCAGACACATCGGTGTGGCCAATTACTCAGCTGCCCAGCATCAGCTGCTTGACTCCTATCTGAACATTCCTATTGTAACCAATCATATTGAACTGAACCTGGTGAACCTGTCGGCTCTCCATGACGGGAGAATCGATTATGCGAAACAGCGCTTCTGCAAGCCATTGGCATGGGCTCCGCTGGCCGGCGGTGTTATCCTTAACGGAAATGATGAGAAGACCATTCTCCTCAGAGCGAAGCTTTACGAGATCAGTAAGAAATATGATGCCAATATTGAACAGACCGCAGTGGCCTGGCTGATGAAGCTCGGAACTTTGCCGATTATTGGCTCGCTGTCAGAAGACCGCATCACCAATGCCGCAAGTGCATCACGTATCAGACTCAGTCATGAAGACTGGTATGAGATTTACCACTCAGCCATTTCCTGAACGTACTGAAAGCATTATTACAAAAGCCGGGCAACGCTCCCGGCTTTTTCATTTTCTCCCGATCCGGGGATTTTTTTCCACAGATCACACCCCATACCTTTCTGTGAAAATTCACATCAAAGTTAAAGAATCATATACAACACGCTCATAACAAGACATTTACAATAAAATCCATTCCACAGACATCAAGCCCCGCAAAAGCGGATCATCATTTTTAAGATAATCATCAACAAACCTGTCCGGATGTTTTCCATAATTCAGAAGGCATTATTCATTTAAACTTAAACGATCATGAAAAAATTACTGATAATCTTGGCGGCATCATCCTGTTTAGCAGGATGTCAGTCCAATGCTGCCAAAAATGAGGCCATAGAAGAAGCCCGTCAGGCGGCTGTAGATTCTATGCAGCAGATTGCCGAAACAGAAGCCATCAAACAAGCAGCCATTGACTCAGTCCACAGCATTTATGCACAACAGGAAGAAAAAGAAGAAAAAATTGTTTACGTACGCGATCAGACCACAGCCTCTCCTGCCACTAAAACCCAACGCAAAAAAATGAATAACACCACTAAAGGCGCGCTGATTGGTGCCGGAGCCGGAGCCATTACCGGCGCTGTCGTATCCAAGAAAAAAGGACAGGGTGCCATTATTGGAGGAGTAGTCGGGGCCGGAGCAGGAGCCGCTACCGGGGCGATCATAGATCAGCAGAAAAAGAAAAATCAATAACCACTATATATAATCCTGAATAAACCACTTTTTAATGTTCACCTGTCTTTTGAGAAGGGCGCCGCATACACCGGTGCCCTTCCTTGTTATCCGGCGTTTCAATTTTCGGCGTTTAGGCTTATCTTTGGGTCTGTAAACTTAATAAAGTCCTCATGAAGATCTCCGTAATAGATGCCGGCAATTTCAAACTGGACGGCGGCGCCATGTTCGGTGTGGTTCCCAAAACAATCTGGCAGAAAATGATTCCGGCAGATGACCTTAACCTCTGCAGCTGGAAAATGCGCTGCCTCCTGATTGAAGACGGCAAGAAACTTATCCTGACAGATACCGGCATGGGCAACAAACAGCCTGCCAAATGGCAGGCCTATTATTACAGACACGGAGACGGTGACCTGATTCAATCTATCCGAAAAGCCGGATACCACGAGGACCAGGTTACGGATGTAATCCTCAGTCATTTACACTTTGACCATTGCGGCGGGGCTGTAAGCCGAAGTGCATCTGACGGCAGCCTGACACCGACATTCCCCAATGCGCTGTACTGGACGCACTCAGGCCACTGGCAGTGGGCTATTCAGCCTAACCCAAGGGAAAAAGCCACCTTCCTTACCGAAAACCTGTTGCCCATCGCAGAAGCCGGACAACTAAGATTCATAGACCAGGTAAAAGATCATTTCGGAAGCAACTACGAGTTTTTATATGCCGACGGACACACGGAGAAAATGATTATGCCGTTGATCCGTTACAAAGAAAGGAAAATAGTGTTTATCGCCGACACCGTTCCTTCCCATGCCCATCTGCATGTTCCGTACTGCATGAGTTATGACGTAAGGCCATTGGTCACCATGCAGGAGAAGGAGCAACTTCTGGCAAGATCCGTTGAAGAAAAATGGCTGTTGTTTTATGACCACGACCCGTTTTATGAAGTTTCAGAAGTTATGCAAAACGAAAGAGGATTCAAGGCGGCAGCATCCGGGGCATTAAGTGAGTTTGTCTGACCCAACCCCAAAAGCGATCAAACAAAAGAGAGAATATGAAGACCGGACTTGTACTTTCAGGAGGAGGAGCACGCGGTTTTGCTCATCTGGGTGTCATCAAAGCCCTGCAGGAACTCGGGCTTAAACCTGATATGATATCCGGAACGAGCGCCGGAGCCCTGATCGGTGCCTTCATTGCGGCGGGTCACTCTACCGATTTTATTCTCGACACCATAGTGAAGCTGGGTATCCGTAATCATCTTAAACTGGCTTTTAACCGCTTCGGACTGTTCACCATGGAAAAAGTGGAAAAGGTATTCCTGGAATACATCCCGCATAACAGCTTCGAAGAGCTGAAAATCCCCCTTGTCGTATGTGCCACTGACATAAAACGTGGCGAAGCCGTTTATTACAGCTCCGGCGAATTGGCCAAGCCCGTTGTAGCCTCCTGCAGCATCCCGGGAATATTTGAACCTGTACACTTTGACAACAGAACCCTCATTGACGGAGGCGTGATGAATAACCTGCCCGTGGAACCCCTGGAAGGAAAATGTGACCTCCTTATCGGGGTAAACGTAACACCAATAGAAAAATATATGCCGGTACGATCAGTTAAAGACATCATGATGAAATGCCTCTTTTTATCTATAGGTCAACAGGCCAAAGACAAACTGGATCAGCTGGACATCGCTATTGAACCGGATAAAATCGCGCGCTATGACGGACTCAGTCTTTCTCAGGCACGGGAATTGTATGAACTGGGATACCAATCTGCCAAAGCGGAACTGGAAGGTAAATTATCGCAGATTTTGTAAGTTTGCTGCCGGAAACCAGGCGTTAGTCCCGGGCAGATACTTTTATACCGTCACAGTCGTTAGTCTCTAATAGTGTCATTTAATTTCATTTTTGTGAAAAAACTCTTTATCCTGACTATATCAACCTTATGTTTTACCTCCTGCTCTCAGTTCAGCAACAGTCCGACGAGCAGGGCCTGGCATAACCTCAATGCCAAATACAATGCCCTCCTTATTGCCCGTGACAACTTTAAAATAGCCGGTTTACAGGCACAAAAAGACAGAAAAGAAAACTTCGGAACGGTTTTACCCATTTATTATCCCATAGACAGCAACAGCATTTCCGCCTATAAACCTCAACTGGAGGAAGTCATAAAAAAAACCTCCCTGATTGCTGAAAGACACTCCAACTCGAGATACCTCGATGAAGCTTACCTGCTGCTTGGCAAAGCGCGTTTTCTTAAAGGAGAAAACCACAACGCTATTGAAACTTTCAAATATGTAAATACCAAAGGCAAAACACCCGAGAGAAAAAATGAAGCCCTGGTATGGCTGATAAGATCCTATACTGAAGCCGGAGATTTCAACACCGCCAGTCAGGTAGCAGACCTGCTGAAAACGTCTCCGCTATCTCCGCGCATAAAAGAACTTTACCTGCTTTGTATGGCGCATTTTCACCAGGTGCAAGGCGAAGAAGCCCTGGCTGCTGTTTTACTGGAAGAAGCGCTGAAAACCATGCAAAAGTCTCCCGAAAAGGCACGGCTGCATTTTATTGCCGGACAATTGTTTGATAAGCTGAACAGACCCGTCCTGGCCAGAAAGAATTACCAGATGGCCAAAAAAAGCCGCCCTTCCTATGACATTGAGTTTAACGCCGGCATGGGGCTTCTGATGAACCAGTCACTGGCAGCCAACAGCAGAGGTAGCTTTGAACAGATGCTGGAAGACCGGAAGAACGCTGATCTCAAGGACAAGATTTATTTCAGAATGGGGGAACTGGAGGCCAGAAAAAAGAACTACCCCGATGCTATTGCCTATCTGCAGAAATCGGTTGCCGAAGCCACGGAAGACCAGGTTCAGAAAGCCTACTCCTACAAAGCCATCGGCGATATCTATTTCGATCACCTCAATGACTTTGAAAGTGCTGCACCCTATTACGACAGCACCATTATCACCATTCCTAAAAATCTGCCGGACTATAAGATCCTTAACGCCAAAGCCTCTTCACTTAACGATTTTCTGAGATACAAAAAAGGGCTTGATCTGGAAGACAGCCTTCAGCGGCTTGCTTCCATGAATCCGCTTGCACTGGACAACAAACTGGAAGAGATTGTACAGGAGCAGGAAAAAGAGAAGAAAAGACTTTCGGAAGCAGCCAAAGCCGTAGCTGCAAAACAAACCCAGGCGCCATCCGCCCCTGCCAAACCGGGTAAAAGATGGCTGCTCTACGACCCTGTGGAGCTGGTAAAATCGAGAAATGAGTTTATCCGTATCTGGGGCAACAGGCCTCTGGAAGACAACTGGAGAAGAGGCAGCAGGACATCAGGATTCGTCAGCTTTAAAGTGGAGCGTGGTACTGTACCTTCCGATTCTTCAGAAGCCGCACCTGCGCAGGTGGATGCAGAATCTGACAAAGAAGCTCAGATGCTTGCTTTCCGTAAAAGTGAACTCCTGGAAAAAATACCCAAAACACCGATGCAGATGGCGGCATCGAAACGTAAGCAGGAAGAGGCTTATTACCAGTTAGGAAAGATCTATAAACTGAAGTTCGGAAATGATACCAAAGCAAGAGAAACTTTCCTCAAACTGACTGAAAATTTCCCTAACAGCATTTATCTGCCCGAAGCCTACTATTTTCTGGCCATAATAGAACCTGACAACAACAATATTTACAAAACAGCCCTGCTGGAAAAATACCCCAATTCTTCATTTGCCAGGCAACTGAGGCGAGGGCAGGTTAAGATGACCAGTGACCGGGAAGGAGAAGCGCAGGTACTCTACGCCGGGGCTTTCAGATCTTACAACTCGGGTGATTATGACAATGCACTCAAAACACTTGAGCAAGGATTAAATGAGTATACAGGCAGTCTTATTGAAGACAAAATGGCCATGCTCAGAATTATCATACTGGCCAAATCCCAGAATAAAGACCAGTATATGATTGCCCTTCAGGACTTTCTGAGAAGCTATCCCAACTCAGAACTTACCCTCAGGGCAAAAGATATGCTAACCGTAATGAATAAAAATGACCGACCTTAAAATTAAACCTGAAGAAGAAGATGAAAAACCGCCCGTCTTTAAAAGCTGGAAGGGCGTTTACTGGTTCGTAATCCTGAGCTCCCTTGCACTTTTCTTCTTCTTTTACCTATTGACAAACACCTTTTCATGACAAACTCAGACTGGTTTTTCATGGCGTTAGCCCTGTTCTCCATTATTGTTTACGGAGTGTATAAAAACAGGAAGAACGCCGATATCGACGAATACCTTCTGGCGGGTAAATCGCTGCCCTGGTATCACGTCGGACTCTCCGTTATGGCCACCCAGGCCAGTGCCATTACCTTTCTTTCCGCTCCCGGCCAGGGTTTTACCGACGGCATGGGCTTCGTACAGTTTTATTTCGGCCTTCCGTTTGCCATGGTGGTACTCAGCATCACCTTCATCCCTATTTTTCATCGTCTGAGGGTTTACACGGCCTACGAATACCTTGAGAGCCGGTTCGACTCCCGGGTAAGAATTTTTACGGCTATTTTATTCCTGGTGCAAAGGGGACTTTCTACGGGTATTTCCATTTATGCTCCTTCTATCATTCTTTCTACGATTTTTGGCTGGGACATCGCCTGGACCAACATCATTATGGGGGGAATTGTGTTGGTCTACACGGTAGTCGGGGGCACCAAGGCCATCTCCTATACCCATATTCAGCAGATGATATTTGTTACGGCAGCTATGATTTTTGCCGGTTACCTCATCGTAAGCCTGCTGCCATCCGACATCGGACTGGTGGATGCCGTAAAAGTGGCCGGTAAAGCCGGCAGGATGAATGTGGTGGATCTTAAATTCAATCCCCAGGAAAAATACAATCTCTGGTCCGGGCTTCTGGGCGGTTTTTTTCTGCAACTCTCGTATTTCGGTACGGATCAGTCACAGGTAGGAAGATACCTTACCGCAAAAAGCATTAAAGAAAGCCGCGTCGGACTCATCATGAACGGCCTCATAAAAATACCCATGCAATTCGGTATACTGCTGATCGGCATACTGGTATTTGTGTTCTATCAGTTCAACAGTTCCCCTGTCTTCTTTAACTCTGTCGAAACCGATAAACTATTGAACAGTTCCTATAAAACCGAATACCTTGCTCTGGAAGAAAAACACAAGGCCCTGGGAGACCGGAAGGTTCAGGAAGTAAGAAAACTGCACGAAGCGCTGAAATCCGGTAACGAGACAGCAATAACCCAACAGCAGACGATAGTAAAAGAACTGGATCAGTCAACCAAAGAAATCAAAAAGGAAGTTTCAGGACTGATCCGTCAGAACAACCCCGGAGGAGATGCCAATGACGTCAATTACGTTTTCCTCAGGTTCATCCTTGACCACCTCCCTCATGGTTTCATCGGACTTCTGATTGCCGTGATCTTCTCGGCCTCGATGGGTTCGGTGGCTTCCGCCTATAATTCACTCGCTGCCACCAGCCTGGTGGATGTGGTCCGTAAGACTTCTTCTAAAGAAATCGGGATGAAAAAACAGCTGCGCCTCTCAAAATACCTCACCATCTTCTGGGGAATATTCTGTATTGTGGTAGCTTCATTCACTCACAAGCTGGGCAGCAGCATGATTGAATTGGTAAATATTTTGGGTTCCTGGTTTTATGGTATTATCTTAGGGATATTTTTGGTGGCCTTTTATGCCAAAACCATAGGCGGCAAAGCGATCTTCTGGGGGGCGATTATCTCTCAGATCATCGTAATAACCATCTGGAAATATGAACTCATTGCCTTTCTTTGGTTGAATCCGATCGGAGTGGCATTGGTGTTTGCTTTCAGCTGGCTGATTCAAAAGCTGAATTTCAGTAAAAATTAAAATGGGCGAATCACAACAAATTCTGATCATTGAAGATGATCAGCGTATAGCACAAAACATCAGCAAAGGTCTGGAAGAAAAGGGCTTCCTGACACAGATCGCATTTGACGGTAAAATAGGCCTTAAAATGGCTTTGAATAAAGAATTTGACCTGGTTCTGCTCGACCTTAACCTTCCGGGACTGAACGGATATGAAGTGTGTCAGGAGATCAGAAAACGGAAAGCCGATATTCCGATCATCATGCTCACCGCCCTGGGGGAAACAGAAGACAAAATAGAAGGTTTTGACAAAGGAGCCGATGACTATCTGGTAAAACCCTTTGATTTCAGAGAATTGCTGGCAAGGATCAACGTTTTTCTGAAAAGAAGAAATACGGAAAGCTATCATGGTGTCAATCACCTGAAGGTACTGGACCTGGAAATGGACCTGGACGCCAAGATTGTCACGCGTCAGGGGATGTCCATAGAACTTACGCCCAAAGAATTTCTTCTGTTGGAATATCTTATCAAAAACAAGGGCAAAGTAGTATCCAAGGCCGATATCGCAGAAAGTCTGTGGGAACAGAATTCCCAGCAAAGCCTGAATGTGATTGAAGTATATATCAATTTCCTTCGTAAAAAAATTGACAAAGACTTTCACCCCAAACTGATCCATACCAAAACCGGGATGGGATACATCCTCAAGGAAGAGTAAGCCGCCCGCATCAGCATGAAGATCAGGACCAAAATAGCCTTGCAGTTTACCGTGATCGTGGCCATGATTCTGGCCGTTTTCTCGCTGGCGATCTACTATCTGTCTGAGAATAACCGTAAACAGGAGTTTTACTCCAGTCTGAAAGACCGGGCGCTCACTACTGCCCGGCTGCTGATCAGGGAAAAGGAAATCGACAAAAAACTTCTGAAAATTGTCGATAAAAACACACTTTCCACATTGTATGCTGCTGAAGTGCTGGTCTTTAATGAACAGAATAAGCTGGCCTATACCAATTACGAAGCCGATACCGTTTACTATTCTCCGGAGCTCCTTAAAAAAATCAGAGAAGAAAAGTACCTGGAATCCTCTGTCAGGGACAAACTGGTGGTAGGAACCATGTATGACAATGAGATGGGGAAATCCTTTGTAGTACTGGCCCAGGCTAAAGATGTTTACGGAGAACAGAAGCTGGCCAATATCAAGGATACCATGATCATCGGCTATATTTCATCGGTCTTTCTCACGATCGTCTTCGGGTTTATCTTTGCCGGACAGTCGCTCAAGCCCATTTCAAGAATTAACAATGAGGTGTCAAAGATCACGGCTTATAACCTGACCAAAAAGCTGAGTACGGGTAATAATAAGGATGAGATAGCCCAGCTGGCAAGGAATTTTAACGAGATGCTGTCCAGGATCGAAAGGTCATTTGAACTGCAGAAGAGTTTTGTGAGTAATGCTTCTCATGAACTCAGAACACCGCTGGCCGCAATCAAATCTGAGATTCAGGTGGCACTTGAAAATGAACGTACTCCTGATGAATACCAGCACATCCTCAGGTCTTTGTATGTTGACAACCAGAGGCTTATACAGCTCACTAACGGTCTGCTTCAGCTTGCCAAATCTGAGAAATCGAATGAAAACGTCCTGATGGCCCCTGTGAGGATCGACGAGGTACTTTTTGAAGTCCAGGATGAACTTACCCATCAGCAGTCCAACTTCCTGATTATGATTGATTTTGAAGACATTCCGGAAGACGACAACTGGGTTACCGTAAACGGCAACAAACCCTTGCTCAAAACGGTTTTCAACAATCTCATAGAAAACGCCTGCAAATATTCTGATAATAAAACGGCGGAAGTCAGGATAAAATTTAACAAGAGAAACTGCCTTATTTCAGTTTCAGACTCCGGAATTGGCATACCTCGGGAAGAAATAGAGAAGATTTTTGAGCCGTTTTACCGGTCAAAGAATGCGGCGGCTTTCAAAGGGCATGGCATTGGTTTATCCATTTGTAAAAGGATCGTGGACATGCACAAAGGCCGTATCGTGGTCAAAAGTGAGATTCAATCGGGCAGCACTTTCAGTGTCATTCTGCCTCATCTGTAGTATTCAGAAACCGCAGATTCCTTTTCAATCCCTCAAACTTGGTTCTTTTCACAGGCGACATTCTGAAAAGTTCACGGAATACTTCCTCCGTAATCTCTTCCCAATCTTTATTGGTAAACGTTTCAAGATCGGGATTCAGCAAAAATTCACTTGTTTTATGCGGTCTTGCGAAGCGATTCCACGGGCAGACATCCTGGCAGATATCGCAGCCAAACATCCAGTTTTCAAATTTTCCCTTGAAATCCTCAGGAATAGCCTCTCTGAGTTCAATGGTAAAATAACTGATACAGCGGCTGCCATCAACCACATAGGGTTCGGTGATGGCCTCTGTCGGGCAGGCATCCATACAGGCGGTGCAGGTACCGCAATAATCTTTCACCGGTCCGTCGTATTCCAGATCCAGGTCCAGAATAATTTCTCCGATAAAAAAGAAACTCCCCCCCTCCCTGTTCAGCAGGTTACTGTGCTTACCCACCCAGCCAATCCCGCTTTTCCGGGCCCAGGCCTTGTCCATCACAGGAGCGGAATCCACAAAAACCCGGCCGCTAACCTCTCCTATCTCTTCTGAAATAAAGTTCATCAACTGCTTCAGCTTGTCTTTAACCACCAAATGATAGTCAGCTCCGTAAGCATATTTTGACAATTTAAAATCTTCAGCGCCCTCGGGAAGTCTTTTGCCGGGATAATAGTTGAGCATCAGACTGATCACCGACCTGGCGCCGTCAACCAGTTTACGGGGGTCCAGCCGCTTGTCAAAATGATTGGCCATCCAGGCCATTTTACCATGATAATGATTATTAAGCCAGGTTTCCAGGCGCGGTGCTTCTTCTTCAAGAAACTCTGCCCTGGAGACCCCGCAGAAGTCAAAACCAAGGGCAGCCGCCTTTTCTTTGATCAGCTTTGTCCTGTATGTCAGTATATTCCGGTTCATTATCGGGACAAAAATAATACATTAGGCCGGTATAAGACCCATTCTGTACACAGAGCAAACGCATTTAACTTTTTTGGATTGTTTTGTCATGGTTTTTGTTTTGCTCCGCAGCAAAAATGCACGGCCAAAACCACAGTTAATCTTATCTCTTAGCCCGGGGGTAAAACCTCATGTTATTTAAATTCCACCCCTTCGGGGTTAAATGCGTTTGCCCTGTTCTGTACATTTCCCTGTCCGTAAAGTCTCTTTTACTTGTATTTTTGCCAAAGTTTGGTGAAATTCGTCGGAACACTTTTTATTCAACCTTAGTAAGATAAACATGAACAATGCCCAAGGCACAGCCCGTTTTTCACGGGCCATTCAGACCGGCCTGGCAGCTATACTGCTGCTCGTTTCCAATACCTCCTTTTATCCCTTAAAAGGCAAAACCTATAAAGCCGATGTCATCATATACGGCGGCACCTCTGCAGCTATTACCGCAGCAGTTCAGGTCAAAAAGATGGGCAAAACCGTTATTATCGTCTCACCCGACCAACACCTAGGCGGTTTATCCTCCGGCGGGCTGGGATTTACCGACACCGGCAACAAGGAGGTGATCGGCGGACTATCCCGCGAATTTTACCACAGGCTTTACCAGCACTATCAGAAAGAAGATTCCTGGAAATGGCAGAAAAGAGAGGAATATGGCAACAAGGGCCAGGGGACTCCGGCACTTGACGGAGCCAACCGCACCATGTGGATTTTTGAGCCGCACGCCGCAGAACAGATCTTTGAAGATTTTGTGAAAGAATATGCGCTGACCGTACACCGCAACAAATGGCTGGACAGATCAGCAAAAGGTATTGTTAAGGCATCAGGCGCCATCAAACGCATCAGCACTCTTGACGGCGACCATTATGTGGGCAAAATGTTTATCGACGCCACTTATGAAGGTGATCTTATGGCGCTGGCGGGCGTATCTTATCATGTAGGCCGGGAAGCCAACAGCGTCTATGGTGAAAAATGGAATGGCGTGCAGACCGAAGTGTTTCAGCACGGCCATTATTTCAAGAAAAACGTAAGCCCCTATGTGATAGAAAATGACCCGTCCAGCGGATTACTGCCTGAGGTGTCTTCTCTTCCGCCGGGCGAATATGGTTCAGGAGACCAGCGTATCCAGGCATATTGCTTCAGAATGTGCCTCAGCAATCATCCGGACAACAGGATACCCTTTGCCAAACCTGAAGGTTATGACCCGGCCAGGTATGAATTACTCGCCAGGGTTTATAAAGCCGGATGGACAGAGACTTTTGACAAATATGATCCCATTCCAAACCGCAAAACAGACACTAATAATCACGGACCGTTCAGTACAGACTATATCGGCAAAAATTACGACTATCCTGAAGCTTCTTACGAAAGGAGAAAAGAAATCATCAAAGACCATGAACGCTATCAGAAAGGCTTGATGTATTACCTCGCCAACGACCCTAAAGTTCCGGCTGAGGTAAGAGAAAAAGTCAGTCAGTGGGGACTCCCTAAAGACGAATTCAAGGACAACGGCGGATGGCCGCATCAGCTTTATATTCGTGAGGCCAGAAGAATGGTGGGTGAGTTTGTGATGAAAGAAGCAGATGCCCTGGGCAAAACGGAAGTACCGCAACCCGTGGGCATGGGATCCTACTCTCTTGATTCGCATAATGCCCAAAGGTATGTCAAGGCTGACGGGTATGTTCAGAATGAGGGGGATATCGGTGTTCATCCGGAAAAGCCTTATTCAATTGCCTACGGATCGATTCTTCCTAAAGAAAGTGAATGCAAAAACCTTTTGGTGCCGGTATGTGTATCCAGCTCCCATATTGCCTTCGGTTCCATAAGAATGGAGCCTGTATTCATGATCCTGGGCGAATCTGCTGCCACAGCCGCTGTGTTGTCTATCCAAAACGAAACTTCTCCCCAAAAGCTGGATTATACATTGCTGAAAAAGCATTTGCTGGAACAGAAACAGAAGCTCACACTTCATGACTGAAAGTCGGGTGACTGTGGGAAGTACATTCCATGAGAGTACTTCCCACACTTCTCAACCCTCGTCAATATTATGATCCAGCATCATCAGTTTATTCATCATCAACCGTTTGTCCGGAGCAGACCTGGCCAGACCCAATGCCTCAAGCAGATATTCCACGGCTTTTTCGTTATTTACTCCGGTATATAATTCCCCCAGAAGCGCATAGTAGAAATGATTGTTTGTCAGGCTGAGCTTCTCTGCTTCCCTGATGGCTTCTTCTTTTCCTTTTACTTTAGAGAGCACATAGGTTCTGTTGAGTGCCGCCACCGGAGAATATTCAATGATCAGCAGTTCATTGTACAGACTAAGAATATGTCTCCATTTTTCTTCAGTATCCGTTTTACGGGTGTACCAGTAGGCAATGCCCGCCTCAAGATGGTAGCGGGAAGCCTTATCTCCTGTGGCCGCCTGATGAAGAAAATAAGCACCGCGTGCAATCAGCTCTTCATTCCACAATGACTCATCCTGATCTTCATACAGGATAATGTCTCCATTAACGCTTTGCCGTGCTTCAAACCGGGACGTCTGAAAACACATCAGAGCCATTAATGCGTTGACCTCAGCCCTGGCGGCAGGAGGATAATGAAGCAGGAGTTGTGTAAGTCTCATGGCTTCCAGACACAGGTCTTTTCTCAGGATCATGTCCTGTCCCGATACATGATACCCTTCATTGAAAAGCAAATAAATGACCAACAAAACCGCATCAAGACGGGTGGCTATTTCTGGTCCGGAAGGCAGTTCTATGGGCACTTTCTCCTGCCTGAGTTTTTCTCTTGCTCTGTAAAGCCGCTTATTAACGGTATCTCTGGACGTCAGAAAGGCTTCGGCAATCTCATCAATTCCGAAACCACAAAGGATTCTTAATGCCAGCCCGACCTGAGATTCTTTAGGTATGGATGGGTGACAAACCGCAAACAACATCTTCAACTGGCTATCGCTGATGTTCTCCTCTGACAGATCCATTTCATCAGATTCTTCCACAGCCGGCAAATGCCATTCCGGATTCCCCTCTTTTTTCCTTTCTTTCTTAAAATGGTTAACGGCCTTGTTCCTGGCAACAGCATACAGCCAGGCCACCGGATTGGGAGGAACACCGTTATATTGCCAGGATTCAACCGCCGCAAGGAATGTTTCTGAAGCAATGTCTTCAGCAGTTGTCATGTGCTGAATACCGTATGACTTGCAGATAACCGAGGCGATCCTGCTGAACTCCGTTCTGAAAAGATGGGGTATCAATTGCGGCTGTTTCATATAAGCTCAAAAGCCCCCGCAGATTGCAGGGGCTTCACAAATCGGAGTTCTGTCAGTGTTTTACAACTTTACGTACTTCGATGGTATTTTCCGGCCCTTGTAAAACCGGCGATCCCTTGGCCATCTCAGCAGCTTCGTCCGCCGATTCAGCCCTCACAATCACAAATCCCCCGATAGCTTCTTTGGTCTCGGTAAAGGGTCCGTTGGTAACAACATTGTTATACCTCACTACCCTGCTGTCGTCAAATGACAAGCCCATACCGTTGCTTACCAGCCGGTTACGTGCAGCTATACCTCCCAGCCAATCCATGGTTTGCTGCATCCAGATCTGCATCTGCTCCGGCGAAGCCAGTTTACCTCCATCCTGATGCCGGAAAATCAATAAGAATTCATCCATTTCTGTAAAAGTTTAAATTTTACTTCTATATCAATCCCGGTCATCTGAATTGGACAAGTCCGGTCATTTTTTTTCGACGGTGCCATTCATTCAAAACATCAGGTTATTCATTTTCCAGAAACTGATCTTTCTCCGCACAGTGTACCCCAGTTTTTCATAAAGCCGGATCGCTCTGGTATTCACTTCCAGTACATGCAGCATCGGCAATCTGCCCTCGGAATGAATTTTACGGGTAACGCAGGACACCAGATGACCGGCGTAACCTTTGCCCAGATAATCCGGATGGTTAATTACCGAACTGACTTCTGTAAAAAGATTTGTTTTGAGCCTTTCTCCGGAGACGGAAACCAGCTTGCCGTCTTCAAAAATACCGTAATAATCGCCCATCAGCCGGGTCCTGGGGCTGAACAACCCGGGTTGTACAAGGTTAACCAGATCAGACAGCTCACCGGCGTTTTCCTCTGTAAGAGGAATAATATCCAGCGTGTCCGACAGCAGCGTATCCTTTGTCCAGAGCATTTGCAGGCATCTGAGTTCTGTTTCAATCTGAATATGCGGTGGCAATCCGGGCAGATCCCCTACCATATAAAACACATCCATATGACTTACCTCATCGAAAACCGAAGCATCCGGATTTCCGAAGGTCCCGACAAAGGGGCTGAATCCCGCTTCATAATACCTTATCGGGCCGCTGCCTCCGGCAAAAGCAAGATGGGATTCCGTTAATGCAGACCAGACAGGATTGTCCAGCCTTTCTTCCATATCTGTATTCATGAAAACTTTACTCACATGAATGTAAAAGTAAGATATCTGAACCTCTGCTCACAGCTATTTTACAAAAACATAAAAGAAGGCATGAAGACACCACTTACCTGGTTTTTCTGTAGTAGAGTACTTTTCCTGTAGAAAGGTCTGTGAGTTTCAGGACGCCGTCAATAAAAGAATAGCGTGAGGTACATTGATCAGTCACCTTCCCGTCTGTCATGAAGCGGACGCAAAACTTCTGATTATGGCTGTACCATCTCGCTCCCAGGGCCTTTAGCTTTTCCATTTCCGGCATTTTACTTCCCTGATCTATACTGTTTCCTGACGCATTTCGCGAGTAAGCCGCTACCATTGCGGTGGTATAGCCGTCCATGGTCCCGTCAGCGTTAAACAGGAAGTACTCCGTGTTAGAACCACCGGCCCAGGTGGTTTCTCTGTACCATTTTCCGGTCAGCGCCGGATCTCTTTTCAGGCCACTGCCTGGGTCAGGTACAGACCGGTTGCTGTTTGAAGCCGTAACCTTGCTGAACTCTCCTTTGAAAAGCTTCTGGTTATAGACAAAAATACCCAGATCCGCACGGCCCGAAGCAATCTGCAGTTCAAAGGTCATGGCCTTCTGACCATTAAAAGCCAGAGTTCCTTTTGCCTGGTTACCCTGAATCGTTCCCTCCATCACATAGCTCTCTGTCACCTGGTTCTGGAGCAGATTGAGGGTTCCGCTAAGAAGGCTTCCGTTAACGGTAAGCTGCATCGTACTTTTGAGTGAACCGGCTTCGCCGGACACCTGCCCTTCCCAGTTGCCTGCTGCCTGTGCAAACAGAAAACCCGGTATCAAAAGAAAAAATAGAATTTTCATGCTATAAATATACTGTTACATCTGAAAGTAGGAAGGCACGAATTGCTGTCATATTGACAGTTTTTTATTTAATGGTCTGATTGTTGCAAATCCTGTCTTGAAAATAAATTTTAGGTGTTATGTCGGATAATAAAGAGAATAAACAAGAAGAGCAGGAAGCTGTAAATACGGAAGAAAACAACCTTACAGAAGAGTCCGCACAGACGGCATCTTCACAGGCACCCGAACTGAGTGAGACTGATCAGCTAAAGCAGGAACTGGCCGAAACCAGAGATAAATTCCTGAGGCTTTATTCTGAGTTCGAGAATTTCCGCCGCCGCACAGCCAAGGAAAAAATTGAAACGATCCAGAATGCTTCAGAAGGACTGATCAAAGAACTCCTACCGGTGGTAGATGACTTTGAAAGAGCGCAGAAATCTTTTGAAACTACTGAAGATCTTGATGCGATCAAAGAAGGCATAAGCCTTATATTCAATAAATTACACAAAACACTGATTCAAAAAGGCTTGAAACCTATTGAAGCCAAAGATCAGCCTTTTGATGTAGAATTGCACGAGTGTATCACCCAGTTTGCAGCCGGTGAAGATAAAAAAGGCCTGGTGATTGACGAAGTGGAAAAAGGATATTATCTGAACGACAAAGTAATCCGGTATTCAAAAGTAGTGGTCGGCAGTTAACAAAGACCCGCCTGAAATAATAAAGACATGGCTAAAAAAGATTATTACGAATTACTGGGAGTAGCTAAAAATGCCGGCGCTGATGAAATAAAAAAAGCTTACCGGAAACTGGCTATTAAATATCACCCTGACAAAAATCCGGGTGACAAAGAGGCCGAAGAAAAGTTTAAGGAGATTGCTGAAGCCTATAGCATTTTGTCAGATACTGACAAAAGAGCACGATATGATCAGTATGGTCATGCCGGAGTAGGTGGTGCTGCAGGCGGAGGCGCTTATGGTGGTGTCAACATGGAAGACATCTTCAGTCAGTTCGGAGATATTTTCGGGGATGAGAGTCCTTTCGGCAGTTTCTTCGGGGGTGGCCGAAGCGGTGGCAGACGTGGGGTAAGAAAAGGTTCCGACCTGAGAATAAAACTCAAACTTAACCTCCAGGAAATCGCCAAAGGTGTTGAAAAGAAAATCAAAGTTAAAAGATACGTTTCCTGTAACAGCTGCGGAGGCAATGGTTCCAAGAACGGTAAATCCTTACAGAACTGCGGCACCTGTAACGGCTCCGGTCAGGTAAGGAGGGTTCAGCAAACCATGCTGGGACAGATGGTCAGCACCAGTACCTGCCCTACCTGTAACGGTGAAGGCAAGGTAGTGCTTGAAAGATGTGATGCCTGTTTTGGTGAAGGCCGCGTATTGGAAGAAGACCTGATCAGCATCAAAATACCTGCAGGAGTGGGCGAAGGCATGCAGCTTTCTATGAGCGGTAAAGGCAACGTCCCGAGCCGGGGTGGTGTGGCAGGCGATCTGCTCATCCAGATCGAAGAAGAAGAACATCCTGAACTTAAGCGTGACGGCACCAATATTATCTTTGAACTTCCTCTGAATTTCGTGGATGCCGTATTGGGAAAAGATGTGGAGATTCCTACGGTAGAAAACAAAGTGAGACTGAACATAAAACCCGGCACGCAGGCGGGAGAGGTCCTCAGGCTGAAGGGGAAAGGACTTAAAGACATCAATGGCTACGGTACCGGCGATCAGCTGATTTACGTGAATATTTACACCCCTAAAAGTGTGTCGCCGGAAGAAAAGAGTATGCTTGAACAACTCAGGGATTCTCCCAATTTTCAACCGAAACCCGGAAACAGCGGTAAAAGTATCTTTGATAAAATGAAAGACTTTTTCAACTGATCTTCATCTCGGTCAAAAGAGCGGTTGCCTGAAAAAGCAGCCGCTCTTTTTTTATGTACTTATTTCAGACTCACTTTCCAACGGTCTGCAATGATAGCTTTGATTTTTTCTTTGTCTCCGCCGGTTTCTTCTTTCACTTCCCATATCAGGATATCAATCAGAAGGCGGTACCAGAGCCCCTGGTTAAAATGAAACACCGCTCCCTTCCATCCATCCAGAAATCCAAGCTGAAAAGTCATTCTGAACGTGAAGTACAGCAGCGGCCCCATTCCAAATGGCAACTTGTTGTAAATTTTATTCTTTAAAAATCTTTTCACCTTTGCCTGTCTGCTCGCTTCAAAAACGGCAATGTCCGTTGAATCAATCAGTCCGAATTTATGATTAAGAGCATCAGCAGCCTCTCTGCGGGCATAATTGTTATGTTTTGTTACCCACCAGTGCATCGAATTCAGGTTTTCATCCACCAGGTCGTGCTCAAACCGCACCACTTTTCCCCCTTCCACAATCATATGTTCATCCATCAGCCGCTGTTCACAGTAGCCTTTCCCTGTTTTCCAGATTCTGAGAAGGTGAATGGGATAATAACTTCCGAATTTGATCCATTTCTTTTTAAAATAAACCCTGCGCGTCAGTTCAATGCCTGAAACCAGCGGGTCAAGTCCCGGCAGTTTTGCAGGAATCTCTTTTTGAAGCTCCGGCAGCAGGTATTCGTCTGCGTCCATCCGCAACGTCCATTCAGTGTTAACATTACAGTTATCAATGCCCCAGTTCAGTTGCTTGGAATAATTATTTTCCCAGGGATGCTGATATACATCCGCTCCGAGAGATTTCGCCAGCTCTACCGTACGGTCGGAAGAAAAAGAGTCTACAATACAGATTCTTGAACATACCGGGAGCAGGCTCCTGATACAGCGTTCGATGTGCAGCTCTTCGTTATAAGTAAGAATAATGGCTGTAATTGACATGTCATTCCGTGATAAGCATAAAACGCACAAAACTACGATGAAAAGCCCACTTATCCGTCGCTTCAGTCCAAATTCAGAAACTTAGCGGCAATGCCATTCCTGCCGGCAAAGGAAATACAGAAAAATAATGTATTTTTGGGCCGGCGTATAAAACCGTCTAAGACCGTTGGATGCGGAAAACTGATAATTTATGACCGTAATTTTTGGTAAGCTGCTTGTTTCTCTGCTTTTCGGCCTGCTCTGCTTCATCAGCCTGGCCTTCAGGCAAAAACTGGAATACCTGCTCAGCCTTAAAAAAAACACGGTTTACCTGGCCTGGCTTCTCTTCAGGTTGCTGCCATTTATCATCATTTATATTCTCCTTGATTATCAGCCTCAGTCGGATGTCGTGTTTTTTTTCGACACCTCATCCGTTGCTCTTAAAGGCGGAATTGTTTATAAAGATTTCTGGCAACCTTATTCTCCGCTTTTTCCTTATCTGAATGCGATACCGCTCCTGATCTGGAAATCCGGCAAAGCAATTCTGCTCTGGATGCTTCTGTATGAGCTCATCGCCATTCTTCTCGTCCGGAAGCTAACCGGGGCAGGCGCTAAGAAAGATTTTTTCATTTTACTGTATCTTCTTTTGCCCGCCCCTCTGGTCTTTTCAGTATTCGGTGGCCAGGAAGATATCTTTATGTGGCTTTTTGTTTCCTGCGCCATGTTGCAATACCGCAGCAACGGGAATCTCTTTAAATGCGGGTTATGGCTTGGCCTTGGCATCATCACTACCAAAATTTTACTGATCATTCCCGTCGTTCTGTTGCTGATCCTCAACAAAAAAAGGCGTGATTTACTATTGGGTCTGGCAATCATCGGTGTCCCTTCGGCCATTGTCATGTATCTGCTGGCCGGTCAGGATATGCTTGCTCCGCTTAAAATCGGCAGCTATCCCTTTGCCCCGAACCTGGTAAGCCTTATGAGTCCGCTTGTCGGAGGAATCAGCACAGACAACGCCCTCCTGAACTGGGGTGGTTTAGCCGCAGTGATGGCCGGCACACTGGCTGTGATTTACCCCTTCCGGAAGGTTCTGAATTTTGACGGCCTGTTGCTGTTCGTATTTCTGGTCTGTCATTTACTGATGATCATCCTCCACAAAAATTCACTGCCCAATTACTATTATATCATTTTACTGCCTCTGGTCTGCTTTTACGGTTCTGCTTTTTCATTTACCGACTGGGCGGTGTTGATTGTTCTCAATATAATAGCCGCTATTCATCCGTCCCTGTGGTATTCTCTCGGAGTCGGGTTTTACGGTGGATTTAAAGGATTTACTTCGCTGATGTGGACGGATTACGGGCTTCAGTGGATTTATATTCTTCTGAGTGTTTATCTTGTGTTCAGAACCACCCGACCGGTTTATGGTCTGATCCGTCAACAAGAAAAATGACCTATGTTAAAATGATTGTTTCATGAAAATTCTTATATTACATAATATACTCTGGACACACTATAAAAACATTCTCTTTGAAGAGCTTGAAGAAAAAGCCCCTGCAGACATGGAGATTATGGTACTTCAGATAGCCAGAAATGAGATCTCGCGGAAAGAAATGGAAACAGCGGGACTACCGGCCTGGAAATACCAATATCATCTCCTCTTTGATGACTATCTGGAAAACATTCCCGCATTGTCGAAAATTATCGCTGTCACTAAATACATTCTGAAATATAAGCCGGATGTGATCAACATCAGTGGTTACGGAATCGATATATCCATTACCTTATCCATTATAATCTCCAGGCTCCTGGGCATACGCATCATTATTTCCAGTGAGTCCACCATCCGTGATCAATCCAGAAACAAATGGAAGGAACGGTTTAAAAGCTTTCTTGTAAGGATGGGAGACGGGTTCATCTGCTTCGGTTCCCAGGCAAAAGATTACATCATACAACTGGGAGCAAAACCGTCACAGATCGTTGAAGACGCTGCGGCTATTGTTGACGACAGAAGAATCAGATATGAATACGACCTGGCATTGAAAACCGGATTTACAAAGCCCCAAATAACTACTCGGAAAAACTTCATCTTTGTCGGAAGGCTTATTTCCGTCAAAAACCTGCCGCTTTTGCTTGAGGCCTACGCAAAGGTAAAAAGCGCTGTCCCGGATGCAGATAAATGGGGCCTGATACTCGTCGGAGACGGAGAGGAAAAAAGCAGACTGCAATCTGTAATCTCTGAAAACGGCATCTCTGATGTCTGGTTCGAGCCGTCAATGCCCTGGTATGAAGTTCCCAGGATGTTTACATTGTCGCAGGTGCTGATTCTGTCGAGCTTCTCCGAAACCTGGGGGCTGGTGGTAAACGAAGCCATGATATGCGGTCAGGCGGTTATTGTATCGGACCAGTGCGGCTGCGCAACGGACCTGGTTGAGCAAAACGGAAACGGTTTTGTCTTCGACTATCAGAATGCCTCTCAACTGGCTGAATATATGTCGGCATTTGTGCAAAACGACGGCCTTGCTGAAAAAATGGGACAAAGGTCTGTAGAGAGGATCCGGAGATTTAGCGTAAGCGCCGTGGCAGAAAGAATTATAAAGGCTTTTTCAAAATCCTGAATCCATGAAAATACTCCATATAGCAGGTTATACCGTTGAAAGGGGCGGCACGTCAAAAGTAGCGTTCGACCTCATGAAATATCAGTCAGCAAAAGGACATGAGGTCAGTATGCTTACCGTCGATTTCCCCGGTGAACAGCTTTACCCTGTTCCTGAGGGGGTAGAACTCGTAACCGCTAAATTTCATTGGCTCAACCGCTATATTTCGGACTTCTCTCCCGAAGTTTACACATACCTTAAAAAGCATATTGGCCGGTTTGACATTATCCATATCCACGGCATATGGTATTGGGGCAGCATGGCCCCTTTCCTGTTACCTTCAAAAGCAAAGATCGTCATTGCTGTTCACGGTATGCTTTCACGATGGGCGCTGGCGCAGGGGGGCATCCGGAAGAAAATATTCGGGCTGCTCTTTCAGAAACGATTTCTCAGAAAAGCTGATGCCATTATCATGCTTACGGAAGCTGAAAAGGAAGAGCTCACTGAATACATACACCTGCCTGATGACAAAGTACACGTTATCCCCAATGGCATTGAATCCATTGCCTTACCTCCGGCAGAAGAGATAAATGACTACATCAGCTCACTATCACTTGAAAAGAGACATCCGAAGGTCCTTTTTCTGTCCAGGGTACACAAGAAAAAAGGACTGGATCTGCTGATCGGCGCATTTGCAGCACTTTCCCGAAAATATCCGGATGCCATGCTTATCATTGCAGGTCCTGATGAAGGTTATCAGGCAGAAGCCATCAGCAAAATTGAAGCCTTGAAGATCGGGAATAAAGTCTTGTTTTTAGGCGCTGTGTCAGGAAGGACAAAAGAACTGACCTATGCCATGGCCGATATGTTTGTGCTCCCTTCCTACTCTGAAGGGCTTCCTATGGCGGCATTGGAAGCCATGTCTATCGGCACTCCGGTAATCGTTTCGGATCAGACCAGGATAGATTTGTTCATCACACAACGCGATGCAGGACTGGTAACGACACTTAAAGAGGAGGAAATTACTTCAGCAATGGAACACCTGCTTGACCGGCCCGAAGACAGGAGCAGATATATTCAGAATGCCCGTAAGCTGGTTGAAAAAGAGTTTTCACCGGAAGCCATCAACGCCCGTGTCCTTGATTTATACGAGCGCCTTGCCAGAGGATAAGGAAGGTCGGTAAGTCATACGCACAGGGTCGGTCAGGAAACGGCATACCAACGCATAATAGCCCCACCGGGAGTAATCCGTGATAACTCCCCCTGTAAGATTCAGGAACATATAATAAATGAAGCCATAGGCTACAAATTCTGCAAACATAGAAGTAGGCCGCCTGATCTCCCGGAAGCTGACATAGATCATATAAATATAGAGCAGCATATACAGGGCAAAACCGAAAATACCGAAAGAGTCCAGGGCTTCCAGAACCGGGATGTCTATATACATGTTTTTGTAACCATTGCCAAACAGTATGTCCACATACTTTCCCTTATCCATATTATTGGCAAAACTCTCAAAAACATATTTTATCATGTATACCCTGGTGTTGGCAGAGCCGTCTCCCTGCATTTCAAAATTAGTCGCATACGAATTTTCCTCATTACCAAGAATGGATTCCATTATGCCGGAAAACCTGTCTTGAAAATAGCCATAGGCAAATTCAAAAATCTGCTTCTGATTCTGATAAACAGAAATCCCTTTATACATGACGAATAATACTCCCAGCCAGAAATACCACTTCCTGAAAAGAAAACGGACAGAACCTAAAATAGAACTGAAAGTAATATTGTAGATAAAAAATACAAGCATAAAAACAGCAGTAGCCAGATAAGCCACCATCGTCTGCGTTAATACCAGCACTACAAAAAAGACAGCGATGGAGAATACAATGAAAGTCTTAAAAAGAGTATTGCGGATGTATTTAAACAATACGGCCCCGGCAACAATGCCATAAAATGCCACCTTGGAAAAAATGTGCGGGTTTCCGCTGAACTCCTCCCCTTCCTTATTGAAGTTGATCGTTGCTCGTTGTCCGAAAGCATAAAGGGGATTGGTATATACATAATAAACGAGCAGCAAGCCTCCTATAAAACACAATATAAGCGTAATTTCGACAAAATACTTCTCCAGCACCACCTTGCTCATTAACGTAAAATGAACATACATATAGATGATCAGGGAAGTCACGATCAACTCATAATACCATCTCGACCGACCCATTTTACCTTCAAAATACAAAGCAAAAAGAGTCATGAAAAGAAAAACAAAAGAGATCAGGTACAATGGCTGATTAGGGCTGTAGAAGTTTTTGAGATTTCTGAACGGCAAAGCCATGAAGAGAGGTCCGAAAAGCAGGGCGACCGTAAAAATCATACTGTTTGGCGCCAGACCCACACCATCACGGAGAAAATAAATGACCGGCGCACCAAAAAGGAAGAATGTGATGGCCAGTGTATCACGGTTTTCTATGATCTTTCTAAAAAGCAGCTTTGTCATCGGATTATCCCTTCATTTTACATTCCTTAACGCAAAATTAAGAATAATATTAAGAAGTCAGAAGACAGCATAAAAAATAAGAGCCGGTCCAGCCGGCCCCTGATTTTTATTTTACTTCTATACTAAAATCCACGTTCACATCATCGCTTCCGGGTCCTGCGGTACCGTTCTTGGCTTTCACCCCGTTTACCGGTGGCTGATGTCTCAGCTGTACTTTTAACGTACCTGTACCGGCGGACTGGGTAGTGAAGGAACCGGTAAGTCCGACAGGCAGATTGGAAGCATCTTTATCTCCATAGGAATAAGTCGCAAGAGAAGCAGGAGTTAAAGAGTAGATCACAAGGTGTTCGTCGGATTCCTCTGCTACTTCGGCGGTAATGTCCTCAGCGGGCGATTTGCTTTCATCCAGGAAAAAGACTTTCAGCGTGTAAGCAGTATTCGGTAAAAGCGAGATTTTGTCAATCACAGGAGCCACACCACCGTCTCCGTCGGGGTCCTTCCAGCTGAATCGCTGTACAGAAGAGCCATTTGTAAATTCAAGCTGAACTGTAGTAATCAATTCATTTTCTTCCGGATCCACTGAAGCATCTTTACATGCTCCAGCGATAAAAATACTTGCCGATAGGGCTAAACCGATGAATGTTCTTCTCATTTTCTTTAAATTTTTATGCAACATTGTTGCAAATATAAAAGAATTTTTTGAAATCAAAACCGGTATGTCCCCCTTATCACGAAATTTCTCCCCATTTCATCAGTAAAATACCGGAACCTGTTCAGATAATCTCTGTAAGAAGTGTTTAGCAGGTTCTTAATTTCAATACTTGCCTGAAGACGTTCCCTGAACAAAGGCAATTCCTTTTTAAAGCTAAGATTAAGCAAGTGATAAGCCGGTGGCGCTGCAGCAAAGTCTCCTCCGAAATCTGAGAATACAATTTCGGAAGGATCAATATCTTTAAAAATCACCTTTGAAGGAACACGGTTCTGCCTTGCCACAAAAAGATAATTCAGACTTACTTCGTCCAGCCACTTTAACCCCGGCAATACCCTCAGATTATTATCGATACGGTTGGCCGGAATAAAAATCAACGGCTGCTGATTTACTCTGTCGTCTGCAAGCAGGAAAGAAAGTTTGGATGAAAGATATAAACCCGGCAATAAACCGTAACCTGCCTTTACATCCAGCCCGTTAAAAGTAGCGTCTGTCTGGGTATACCTGAATTCGGGAAATGCCCCCCGGATGGTCAGTACAGGCCGTCCTGTGGGACTGATAAAAATATAATTCCGGATATAATTGAAATAACCGTGTAACTCAGCATCAAACTTTCCTGAATTGAATTTCAAAGTAAAGGATGAATTGTAGGCCGTTTCAGGTCTGAGCGACGGGTCGCCAAGCTCGTACGATGCGGATCCGTGATGTACCCCGTCACTGTACAATTCATTCACAGATGCTCCCCGGAAGGTAGAGGCCAGGTTGATGTTAAGATCCAGACCATGGCTGAACTTCCGGTTAAAACCGAGCGTTCCGGAAACATTAGTATTGGTAACAACAGGCGTAGTCAGCGCCTTTGAAGTTCTGTCCAGGTAATAGACATGAAGGTTTCTGTGGTCAAACCTTATCCCTGCCTCCCATTCCGAATACTTCCTTACCAGACGTTCTATCAGAAACACTCCAAAAGTCGTATTATTAAAGTTGGGTATGATTACGGTTGTTCTCTGTGGGGCTGTTAATGTACCTGTGGAAATATTACGTTGCAGCATGCCATTACTGCCTGCATAACCTCTGATCCGGCCTAAAGGTTTGTGATCATAAACGAGCTCATAGGTGTAAGAAGTAATCTTAAAGATCTGGGCAAGATTACGATCCCCTCTCAGCACATCAATTTCCGACCTGAAATTATACTGTCGTCCCAGGGTCAGACTGATATTTCTTCCTTCGCCGGTCTTCTGCACCAGCTTCAACTTGGCCAGATTATGCTGAATATCCTGGTAAGGCCGGTCAATGGCATAGGAGAATTTCTCAGGAGTATAGGCTTCCATGGGCCTTTCGCGCTGTATAGCGGTCAGCAGATCCGTCACATTGCCGATATGGGACCCTGAAAAAATACCGATTTTCGTATTGAACTGACTGAAAAACAGTTCTGATTTAAAGCTGTTCTTATGATATCCCGCCGTCACGGAAAAATTTCTTTCCTCCAGTCCGGTATTGGCGAGATGATAGTCTGGTGCAGAAACATTTCCCCCTTTTTTGAAAGTACCCTGAACCCTCCAGAGCAAAGGAGACTTTTTACCGGTTCCTCCCTCTGCGATAAGCGACGTGACAAACTGCCTGCCGTTGGTAAAATATACCTGATTTACTTCCGTCAATACAGAGTCTTTAACAGCGAGATCGTTGCTTTCTACCATAATTACCCCGCCGATTGCGTCACTACCATACCTCACCCCGGAAGCCCCTTTGATCACGGTCACTTTTTTAGCCACAAAAGGATCAATCTCCGGAGCATGTTCACTGCCCCATTGCTGTCCTTCCTGTCTTACTCCGTTGTTCAGGATCAGCACCCTATTGGAGTGCATGCCGTGTATCACCGGCTTGGCAATCGAACTGCCCGTCTGCAACATGTTCACTCCGCTGATGCTCTTCAATGTACCTGCCAGGTTTTCTCCCATGGTACCCTGCAGTTCGCGGTCATCCAGCAGCGTCTGGTTCTGAGTTATGTTCTCCAGCTTTTTGGCCGTTATATTAACCGATTTTAAATGTATTTCATCCTCCCTCAGGTCGATATCCTGATGAGCCGAATGACGAAGGCTCACCACAAATTCCTGGGGATGATAGCCTACGATACGCCCCACAAGCGTATACCGTCCCTCACAAAGCTCTTTGAATTCATACTCTCCGTTCGAATTAGTCAATACCCCCTTGTTCAGCTCTTTAATCAGTACAACGGCCCCCACGAGCGGCTCTTTTGAAGATACATCCACGATCCGGCCGGTAATAAAGCATTCACACGGTGCCTTCTGACCGTAAACTATTGATGCTGTCATCAGCACAATAAAACACAAGGCGATGCCTCTCTGCACAATTGCAACCATATTGCAAAAATAACAAAAAGGCCTTACCGATAATTCCGGCAAGGCCTTTTATTTAAGATTTACAAGCGATTTTACTCTCTCATATACTTTTCCAATATCTTTCTGTATTCAGCGGCAGCTTCCTTGTCAAACTGCTCCGCAGTAGAATAAATCTGCTGAATGATCCGGTAGTTATATTGAATCATAGACCTGATGTTGGAATTCCCCCACTGGCGATCGTTTGAAGCTTCTGATTTTTTCTCAAAATAGCTCAGATCCGCATCCGCCCGTTTGATCATTACATCGGCAATTTCACGTGCTTTCTTCTTATCTCCGACCTCATAATAGAAGACCGGATAGTTGGCTGATAGCTGATCATATGGAATAGATGCATCAGGCATCACTTTGAGCGAATGATCCAATGCTTTTTTGGCTTCTTCCTTCTTGCCTTCACGAATCAGCTGATCAGCCAGACGAATAAAAGCAAAGCGCGCTGTGATAATAGGTACTTTAAGGAAGGTTTCAGAGTCATAATATACCTTGGGATTATCCAGGTTCTTCCAACTCATCTTAGTCATCATGTTATTGTACATCACATCGGAGTTGACAAATCCGTCACGGGCTCCTTCTACTTTATAAGGCATCAGACGATAGGCGTATCCTTCTACCTGCATATATTCTTTGAGGTTCAGATAAGAGGATGGCGGCAGGGTTCCTGCAAAATAAACCGGGCGTTTCCAGTCATTGTGCGCGATAATATCCAGCACGATCAGGTCATTCTTAAGAATCTGTGTTTCGCCATAATTCCATTCCACTCTTCCGGTAACCGCCGGCCTGAACTGCTCAGGAACAAAACCCATAGCAGCTACTTTAGAGGCATCAAAATCAAAGTAAAGGTTAGCAGACGGCAATGTGTTGATCGTCTCACCGGTAGAAATCGGCACCTGAATGGCCGGATCATTCGTTTTTACCAGGTTCAGAAACTGTGGCAGACTGATTCCTGCCTGCACCAGCGGATTCGGATTTTTTACAAATGGAATCTGATCATTGATACCTTTATAATAATTCTCGGTATTCAGTGAAATAGGCAAAGCTTCCGACTCGTACGTTTTCCGCTTCATCTGATCAATATACCAGTCTGTACCCAACAGGCTCAGGTTACAGACCCTTACATCGGTCCTGAAACCTTCCACTTCCTGAACATACCAGAGCGGGAAGGTATCATTATCTCCGCCGGTAAACAAAATCGCATTCTTATCACATGAATTAAGCAGGTTTCTGGCAAAATCTATCTGGTGGTAACGTCCCGAACGATCATGCCCTTTCCAGGTTTGTCCGACCATAATGACCGGAACAATCAGTCCGAGAGCACCGGCAGCAATTGCATTCGTCTTTTTATCTTTCAGAAACTTAAGCGCATATTCTGCAATAGCCATTACACCCAGCCCCGCCCATATGGCAAAGAAATAGAAGGATCCCACATAGATATAATCACGCTCGCGCGGCTCTACAGGAGGAGAATTCAGATAGACAACCAGGGCAATACCGGTAAAGAAAAATAACAGTAAAGTAACCAGGAAGTCCCGCTCTCTTCTGAAATACAGGTACAACATACCCAGCACACCGAGAATAAGCGGCAGGGCAAAGAAATTTGTACGGCCTCTGTTCTCTTTAAGGCTTGGAGGAAGAGAAGATTTACCTTCAAAAATATTAGTAGCTTTGGTACCTTCTATGTCACTGGCCCTTCCCCAGAAATTCCAGAGGAAATACCTCCAGTACATATGTCCGAACTGATGATTGAACATAAAGCTGAGGTTGTCAGCCAGTCCGGGACGCTGTCCTTTCGCCAGGTTCAGCATGTTTTCGTAAATGGCAATATGCGACTCATCCTGACTCCAGACCCTTGGCAACAGCATCTTGCCCTTTGAGTCCCATTCATACTCAGGTGAATAATCATAAATCTCATATTTATCTTTACCCATTTTATAATTGGGCTCGCCTCTTTTTATACCTACCAGGTTGGCCGTATAGATAGGTCCATACAACAACGGGCGGCTGCCATATTGCTCACGTTTAAGGTAGTAAACAAAGTTCAGCACATTGCTCGGGTTGTTTTCATTGATCGGCGGGTTGTAATTCGAACGGATAAGGGCTATCGTATAAGTCGAATAACCAATGAGCACAAAAGCACTGGCAAGAAGCACCGTATTTGCCATGGTCTTCCCTTTTTTGGAAGTATAAATAATCCCGTAAACGAGCGCTCCGATCAGAACAATCACAAAAAAGATCATCCCCGAACTGAACGGCAGACCGAAAGAATTGACAAACAGCTTCTCAAAGAAAAAGCTCAGGGAAGGAATCCCCGTGATCACGCCCACATTAACCACTGCCAGGATGAACATTCCGACCAGGAAAGCACCGATACCACCGGCCACTGTCACTTTCTTGGTTTTCTTATAATAATACAACAAGCCAAGTGCGGGAATCGTAACAAGGTTCAGAAGGTGCACTCCGATCGACAGACCTACCAGGTAAGCGATAAACAACAGCCATTTATTGGCTGCGGCTTCATCTTCAATGATTTCCCAGCGAAAAGCCGCCCATACCACAATAGCGGTGAAGAAAGACGACATCCCGTAAACCTCGGCTTCAACAGCTGAGAACCAGAAAGAGTCAGAGAATGCATAAATGAGTGAACCCACCATCGATGCGCCCAGAATAAGGATCGTTTCAGAACTGCTGAGCTCGCCAGCTTTTTTTCCAATAATTTTACGACCCAGAAGGGAGATCGTCCAGAACATGAACAAAATGGTAAAAGCACTGGCAAGCACCGAAACCATATTAACCATCAACGCCACTTTGGTAACATCTCCTCCGGCAAAAAGAGAGGCCATTCTGCCTATAAGTAAGAAAAAGGGCGCTCCGGCAGGGTGCGGAACCTGAAGTTTGAAAGCACAGGCAATAAACTCACCGCAGTCCCAGAAACTTGCCGTCGGCTCAACAGTGAGTGTGTAACAGACCAGCGAAATCAGGCAAACCAGCCATCCCCCCAGATTGTTCAATTTTTGAAAATTCATAGATATTGATTGAATGATAAATAATTTTCGTTTAGTAACCGGACTCAAAATAACAAAATCCGATCCAAACCACCGTCAAATAATTTTATAAATAAAGTTAAATCCTGAGCTGGGTACCAAGGTTGATGTTCTTTTCAATAGTAGCGGTAATGTGACTGAAATCCTCGTGATTAGCCACAAAATCCATTTCATTCACATCTACAATCAGGAGTTTACCATGTTGATAACGCGCTGTAAAACCTTCATACAGGCGGTTAAGACTGATGAGATACTGCGGATCAATGTTCTGCTCAAAATCCCTGTTCCGCTTGTTGATCTGGGTGATCAGCTTGGGGATGTCGGCTTTGAGATAGATCATCAGGTCAGGTGGCGTAATGGCCCTCATAATGGTGTTGAACAATGACTTATAAGTATTAAAATCGGTTTCATTCATCTTACCGGTCTCATACAGATTCTGCGCAAAAATATAGGCATCCTCGTAGATCGTCCGGTCCTGAATGATGGTCTTTTCTACCTCCTGCTGTTTGATTTTCAGGACCTGCTCAAAACGGCTGTTCAGAAAGAACACCTGCAGATGAAAAGACCACTTTTCCATATCACCGTAAAAGGGAGCCAGATAAGGATTACCCTCCACCGCTTCATAATAAACTTCCCAGCCGTAATGCTTCGCCAATTTCTCAGCCAGTGTCGTTTTTCCGGCGCCGATGTTCCCCGTAATGGCAATATGCATAAAATATTCATTAGAAATAAGAAGGCAAAATAAACCGGAAACTAATAAATATCATAAATTTTAAAGCTATGTTTTGTAAATTTGCACCCGAATTGACTTATTAATGCCTAATGAAAGCATACAGCGTACTCTTATATTACATCTACAGTCCGATTGAAAATCCCGTTGAATACCGGGACGTTCATCATCATTTCTGTATTGAAAATAACCTGCTGGGAAGAATCATCATCGCTCCTGAAGGACTCAACGGTACCGTTTCCGGAACAAAGGAAGATTGTGAGAAATACATGACATGGGTAAAGTCTGATCCGAGATTTGCCGCGGTGGATTTTAAGGTAGAAAGCCACCATGAGATGGCCTTCAAAAAACTGTACGTGCGTATTAAGAAGGAAATTGTACATTCGGAATTACCGGTAGATCCGAATGTAAGGACCGGGAAACATCTTGAACCGGCTGAATTCCGCAAAATGCTGAATGACCCCGAAGTGGTTCTCGTGGATATGCGTTCCAATTACGAACATAAGGTGGGTAAGTTTAAAGGTGCCGTAACTTTCGACATGGAAAACCTGCGTGACCTGCCTCAGCACATTCATGAAATAGATCATCTGCGGAACAAAAAAGTGATCACGTACTGCACAGGAGGCATTAAATGCGAAAAAGCCAGTGCCTACCTGCTCGATAATGGCTTCAACGATGTTTATCAGCTTCACGGTGGAATTATCAAGTATGGTCTCGAAGAAGGCGGCGAAAACTTTGACGGCAAATGTTATGTTTTTGACGGCCGTCTGACCACAGAGGTCAACCAAATTAATCCCATGGTAATATCTGAATGCCACATATGCCATGAAGCCTGCGACAGGATGATCAACTGTGCAAACCCGGAATGCAACGAACACCTGCCTGTTTGCGAAAAGTGTGGAGAAGCTATGGAAGGCGCCTGTTCGGAAGCCTGCAGAGCCCATCCCAAGAAGCGGCCCTACAACGGAACCGGGTACTACACCAAAAATCCCGAAGGGTATAAGCCTGAAGTCGCCTTCAGAACCAGAAAAAACACCCGTAACCTTCTTATTGTGGAAGAACTGGGCTTAAATAAATAAAAAATATTCTGACCTAAACATGCAAAAGCCCTGTGCGATATCGTCTCACAGGGCTTTTTCAAGCACATAATCGTTCATAAAGTACGGTCCGACAGGGATGTCCTCTTCCTTAATCACCACATACCCCTGCTTCTCATAAAAAAACTTAGCCTTATTATGGCGGTTTACATTTAACGTCATCACTTTACCACCCTCAGCCCTTACGAGATCCTCAGCATGGTGAAGAAGCGCCTTACCACGCCCTCCGCCCTGAGCAGAAGGCAGCAGATAGATCTTATTCAGCTTGAAACGGTCCTCTCCTGCAGGACTGTAAGCGGAAAACCCTGAAACCACGCCCTCATTAACAAGCCCCGTAAACTTCTGACCTTCATTCATTTGTCTTACAAGTGCTTCATGCGTATATAGCGCCTCCAGCATATAAACCAATTGAGCCTCTTCCAGAATAGGCAGATAAGTATCATACCAGGATATCCTCGCAATTTCAGCGATCAGGGCAGTGTCTCTCTCTCCGAGTGTTTTAAATTCCATAGCAAACTGTCATTCAATAACGGCCAAACATACAATTATTCGTCCAATATTAGTTCTATTGCCAGTCTTTTTTTTAATTTGCGTTTTAATTGAATACCGGATGAACAAACCGCTGATACTCATTACCAACGACGATGGAATTACGTCGAAAGGGATCGCAGTTTTAATTGAAGAAATGAAAAAGATCGGAGAAGTCTTTGTACTTGCTCCTGACAGCCCCAATTCAGGAATGGGCCATGCTATTACTGTGGACAGTACGATCCATATCAAAAAATCACCGATTTTCGGAGAAATTGCCTCCTATGAGTGCTCGGGAACTCCGGCAGACTGCGTCAAACTTGCCAAGCATGAACTGCTCAAAGACAGGAAGATTGATCTTGTTGTGAGCGGCATCAATCATGGCATGAACGCATCCCTGTCCGTGATCTACTCAGGTACCATGTCTGCGGCCATTGAAGCGGCCATCGAAGGGATTCCTGCCATAGGCTTCTCACTGAACGATTTCAGATATGATGCTGACTTTGATCACACCAGACCTTTTATCCGCAAGATAACGACAGAGGTACTGGAAAAAGGCATCCCGGGGCACGTTGCCCTTAATGTTAACTTTCCGGCAAGACAGTCAGAACCCATCAAGGGAGTTAAAATTACCCGTCAGGCCAATGGATTCTGGAAAGAAGAGTTTGATGCCAGAAAAGATCCTCATGGCAGACCTTATTTCTGGATGGGGGGTGGATTTGTCAACAGAGAGCCCGAAAATATGGAAAATGACATCTGGGCACTGGACAACAACTACGTGTCCGTTGTCCCCTGTCAGTATGACATGACGGACTACGGCGCCCTTTCCCAGCTCAAAGACTGGAATCTGAACTGAACGCGAAGCCTTTTAACATCACAAAAAGACATTAATCTGTTTTCGATATGGCATTACTGGGAGGCATACTGAAAAGCAGCATAAAGCTCACAAGTACATTACAAAAAAGCCGGAAAATAAAACCTGCCAAATGGCAGAAGAAAGTATTGGAAAAACTGGTGACCAAGGCCAGATATACCCGGTTTGGCGAGCAATATCATTTTAATGAGCTGCTCAATTCCATCGTATTTGATGATTATGATAACTATTATGATGTCTTCAGAAAAACCGTACCCATCCATGATTATAACAAAATATACAATGAATGGTGGCATAAAGCACGAAACGGAGAAGAAGATATCTGCTGGCCGGGGCGCATCAAATTTTTTGCCCTGAGTTCAGGCACTTCCGAGGCCGCATCCAAGACCATACCTGTTACCAGGGATATGATCAAAGCCATTCAGAAAACCAGCATCAACCAGATTGTAGCGCTGGGTAATTTTAAAGGACTTCCGTCGGGATTGTATGAGAAAAAATACCTGATGCTCGGAGGAAGTACCAAACTGAACGATGTAGACCGACACTTTGAAGGCGACCTGAGTGGCATAACAACCGGGACCATTCCGTTCTGGTTCGAACGTTTCTACAAACCCGGCAAGAGAATATCCCAGCTCAAAAACTGGGAAAAAAAACTGGAAGAGATTACTGAAAATGCCCAAAACTGGGACATTGGCTTCATTGCCGGCGTACCGGCCTGGATACAACTGCTTCTGGAAAGGATCATTGAGAGGTATCAGCTCAATCACATACATGAAATCTGGCCTAACCTGAGTGCTTTTGCCTGGGGAGGAGTCTCATTCGAACCTTACAAGAAAGGCTTCGAAAAGTTGCTGGGAAAGCCCATTTATTATGTAGAAACCTACCTGGCCTCCGAAGGCTTTCTGGCTTACCAGGTCAGGCCTGATGCCGGCCTTCAGCTGGTGCTTAACAATGGCATCTTTTATGAATTTGTGCCTTTCACGGAACAAAACTTTGATGCTGACGGTGAAATACGTCCGGAAGCGGAAGCCGTAATGATAGACCAGGTAAAAGAAGGTGTTGATTATGCCATTCTGATCTCTACCTGTTCAGGTGCCTGGAGGTACCTCATCGGGGATACCGTAAAATTCACCAATGCCGGTAACGCCGAAATTCTCATAACGGGTCGTACCAAACATTACCTGAGCCTTTGCGGAGAGCATATGTCTGTTGACAACATGAACAAGGCTATTGATATGGCTTCTGAGCATTTTGGCATTGTAGTAAAAGAATTTACAGTAGCCGGCATCAAACATCCCCCGCTGTTTGCACACCAGTGGTATGTAGGCACCGACAGCCCGGTCAATGAAAATGACCTTTGCCGTTTCATAGATGACAAGCTGAAAGAACTCAATGATGATTATGTTGTAGAACGCCAGCATGCCCTTCAGAACATTTTCTGCAGAGTGCTCCCCCCCAGTGTTTTCTATGGCTGGATGAGATCTAAAGGCAAAGAGGGCGGTCAGCATAAATTCCCGAGGGTACTGAAAGGAGAACAGCTTCAGGACTGGGAGAAGTTTATTAAAAAAGACCAGCTGACACTGGAAGAAAATTGAGTGTCTGCGGCTTTATGCCGCAGACCCGTTGTTCTGCTCAGATATTTTTCATCCTTGCAACCTTCAGAATACCGGCTACGCTGAGCGAATCTGTGATTTTGTTCTCCATTACCCACGATACGACGTCGGCGAAGCTGACTTTTCTGACCTGTAAATCCTCCGTTTCTTCCGGTTCAGCATCAGACTGCGAAAGTCCTTCTGCCAGAAAAATATAGCCCACCTCATTGCAGACAGAATTGGAAGTATGTATTTTAGAAATCAGCGTCCACTTTGAAGCCAGCAGACCGGTCTCTTCACGAAGCTCCCGCTTAGCAGCATCAAGCCACTCTTCCCCTTCAGGACATCCCCCTTCGGGAATTTCCCAGGAATATTCATCCAATGGAAAACGGTACTGGCCGACCAGCCAGGTATTCATTTCCTCATCAAGCGGGATAATACCTATGGCCACATTCTTAAAATTGACTTGTCCGTAGATTCCCTGACCTCCGGATGGGTTTATCACTTCGTGATGTTCTACCTGTATCCATTTATTCTCATAGGGCACATGGCTGCTGATCTTCTGCCAGCTATTTTTTTCAGTTTTCATGGACGCTAAGTTAACAGAAATGATTATGTTTAAACAAATTTTCAGCATTCCAGATGTTTCGGTTATTCGAAAACAATAAGAAAGCAGCGATAATCCTTTCGCTTGTCATCGGATTCGTCATTATGGCCGTTAAATTTACGGCTTATTATATCACAGGGTCCAATGCCATACTCACAGATGCTTCTGAATCCATCGTCAATGTGGTCGCTGCTGCATTTGCCTTCTATTCCCTTTATTTAGCCGAACAACCCAAAGACGAAAACCACCCCTATGGTCATGGCAAAATAGAGTTTTTTTCTGCCGGAATCGAAGGTGCGCTGATCATTATTGCAGGAGTACTGACCTTCATACCCGCCGCCTGGAATCTGCTCATTGAACAAAAGCCGCTTGAGAATATTGAAAACGGGATTTATCTGATCCTGGTAACCATTATCATCAACGGCCTCCTGGGTTTGTACCTGATCCGAGCCGGTAAGGCCTCCAGATCCATTGTTCTGGAAGCAGACGGCAAACACCTCCTGGTAGACAGCGTCAGCAGCATCATTCTGCTGGCAGGGCTCTTCCTTGTTAAATTTACGGGCATCAGTTACCTGGATTCCCTCATAGCTATCTTTCTGGCCTTTTATATTATCTATAACGGTTACAAGATCCTGCGGCATTCTGTCGGAGGACTTATGGATGAAACGGACTTTGAATTGCTTGACCGCCTCATCATCATACTCCGGCAGAACAGACGTACAAAATGGATAGATGTGCATAATTTCAGGGTGAAAAAATACGGTTCGGACATTCACATCGACTGCCATCTGACCCTGCCTTATTACCTCAGTCTGGACGCTTCACATCAGGAGGTTTCTGATTTTGAAAACATACTGCGTCATAATCTGGATACCGAACTCGAAATATTCATTCACTCTGACCCCTGTATCCCCGAATGTTGTCATTATTGCGGCATTACCGACTGTCCCGTACGCAGCAGTGAGTTTGACAGAGAAGTAATCTGGAATAAAGAAACCTTAATAACCGACCAAAAACACTTTGGCTATTGAAATGGAAGCAATCTACGAGACCTTCGGACGACTTCACCCCGTACTGGTACATTTACCGGTAGGATTTATACTTATAATGATACTCATTGAGGTTCTGAAGTGGCTGAGAATGATCCGTATGGAAACTTCTGCCATTGCAGTCCTCTGGTTTTTTACCTTCCTCTCCTCTTTTTTCAGTGCCTTGGCCGGCTATTTACTTTCTCTTGAAGGAGGGTACGAAGCGGCTTCTCTGGCACTCCACCGCAACCAGGGTATTGCGCTCACCGCGTTATGCCTGCTGGTTTTCTTTGCCAGATGGCCTTATCTGACCAGCAAAACGGGTATCAACGCACTTCTCTATTCCCCCGCGGTACTGGCGACAGGAATACTCGTCATCATTACAGGACACAACGGCGGAAATCTCACCCATGGTGAAAGCTACCTTACTGAAAAACTTCCTGTTCCGGTCAAGAAAATCATGGGCATCGCAATAGCAGAAACCCAGGCATCCCCTGCTACCTCACGGATAACCGATATGAATGAAGCCGTCGCCTATAAAGAGGTCATCAGGCCTATTATTGAAGAAAAGTGCGTTTCCTGCCACGGGGCAAAAAAAATGAAAGGTGAACTGAGAATGGACACCCCTCAGCTGCTGCTGAAAGGCGGTGAGCATGGCCCTGTGCTGGCTTCCGGTCAACCTGATGAAAGTGAAATGATCAAAAGAATATTACTGCCCGAAAGCAGTGATGAACATATGCCTCCGAAAGGTAAACCGCAGATCACGGCAGAAGAGCTGACACTGCTGCAATGGTGGGTAAGAACCGGTCATGACTTTAATAAACGCGTCATTGAACTCGAAAAAGATCCGGAAGTAGCGGCGCTGCTCAAAACAGGAAACGCTCCTCAGAAACAGGAAAACTCTTCTCAGGCTCCTGTTTTCTCAGAAGAAGCCAGCTTACTTAAACAGGAATTTCCGGAGGTGCCTGCCCTGTTTTCTGATAAGATCAGGGAAGCTGGAGGCGTGTTAACAAAAATCTCTAAAGCTTCCAACCTGGTAGACATAACCTTCTTTTCAAAGCCGGGGTTAAATGACAAGGAATTTGGAGCCCTGGGAAAACTCCCTGAGCAGATCCTCTGGCTGAATCTGGCAGGCACGAAAATCGGTACAGAAACCATAAGGCAAATTGCAGGGCTTCCCAATCTGACACGACTGCATCTGGAACGAACCGGCCTGAAGGGAGAAGCCCTCAACGACCTGCTCAAACTTCCCAGGCTTGAATACCTCAATCTTAACGGCAACCCCGTCTCCGTTAAAGACATTGAAATGCTGGCAGGCATTAAGAGCCTTAAAAGTCTTTATATTTTTGATACGGGAATATCCGAAGACGCCATTAATACGTTGAAGAGTAAGTACAAGAAGCTGAAAATTGAATCGGGACCAGGGCAAAAACAGATCGAAGAATTTCTGAAACAGAAAGGCAGCGAAGTCAGTGATGATGTTTATTCAAAAAAATAACTAAAAACGGCAGGCCGGGTTTCCCCTCCCCTGCCATTTTTAAAATAGTTGTCACGCGTCTTTCAAAGATACAAGCTTCAGAAACTCTTCTCTTTTCAAGGGATTCGAGAAAGCACCGCTGTAAAACGATGTCACTGTAGAGCTGGTCTGATCCGCCACTCCCCTCGAAGAAACACAGAAATGGTCTGCATCCAGAATTACAGCCACGTCTTCCGTCTGCAAGGCTTCTTTAAGCGCGTTTCCGATCTGAATGGTCATCCGCTCCTGTACCTGTGGCCTCCTGGCATAATAATTCACGATCCGGTGTAGTTTCGAAAGACCAATCACCTTACCGGAAGAGATATAGGCTACATGAGCTTTCCCTACAATCGGCACAAAATGATGTTCACAGTGAGAATAAAAGCGGATGTCCCGCTCTACCAGCATTTCACCGTATTTATATTCATTGGTAAAGAGTGTCATCGCAGGCATATTTTTCGGATTCAGTCCTGAAAAAACCTCATTGACATACATCTTGGCCACACGCCGCGGCGTTCCTTTCAGACTCTCGTCTTCTGTATCAAGCCCCAGCACATGCATAATCTCTCTGAAATGTTTTTCAATCAGTCCGATCTTTTTTTCATCATCCAGTTCAAATGCGTCAGGGCGTATAGGAGTGGCTATATTGGTCATGACGTGATCATCACCTATCTGGTCAAGCACTCTCTCGTCGGATTCAGGCGGGGTATTCAACATAATTTCTTTCTGTTTCAAATAATCTGATTTTTAAGTCCAGTTTTTCGTCTATTTTGTCTCTGAGAATATCATAAATGACAACAGCGATATTTTCGGCAGTCGGGTTCAGGTGCGCAAAGTAAGATACATCCACATTCAGGTTTTTATGATCTAACACATCCAGCACCTCCTGCTTTATCAGGTCTGAAAGCACTTTAAGATCAAAAACGTAGCCGGTTTGGGGATTTGCCTCTCCGATTACACTCACGATCAGTTCATAATTATGCCCGTGATAATTCGGATTATTACATTTTCCGAATACCTCCTGGTTTTTCTGATCATCCCATTCCGGGTTATGTAATCTGTGAGCAGCGTTGAAATGTTCCTTCCTGAATACCGCAATCTTTTTCTTCAATTTTCCAGTTTTTTAGTCTTGTACAAAGTTTGTGTACTACACGTAAAACCCGCAAGAAGTTATTTATGTCTATGCTTTAAACGAAGTTAAACATTTAATTGTTCAAAATAAATTTTATTTTATTACTTTAGCCCGCTAAAACTATCATAATTCAACTGCATTATTAACACATGAACAGAAGAAATTTTCTGGCAACAGGTGTTGCCTCTTCAACCATTCCCTTTATCAAAGCAAAAGCATCCCAGCCCGCTGATAAAGTCAGACTGGCCTTCATCGGAGTAGGTCTGAGGGGACGAAATCACGTAGATCAGGCAGCTTACCGGGACGATGTGGAAATTACTGCCATCTGCGACATTGACCCCGATGCCATTAGCCGCACCTTAAAAATCACGCAGAAGTTCAACAGAAAAGACCCCGCCGTCTACGGAAAAAATGATCACGATTTTATCAATATGCTGAAACGTGACGACATTGACGGTGTGGTGATCTCTACTCCTTGGGAATGGCACGTACCCATGTCCATAGAGTCCATGAAAGCAGGAAAATATACTGCTGTTGAAGTCTCCGCCACGGTCACTCTTCAGGAATCCTGGGATCTTGTCGATACTTTTGAGAAAACAGGTTCGCACTGCATGATCCTCGAAAATGTCTGCTACAGAAGAGACGTCATGGCGGTTCTTAATATGGTCCGTAAAGGACTTTTCGGTGAAATGCTCTATGGTCACTGCGGCTATCAGCACGACCTGAGAGAAGTAAAGTTTAATGACGGGAAGAAATTCTACGGAGGGGGCGTTGAATTCGGACCAAAAGCTATTTCAGAAGCTAAATGGCGGACCCAGCACTCGGTAGACCGTAACGGAGATATCTACCCTACTCACGGACTTGGCCCCGTAGCCCATTGGTTTGACATCAACCGTGGCAATAAATTCAATTTTCTGACTTCTATGGCCACCAAGCCCCGCGGACTACATAAATATATAGTAGATAAAGGAGGGGAAAATCACCCGAATGCCAAGGTGAATTTTAAACTCGGCGATATTGTCACTACCAATATTCAATGCGAAAACGGTGAAAACATTGTCATTATCCATGACACCAATTCACCCCGCCCTTATTCTCTGGCGTTCCGGGCACAAGGCACTGAAGGCCTGTGGATGGACGATAACAAATCGATCTACCTCGAAGGAAAGAGCCCGAAAGGCCATACCTGGGAGCCGTTTGAAAGCTATCAGAAAACCTACGATCACCCCCTTTGGGTTAACCATGCCGGCTCTGCCGAAAAAGCAGGTCACGGCGGAATTGACTTTTTCGTACTCAGGGCATTTATTGAATCGATCAAAAATAAGGTAGCGCCTCCGATCGACGTCTATGACGCCGCTGCATGGAGTGCTATCAGCCCTTTGTCCGAACTTTCCATTGCCCGCGGAAGCTCTCCGGTAGAAATTCCTGATTTCACCAGAGGCAAATGGAAAACCAATAAGAGGATATTCGGACTCGACAATAATTACTGATTTTTCGTCGGAATGACTTTATACATTTATATAAAGCCATTTAATGGTGAAGCAGGTTACAGCTACTCCCGTCTTTCAGATAGTGCCTCCGGATATTCCGGGGGCTTTTTATTTTATTTTGAATCCGGATAGTTGTTTTTTTGAAAACATTCTTTATTTTTAAAAAAATTTAAAAAGTATAACAAGCAAACCCTTGCCAAATATGAAAGAAAACCAAAAGAGCTACTTCATTCCACTGGTGATGATGGGCATTCTGTTTTTTGCGTTCGGATACATTACATGGACGAACGGCACCCTGATTCCTTTCCTGAAAATTGCCTGTGAACTGGAAACCGATACACAGGCCTTCCTTGTAGCTTCTGCCTTTTATATGTCTTATTTTTTCCTCGCCATTCCCGCATCTGTTATCCTCAACAAAACCGGCTTCAAGAACGGTATGATCATCGGGCTGATCATCGTGGCGGCAGGATCACTTATTTTCATCCCTGCTGCCAAGCAAAGAGAATTCTCGCTCTTCCTCGCAGGTCTTTTTGTACAGGGCATGGGACTGGCGTTGCTTCAAACGGCTGTAAATCCTTACCTGAGTGTGCTCGGGCCTATCGATGCTGCCGCCAAAAGGATCAGCATTATGGGCATTGCCAATAAAATCGCCGGCATGTCAGCTCCGATCATACTGGGAGCCACCCTGCTTAAAGGAGCAGACGGGCTGGAGAAGCAAATAGCCTCGACCACAGACATTGCCGAAAAGACTGCGCTGCTGGATGACATGGTGAACAGAATACAGACCCCTTATATCTTTCTGGCCATCGCATTGTTTCTGGTGGCCATACTTTTCTATTTCATTCAGCTACCCGAGGTGGAAGAACAAACTGAAACCGACGCTCCTGCTTCCAATGAAGGAAATGTTTTTCAGCACCCCAACCTGGTGCTGGGTGTTCTTGCCATCGTATTTTACGTAGCTGCCGAGGTAATTGCCGGAGATGGTATTATTCAATACGGAAGAAATATCGGCATCAGCCTTGATGAATCAAAGAATTTCACGGCGTACACACTCGGAGCCATGCTGGTAGGTTATGTGATCGGTATCATCGCCATACCTAAATATATCAAACAGGAAGACGCCCTGAAGTATTCCGCCATATCCGGGATCATCTTCTCATTGATTGCCATTTTTTCCAGTGGCTATGTGTCGGTATACTCCATTGCACTGATGGGCCTCTCCAATGCGCTGATGTGGCCAGCCATTTTTCCGCTTTCCATCAAAGGCCTTGGAAAACTTACCAAACTGGGCTCTGCCCTGCTTGTGATGGGCATCGGACCCGGAGGCGGACTCATCCCTCTGCTTTATGCCTCACTTGGCGGCCCGGCTAATCCTCAGAGAGGTTTCTGGATCATGGTATTCTGTTATGTCTACATCCTGTACTTTTCTACTATGGGATACAAGAAAAAATCATGGTAAAAATAAACTGATCCTCAATTAAGTTATATTTGTAAGCACTGCATAATTGCAGTGCTTTTTTTTCATCAAACAATCAAAACCAATGAAGGAAGCTTATATTGTAGCTGCACGACGCACACCCATCGGCAGTTTCGGAGGACAATTTGCGCAGCTGCCCGCCACAGATCTGGGTGCTGCGGCAGTGAAGGCCGTTATTTCAGAAACAGGCGTTCCAGCGGAGATAACAGACGAATTTTTCTTTGGCAATGTCTGTCAGGCCAACCTCGGGCAAGCCCCGGCTACCCAGGTAGCGCTCAAAGCCGGCTTGCCGGTTTCTACTCCCACCACGCTTATCAATAAGGTCTGCGCATCAGGTATGAAAGCTGTAATGCTGGCGGCACAGAGTATTGAAACCGGGCAAAACCAGGTGGTCATTGCCGGAGGAATGGAAAACATGTCTCAGATTCCTTTTTATCTGAGTAAGGCCCGCTACGGCTACGGTTACGGACATGGACAGCTCATTGACGGTCTTGCCCGTGACGGCCTTACGGATGTGTACCAGGACAAAGCCATGGGCTGTTTTGCGGATGCCACCGCTGTAAAATACGGCATCACGCGTGAGGAACAGGATGCTTTTGCTGTTAACTCTTATAAACGCGCCGCCGAAAACTGGCAGAACGGCCTCTTTGCTGAAGAAATCGTACCGGTTATTGTGACTGACCGTAAAGGGAATGAGACGAGCATTTCAGAGGATGAAGAATACAAAAAGGTAAATTTTGATAAAATACCCGGACTGAAACCCGCCTTTACCAAAGACGGGACCGTGACCGCTGCGAACGCCTCAACCATCAACGATGGTGCCTCGGCACTGATGCTGGTGTCTGAGGAAGTGCTTAAAACTCACCAACTCACTCCGCTGGCAAGGGTCATTTCTTACGCTGATGGATCCAGAGAGCCGGAATGGTTTACCATTGCCCCTATAATCGCTGCAGAAAGAGCACTCTCCAGAGCATCGCTCAATGTGAGTCAGATGGATTATTTTGAGGTCAATGAAGCGTTTTCCGTTGTACCCATGGCTTTTGCAAAGCATTTTGACATCGCCCCGGAACGCATGAACGTTTTCGGCGGTGCAGTAGCCATCGGCCATCCGCTGGGATCGTCCGGCTCCAGGATTATCGTCACCCTGCTCAACGTCCTGAAGCAGAAAAACGGCCGGTACGGCATGGCAGCTATCTGTAACGGCGGTGGCGGCGCCAGTGCCGTTATCGTCGAAAGAATGGTGTCCTGAAGTCCTTTTCAGGCCGGCGCAATCCTGTTTGCACCGGCCTGTGTTCTCCTGATAAATCAATGGGTCTCCTGTAAGTATAAGGAAATGTACCGGTGCTTTTACAAGACAGGTAGCTTAGGGAAACAAAGCAAAAGCATAATAAAGCGAAAAGCAGGGCTTTACGACGAATTCCTTGCCTGAAACAGTTGTGTCTTTAACAAATATTTCATTGATTTACATAGCGTTAATCTATTACCCCTGACACATGAAACGTATCTCCTCCGTGGATTTTATCCGTGGCTTTGTCATGATCATCATGGCTCTTGATCATGTCCGCGATCTCATTCACTTTTCATCCATTGATCCTGCTGATATTTCAGCCACCAACCCGGCGTTGTTCTTTACCCGCTGGATAACCCACCTGTGTGCCCCGACATTTGTATTTTTATCAGGTGTATCGGCTTTTTTATCGTTCAATAAAAAAAGTGATACAAAAGCCACCAGAAGATTCCTTTTCTCCAGAGGACTATGGCTGATCTTCCTTGAATTTACGATCGTCAATTTCGGGCTTTGGTTTGATCCGGGTTTTCACACGATCATTTTCCAGGTAATAGGCGCTATCGGATTCGGATTCATCCTACTGGGACTGATGACCGGCCTTTCCTCGCAGGTCATTCTGGCAACAGGCCTCGCAATCATTTTCACACACAACCTATGGGGACCTTTATTACCTCCCGCCTTTGCCTTGCTGGCCAACCCTTCTGCATTTCCGATCGCTGAAAGTCGCTTGTTTATTATGGGTTATCCCCCTTTGCCGTGGCTGGGTATTATGCTCACAGGTTTTGGCTGCGGACGCTTCTTCATCGCTACCGAAGCTATCCGAAAAAAGAACTTCCTGACGGGTGCAGCCCTTCTCTTATCACTATTTATTCTGCTGAGATTTGTAAATGTATTCGGAGATCCGGCACCGTGGTCCTCACAAAAGAATACGCTCTACACTTTTATGTCTTTTATGAACGTATCCAAATACCCTCCGTCTTTGCTGTTTGTACTGGCCACCCTGGGAGTGATGTCGCTCATCGCCTGGCTCACAGAAGGTAAAAAAGGCCTTTTTTATGACATAATCAGTGTTTATGGCAAGGTTCCGCTCTTTTATTTTGTCATCCATTTTTACGTGATTCACCTGGTCTCCATTATGATCATCAGTATGCAGGGATACGGATGGGCACAGATATTTTCTAGCCCGCTGGGGAAACCCGAAGGGGCCGGCATATCGCTTCCCATGGTTTATGTCTTCTGGATTTGCCTCTTGATCTCTCTTTATCCGCTTTGCCGGTGGTATGGCAAATACAAGGCAGAAAACCCCGAAAAACGATGGCTCAGATATCTGTAAGACGCTTGTAAAGGTCCTTTCTTATGTAAATCCCCAGGTCGTCGGTTTCTTTGTAGAAGATATAGTTTTCTTCAAAATAGGATTTGATCGGAGAAATTTTCTCCAGATTCTCGTACGTAAAATTATAGTAGGATCGCTCTGTGTTTTTAGCCAGCAGAAAAAACTCCGGTTTGTTTTTTTTCATGTCCTCCAGAAAAACTTTTCTGGAAAAATTCACCATGGAAGAATCAGAACTCTGCTCTCCGAAAAGTCGTTCAGGCACATTCTGATGTACAGCCTGGGTTATTCCCGTAGTAATGTAAAGCGTGGGCCACCAGTCAAACACCACCATGCGGGGCTGATGCTGAAGACGTGCTTTCAGACGCATCAGTTCAAGGGCGGTTTCGCTCCTGGTCATTTCAGGACGGCCGTTGACTAATACCGAAAACGCTTCACGATACATCCTGGCATTATCATAATGTCGCATATTCACGGCAAAAACGGCAAGACAAGGGATCAGATACAAAGCGATGAGCCATCCCCGCGACCAGCCCAACCGGTCCAGTCTTGTACCGATCGCTTTTACCGTAACGCCGAGTCCGAGAGGTAAGGTAAGCCACAGGTAATTAAAATAATGGCCATACGCAAAACCCGGCTTGGATACCGCATAAATCGTAGCAGCAAAAAGTAATACAACAGTATTCGTCAAGGCATTACGCAATTTGCCGGCAACAGCCAGAAACAACAGGAAAACAAAAATTAACAGGTACAGATGCTTCAGATAATAGTTAATCGGAAATTCCGTGACACTCCTGACCAAAAAAGTAGTAAAAACATTGGTAGTCAGCGAAGTAGGTGCGCCGTAACTCAGATTTGAAAACAGATAGAAGTTCAGAAAATTATCCAGCTGTCCGAAATAAACCAGATAAATAAGCAGAAGTATCGTCGGTAATAAACCCTGTATAGCAGAAGTAAGAAAATAAAGCGGCCAGGCCTGACTCTTTCTTAAGCCTGAAATGAGATACACCAGCGACATCGCAAGTGCTATAGGAACGCCCTGAAGCTTGGCATAGGGCACCAGCCCCATCAGAAAATAAAAAACCAAATCCTTCACCGGCGTGGTTTCTTTTTCGTACAACTGCCGGATCAGCAGAAACATTCCCGCAGCCATCAGCAATATCCCTGTCGACTCATTGGTAAAATGGTTCAGATTCCTGATGGTTCCGAATCCGAAAAAAAGCAGCGGATAAAGATAGGCAAACCATACATAAGTCTTCCCGAATGCTTTCAGGCACGCCAGATAAAGAAAAACAAAAGACAGGAAAGTAATGATAAGCCAGACGATTCTGACGTTGATGAAATCATTTTCGAAGCCCAGAAGCCCGGGAATCATAAAATGGAAAACATGAACAGGACCGATGGTAAAGAAGTCCACACTTCTCCATAAGACAGGGTCATCCTTCAGCAAAGCCAGCCCCTCAGCAAAATTCATCGCCTCGTCTTCATTCAGGGGGGCATTCACCAGACTCACCGGAAACTTATTGAGAATAACAAAAACAAAGACCAATAATAATGGCAAGACATTACCTTTGGTTTCTTTTCCGGACTTAAAATATGCGGCCCACAGCAGCCAGGTAAACGCAAAAAAAAGAACAGCATTAAGGATCAGAACGGGAAGATACATATCGGGCCGGTTATGTATGTGAAACGATGCCGCAAAGGTAAACAAAATAAGCAGCCGATCTGTCATCTTCTTTATCATCCCTTACATTTTCCCGGACATCAACGAAACCTTCCTTTTCTGAAATTAAACTGCTATTTTTGCAGAAATTTTAAAATTTAACCGAGAAAATGGCTGAATACAGGCACATAAGTATAGAAAAGAAGTGGCAGGAATACTGGGAAAAGCATCAGACTTATAAAGTAGATATTGACAAAACCAAACCTAAGTGTTACGTACTGGACATGTTTCCGTACCCTTCCGGCGCAGGATTGCACGTAGGTCATCCCCTCGGATACATCGCTTCTGATATTTACAGCAGATATAAAAGACTCAAGGGCTTCAATGTGTTGCACCCTATGGGTTTTGACTCTTTCGGACTGCCCGCTGAGCAATACGCCATACAAACCGGGCAACATCCGGCCGTTACCACTGAAAAAAACATTGCCACCTACATTCGTCAGCTGAAAAACATTGGTTTCAGCTATGACTGGAGCAGAGAGGTCAGAACTTCGGATCCGTCTTATTATAAGTGGACCCAATGGATATTCATGCAGCTTTTCAGCAGCTGGTACAACAAGGCAACCGGACAGGCTGAATCCGTTGAAACCCTTTATCAGGCATTCGCCAAGGGGGGCTCTGCTGCCGTATCTGCCGCTGCAGGAGATGATCTCTTCAGTTTCTCCGCAGGAGAATGGAACAGTTTCTCTGAAGAAAAAAAATATGAAATCTCTCTCAGCTACCGGCTTGCCTACCTGGCCGAATCGGTGGTCAATTTCTGCCCTGCGCTGGGTATGGTGCTGTCTAATGACGAAGTAAAAGATGGCGTTTCAGAACGCGGAGGTTATCCTGTGATACAGAAAAAAATGAGCCAGTGGATGATGCGTATCACCGCTTATGCCGACCGGCTAATCAGCGGACTTGACCTCATTGACTGGTCTGAATCCCTTAAAGAGCAGCAACGCAACTGGATCGGCAGATCAAACGGTGCTTCTGTCCGTTTTGCCCTTGAGAAGCCTGTAACCCTTGAAAACGGGACCGGTGAATACATTGAAGTGTTTACCACAAGAGTAGATACCATTTACGGTGTATCTTTTATGGTGCTGGCACCTGAGCACGAATGGGTGCCGCTTATTACTACTCCTGATCAGAAGGAAGCAGTGAATGCTTACATCGCCGAAACCCAGAAGCGCTCGGAACTGGACCGCATGTCGGATGTTAAAAAGATTTCAGGGGCTTTTACCGGAGCGTATTGCATTAATCCTTTCAACGGTGAAAAGATACCCGTATGGATTGCTGACTACGTCCTCGCAGGATACGGAACTGGCGCGGTGATGGCCGTACCTTCAGGGGATCAGCGCGACTGGAACTTCGCCAGGCATTTCGACCTTCCCGTTATCCGGATACTGGATGCCCAGCAGGATATTGAAAATCAGGCAGATCCAACCAAGGAAGGCCAATATGTGAATTCGGGTATAATCGACGGACTTACCTATAAAGAAGCTACACAAAAGCTGGTAGACTACCTTGAAGCCAATGGTATTGGCAAAGGCAAAGTGAATTATCGTCTCAGAGACGCTGTATTTGCCCGTCAGCGTTACTGGGGAGAACCTGTTCCTGTTTTCTTCAAAACAAACAGTGAAGGCAAAGAGCTACCCTACCTGATAGAGACAGAAGACTTGCCTCTGATTCTTCCTGAAATAGATAAATATCAGCCTACAGAAACCGGAGAGCCCCCGCTCGGACGCGCCAAAGACTGGACATACACCTCTGATTCAGGGTCGGGACCACTTGAAATGAGTACCATGCCCGGATGGGCAGGAAGCAGTTGGTACTGGTACCGTTACATGGACGCACAGAATAACGATGCTTTCGCTTCAAAAGAAGCCGTTGACTACTGGAGAGACATAGACCTGTATATCGGCGGCACTGAACATGCTACCGGCCACCTGCTTTACAGCCGCTTCTGGAATAAATTCCTGAAAGACCGTGGTTTTGTTCCTGAAGAGGAGTTTGCCAAAAAACTGATCAATCAGGGCATGATCGTCGGCAGGTCCAATTTTGTCTACAGGCTGAAAGACAGCGACGTGCCGACTTTTGTTTCTCTGGGATTAAAAGATCAGTATGAAACGGTCAAACTGCATGTTGATGTCAATATTGTCAGCAATGACATCCTGGACATTGAACAGTTCAAAGCTACCAGGAATGATGTGGGCGAAAACCCTCAGTTTATCCTGGAAGATGACAAATACATCTGTGGCGCAGAGGTGGAAAAAATGTCCAAATCAAAATTCAATGTGGTGAATCCTGATGACCTCGTTGAACGATACGGCGCCGATACCCTCAGGCTTTATGAAATGTTCCTTGGTCCGCTTACCGAAAGTAAACCATGGGATACCCGCAGCATTGAAGGCACTTTCCGCTTTCTCCGTAAGCTGTGGCGTCTGTTCTTCGATCAGAACGGCAAATACCTTGTCACTGATGAAGAGCCGGTGAAAGCGGAACTTAAGTCGCTTCATAAGACCATCAAAAAAGTGGAAGAGGACGTTGAGAATTTCTCCTTCAACACTTCTGTCAGTACTTTTATGATCTGTGTCAACGAACTCAGCGATCTGAAATGTCATAAAAAGGCTATCCTGGAACAGTTGCTGGTGATTATTTCGCCTTATGCACCCCACATAGCCGAAGAGCTCTGGGCAGCCACCGGCCATGAAGAAGGTACGATTACCCGGCAGGAGTTTCCGTCCTGGAACCCTCAGTTCCTTCTGGAGGATGCTTTTGAATATCCGGTGCAGATTAACGGTAAAGTCAGAGCCACACTTACATTTCCATCCGATACTCCCAAGGAAGACATTGAGAAGGAAGTCCTGGCCAACGAAACCGTCATCAAATGGATGGAGGGTAAACCGGCAAAGAAAATCATTGTGGTTCCGAAAAGAATCGTCAATGTGGTCATTTAACTTTCAAAAACAAAGATAAATCTGAAGCCCTCCCGGAAGCGGGAGGGTTTTACATTTTAAACTCTATAAAACTACCGGCATGAAAAAGCTGCTTCTGATCATCGTCATTCTCCTTTCAGGCATATCCGGCTGCAAAACAACCCATCTGCCCACTTACACCAAAGTTCCGGGGTCGATTACCGAGTATTTTAAGTACAAAGAAGGCCGTAAACCTATGTTATCCGTGCATCGCGGCGGCGGTGAAATGGAAGGCTATCCTGAAAACTGCATTGAGTCTTTCACCTATATTGCCGGTAAAATACCCTGCCTTATTGAGTGTGATATCGAAATCACCAAAGACAGCAACCTGATCATGCTGCATGACGGCTACCTTGACCGCACCACCAGCGGAACAGGTCTCGTTAAAGAAAAAACCTGGGAAGAGCTGAAGACCCTCTCCCTTAAAGACAACAAAGGAAACCTGACCCCTTATAAAATCCCCACCCTTGAAGAAGTACTCAAATGGGGAAGAAACAAAGTGATTTATACATTGGATGTCAAGAGAAATACCCCCTATAAAAAAGTGGTGGAGGCCGTTGAGAAAAATAATGCTGTAAATTATGCCGCCATCATCACCTATAATATGAACCAGGCCGTAGAAGTCTACAGGCTTAACCCGAATCTGCTGATTTCTGTCACCATCATGAAAACCGAAGATTATGACCGTCTGCATGAGGCAGGCATACCCGACAAAAACATGATCGCATTTATCGGTACCCGGGAGCCTAAAAAAGAACTCACCGATTTCCTTCACAGCAAGGGGATCACCACTATACTCGGCGTATTAGGTAACCTGGATAAGAAAGCGCAGGCGAATGGAGACCACTGGTATAAGACATGGACTGATGCCGGTGCTGACATTCTGTCAACAGACCGCCCTGAAGCTGCCTATCAGGCCATTAAATAAACCGCTTCCTGTTTGATCGGGAAAAGGATTCTTTTAAATTTATGCTGTTAACTAACTTAAACCATCTGAAAATATGAGATTATTACTTGCGGGTATGGTGATATGCCTGTCGTTACCGGCACGGGCCCAGGCAGACCTGAAAAAAAGCATTGCTACTTCTGCAGACGCCATAGAGTCAAAGATCGTTGAATGGAGACGGGACTTTCACAAAAACCCTGAACTGGGTAACGAAGAGTTCAGAACTGCCGGTATTGTAGCAAAACACCTGAAAGCCCTCGGTATAGAAGTACAGGAAAATGTAGCCGTGACCGGGGTTATAGGCATTCTCAAAGGAGGTAAACCCGGACCTGTAGTTGCACTCAGAGCCGATATGGATGCTCTTCCGGTAACTGAAAGGGTAAACATCCCTTTCAAATCCACTGTTACTTCCGTTTATAACGGTCAGAATACCGGCGTAATGCATGCCTGCGGACACGATAGTCACGTAGCCATCCTGATGGGAGTAGCCGAAGTCCTCTCCGGTATCCGTAAAGACCTGCCGGGCACGGTGAAGTTTATTTTTCAACCCGCGGAAGAAGGTATGCCGGATAACTCCAAGCCTTTCGGGGCTGATGCGATGGTACGGGCGGGTTGTCTTGAAAACCCTAAGGTGGAAGCTATTTTCGGACTTCATATCAATTCTCAGACGCCTGCCGGCGTGATTACCTACAAATCAGGCCCTACAATGGCGGCCGTGGACCAGTTAAAAATCTCCGTTAAAGGTAAACAGACCCATGGAGCCTATCCCTGGTCGGGGATTGACCCGGTGGTTACCTCTTCACAAATTGTGATGGGGCTGCAGACGATCGTTTCCAGAAATGTAAAACTGATTGAAAACCCGGCTGTAGTGACGATAGGAGCCATTCACGGAGGTATCAGGAACAATATCATTCCTGAAGAGGTTAACATGATCGGAACCATACGAACACTGGGTCGTGAACAACGTGAGTTTGTACACAAAAGAATAAACGAGATTGCCACAAACATCGCTGAAAGTGCTGGAGCAGAGGCTAACGTAACGATAGAAAAAGGATACCCCGTCACCTTCAATGACCCTGAACTGACCCGAAAGATGGTAGGTTCACTGGAACAAACTGCAGGAGAGCAAAATCTCAGGATTATCCCTGCTGTCATGGGGGCGGAAGACTTCAGCTACTATCAGGAAAAAATTCCGGGGCTATTTTTCTTCCTTGGCGGAATGGATCCTGCTAAAAAGCCTGAAGAAGTAGCGCCGCACCATACGCCTGATTTTTATCTTGATGAATCCGGATTCACCCTTGGAGTAAAGGCGCTTTCAAATCTTGTGCTTGATTATGCGGCAATGAGCCAGCCTGTCGTTAATAAGGTAACGACCAAAAAGTCAAAGTAAAACACATGTCTGCAGAGATTATTGAAATATTTCCGGACAATCCGGACGACCGGAAAATCGACAGGATTGTCCGGTGTCTTAAAGACGGTGGAATCATCATTTATCCCACCGATACTGTTTATTCTATGGGTTGTGACTCACGAAATGTCAGAGCGGTTGAACAACTTTCTCGACTGAAAGGCGTAAAAATATCGCAGAATAACTTTTCCATCGTCTGCAGTGACCTCAGTGACATTTCACATTATGCCAAAGTATCCAACGGAGCCTTCAGGATGATGAAAAAATTGTTACCCGGCCCCTTTACTTTCATTCTGCCTGCCACAAATGACCTGCCGAAATCCCTGCAAACCAAGCGTAAGACCATTGGAATACGTATTCCGGATCATAATATCCCCAGAATACTTATTGAAAAACTGGGAAATCCGATCATAACAACCTCTGTAAAAGACGATATTGACGACATCGTTGAGTATCCCAACGAACCGGAAGTGATCTTTGAACAAAATCAACATAAGGTAGATCTGATCATAGACGGCGGCTGGTGCGGAATTATTCCCTCCACAGTAATCGATGCTACTACAGATGATTTTGAGGTGGTCAGAGAAGGGCTGGGTATTTTCGGAGAAGAGTAGTCCGGCGCGGGCTTTGCCACGTATTATCTTAAAAGCCGCAAAAGGATGAGAATATTTCTGTCAAACACCTCATTTTCGCTATTTTCATTGCTTTTTTTATTAAAAATAGCTTATTTTGAGTCCTATATCATTTTTCACTAAAAAAACCGTAAATCAATTTCAAAAAACAGTTATGAAATTAACGACCAAATTATGTCTGTCGATTATGGTGGGTCTAAGCATGGCTTCTTGTGTTTCTAAGAAGAAATTTGCCAGCCTGCAATCGCAATTAGAAAACGCCAATGCTGATTTGGCCAGAAGAGGTGAATTAGTAAATGATTTCAAAAACAAACTTGTTACCTGTGAGCAAGAAAAAGAAAATTTACTAAAAACCAGTCAGTCTAACCTTAAACTACGCGAAGAACAAATCTCTGACCTGAAAGCCCAGATCACTGACCTTCAGAAGGTACGTGATAATCAGGTGGAACAAGTCGGAAACCTCACTGTCCTAACACAAGCTGCCACAAACAATATCAATAGAACTCTGGCCCAGCTCGAAAAGAAAGATCAGTACATCAGCTATCTTCAGGCCGCCAAATCTAAAGCTGACTCAATGAATCTTGCGCTTGCCGTCAACCTCAAAGGTGTGCTGAGCGAAGGACTTGCTGATCAGGACGTTGAGATCAAAGTCGACAAAACCGTTGTCATGGTGAACATTTCTGACAGAATGCTGTTCAGCAGCGGAAGTTCGAAAATTTCTTCCAGAGCAGGTGATGTTTTGAGTAAAATTGCCAAAATCGTTCAATCAAGACCTGATCTTGAGGTTCTTGTAGAAGGTTACACTGACAATGTTTCCATCAATACTGCCTGTATCGAAGACAACTGGGATCTGAGTGTAAAGAGAGCCACTTCTGTTGTTCGTGCCCTTCAGGAAAAATTCGGTGTTGATCCGAACAAACTGATCGCAGCGGGCCGTGGTGAGTACAACACACTTGCTTCTAACGATTCTAAGGAAGGTCGTGCTACCAACCGTCGCACACGTATCATCCTTATGCCTAAACTTGATCAGTTCTATGATCTGCTGAACCCTGATAAAGTTCCTGCAGCTAACTGATTCTGATTTCGCATCATAAAAAACGGGCTGCCGAAAATTCGGCAGCCCGTTTTTTTATTGTTTTCTCTTGTATTTGCACATGGAAGGGTCAGATTTTACAAAATATGATTTGTAATTGAAAGCATCCGGGTCCATACAGCCTCTGAGATTTAAGACCTCAATATTTCTGAAATCAATAGGATGACTCTCGGCCTGAAGAGCGATGTATCCTTCTCTTAACGGTCTGCCTTTTTTCTTCTCCCATTCCTCTCCGTTTTCAATATGAGCCTGCTCCCAATTGTATTGAGGGCTTACGAAACCACCACCAATCCTGGGCTTGGTGTACGTCAATACTATCTCATTCTCTATGATATGGTGGATCAGAGAATCTCCGAATACCAGTGCCTCAGCAGAAACCCATTGGTCGCCATCATACGTTTTCGACTTTGAATCGATACAATGGTTGGTATTCAGTTTACCGTCAATAAAAACTTCTGTCCCCGGTGTACAAAGATTTCCGGTATGCCGTTCTCCGGTCCCCAAGCCTCCCAACAACTGTAATTCCAGAGAAACGGGAAAATCCTGTCCTTTTGAATTACTGGCCGCAGATTGCGAATGCAACATAATGCCGCTGTTTCTGACATTCCAGGCAGCACCGCCCTTAATTTGATTACCGACAAAACGATACTGAAACTTTAGCTTGTAATACGAATAGGGTTTATTGTAATACATATGCCCGAACTTTCCGTCAAATTGCTCATACTCATCATAGGACAACCTGATGATACCATCCTCCACTCTGAAGGTATTCTTATAATTGTCGTTCAGATCATGTCCCGCGATTTTAATATCCCATCCCGAGAGATCTTTTCCATTGAATAATGACTCCCACTCTTCCTTATCAGGATTCTGGGCCTGAGCAGAAAGGCCCGCCAACAAAACACAAACAGTAATCAGGGTATTTTTCATATTGCTTATTTTTTACAACCTTCAACCAGGCTTTTAAATGTTACCAGAGCTTTTTTAGCTGTCTCAACATCGCTCACCTTAAAATTCACTTCATTTACAAAAGTAGACTTCCCGTCTTTTGTCTGATTAATAAACTTTTCTTTATTCAACGTAAGAGCGCTGATTCCTATCGTTTTACCGGATACATCAATTGACACCTTCGCGGGGTCCAGATCGTAAAGATTAAATTCCAGTACCGTTTCTATTGTCTTTTTCGACTCGGCCTGTGAAAGACTCAGTTTGTATTTACATTTGTCCGAACCTCCCTGTAACTCCATCTGCTGTGAAGGATTCTCCATCTTCTTAAGTTCACCTGCCAGCCAGGCAAAACCTGCAGGTGCCGGTTCAGCTGTACGGCAACCTTTAACTATCGCCGGCAACACTTCATTGAGTGATCTCCCGCTTTCAATGTCGCCTGTTATAAATTCAATGCTGTTTTCGTAATTCTGCCATTGCCCGTCTTTACTGACCTGTATAAATTTATTATTGTCCTTTACTTTTGAGGAAAGCCTGACCACACCTTTAGAAACCGACATTTTGAAATCACCCAGGTCACCGAATGCAAATTTATATTGCTCTTCCACACTCTTTCCCTTGGATTCGGTTTTTACTGTATAAGTCGCATTACAGGCAGCGTCTGCACTGATCTGGTAGGAAGATTCATTCACACTGAAACTTTTGGTCTTGTCTTTAAATACCTTGAAACCGTCCTCCTTTGAAGCCGCTTTCGGCAGTCTGCTCTTCAGTTCTGTCGACGCCAAAGGAATGATCTTCTTCACCACCATCAACAAAATACTGCCTTCAGAGGGGTCATTAGCATAAATCTTTACTTTATTATCAAAGCCTGAGGGCTTTTCTCCATCAAATTGCTGAATGTAGTCATTTTTAGCTTTAAGGTTTACCACTACCTCCTTTCCGCTTATTTTCAGTTCGGCGTCACTCTCGTTAAGGTCACCCCAGCTGAAATCCATGGCTGAATTGACGGTCTTCTTACCATCGTTTTCAGACTGACTCAGCCTTACCCGATCTTTATATCCGGTAGATTTTTTAGCCTGCTGCTGCACAGTCAGTTTGTCCGATTTAACCTCTTTTACGTTGTTTTCGAACCAGGTCTGAAGGCTTGCCAGGTCATCTTTGGGTAGATTTAAAGATTTTTCCCACAACTTCTTTGCCTCTTCCGCTGCCTCTTTCAATGCCTTCTCCAGATCCCTGGCTTCATCGGCATTAGTCGTCAGCAAGGTCAGTTCCTTATCATAGTTCTGCTGCTCACTGTCTTTGGTGATCCTGAAGATCCTCAGGCCCTTTTGTCCGCTGAGTTCTACTTTCATCTCTTTTGTTGAAGCACTCCTCTTAATCTCGCCCGCTAAAGCCAGATTAAATTCAGAAGTTACGTCCGAGCGCTTACCTTTGGAATCTGTAGTCGAAACCAACACTTTGACTTCATATGGTTTTGTTGTATTATAGGATAAGGTCTGCGTTACCGTAGCTTTATCAGACTTTATCTCTTTCAGATATTTTGCAGCCTCATCAAGGCGAAATTTGAGCTGACCCTGTGCAAAACCCAGCATTGGCAATAGTATCAGCGCTGATACCATTAGTTTTTGTTTAACTTTCATGGATGTTTTTAAATGAATGATAGAGTGATAGAATGAATGAATGAAGGGGCTGAATAATATCCTGTTTTATACCGGCTATTCAAAACCCGGCCCCTCCCCGGACTTAAAAAGGGTCATAAGGCTATTTCCCACCTTTTAGTTGTTGCTTTACTATCTCCAGTTCTGATAGGTTACCATCGGCGGCGAGCCTGGCTTGTGCCGGCCAGCTGCCCGGATCCAGCATCCTGAAATGTCGTCCGGCCTCAGAGAGTATTTTTTTCAGACTGGCAGAATCAGTTTTAGCAAGCTGCTCAAAACTTAATATGCCTTTACCTTTCAGGATTTCCTCCACCTTTGGCCCTACACCTTCCAACAGCTTTAAATTATCCTCTTTTATTACTTTGGGTTTACTCTTTATCTTTTTCTTCTCATGCCCGGTTTGAACGGCTTCGGGAGTTGACTTTTTCTCTGTTTTCTTTTCTTTTTTCTCTGCTTTACCACCAGGCTTTTTCCCGGTTTCCTTCTGCTTCTTCTCTTCCTTTTTGATTTTTTCCTTCAGGTCTTCAAGACTTCCATTGGAATAGGATTCATCCACCACCTTTCCATCTTTCCATACCCGGGTAATGATTTCATGCCATCTCAGTTTTTCACCGTTTTTATGGGTAAAAACAAAAGTAAATTTGGAATAGGATTGGTTACCATGCAGGAAATGATCATGGAGAAGAATTTCTTCCGTAGACTGCATTTCATCAAAAAAACGCTTCAGCAGGTCCCGCTTCTGGGATTTGGAAACAGTAACCTCCCCTTTTGCTGACCGTGTTGTGGCGGCATCTGAAAAGAAACTCTCAAAAGCTTCGAGAATCTTCCCTCCGGCAATCATTTCGTCCAGTTCTTTTAATTCTTTTTTGTACTTCATCGTAGTATAAAATTTAGTAGAAATAAAACTACAAAATTTATATTTCGAATGACAGAATCGATACAAATATTTACTTTATGGTAATGACAGCCCCTCCATGAGTTTCGCAAATCAGAACTGATTTCTATAAAAAAGACAAATTGAGCATCCTGTTAAAACCCCGATACCGTTTGTGGAGATTTTCCGGGAACTAATCTTTATGCGGGGAACGTTGATATGTCAAAACTAAAAAACAGAACTATGGCAAATAAAGCGTTGGAAATCACTGATTCGAATTTTAAAGACCTGATCAATTCCGAAAAACCGGTATTGGTAGACTTTTGGGCTGAGTGGTGCGGACCATGTAAAATGATCGGACCTGTAGTAGAGGAAATAGCCGGAGAATATGAAGATAAAGCAATCATTGGCAAAATGGATGTCGACAACAATTCTGTAACTCCTTCTGAGTTTGGAATCCGCTCCATCCCTACACTGATGATCTTTAAGAAAGGAGAACTTGTTGATAAGATTGTTGGAGCAGTGCCTAAGCACATTCTTGTTCAGAAGCTTGAAGCCGCTATCTGATCAGATCCGATAGAATAACAAAAAGCCCGCGGTTAATCTCCGAGGGCTTTTATTATAATATCACACGCTTTCCTGATCTGTTCCTCTGTTATATTTAAAGGCGGGGCGATCCGCATGGCGTTGTCACAGTACAGAAACCAGTCCGTAATGACGCCCAGTTCCAGCGCCTTATCAATGGTATTTTTCAATACCTCAAAGTTCTCCATCTGCGCCGCCAGCATTAATCCTTTTCCTCTGACCTCACTGATCCTGGGGTGCCTGAGCAAACTTCTGAACAAGGCTGATTTTTGCTCAATATCTTCCCAGCTAATCTCCTCCTGAATCACCTGTAAGGTAGCAAGTGAAGCAGCGCAACTGACCGGATGCCCTCCGAAAGTGGTAATATGACCCAGAATAGGGTTCTCTTTAAATGCGCTCATGATCTCTCTGGGTGCTATAAATGCCCCCAACGGCATCCCCCCGCCCATACCTTTGGCGGTGAGCAGAATGTCCGGAAGAAATCCGTAATGCTCTGAGGCCCAGAATTTACCTGTACGACCAAAGCCGGTCTGGATTTCGTCAAAGATCAGTAGCGTACCCTGTTTTTTACAGACCTCAGACAAGGCGTTAAGATAATCATGGGCTGTATCTTCAATACCACACTCCGCACCGGTAAGCTCTATTATGACAGCAGCAGTTGTCTTATCAATCCACCTGAGGTCATCGAAATTGTTACGTCTGATCTTACTGATACCCGGAATAAGTGGCCTGAAACTCCTCCTGAACTTATCCTCCCCCAACGACAGGGCTCCCTGAGAAGAACCATGATAAGCATTCGGAAATGAAATAATTCCAGGCCTGCCGGTGTATTTTTTAGCAAGTTTCATTGCTCCTTCTACGGCTTCTGTCCCGGAGTTGGTAAAATAAACATTATCAAGCCACTCCCCCTTGTTGGTCCTAAAGTCACCAAAGGTTTTTGTCAGCGCCTGAGCAAGCTTCACCTGTGGACTCTGAATAAACTCCCCGTACACCATCTGATGAAGATACCGGTCCACCTGATCCCTGATGGCTTCCACCACCCTGGGGTGACGATGCCCGACGTTGCTCACGGATATACCCGATATCAGATCGATATAGGGTCGCTTGTCTTTGTCAAAAAGATAAGTCCCTTCAGCGTATACAAATTCAAGCGCCAGCGGGAAATCGGAGGTCTGGGCCATATTGGCCAGAAATATCTGTTTAAGGTCCATTTCAGTCTGTTTCAAAAAATGCAGAGCTGCCTCCTACCCAATCAAAGTTTTTATTAAAATCCACGCCTATCATCTTACCACGGCTGAGACGGGCGAGATTAGTCATAAGCCTGGGCCTGGGCTGCCCGTTCTCCCAGATATACAGCATACGGATCTCTGCTTTAACCAAGTCGCCTCTTACATCCCGGATACATGGATCATAAATAATCTTCTTCTGCAAAAGGTAATTTTCAGGATCAGAAATCTGTTCCAGATCTTCTTTGCTTACCTCAATTTTCACACCGCTGCCCGCAAAAGAAAACAAAGGCTTCAGCACGTAATTTTCAAGATCATCTGGCCAGGTCTTAAGGTCAGACAAATAATGGGAAGCCGGTACATAAGGGCTTTTCAACAAAGGCATGCAGAATTTACTGACCCTGAAGAACCAATTGGGGTGTGTAATCCATTCCACGTCCACCTCATCCCTGAAATCAAATTCAGTCTGAAGACCCGGATAATTCCGCTCCAGATCATCAAAAATCAGGCGGTTATAGATTCGTTTTACTTCTATTCTGCGTCCGTCTTTTTCATAATACAGGGTTCTTCCGGATTTCTTAAGTTGCGTGATACACACTGTTTCGATACCCCAATATGCCTGTGAAAGTCTGAAATCAAGTCTCGTTTTTTGTTTTTCAGGATAAATCTCCAGCAATACAGTATGCTCAGGAGACTCGCCGCCGGTCAGAAAATCCTTCATCCGGGTAGAATACTGATACGCATTCATCCGGTTAAAAAACTCGCTGAAACGTTTATCAACATCAAAAAACTTCCTGTATTTACCGGAAAGGTAAGACTGATACGCGAATAACGAAGGGAAACCCTGAAGTTCTATCAGCTGAGGTTCAAAAACCCCTCCGGCATTTTTGGTTACAGCAAAGTCAATGGCAAGAAAGTTCGGACGGGACGTTTCTCCCGGAACATGAAGCCGGGCAGGAATGGCCCTGTCTGTAGCCGCTATGAAATCGTCTTTTGAAATCCGATCGATAATATCATTGCATGCCGTCAGCAATTTGATCTTCAGCGCACTGTCCACAAACACGGGGGTCTCCGCTACCCTGAAGTCAAGCTCCCCGGGAAACTCGGATGATATTTCATCCAGCATCTTCCTGTACCGCTCTTCAGAAAAAGAGGCATTAAATTTATCTCTGGCAACAGTATTCATTTTAAACGTTTACGTCCTGTTCAACATACATCCCGGAGGCCATTTTCAGGAAATTGGGAATAATAATGGATTCAGTGTACATAATCTTGTCGGGATCTTCCAGATGCTCCAGCATATCATTGAACTTCTCCTCTCCGTACTCATTGATCACTGCCGATTTTTTCTCTTCGGTCTGAAAGTAGCGGTACATGCCGTCGGCATCCGCTTCAGGGTGAAACTGAGTGCCGATGATCTCTGGTGTGAACCTGACCGCCATAACCGCTCTTTCCAAAGGCACATAAGGACGTTCTTTTTCGATACACAGAATAGATGCCCCGGAGGCTTTTATCTTTTCCATGTCTGGCTGAATAGCCTGAAAATCACGTGAATCAACCGCCCAGAAGGGCTCTTCAAGACCATCAAAAACTGGCTCAAGCATACCCGCATCCGTTTTGTGCACCGGCATTACTCCAAATGAGGTCGATTTACGCTTATTGATAGAAGCAAATCCGAAATGCTGCATCAGTAACTGAAAAGAATGACATATCGCAAAAAGATGCTTCTTATTTTCATGTTTGCTGTTATAGGCAATCAGGGCATCGACGAAGGCAAAATACTTTTTCTCCCAGTTATGACCTTCGAGCAAAGGACTGCCCGGTCCACCGGTAGAAATAAAGAGATCAAAGTCATGAACATCCGGCACAGCCTCTTCTCCCCTGACATCAAACAGTGTATAAGCCCCTCTGATCCCGCTCCTTACGAAGAACTCTTCTAAAAGCATCTTGATACACCGCATTCCTTCATTCGGCACCCCGTTATAAAGGTCCAGAATTCCTACTTTTAGTTTAGTTGACATTAAGTTAATATTTAATTAAAGTACAAAAGTCGCATTTTTTTCAATAAAGTCCGAATTTTGTCTCTTCTACTATATAATCAACCACTGCCTTCAGGTCGTTGGTTTCTTCAAAAACCTTAAGTTGCCTGTCTGCTCCTGTGCCATTTTTCAGTATTTCATATACGTACTCTACTTCCTTACGGGAACCGAGTTCATCCACTACATCGTCAATAAAGACCAGAAGTTCGTCGACCAGCTGATAAAACGGCACTTCTTCTTCTTTTCCGAAGTCTATAAGGTTTGCTTTGATTCCGTAACGGCCGGCTCTCCACTTATTTTCATTGATCAATACTCTCCGATAGGACCTGAAACTGAGATTCTGCAATCTCAGTTTATGTATTTTGGCCACAAGCGCCTGCATGATCGCCGCCAGGCAAATGGTTTCATCTGCCCTCAGGGGCACATCGCAGATCCTGAACTCAATCGTCGGGAAGAACGGATGCAGCCGGATATCCCACCAGATCTTTTTACCGTTATCAATACAGCCGGTCTTGATCAGAAGATTCACATAATTATCGTATTCAGCCGCACTGGCAAAGTAATCCGGTATGCCTGTCCTTGGGAACTTGTCAAAAACTTTAGACCGGTAAGAATTAAAACCGGTGTTTCGTCCGCACCAGAAAGGAGAGTTGACCGAAAGAGCAAAAATGTGAGGCAAAAAATACCTTATTTCATTCATGATCTTGATGGCTTCATTGCGGTCTTCAATCCCGACATGCACATGAAGACCGAAAATAAGGTTCCCCCTGGCCACATCCCTCATCTCGTCAATCAGCTTATCATAGCGGTCATCCGGGGTGATCAGCTGGTTCTGCCAGTCTGAAAAAGGATGTGTACCGGCTGCGGCAATATAAAGGTTCTGATTACCGGCCAGATCAAGCAGTATTTTTCTCAGGTAGGTAACTTCATCCCTGGCCTGCTGAATATTTTCGCAGACATTGGTTCCCATTTCCACTACCGCCTGATGCATTTCCTGCTTGATGCGCTCCTGTAAAATCACCTTCCCCCCTTCCACAATCTGGGACATGTGGGACTTCAACTCCCGGGTTTCCGGGTCAATGGTCTGGAATTCTTCTTCGATCCCTAATGTGAAAAGTGCCATAGGTTTTATTCATTTACTTCTTGGTGGTCTTTTTCTCTTTTTCAGCAGCTTTTACCGGTGCTTTGGGTTTGGCAGGGGACTTGGCTGCTACTTTAGCCGCCGGTGCTTTAGCCACTGCCGGGGCAGGTGGTGGCGCTACTGCGCCGGAAAGAAACGTCCCCCAGGTGCAGTTATTTTTACCTTCCTGGTGACTTTTTGCTTTTTCAATGGCAAATTTCGCAGCATGCTCTACTATCCATTCAAAATTCTCCTGACCCACAGAATGAACATCGGCATCCGGAGCCGGGTTGCAAAAATCTATAGCATAAGGAATACCATCTCTTATGGCAAATTCAACGGTATTGAAATCATATCCTAATGCATGATTCAGACGAAGTACATAATCATGAATTGTCGCCATCAGTTTTTTATGTGCCTCTCCCTGTGTTTTGGGCTGGGTAGCATACCGCAGATGATGCGGATTTCTTGGTTCATAAGGCATAATGTGAACATATTTCCCACCCAGACAATAACATCTGTAATAGTCTGTAAATTGAATTTCCTCCTGAAGAAGCATCACAAGCTGCCCGGTTTCTTCATGCTTCATCCACAGATCCTGTGGATTGTCCACCCTGTAAACACTCTTCCAGCCCCCTCCTGCATGCGGTTTCATGTAGGCCGGAAAACCGATACGGTTAAACATGTATTCCCAGTCCATCGGAAACTTCAGGTTACGGAACGACTGCTCTGAAGTATCCGTTGGCCGCTCTTTAGAGGGCAGAAGCACCGTTTTCGGAACAGGGACACCTAACTGAACCGCCAGACAGTTATTGAAAAACTTCTCATCAGCACTCCACCAGAAAGGGTTGTTGATCACCGCTGTACCTGACAACGCTGCATTTTTCAGGTATGCCCGGTAAAACGGCACATCCTGTGATATCCTGTCAATAATAACAGCGTAATCTGTGGCCACACCCTGCTCTACCTTATCTATCAGTACCGGCTCGCCGATAATATCTTTGCTGTCGGTAAGTTGATTGACCCTGTCTACAAAGGCCCATGGAAAAGTATTTTCCATTCCGAAAAGAATTCCGATTTTTTTCATAGTTCGATTTGAAGGTTTGTGATCAGTTTAAATAAGCGTTCAAATATTCCGGAAACATAGTTCTCCAGAGCGGCCAGTCATGCGGGGCCCATTTTTTTTCATCATACCAGTGATTGATCTGCTTTTCACCCAGCAGTCTCGACATCCTGATGTTATCTTCACGACAAATATCCCAGTCTGAAGTTCCCAGCACGATCTTCATGTGATTAAATTTCCAGGACTCCGCGTTGGGTATAAAATCTACGGGATTATTGAAATAGACATGGTCATCATAATACCCTTTCATGAAGCTACGTATATCAAACGCACCGCTCATTGCAATGAGAAAATCCGTTACTCCGGGATTTCTGAAAGCAAAATTTGCTGCATGATAAGCTCCGAAACTGCATCCGGCCGTACCAATACGGTGTACATTAGCTTCTTTCTGGATCTGTGGCACAAGCTCTTCGATCAGAAATCTGGAATACAGGTCGTAATTATAAATCTTCTGCTGAGGCGATAAGTCTCTGGAATAAAACGACTGAAAATCGATGCTGTCAACATTAAAAGCTTTGATCCTGCCCCCCTCTATCCATGGCCTTACAGACTCCAGCAAACCTGAATCCCTGTTCTGGAAAGCGTTACCCATAGAGGTCGGAAACATCAGGATGGGATACCCCCAGTGACCCGTTACAACCAGATCAACAGACCGGCCCATGACATGGGAATAAAAATTAATTACTCTTTCCTGCATTCTTTGCCTAAATTTGTGGTTTAAAAAAGTTTTTAATTTTAAGTAAAAAATCCATTATAAAAAAAGAAAATAAATTTATTTCTGATAACTGTTTTCCAGATGAACCATACAGATACCGGACCCGGCAGCCATAAAACACAGGTTTTTTCACATCACCTGCACTCTGACTCACTGATGCGTACCGTGACGATAGATGTTTTTATACCTGTCCAGGCGCCCCCTGCCGCCGGTTACAGAACCATTTATATGAACGACGGGCAGGATTCAGGTGCTCTGAGGCTGAAAGACATCCTTGAGCGTTTCGTTTCCTCCGGAAAACCAGTAATAGTAGTGGCGGTACATACCAATGAAAACCGCCTGTATGAATACGGCACCTCCGGTATTCCGGATTATAAAAGCCGGGGTGATAAAGCCGGAGCATACATGCAGTTTGTAACAGGTGAGCTTCTCCCTTTTATAAGAAGCCACTATCCCAGCCATCCGGATGCTTCTGAAAACTACTTCTGCGGATTTTCTCTCGGCGGCCTTTCAGCGATTGACCTGGTGTGGGAAAACCCCGGTGTTTTTACAGGAGCCGGTGTGTTCAGTGGCTCGTTCTGGTGGAGAAGCAAAGCCTATGAAGAAGGGTATCAGGATGACACCGACCGGATTATGCACAACAAGATACGTACGGCGGGTTTTAAAGAAGGATTACGTTTCTGGTTTGAATGCGGCACGGATGATGAAAAAGACGACCGCAACGGAAACGGTATTATAGATTCTATCGACGACACATTAGACCTGATCAGCGAGCTGAAACATAAAGGATACAGCGACAAAGACATTACTTATGTGGAAATAGCCGGCGGACAACATAATTTCACTACCTGGCATCATGTTTTTCCGCAATTTCTTCATTGGGCCACACGATGAAAAAGGCAGCATGGCTTCTGACACTAATTTTTATGACCTCAGCAGGCACTACCGGTTTTCTTGAACAACAGCTTAAACACCCCAGGGTGGCAGAAGCCTACGCCCTTAAGGGACCGTTGATGCGAAGCCTTCTGAAAGAAACAGGAATCAGCGACACCCATTTTGACCTTTTTATCAGAGCCTTCAAAACAGAAAAGGTTCTGGAAGTATGGGCCAAAAACAAAACCGGCAAATCATACCGGCTTCTTAAAACGTACGACTTCTGCGCCATCAGCGGCCTGCCAGGCCCCAAAAGGAAATCAGGTGACTTGCAGATCCCTGAGGGTTTCTACAAAACAGACGCCTATAACCCACAAAGCAACTACCATCTTTCATTCAGGATCAACTACCCGAACGCTTCTGACAAAAAACTGGGCGACCCTGACCATCCCGGAGGTGATATTTATATTCATGGCAACTGCGTGACGGTCGGCTGTATACCCGTTGGTGATGATGCCATCAGAGAACTCTACCTTCTGGCCATTCTCTCCGCAAACGGAGGCGGCCGGTCAGACGTGCATATTTTCCCCGCCAGAATGGACTCTCCCCGGTTCAAAGCGCTATATGAGTCGGCCCCGGCCTTACTTAAAACGTTCTGGGAAGATATTAAACCCGGCTACCTTGCCTTTGAGTCTTCACACAACCTCCCTGTGGTCCGCGTCAATCCAGCCGGAAGATATGAAGTTCATCCCTGATTCAATCCCAGGAGAAAGGCCATCGTATCTACATTATCTGCAAACTGATCAAGTTCCGGTGATTGACTTTCTCCGAATCCTGCATAAGATTCTGTTGCTTTATGGCCAGACACAACCACCTGAATCTGTTCATTGTGGCGACCCAGATACTCCTTCACTTCTTCGTCAGAGGTGTATTCCTGATAATAAAGAACCCCAACCGGAGAAACTAACGCATCATCCTGTTTCAGCAATAAAAAGCCGTTATCCAGATGCGGTGTTTTATTAACAAGATAAATCGACTTATTATAGTCGTAATTATTATTGTATTTATGATGAATTCTTATGGTATTCCAGTATTCTATACTTTCAAAAAAATAATCAAAACGATACCCCGCCGGAACCAGCAACTTGGAAACATTTCTGCATCCAAGACCGAAATAGGAAAAAATATCATTTCCCAGGTTACCGAGCTGTATCTTATCTTCTGTTCCATCCAATACCGCCACTGACGTACGGTTAGACCTGATAATGTGAGGCCTCGAAGCAAAATAGTAATGAAAGTAGCGTGAGGAATTGTTACTTCCTGTAGCAATATAAGCATCTGCCCCGTTCAGTTTGTCTGCCACAAGAAACATCTCTTTCATTCTGCTGTCTTCTTCGGTCAGCAATTCAAGTATCCAGGCCATCAGTACTTCATCCGTACTGCTGGGCTTAAGCAACATCCGGTGTCCGGACAACAGAATACACAAAACATCATGGAATCCTACAAGAGGTATATTCCCTGCCGCAACCATACCTACCCGCTTTGGTGCCTCAACATCGAACAACGCGCGATCATATCGATTGACAAATGCAGTCAGTTTCTCTGCCGAAAGAAATCTCTCCGTTATCGACTCAATGGCCATCAGAATATTATCTTCTGTAAACCAGGAATTTTTACTTTTCGCCGCACTTACCCTGGCCCGCAGCCCTTCAGTACCTTTTAAAGCCCTGAGGCGGTCACCCAACCCGCTTAATATAACTATTCTATCCTCCAGTATCATTTTTTCTATATTTAGCCTCGCTTTAACAAATTCGGAACAAAAATACGAAGGTCTTGAAACTTTGTATAGTTATATTTGTTGAAGATTTTATAACCAACTGATTTTATAGACTAATGGCGATTATAATAACTGATGAGTGTATTAACTGCGGAGCCTGTGAACCGGAGTGTCCAAACACTGCTATCTATGAAGGCGGTGTAGAATGGACCTGGGGCGGAGGAACCAAGTTGACGGAGGTGGATTTCGGAGATGGAACATTAGTGAGTGGCAAGGACCCTATGGATCCCATCTCGGATGAGTTTTATTATATTGTCAGTGATAAATGTACTGAATGTAAAGGCTTTCATGAAGAACCCCAGTGTGCGGCCGTTTGTCCGGTAGATTGCTGCGTTCCTGATCCTGATAATGTTGAAGACGACGAAACCCTGCTTTCGAAAAAAGCCTGGCTTCACGCTGAATAAAATATTTGATAACTCCTGCAAAGCCCTGTCCGGATTCCGGCGGGGCTTTTTTGTTGATTAACCGATTCTTCCTTTTTACTTCCGGCCCGGGCTGTATAAATTCTTATGTATTCGTTTCACTTCACCGGCTACCCTGTCCTGATGAACGATACACTTCAAAACGTGCATTTCAGACTTCCTTCCCGGCTAAAGACCGGGCCTGTACCGTGTAACGATCTCAGACCTTCCCCGTGCTAAATTACGACACTATCCTTCCACAGATAACGGATAAGCGTACCAAGACCGACGCATTACACAACTCTCCCTCTGCTATATGGAAAAACGCCTGGCTGCAACATCTGCCCGACTCTTCTCACTATCGCCGGAAAAGTTATATCTCCATTAAAGAAAATATTAGTTTAATGCAAAAAGAGAATCTATATACAAGAAAACAGAAACAGAATATAATATTGTAATTTTTACCATTTGCAGAATCATATTAATTTTATAGTATTTTATATTTTTCCAATATTTAATTGAATTTTAATATTCTTTTTAAGTTAATTTTAATTTTTTTTCAGTTTTCGGCATTTTTTTCAAGTAACATATTTGGTTTTTTACATTTTCTACTTCACATTTGTGTAAAAATGGGTACAATATTTAACTTTTACTTAAACCAAAGATTATTATGAAAAAAATGTATTTAACCATTCTTAGCGCCCTTGCTCTTTTCACCGCGAATGCGACGGAAAATCCAACTAAGCCTGCTGAAGACCCAAAACCCCTGACCTTCTCTGGTTACATTGACACTTACTACCAGTTAAACTTCAACGGAGTACGTTCAAATCTTGGCGCCTCAGGCCTGGAAAGGATTTTCGATCAAAACGCCAATTCAATTCAGGTAGGTCTTGCACAGTTCAAAACCACCTATTCAACGGACAAAGTTGACGGAGTTCTTGACCTGGCATTCGGCAATGCGGCTGACCTTGCCAACTATGGCAACGCCCTCAGCCCGATCGGCAGCACCAGTACTGCGCTGGCTATCAAGCAGGCCTATCTTACCTGGAAAGCTTCCGACAAGTTCTCGCTTACTGCCGGCCAGTTTGGTACGCACGTAGGTTACGAGGTAATTGACGCTTATGTTAATTACAACTATTCACTTTCCAACCTTTTTGGCAACGGGCCTTTCTACCACACCGGCGTAAAGGCAACGGTCAGCCCTAGTGACAAATTTGCATTCACCTTTGGTCTTGCGAACGGCCTTGATTCAAAAGAAGACAATAACAAAGGTAAAGGTATCATCGGTCAGTTATTCTTCCAGCCTGCTGAGAAATGGTCCGTTTATCTGAACTATTTCGGCAGCAATGAAGGATCTGACACTGAAAAATCTTTCTACAATATTTTTGACCTGGCAACCACTCTGGCCGTAACAGAGAAATTCAACCTTGGTCTTAACGCTGCCTATGGAACACAGGATGGCAAAACCTGGGGTGGTGGCGCTTTGTATGCCAACGTACAATTGTCTGAAAAATTCGGACTGGGCGGACGTTATGAATATTTCGACAACAAATCAGCCATAAGAGGCCTTGTAAAAGCAGACGGATCAGGTACTTCTGTCAGTTCATTTACCCTTACGGGCAATGTAACCATCTCTGACAACCTGTTGTTCAAACCTGAATTCAGACTTGATTCTTATTCAAAAGGTGCTGCCGGTTCAGAGCAATTCATCGACAAGGATGGCAAAGGAACCGATTCTCAGTCTACCTTCGGAGGAGCATTCATATTCTATTTCTAATCTTAACCCCTGTTTCATTATTGTACAACATAAACTCTGTTCATTATGTCTGAAAACAAAGCAAAACCCTCTTATGTGCCACTGATCATTCTGTTAGCGATTACAGTAGTGGCGCTTTTCCTTCCCAATGTTCCTTCTACTATTATCACTGAAGGCATTGACAGCGGCGATACTGCCTGGATGCTTGTTTCTGCGGCTTTCGTTCTGCTGATGACACCGGGCCTTGCCTATTTCTACGGCGGTATGGTAAACTCCAAAAACGTGATCTCTACCATGCTGCAGAGTTTTATCGCCATGGGTGTGATTTCAATTGTATGGGTAACCGTAGGCTTCAGCCTTGCTTTCGGCGAGAGCATCGGCGGATTCGTAGGAAACCCTACTACACACTTCATGCTGAAAGGTGTAATGGAGGCTGCTCCCTGGGGCACTATTCCTGCTATACTTTTCGCTTTCTTCCAGCTTAAATTTGCCGTCATCACTCCTGCACTTGTTACAGGTTCAATGGCAGAAAGGATCAACTTCAAATCTTATGTGGTTTTCATGATCCTTTTCAGCATTTTCATCTATGCACCATTGGCTCACATGACCTGGGCTTCTGACGGTTTCTTCTTTAAAATGGGGGTTCTTGACTTCGCAGGAGGTACTGTTGTTCACATGTCTGCAGGCTGGGCCGCTCTTGCCGGCGCCATCTATCTGAAAAGACGTCGTTCACATGCATCCGGAAGTTCACTTCCTCCTGCCAACATTCCTTACGTTCTTCTGGGCACTGGCCTTCTGTGGTTCGGATGGTTTGGTTTCAACGCCGGCTCAGCGCTGTCTGCAGGTCCGCTTGCGGCTTCCGCTTTCGCTACGACCAATACGGCTGCCGGTGCTGCCGGTCTGGCCTGGGTACTGTTTGATGCCGCCCGTGGCAAGAAAGTATCTGCCCTTGGATTCTGTATCGGTGTGGTTGTAGGTCTTGTAGCGATTACGCCTGCCGCAGGCTTCGTCACCATCACTCACTCTATCGTAATTGGTGTGGTTGCCTCCCTGATCTCAAACTACCTGGCTCATTACAGAACCAAAACTGCTCTTGATGACACTCTTGACGTTTTCCCTTGTCACGGTGTAGGTGGTATGGTCGGTATGGTACTTACCGGTGTATTCGCAACCTCAGGCATTAACTCAGCCGTAACCGAGCAAGGTCTGTTTTTCGGTGACACTTCCCTGTTCCTGAAGCACCTGCTGGCGCTGGTTCTTGTGTCTGCTTTCGCTTTCATCATGTCATTTGTTATCCTTAAAATCACTGACATCATCGTTCCTCTTCGTGTATCTGAAGAAGATGAAGCTGCAGGTCTTGATGTTAGCCAGCATGATGAAGCTCTTATTGAGGCTTAAGATTTTTTTACTTCAAAATCACAATTAATTGTGGTTTTGTTGTACTCCATAAAGCAAAATACCCGCCTTTTAGGTGGGTATTTTCTTTTTACCCCCACCCCCATCATTAACAATTCCTAACATTTGATTAACTCGTCATTAACAAGCCCCTGAATCTCCTGAATTTAAGTTTGCAGTCTATATCAAAACTGCAAAAAAATGAACAAAACAGTACTTTTAATCCTGTCATTCGCCTGGCTTCAGACGATTGCTCAGGAACCGGCCCGCACCCCTGCTGCAAACCCCAAACTTATAGGTATAATCCGTCGCGCAGAACTTGAAAAAGAGCCGTATAAAGCGTGGTTTACAGCGCAATATGATCATTATACTGTACAAACCGGAATTATCGCCCCATTCGCCTCTAAACTCCGTCAAAAACAGATCATTATCTTCATGGGTACCTGGTGCGGCGATACACGCCGGGAAATTCCGCGTTTTCTGAGAATACTGGATGAGATGAATTTTCCATCGGAAAACCTGAAACTTGTCTGCCTTGACAATGAAACACCCTTCTACAAGCAATGCCCCGGAAACCCGGAAAAGGGATTGGGTATACACCGGGTACCCACGGTCCTTGTTATGGATAACGGCACCGAAGCAGGCAGGATCACAGAATTCCCCGTTATTTCACTGGAACAGGACCTGACAAACATACTGAACAGGGCCAGACCAAAGTCAAATTACAGCATCGCAACATTACTGGCTTCTTATGCCGAAAACGGCCGGATGAATGAAGTTGAGAGCCGTGCAGACGAACTGGCAGGTGAATGGAGAAATCAGATCACATCCTCTGCAGAACTGAATACACTCGGCTATGTACTGATGGGCAAAAAACTATTGAAGGAGGCGATCATCGTCCTGAAAATAAACACAAAACTTTATCCGGAAACAGCGAATACCTATGATTCGCTGGGCGAGGCTTATACACTTCATATGGAACATGACCAGGCGATCCGTTGCTACAGGAAAGTATTACAGCTAAAACCCAATGACCCTCACGCATTGGAAAAATTACAGGAACTGGAAAAATAAGACACAAAAGAGGTCAGTGGCTCATTTCAGGCACCGGGTCACCGGCCTCTTCTACTTCCATCAGCATCTGATCATTAACGGCCACCAGCTGAAGATTCTTGATTTCGTTAACCAGCATGGGATCATACCTGGCCGCAACTCTGACATAGTTGGCCGTAAAACCATGCATCATCCCCTCTTCAACGTCCTCTTCAAACAGCACAGCAGCAGATTTTCCGACCTGCTGGTCGTAGAAATACCTCTTCTTCTTATCTGACAGAATATGAAGCATTCTGGAGCGCTCTGCACGTGCATTTTTATCCACTACAGGCCTGATCGACAATGCAGAGGTATTGTCCCGTTCGGAATAGGTAAAAACATGAAGATAACTTACAGGCAATTCATTCAGGAACTGATAGGTATCCAGAAAATCCTCCTGCGTTTCGCCGGGATGTCCCACAATCACGTCCACACCAATGCAGCAGTCAGGCATAACCGCCTTGATCCTGGCCACGCGATCCGCATATAATTCCCGCTTATAACGGCGTTTCATCAAGCCCAGCACCTTATTACTCCCTGACTGAAGAGGAATGTGAAAATGAGGCGCAAACCTCTTTGAAGAGGACACAAAATCAATAATCTCGTTCGTAAGCAGGTTAGGCTCTATACTCGAAATCCTGAACCTCTCTATCCCCTCAACGTCATCCAGCGCCTGAATCAGCTGCAGGAAATTCTCCTTACGCTCTCCTTCACGGATACCGAAGTCCCCGATATTAACACCGGTCAATACCACTTCCTTTACATCCATGGCAGCAATCTCCCTGGCCGCCTTTACTATATTCTCTACAGTATCAGAGCGGCTATTTCCTCTTGCCATAGGTATTGTACAGTAAGAACACGGATAATCACAGCCATCCTGCACCTTCAGAAAGGTTCTTGTACGGTCATTCAGAGAAAAGGAGGTATGATAATCCAGCTTATCAGAAATTTCTCCGGAAAACACTTTCTGTCCGGGCTGGACAACAGCAGAAGGCTTCTCAAAAGTACCCAGCAGATCCAGTAGCCTGAACTTTTCGGCGGCACCCAATACAGCGTCTACTCCTTCTATTTCAGCGATCTCTCTGGGCTTAAGCTGCGCATAACACCCTATGATGGCCACGTATCCGTCCGGATTGATCTTGTTTGCTTCCTTGACGATCTTCCGGCACTTTTTGTCGGCATTGTCCGTCACCGAGCAAGTGTTGATAATAAAGATATCAGGGCGGTTATGAAAATCCACTTTTTCGTAACCTCTTTCTTCAAAACCTCTTGCTATAGTAGAGGTTTCGGAGAAATTCAGCTTACACCCCAATGTATAAAAGGCTACTTTTTTCATTTCATCTTAAAACAATCCGCAAAAGTACAAAGAAAAAGCCCCCAAAACAAAGTTTCGGAGGCTTTTGGTATATCGGACTCTAATTTGATTATACTTTGGCAGTCTTAACCGTTTTCACGATCCTTGCAGCTACTTTATAAGGATCAGCAGCTGAATTCGGACGACGGTCTTCCAACCATCCTTTCCAGCCTTTTTCTACCGCTGCAATAGGAATACGGATAGAAGCTCCACGGTCAGAAACTCCGAATGAGAACTGATCGATTGACTGAGTTTCATGTTTTCCTGTCAGACGGAGATGGTTATCAGCACCGTAAACGGCAATGTGTTCTTTTACAAACGGACGGAATGACTCACAGATAATTTCGAAAGTCTCTTTGTTACCGGCAGTACGAAGCGCAGTATTAGAGAAGTTGGCGTGCATACCTGAACCGTTCCAGTCAAGGTCACCCAGTGGCTTACAGTGCCAGTTGATAGCAACACCGTATTTCTCACCGATTCTTTCAAGCAGGTAACGGGCTACCCAGATCTGATCACCGGCTTCCGCAGCACCTTTGGAAAAAATCTGGAATTCCCACTGTCCGGCAGCAACCTCTGCGTTGATACCTTCCACATTAAGACCGGCCTCAAGGCAAGCATCAAGATGCTCTTCAACGATGTCTCTTCCGTAGGCATTCTTCGCACCTACTGAGCAATAGTACGGCCCTTGCGGTGCAGGGAAACCATTAACCGGGAATCCAAGCGGCTTGTTGGTTTCAGTATCCCACAGAAAATACTCCTGCTCGAATCCGAACCAGAAATCATTGTCATCATCATCAATTGTAGCACGGCCATTAGACTCATGAGGAGTACCGTCAGCATTCAGAACCTCGCACATAACCAGGTAACCATCTTTACGCTGAGGATCAGAAACAATGAATACCGGCTTAAGCAAACAGTCGGATGAGCCACCCGGTGCCTGCTCGGTTGAAGAGCCGTCGAAAGACCATAGCGGACAATCTTCCAGCTTTCCGGAAAAATCACTTTCAATTTTGGTTTTGCTTCTTAGGCTCTGGGTTGGTTTGTAACCATCAAGCCAAATGTACTCTAGTTTAGCTTTTGCCATGATTGTATTTAATTAATAAATGATGTAAAACGAATTAAGAATATGATTACAAATATAATTCAATTCTCAATAGATAATTACAAAAAAAAGAATAATTCATACATAATATTCTAAATTATTCAAAAAATACAATAAAATACCAAAATATTTAGATTTTAACTTTTCCAAGGGTGCATTCTCAGCTATTTTTTAATCAAAAAATAATTTTCCTCCACTTTTAAGGTAAATTATTAACCATAAAGTCATTTTTGCGAAAAAAAATAAACAAAATAGTTCAATTTCACTACTTCATTTCGCAAAAAATATGAATTCACTATATTTGAATTATTCCAAGCCTGGCCAGCGACCGTAACAATCACGGCAAGGCCTGCTTTCCGGCAGAAAGAAAGAAAATGAAATCGGTAAAGAGAAGAGGCAGGCCACCGGCAAAAGCCTACCTGTCGAGGTAATCCTGAAATGTTTTTTGCTGAAGTGTTTTAGCTTCGCTGATGTCTTTTTCCGTAAGGTTGCCTTGTGAAGATATCTTGCGCTTTCCTACATTATCAAAAATAAATTCTTTTCCCGGCTTGACAAATCCGAAGCCGTTATTAAAAGCAAAGAAGGCCCAGTTTCTGACAGACTTATCAAAGAGGTTCTTACTCCATCCATACTGGCTCCTGTCAAACTGCAACTGGGCCAGCAGCGTAGAGGCCAGATCAATCTGGGAACATACTCCTTTATAGGTAAGATGAACGCCCTCCAGCGCACCGCCGGTCCACAGCATCGGGATTTTAAAATCATCCGCTTTATTTCCGGTTTCAGGCATACGCTGCCCGTGATCAGCGACAATGATCACCAGAGTATTTTCCCACCAATCCTGGGTCCGGGCTCTCTCAAGAAACTCTCCGAGCACACGATCCGTGTAATGAAGTGAATTGTAAAACAGACTTGTATTATCAGAACCGGGAATAGCCGTTACACCGGGCACTTCAAACGGTTCATGACTTGACAATGTCAGCAGCGTACTGAAAAACGGACGTGTCCTCGGCACTCTGTGATCTTCGAGGAATTTTTCCAGAAGAAACTCATCATGAACGCCCCATTTAGAAGTAGCCAGCTCAGCCGGAAATTCATCTTTATCAATAATCCTGTTAAAATTAGCAGAGAAAAGATACGATTTCATATTGGCGAATTCCACATCCCCTCCGTAGTAAAACTCAGTAGAATAGCCATTCCGCTCAAAGTCTTTACTCAGGATGGGCAGGGATGCCGACTTGCTGGGAGTCTTAATGACCGATTCAGTCGGCTGGGAAGGAAACCCGCTCAATACCCCGACAATACCTTTGTCCGTTCTGTCACCCGTAGCATAAGCATCTGAAAAATAAACCCCCTCCTGCTTCAGACGGTTAAAATAAGGGGTTATCTCAAGATCATTGTATTTCATATCCACCACCTTACGTGTGAAACTTTCCCAGACGATGATCAGCACATTGGGTTTCGTCAATGCAGGCTTCAGTACCCTGCGGGTCTGGCCTGATTCTTTATACAGCGCCCTTGTTGACCTGTGCGCTTCCTGGATCGGCACATACATATAAGGATTGACATTAGCAGAGGTGTGATGGATCAGGGAACTGAAAAAATTCCAGGGGGCATTTACCGCTGAAACATTGGCAAAGTTGACCGGAGAAAAATAAACCGTACTGTGATTCATCGGGGCAATACCGAAGCCCCCTCTGATCGGAATAATCAGCAAAAGGCTAAACAAAAAAGAAACCGCAATAAAAGGGAAGTTCCGGATGTATTTCCAATTGTCGATTTTACTGGCGATGATCCTGTAAACGATATAGTTGGCAACGATAAGCAGAATTATAAAACTGATAAACAGTTGTAATACCGGCGAAGATTTGACGGATGCCCAGGCTTCTCTCGGAGATTTCAGGTAATTGAGCGGCGTCGCATCCAACCTGTACCCCCAGTTGTTATACACTTCCAGGTCAATCACGACAATCAGCGTAATAACAAAAACCAGGATGAAAGTATACGTGAAGACCGTACTCTGAAAAATGCTCTTTTTTATAAAATTAGAAAAGGTGATCCATAAGAAGGGGAATAGGCAAAGGTAGCCGGCCATTGAGAAATCCATCCTGATGCCATTCCAGAATATACCGAAGACCGTTTCCAGGGTAAGCAGCTTGGAATCTTCAATATGATAGCTCAGAAATATGATCCTGGCAGAGAGAAAATAGACCACCCAAAAACCAAAATACACCAGCATAAACTGTATTCTCTCCTTCATTATTTTCCCTTAAATAATTGTAAAACGGCTAACAAATATGTAATTTGCCCCAAATATAGAAAACAATATCGAGTACGTAAATAAAACAAAACCAATAGCATTAAAATGGCTTATTTAAGACATAAGGCAGTAGAAGTAGCACAAAGCAGGACCATTCCTTCCATAGAAATCCCGGAAGGTAAGGTAACAGATTATTATGGCGAAAACATCTTCAGCGACGACGTCATGAAAGCCCTTCTTTCTCCTGACGCCTACAGGAAGGTAACTTCAGCGATACGCTCAGGTGAAAATATTGAAGGAAATGTGGCCGATGAAGTAGCCTCTGCGATGAAATCCTGGGCTGTATCCAAAGGCGCCACGCACTATACGCACTGGTTTCAGCCACTGACCGGCGGAACAGCGGAAAAGCACGATGCTTTTTTTGACATTTCTTTTGACGGAAAAGCCATCGAAAAATTCAAAGGCAGCGCCCTGGTGCAGCAGGAACCCGACGCCTCCTCTTTTCCAAGCGGTGGTATCCGGGAAACGTTTGAGGCCCGCGGCTATTCGGCCTGGGACCCTACGTCTCCGGCTTTTATTATTTTCAATGAATCCGGCACAGGTACACTTTGTATTCCCTCCGTATATATCTCTTATACCGGCGAGTTGCTGGACGCCAAAACTCCGCTGCTCAACTCCTGTACCGTACTTGATAAGGCTGCCACCAGTGTAGCCACCATCTTCGACCGTCATGTTGAAAAAGTGACCGCCACACTGGGGGTAGAACAGGAATATTTCCTTGTTGACAAAGCACTTTACAATGCACGGCCGGATCTTATCATGTCTGGAAGAAGTGTATTCGGACACGCGCCTGCCAAAGGCCAGCAACTGGAAGATCACTATTTCGGCACCATTCCGCCGAGGATTCAGAATTTCATGGTGGACTTTGAGCTTGAAGCCCTGAAACTTGGTATTCCTGTAAGAACCCGGCATAATGAGGTAGCGCCCGCCCAGTTTGAGGTGGCACCGACCTTCGAAGAAATCAACCTGGCCTGTGACCATAATATCCTTCTGATGGATCTTATGAAAAAAGTGGCCAAAAGGCATAATTTCGAAGTGCTTTTCCATGAAAAGCCTTTTGCAGGCATCAACGGAAGCGGCAAACACAACAACTGGTCTATGTCGACCGACACCGGAGTGAACCTGCTTTCGCCCAGTACCAAACCGAAAGAAAGTCTCAGGTTTGTGACCTTCCTGGTCAATGTCATCAAAGCCGTACATGACAATGCCGATCTGCTCAGGGCTACGATAGCCACCGCCGGCAATGAATACCGTCTTGGCGCCAATGAAGCCCCTCCGGCCATCATGTCGATTTTCCTGGGAAGCCAGATGACCAAAGCACTGGAAGACCTGGAAAATAAGGAAATTGTTGAGATCGAGAAAGGAGAAAACGCTTATATAAAACTGGGACTTAACAGAATACCGTCTATTCTGCTGGACAATACAGACCGTAACCGCACCTCTCCTTTTGCCTTTACCGGCAACAAATTCGAATTCCGTGCGGTGGGAAGCTCTTCCAATTCTGCAACCCCCATGATGGTACTCAATACTATTGTGGCGCGGCAGCTGAACAAATTCAGGGAGGAATATGATGCCGAAAGAGAGCAGGATTCAACGAAGAAAGAAGGCATTGTAGTCAAAATCCTCAAAAGATATATTTCCGAATGCAAGAGTATTCTTTTTGAAGGCAACGGTTATTCCAAAGAGTGGGAAGAAGAGGCGGCAAAAAGGGGCCTTTCCAACATTAAGGAAGCTCCCGAGGCGCTGAAAGCGTTTATCAACCCCAAATTCATGGAGGTGTTTGAGGAGATGAAAGTACTTACCAAACGTGAAATCCATGCACGGTATGAAATTGAGCTGCATAATTATACCAAAAAAATTCAGATAGAATCCAGGGTAATGGCAGACCTGGCTCAGAACCACGTGGTTTCTACCGCAGTAAAATATCAGACCAGGCTTGTACAGACCGCCAAAGCACTGAAAGACATGGAACTGCATGATGAAGCTGAACCCATTATCAAAATCATCAAAGACATTTCGAGACACGTGGCTCAGATCACCAAACTTGTCTATGAAATGACAGAAGCCCGTAAAAAGGCCAACAACGCTGAAACAGTAGAGGAAACAGCAAGAATTTACAGCACAGAAGTGAAATCTTTCTTCGAGGTCGTCCGTAAGGAAGTAGACCATCTCGAGCTGATCATTGATGATGAAGACTGGCCGCTAATCAAATACAGAGAATTACTATACATCAGATAAACCTGGCATGAACAAGGGATTTGACAAAGAAGAAATTGAAAAACTGAAGGCAGAATGCAGGGAAGAAGGTGCAGAGTATGTCTTTGTAGAAGATGAAGATGACCTGGATGACTCCGGCGAATTTGTTCACTTCCAGTTTGTTGGACAAAAAGACGGACAGGATGTCATCTACGACACCCTGCTCTTTACGCTTCATATGCACTACAACAGCCTTGTTTATGAAGAGGCCGAAAGTAAGGTAATGAAGATACATAAAGACTATGTACCGTACGATCTGCGTACTGCAGGCTATACCCCGGATGAAGAAGCTGAACAGTTGCTCGAGGAATTCATAGAAGAAATAGAAGAGGAGGAAACACTGAAAGTAGCGGAATTCATCGAAACCGATGAGGAGTTTGAATTCGGCATTGGCCTGGAAGTCGCCCTGAATGTGGAAGAAATTACTCCGGACATCATCAGCCGCTTTATTCAGGATTTCAACGGTGGCCGTCTCAAGCTCGACAAAACCCTTTACAGTTTCAAAAACGACATTGAAGAGGATTAAGCATGCAGTTGTTTTACAGCCCTGACATTGAGCTGACACAGTGTCTTGACGAAGAAGATTCAAAGCATTGTGTGAAGGTTCTGAGAAAAGGGAAAGGCGAAGTCATCCATGTGGTTGATGGAAAGGGTGGTTTTTTTGAGTGCCGTATTGAGGACCCCAATCCTAAAAAATGCCGCCTCTTTCTTTCTGGTATCCAGAGAGAATTTCAAAAACCGCAAAGACAGATCCATATTGGTATATGTCCGACTAAAAATGCAGACAGAATAGAATATTTTGTGGAGAAGAGTGTGGAGATAGGCATTTCCGCACTCTCTTTTCTTTCTGCGGCCAACAGTGTTCAGAAAAGAGTCAATACAGACAGGATGAGAAAAATTGCCGTGTCGGCGATGAAACAGTCTGTCAAAGCCTACCTCCCTGACATTTATCCAGTAGAAGATTTCGGAAAGTGGATTGAAAAACCGCACAAAGGTCAGAAGCTGATCGCTCATCTCAATGAATTTTCGGAACCGCTTCAAAATAAAAAGCCGGAAGAAGAAGTTATCTTGCTGGTAGGTCCGGAGGGAGACTTCAGCCCTGAAGAAATCCGGAGCGCCATCGGAAAAGGCTTTGAACCGGTAAGTCTGGGCCACTCAAGGTTAAGAACCGAAACAGCCGGTGTGGTGGCCGTAAGCCTGCTTAATTTGCTATGAACATGAAAAAATATCTATTCCTCATTTTTCTATTCCAGGCACTCAACAGCTTCGGACAAGGTACACCTACGATTCGCATCGCCAAAATGAAATATGGCGGAGGAGGCGACTGGTACGCCAACAAAACCTCATTGCCCAACCTGATCAGCTTCTGCAACAGAAACCTCAGACTTTCCATCCACCCCGAAGAAGATATCATCGAACCGGGAAGCAACCAGATCTTTCAGTATCCGTTTGTTCACATGACCGGCCACGGCAATGTTCTCTTCAGCGAAAGTGAAGCTGCCAACCTGAGAAAATACCTTATCTCCGGCGGCTTTCTGCACATTGATGATAATTACGGCATGAATAAGTTCATCAGAAGAGAAATGAAAAAGGTTTTCCCCGAACTTGAGTTTTCAGAACTGCCTTTTTCGCACCCTATTTATCATCAGAAATACGCTTTCGCTAAAGGGCTCCCAAAGGTACATGAACACGATAATCTACCGCCACAAGGCTTCGGACTTATCTATGAAGGACGTCTTGTATGCTTTTTCAGTTTTGAATGTGACCTTGGAAACGGCTGGGAAGATCAAAGTGTATACGATGACCCCGAAACCGTAAGACAGGAGGCTCTTAAAATGGGTGCTAACATTATTCAATATGCTTTCACTTCTTTCTGACAGGATCTTTTGTATAAATTTCCTGTAAAATAGCCTTCCCGACATAAGGTTTGAAGTGAACAGCCTCATAATAATTGCTTACAGGAATCGTATATGAATTGACTCCGGAGTAATCATAAACATGATCGCTGCCAAAGATCTCACGCAGTATTTTCAGATCATCGGGATGATAGTACTTAAAATCATACACAGGAGCGATGACAATGCGGTAGTCCGTACCGTCCCGGTCAAAAATGTCTTTCATTTCTCTCAGAAACTTCAGCTGATAGTCCAGAATAGCTTTGGGGAGCACCTGTTTTTCTTTCTTCCGCTCAAAAAACACTTCTTTATCACGGTAATAAGCCAGGGAGTCCTTATTGATCCTGTCCATATTTCCCTTAAAAATAAAATCATTTGACACGGGAGCATAATAATGGTGCTCAAATGTAAAAGCCGTTTTCATGTAAGGCCTGTATTTCCCGAAAAGTTTCACATCCATGTATTTTACAAAAAACAGGTCTTTAAAGAAAGACTTGAAGAACTTAACCTGGTAAGAAACCCAGTGCTCATTTGTCCAGCGGTAATCCTGGATATGAATAATAGAATGGGCTGTATCTACCGGATAGTTGAAGGTCTCATGATCTATCAGCACAAGAGCGTTATCGATGCGATTTCCCTGGGATTTGATAAACCTGACCTTTCCATAAATACCGGAAATAACCTCGTTAAAAGCATCAAAATGATACGGTTGAGGATCATTTATAAAACCGGACCAGTCTCTGGTAAGAAAAGCACCGGATCTGGAGCTGCCGAAAATAAAAGACCGGTAATGTTGTTGCGGATTATTCTGAAGAAACACCTCGGTCCCGATCCTGTTACGGTTATAAGTCTTGAGATAATTATCAGGATAACCGTCATAATGGTACAGAACATGGAAAGGATCCAGAATAAAATAGCTCAGCACCAGCAGGATTACCGGACTTCCGAAGGCCAGAATACGGACTAAGAATTTTCTAAACTGTGAAGTGGCTGTCATATTTTAAAACTGAAAATAAATGAACTGGGCGTTGCCGTAATAGCCAAAACCCAGGATAAAGAACAAAAAGAAGTAATAAACACCCCATCGCTGCCAACGGGGGAAACGTTCTATCCAGACGCTCATATTTTTCCCTCTTTGTATCCAATGGGTGATCTCCATTAGCAGCATGGCCAGAATGACCACCACAAACTCCGTCTGTCCGAAAATGTCGATAATCTGCCTAAACGAATGCGTTGACCCTGCAAAAAGGTTCCTGATGATATAAAATGCGTCAGCATTGGTATTGGCCCTGAAGAATATCCAGGCAAAAGCGACCAACCCAAAGGTGATAACGGCATGCACTACGGAAATCAGGAACTTATTTCCAAGCAGGCCGATCACTTTTTCCTGCATTGACCGGGTAAGCTGACCAAAGATAAGATAAATACCATGAAGTGCTCCCCAGATCACGTAATGCCAGCTTGCACCGTGCCATAATCCGCTCAACATAAAGACAAAGAAAAGATTGAAATATCTTCTCGGCTCTGCAACCCTGTTTCCCCCCAGCGGAATGTAAACATAATCTCTGAACCAGGTAGACAGAGAAATATGCCATCTGCGCCAGAACTCTGATATGTTTTTTGAAAAATAAGGCCGGTCGAAGTTCTTCATCAGCTTGAAACCCATCACACGGGCAGCACCCAATGCGATGTCAGAATAACCTGAAAAATCACAGAAGATCTGTATACTGAAACATACTGTTGCCACAATCAGCGGCAACCCTTTATACTCGTCAGGATGATTATAGACCTGATCAACAAACAATCCCAGGCGATCCGCGATAACCACTTTCTTAAACATACCCCATAACATCAGCCGGAGGCCCGATTTGGCTTCTTCATAATTAAAGTTATGCTTTTCATAGAACTGATGAAGAATGTTCTGGGGGCGCTCAATGGGACCTGCTACCAGCTGCGGGTAGAACATCACATAAAGCGCATAAATACCGAAATGCCTTTCCGCTTTCTGATTACCACGATACACTTCTATGGTGTAGCTCATCGCCTGAAAAGTGTGAAAAGACAGGCCGATCGGCAGGATAATGTCCCAGAGATCTATGGTATGCCCGCCCAGCCTGAAAAGTACGGCATTGGCATTAGCTACGATGAAATTATAATACTTAAAAACAGCCAGAACGCCTATATTGGCTATGAGACTGACGACAAGCGCCATTTTTCGCCGGCTTCCGGAAGAATTTTCTATCCAGATACCTGCGAAGTAATCAATGACGATTGTAAAGATGAGTATCAGCAGGTACTCCGGAATAAAAAAACAATAAAAAATACAACTGGCAACTAACAGATGAAACCACCTGAAGCGGTGCGGCAGCCCAAAGTACAGCAGGGTTACGATGGGGAAAAATATCAGAAATTCAAAAGAGTTAAACAGCATTCCAACGGTAATTAAGCGTGTACATTTCTGTTTATGTCAAAATTTTCAAGGTAATCTGAAACTTTCTTCACAAACATCCCTCCCAGAGAGCCGTCAACTACACGGTGATCATAAGAATGAGAGATGATCATTTTCTGCCTGATCCCGATGAGATCTCCTTCCGCTGTCTCAATGACAGCAGGCATTTTCCTGATCATACCGAAAGCCATGATTGCCACCTGAGGCTGCATTATAATGGGAGTGCCGGACAAATTACCGAAAGTGCCGATATTACTGATGGTGTAAGTCCCCCCCACCAGTTCGGAGGGTTTAAGCTGATTATTTCTCGCTCTCGCTGCAAGATCATTCACTTTTCTGGTCAGTCCTATCAGGTCATAAGTATCAGCATTGTGGATGACGGGGACAATCAGATTCCCGTTGGGTAAAGCTACTGCCATACCAATATTAATGTCCTTCTTATAGATGATGCGTGAACCGTCCACCTGAATATTAATACCCGGAAGCTCTTTTATGGCTTTTACGACGGCTTCAATCAAAATAGGAGTGAAAGTAATGCTCTCCCCTGTCTCTTCTATAAACGATTTCTTTATCCTGTTTCTCCAGAGGCTTACGGTTGTCATGTCTGATTCCACAAAGGAAGTGACGTGTGGTGCGATCCTTTTAGACTCTACCATACGCTCAGCGATCATTTTCCGCATGCGATCCATTTCTTCTATACGATCAGCCCCTGACGGCACCTCCGATACAGCAGAAACTACCTCAGCGCCGGATTTCCGGCTCTTAAGATAAGAAAGTATATCATGTTTTGTAACCCGGTTATCAAGTCCTGTCCCGCTGATACGGTCCAGTTCTTCCGGCAAAACGCCCTCTTCTCTGGCTATATTCAAAACAAGCGGGGAATAAAACTTACCCCCTCCGGTGTTTTCTGTCCCGGAAAACTTCGATTTAAGCTGTTCAAGGTCCTTTTCAATTTCCAGGGCTGCTTCTTTTACAGCAGGTACAACCGTGCGGGGAGTATCGGGTTCTTCGTGTGCATCCGTTTCAATTTCACAGACCGGCTTACCGATTTCGGCAATTTCACCTTCCTGTACAAGAAACCTGACGATCTTGCCTTTATGAGGCGATCCGATCTCGGTGTCAATTTTATCTGTAGCTACTTCAAGGATCATGTCATCAACCTCCACACTGTCTCCCTCATTCACAAGCCACTTCAGGACCGTGCATTCAAATATACTTTCGCCCATGGTAGGCATTAACATCTCCTTTTTAGCCATATTATTTCAGTTCTTCCGGTCAGTTCAGACCAGTGTTTTGTTGATCATTTTTCTTAGCATGTTCAGTGCCGTTACAGCGCTGTACTGTATATTGGGAATGCGCTGCCCCATAAAAAGGAATTTCCTGGCGATGGTCCCCTCCGGACCGGCCACAGCAATCCAGACCGTTCCGACAGGTTTCTCTTCTGAACCGCCACCAGGCCCTGCCACCCCGCTGGTAGCCATACCATAAGTGGTATTCATCCGTTTTCGCACTCCTTCAGACATTTCAATCACCGTTTGCTCACTGACAGCCCCATGAGCAGCCAGTGTCTCTTCCTTTACCCCCAGCACACTCATCTTCGCTTCATTTGAATAACTGACAACCCCGCCCATGAAGTATGCAGAACTGCCCGGAACTGAAGTAAAAAGATGTGCCAGGTAACCACCGGTACAGCTTTCTGCCGCCGCAACGGTAGTTCCGGTAGCTATCAGCAATTCACCAATCGCTTCTTCCAGGCGCTGATCATTTACACTGTAGATAAATTCTCCGGCAAATGGAAAAAGTTTATTCACCTCGGCTTCGAGCTCCTGATCAAGTTCTTCAATATCGGTCCCGTAACCGGTCAGCCTGAGACGCACCTGTCCGTAGGATGGCAGATAAGCCAGCCTGATATGCGCCGGCAGGGCATCTTCCCAGGGACTTATTCTCTCCGACAGAAAAGATTCTCCGATACCAATCGTCTGAATCATCCTGTGCCTGATTGCCGGGGTATTAAAGAAAGTCTTCAGGCGGGGAAGTACCTCGGCCGTCATCAGGTATTTCATTTCAGCGGGTACTCCCGGCATAGAAACAATCACCTTACCCTCTTTTTCAAACCACATACCAGGGGCGGTTCCGGTTTTATTGGGAAGATAAGTACATCTGGAAGGTATGGCTGCCTGGGCGCGGTTGATCTCTGTAAAAGGACGCCCTCTTTTTTCGAAAAAATCTTTCACGAAAGCCTCTGCATGTGGATTAATGACCAGTTCATCATCAAAGTAGGCTGCCAGTGTGTGTTTGGTCACATCATCCTTGGTAGGCCCCAGCCCACCGGTCATGAGGATGATGTCTGCACGCTGCAAACTTTCATCCAGAATATGGCGGATATCTTCGGCAGTATCGCCTATGGAAGATTTCCGGACGGTTTTTATCCCTATTTTGTCCAACTCGGCACTGATCCATTGTGTGTTGGTATCCGTGATTTGCCCGAAAAGAATCTCATCCCCGATGGTTATGACCTCTGCTTTGACGAGCTGCATTAATTTTATCCTTTTATGTAACGTTTTTAGGTTAAATTTGCGTTTACATACAAAACGAGTTCGAATTTCTTCAAATATCGGGAGAATTCCAATTTATGCATCTTTATAAAATCAATTTAATTACCAAATGAAAAGAATTCTTGTTTTTTCTCTACTTCTATCCATCTCAATGAGTTCGTGTGGTCAAAAGATCAATCTCGGAAAAATTATCAATGATGTATCAAAAGGCATGCAGGGAGGGCTTAGCCAGGATGAAATTGCTGCAGGTCTTAAGGAGGCATTACAGGTTGGCATTAACATCGGGGCTGACAAGGCTTCGGTCACCGATGGTTTTTTTAAAAACTCCAGAATCAAAATACCTTTTCCGGAGGATGTCAAGCGCGTGGAAACGACTCTCCGTAACATAGGATTAGGAAACGAAGTGGATAAATTTGTTCTGGCCCTTAACCGGGGAGCTGAAGAAGCTGCCAAAGAAGCCAAACCCATCTTTATCTCTGCCATCCGCCAGATGACCATCACTGATGCACTCAATATTCTTAAAGGAGAAAAGGATGCTGCCACGCAATTCCTGAAGCGTACTACTTCGGCCCAACTGACTTCGGCATTTCAGCCTTCCATTGTAAAAGCACTCGAAAAAACCCAGGCAAGCCGGTACTATACTGATCTTGCCAACACTTATAACAAGGTCCCTTTTGTGACGAAGGTCAACCCTGACCTGGAAGGGTATGCTACACAGAAAGCCATCGACGGCCTTTTTATTCTTGTTGCGGATGAAGAAGCTAAAATCAGGGAAAATCCGCTGGCAAGAACCACCGATCTGCTCAAGCGTGTTTTCGGAAGTATATGAAATAATCCTTTCTGAGCCGCTTTCTCTCAGACAGAATGCCTAATTTTGTATCAAAATTAACATTATGAGAAAATCTGAAATACATTTCACCGTCGAACTGGATGATTCAAGGGTACCTGAGAAAATCTACTGGGATGCCACTGAAAACCCCAATGAAGGCATTAATGAAACCAAAGCCATCTCCATCAGTGTATGGGATCATTATCACAACAGCCTGCTTGGTATAAATCTCTGGACCAAAGACATGCCCGTTGATGAAATGAATCATTTTGCAGTAGACGTAGTCGGAAATCTTGCCCAGATGCTGAAAGATTCAACCAACGACAAGAAACTGATAAATATTCTGGAGCAAGCGGGCAAGGATATGGTTCATCATCTGAATGAGGAATCGAAAAAGAACAATGCTTCATAAGAAGCTGATTCTTATCAACTAAAAAACCTCCGCAAACGGAGGTTTTTTAGTTTACTGATTATCTTTTATCTGTTGCTGACGACGCGATCACTTATGATAGTCTTTCAGAAAATCTCCCTTGGGCAGCCATTCCAGATCACTGGTATCCTGATTAAAATAATAAACCCAAGCCGTGTACTTTTCTCCAGTAGCGGTTAATGTCACTTCTGAAACCTTCCGGACATATTCGGAATGCTCAGGGTCCATCGGGTAAAACTCCTCATATTTATCCAGAAAGCCAAAGAGCTTTTCCGTATCGAAAATCCGGTATAACTCTCCTTTTACAAGGTAATTTTCTCCGGTTCCGCATGGAGTAACACCCGGATAATAATCTACCATAAATAATTTCCCTTTCATCGTTGCCCTGCCTATCAGCGCAGCATAAGTTTTAAGGTATTCGTGACTTTCCAGTTTTGCATAGTCACTCAGAAGGGTACCGTAAACAAAAATATACTCTGCAGATTTCAACGCTTCCTTGTCCATTTAAAGTCGTCTCCTTCAGGAGGTGTATCCGGTTAAATTAAACTATTCAAAACAATAAATATGGACCAGCCATGTCATCATCAGCTGCTTACAGCGCTTCCAGCTCTGCTTTCTGTTTTCGGGTAAGCCCCTGAACCACAAGATCGTACGATTCCGTAATTAATTCCTTTACCAGACTGTCCCGAACATTTGTCCTGAGACTGACAGAACTCCAATGGGCTTTATTCATATGATAAGCCCCGTTGATGAACGGATACTCAGCCCTTAACTCCAGGTTTTTCTCGGGGGTGTTTTTCAGGCTGATCCCGAAATGTTCTCCGTCGAGGGGCATAAGCCCGAACATCTTGCCCATTACTTTGAATACCAGTGTATCCGGACCAAAGGGCTGCTCTTCAGTAACCGCTTTAAAACCGAGAAAGAATTCTCTGACCTCCTCAATGTCCATATTATGCCCTGGTAAAAGCTCTGACGATAAGCACCACCACACAAATCAGAAACATGATAATAGAGATTCTGTTGATCCCGTGCATCATTTTCAGATTGGCACTTACCGGATATTTACCTTCTGTATCTTTTTTAAACACCCTGATAAAATAAGAAAAAACAGGGGCGAGCTTCAGGTATGAAAGCCATTTTTCCATATGATTTTAACCGTTTATAAGTTCTTCAATCGATTCGGGTTCGGTCCATTTACCGTCTTCCTTGATAAGCTCTATCAACTCATCTACGGCATTGGCAGCAACGACAGAGCGCTTCACTACTTCCTGCCCTCTGTATAACGAAATTTTGTCTTTTCCGATTCCCACATAGCCATAATCTGCATCGGCCATTTCACCCGGACCATTTACAATACATCCCATGATACCGATCTTCACGCCCTTAAGGTGATCGGTCCGTTTTCTGATCAAGGCGGTGGTTTCCTGAAGGTCAAACAAGGTTCTGCCACAGGACGGACAACTGATGTATTCGGTTTTAGACATCCTGGTACGGGCCGCCTGCAGGATTCCGAACGCTGTAGAATTATAATTTCTGGCCAATGCCGAAAAGACGTCTCTGTCAAGCGAAGACGGCATTTCAAACATGATCCCGTCTCCCATTCCATCTACCAGCACCCCGCCGGCATCTGTAGCAGAGAACAACTGGAAGTCACTCAGGCTCAATCCATCATAAGAAGCCCTGATCAGTACCGGGTTTGTAACTCCGTAATTCATCAGTCTTACAAAGAAACTTCTCAGGTCAGTCATCGGCAGGCTTCTCTCTGATTTCACGCCCAGTACAAGGGCCGGCGTTGACCGGATCTTCTCAGCGAGCCGCGCGTCCAGTTCAGAAGTCCCTATAAAAAGAAAATTCAGCTCTTCATGCAGGATGCCTCCTTCAAGGAATTCAGTTTTCGAATAAACCGGTATTTTATGGGTCTTGTCTTCATGTTTTAACCATACCGGGTAATTCAGACACTCTTTCAATCCGTTAGGCAACATGTAGGTTGCCGGATGGTTCCCTGTGAACAGATAATCGCACCCAAGGTCATTCATACGCCATTTGTCCGGCAAAGGCAGATAGAAATGCCCCACAGGCTTAAGGTCATCTATTTCCAGGGAGGTAACAGCGGAATAATCGGCCATAACACGGGGTACATGTGTACTTCCGAAATTCCCCACCTCGTGCACTTTTCTTTTCTGGTACCGGAAAGGGTCAACAGGGTAAGTGTCAACAGCCGGGACGGCGGGAAGATCGCCCGCAGTCAGATATCTGTCAATAAGGGATCGCGCCACAGGGGCCTCAAATTCAGGATCTTCCGTAAGACTTACTCTTACTGTATCGCCGAGTCCGTCTTCCAGAAGTGTCCCGATACCCATGGAAGACTTGATCCTGCCGTCTTCCCCTTCTCCTGCTTCCGTCACACCCAGGTGAAGCGGATACGGGTTCATTCCTTCTTCATCCAGACGCTTCACCAGTAATCTGTAAGCCTGTACCATTACCTGAGGATTGGATGACTTCATGGAGATAACAATATTGCTGTAATCTTCATCTTCACAGATCCTGAGAAACTCCAGGGCAGACTCTACCATTCCGGCCGGGGTATCTCCGTATCGGCTCAGAATGCGGTCAGACAATGAGCCATGATTGGTACCGATACGCATCGCGGTACCATACTCCTTACAGATCCTCACAAGAGGCAGAAAACGGTCCCTTATCCGGTCCAGTTCCTGCTGATAAGAGGAGTCGGTATAATCAATGATTTCAAAACGTTTTTTATCGGCATAATTCCCTGGGTTGATCCTGACCTTTTCTACAATTCTTGCAGCCAGTTCTGCCGCATTTGGTGTAAAATGAATGTCAGCAACAAGGGGAGTATTGTACCCGTGTCTTCTGAGCTCCTGTTTTATATTATCCAGATTCTGGGCTTCCTTAACACTCGGAGCGGTGATTCTGACCAATTCACAACCACTTTCAATCATCCGGATGACCTGCTCTACAGACCCGAGGGTGTCCATGGTATCAATAGTGGTCATGGATTGCACCCGTATGGGATAGTCAGATCCGAGCCAGAGGTCTCCGATACGTACCTGCGTGGTTTTCCGCCTTTGATAGTGGAAAATTGAGTCGCAATATGATGGTTTATAACTCATTATGAATGAATAACAAAAATCAGATTCAGAAGCAGCAAAATTACGGTTTTAAACAATACCATGTGGCAAAAACTTATGAAAGATTACCCCGGGAATCAATGATCCGGAAGCATCCGGTACAGGTTGTGAACAATAAAAGACGTCGTTCTGTTTAAAAAATATTAATTTTGCATCTCAAAGATGAAAACAACGACAGAAAATATCAGCCAGGCTCAGGCATTACCGGTAATGGAAGCCTTCTACACGCTTCAGGGAGAGGGATTCCATGCGGGAAAAGCAGCATACTTTATCAGACTGGGCGGATGCGATGTCGGCTGTGTATGGTGCGATGTAAAAGAATCCTGGGACGCCGCAGCTCATCCTCTGGTTTCCATTCGTAGTATAGTAGACAGCGCACTGGCATTTCCGGGCAGGCTGGCCGTTATTACCGGAGGAGAACCCCTCATGTATGACCTGGAAACACTGACCCTGGCCCTTAAAGCTGCCGGTTTTCAGACCAACATTGAAACCTCGGGCGCTCACCCGCTCAGCGGGCATTGGGACTGGATCTGTTTTTCTCCTAAAAAATTCAAGGCCCCTCACCCGTCCATCTACGGAGAGGCTGATGAACTGAAAGTCATCATCTACCATAAGAGTGATTTCGAATTTGCAGAAAAATATGCTTCGCTGGTCAGACCGGGATGTGTGCTGTTGCTACAGCCTGAATGGGACCGGCAAGAGCAGATGTTACCGCTGATTATTGATTACATCAAAGCAAACCCTAAATGGAGAGTAAGTCTTCAGACTCACAAATACATGGACATTCCATAAACCCGGGAGAGTAAAGCTCAGGGTATGGTTTTACCCGGCATTAATGCTCTTTACCGGGTTCATTCCTGCCGCCTTCAGCACTTTGAACATTACGGTAAGAACGGTGATAAACAAGACAAACAAGCCTCCTACAGCCAGAATACCCCAATGCAGGTCAATCCTGTAAGCGAAAGTATCCAGCCAGTGACGCATCAGGTACCAACCCGCCGGAGCAGCTATCAGAAACGAAACACAAGCAAGAATAACAAACTCCTTTCCAAGCCATAGTACTATAGTACCTGATCCCGCTCCCAGCACTTTCCTGATACCGATCTCCTTCGTTTTTCTGTTTACCGTAAAAGAGACCATGCCGTAAAGCCCCAGACAGCAGATGAGCACCGCCAATCCTGCAAAAACACGTATCAGAGCGGTCAACTGCCGCTCCTTTGCATAAAAAAGTTTCATTTGCTGATCCATAAAGCGGAAAGAAAAGACTTCCTGAGGATATACCTTCGCCCATGCCAGCTGTAAATGCGAAACCGAACGCGTTATGTCCCGGGTATTCAGTCTCACAGCGGCCTCACGATACAACTGGGGTCGTGAAAAAACCGCACAAGGCTCTATCGCTTCCTGCAATGATCTGATATGAAAATTACGCGCCACGCCTACGATTTCACCTTTCAGTCCGGAGTTACCATCTTCAAGTTGCTTTCCAATCATGTCCTCCGGACGTGTCACGCCGGCTTTTTTCATGAACTCTTCATTGACTATAAATTCGGTCGCAGAGTCCCTGCCGGCCAGATCCCTGCCGGCCAGTAAGGGGATTTTATAGGTTTTAAGAAAATTTTCATCTCCAAACCTGTCCCTGATCATAAACTTCTCCCAATCCGGCCGGTTATCAAACCTTACTGATCCGCCGTAACCCATCCCGGAAGCAGGAGGTTCATACTGAAAAGCAACCGACACAAGGTCAGGGAATTGCAGCAGCTCATTTCTGAATGCCTGCATGGCTTTCATTCCCTGAGTTTCGGCAGGCAGAGAAATGACAGCTACTCCGTCACTATTAAAACCCGGGTCTGAATTCATAAAAAAACGCAGTTGTAGCATCAATACCACGGAAGCTATAACAAGCGTGTGTGCGATTACCAGCTGTACGCCTACAAGAGTGCGCCTGACCGTCAATCCGCCTGAACCTGATTCACCCCTGCCTTTTAAAACCTTCACAGGGTTAAACCCGGCCAGTATAACAGCAGGATAAAAACCTGTCGTAAGAGGAAGAAAAAAAACAAGAGCCAGAAGAAAGAAAATGAACACACCATTCATCAAAAAAGACATACGAAAAGCCTCAGTTTCTGTCCAGCTATTCATCACCGGCATTAAAAGCACTACTGCCAGTAAAGCCAATATCACAGAAACTGAAGTCACCATAAAGGTTTCCGTCATAAATTGCATGAAAAGTTGTTTACCGGAACTTCCCAGCACTTTGCGAACACCTACCTCTTTTGATCTCTTTGCAGCCATGGCTGTAGCCATGTTAATGAAATTTATACCGGCAATAACAAGGAGAAAGACCCCTACTGTGCCCAGTACCCACAAAACAGATTTCTTTATCTTCCCGTCATATCTTTCGTCAAAATGCGCCTCTGAAAGCGGCTGAAGCTGATGATCATAATATTTTGCCACATTTCCGTAAAAGTCTTTTCCGGCTGCTCCCAGTTGCTTTTGTACACCGGCAGGATCAACCCCCTCAGCAAGCCGGATAAAAGTAAGGTTTTTCCCACTGATCCAATGAAAATTACCTTCTTCGTAGGTAGAATCTGTACGCTTCAGGGTCGGAAGGGAAATGTAAAGGTCTGATAAAAAATCTGAAGGCAGTTCATGGTCTTTAAGTACCCCCGCAATCTGCAGATCCGTACGGTTATCCAGTTTCAACCGGTTTCCTATCACATCCGAAGTACCGAAGTACTTTCTTGCCAGTTGCTCCGTAATCACTGCCTGGCCCGGTTCATCCATAGTTTTACCGGGATTGCGGCCCGCCCATTCCGACGCAAACATATCCATAAAACCCTGATCCGCGAAAACCGCATTTTCCTTTTCCAGAAACCTCTTTTCTCCTGCAGAAGAAGTTACGCCCAGCGTAACCTGAGAAATTCTGCGAATAAAACCCGCCGACTCAACACCGGCAAACCTCTCTTTTAAAACCCGGGAAAGAGCAAGTGAAGAACCCGTCCCGTGCTCTACACCCTCATCCAGTAAAAGATCCAGCACTACCCTGTATATCCTGCCAGCTTCGGGGTGATGTTTATCCGTAATAACATGATATCTGACAAAAAGAAAGATCAGCAGGGAGCCCGCTATGGCAGCACTAAGTCCCGCGATGTTCAGCAGGGTGTAGGAAAGGTTGGCTTTCAGGTTTCTCAGTGCCGTTCTGATGTAAATTTTCAGCATTGCTCATTTCTTTATGTAACGGCAATTTATCCTTTAAACAGGCAGGAAAACAGACGAAAAAAGATTTCCCTGCTCATTTTAACATGATTTAACAGGAAGCATGGCCCTTTTCAGTATTCTGTTCGTAGTAATCGGAAAGAAAACGGTTTCATTTCCTTTTTTACGGTCGTTTTTTTATCTTAGAAGACTGATTTCCAGAACCCCGATGAAAACCAAACCTTTGCTATTGTGTTTTAGTCTCTTATTTCTGCAGATTTCCTGCCGGGAAAAGCCGTCGAGACTTTTAAGCCCTGAACACCAGGAAGCTCTTTCCGGCTTTGAAATCATGGAAGGGATGGAAATCGGCCTTTTTGCGGCAGAGCCGCTGATTGCCGACCCTGTGGCGATGGAAATAGATGAGAAAGGAGACATTTATGTAGTAGAAATGCCAGGCTATCCGCTCGACCTCTCTTTCTCAGGCAGGATAAAACTGCTCAGAGATACTGACCATGACGGTTTTCCGGATACTTCCATCCTATTTGCTGACAGCCTCAGACTCCCTACCGGCATCCAGAAGTGGAAACAGGGCTTTATTGTAACGGATGCCCCGGATGTTATTTACCTTGAAGATACTGACAATGACGGCAAAGCCGATAAGCGCGAAGTGCTTCTTACAGGATTTGCCCTTTCAAACCCTCAGCATAACCTGAACACCCCCAGGTTTGAAGCCGACAACTGGATTTACCTGGGCCATGAAGAAAATGTCACTCCTTTTACTTACACTCGTGAATTCGGAGATGAAGGACGGGAGATCATCTGGCCGCAACTTGGCAACAAAAAAGCGCTGGAGAAAAATGCCGGCCAGAAAATGGTACGTTTCAGGCCTGACAAATTCAGGGCGGAAGCCCTCTCTGGCTTCACCCAGTTTGGTCATACAAGAGATTCCTGGGGGCACCGGATCTACACCAGTAATGCCAACCACCTTTTTCATGAAGTCATAGCGGCAGAATACCTCAGTCATAATCCGGCGCTGATGCTCACTCAGAGTATGGCTTCTGTTCCCGACCATGGCGATGCCTGCCAGGTTTTCCCGGTTACCGAAAACCCCAATCATCAATTGCTGACGGATGTAGGAGTAATCACCTCTTCCTGCGCTGTCACCTGGTACCTGGGCGGAGCATTGGGAGACCGATTCAAAGACGTCACTTTTGTGGCTGAGCCTGTTCACAATCTCGTCCATGCCGATGTGATGGAAAACGACGGAGTGACTTTCAAAGCAAAGCGGCTACTTGAAAAAAAAGAATTTCTCGCCTCAAAAGACGCCTGGTTCAGACCCGTCAATTTTTACATAGGACCCGACGGCGCATTATATGTAATCGATTATTACAGGCAGCTGATAGAACATCCGGAGTGGATGTCTGATGAAGTAAACCGGTCGGGAGCGCTGTACAACGGAAAAGACAAAGGAAGAATTTACCGGATTACCCTTAAAGACGCTGAAAAACCGGAGTGGATCCATCGGTTGTCTCTTGACACCCAAACGCCCGGAGAACTTGCCGGGTACCTGGCACATGAAAACATCTGGTACCGCAGAACCGCCCAAAGGCTGCTGATCCATAAAAAAGATCCGGAGGCCATAAAAGTTATTGAAGAACTGCTAAAGAATAAGGAAAAAAAAGAAGGGCGTATCCATGCCCTCTGGTTGCTTGAAGAGTGGGATAGCCTTAAAGAACAACACCTGAGAGAGGCATTAAATGACCCGGAACCGGGTATCCGTGAAAATGCCTTAAAACTGTTGGAACTTCACCCCTATCCTGCTCTGCTGCCGTTGGCTCATCCGCTGACCACCGCACCAGAGGCCAAAGTAAGTTTCCAGGCCATCAATACCCTCGGCCGGCTCAATGCCCTTCAGCTTACTGACGAAGTTACAAAAAAAGCGCTTGCAGACAAATGGACCGGCATGGCGCTGATGGCCGCTCTCCCCGAAAAAGAAACAGACCTGCTATCTGCAGGAATGAAGCTTTCCGATGCCCATTCCTCCCAGGATTTCTTTAAAATGCTGGCCTCAGCCATTGCTAACAGAAATCACCCTCAGGCCACTGAGAAAGCCATTTCCATACTGAAAGATTACCCTGAAAAAAGTACCCTTCAAGCGGCTGCCGTAAAAGGACTGGTGAATGTCTGGAAACATCACCCCCCGCAATATGCTCTCCCGCTTTCGGTGAAGGAGTTTGCATGGAAAAAAGCCATGGAAGCTACTGACCATCAGGGAATGGCCTGGGTGAGTTTGCTGAAGTATACCGGGCTACCCGCTATAAACAGCCAGATTTTTGCCGAGATGAACTCACTGGTTAATGATACCACGGCCAATGCTGAAAAAAGGGCCATAAGGCTTACGATGCTCCAACTGTCCGGCCACCCGGTAAAGGAAAAAATGCTTACTGAACTGCTCGCCCGGCCAGGTCCGGAGGCCATACATGCTGCTGTCTGTAATATACTGATCAGCCAGCGCAAAGAAAACCTCATTCTTGGGCACTGGAGCCAGCTAAGTCCTGAAACCAAAGCAATGGTAACAGACCATATCGGTGAGCAGGCTCCTGCAGCCCTGAGCCTGCTGAGAGCCATAGAACTGGAGCGTGTTCCCAAGTCTGACATCAGCTGGCCCCAGATAGTCAATCTGATGAATTTCTATGACCATGAGGTCAGAATCCTCGCCAGGAAAGTGTTTTCTGTCAATGAAGACCGCAAAGCCGTATTGCAACATTATCTGCCTGCTCTGTCGCTAAAAGGTTACCCTGGTGACGGAGAGAAGATTTTCAAAAAAATGTGCATGGCCTGTCATCGGAAAGGCAATCTCGGAAATCAGGATTTCGGGCCCGACCTCGCCTCATTAAAAAACAGAAACAGCCAGTCCTTGCTAACGGAAATCATTAACCCCGCCAATTCTATTGCGGACAAATATGACTACTGGAAAATTGACCTGAGCGGAGGAAGAACCATTTATGGCATTATTGTTCATGAAAATGCACAGGCTGTCACCATCAACCAGGCGGGTTCTATAAAAACTACCCTGTCCAAAGGCGACATACGAAGCAAACAAAAGCTAGTCTACTCAGCCATGCCCAACGGACTTGAAACCGGTATCAGTCCCGAAGAAATGGCCAGTCTTCTGGCTTTTATCAGGGAATGATTCATACCGGTCTCACACTTTCACTACACCGTCTCCGGCTATGACAGCATAGCGTTGCGCATTTTCATAAAACTTTCTCTGAGCTGCCAAATCATTACCAAGAGATCCGATGTAATCGTGCACCGCCTCATTGAAAGCTTTCAGAAGCAATGGAAGACTTACATTAAGTGCCGTTTTCTTTTTTGACCCCTGTCGTGGACTTTCATCATACACATAGAATATCTCTCGGGTGTCAGCCGCAGCCGGAACTTTCTTTCTGGATGCCGAACAAAGAATTCTGCATCTTTCTTCCCAAAGCTCTTTTTCATTGCAGTAAAGCTTTCCATCTCTTAGCATCCATTTTTTTACCCATGCCTCGAAAGCCTCACGCTCATCATCCGGGGGGTCGGGAAGAAGTCCGCAAAAGCCATTCAGTGCAGAAAAAAGTAAAAAAACGGAGGAGGTGGTCTTTCTTTGGGCCACAGCGCTTTCAATAGTATCCAGGACTTCCTCGAAAGTCCGCATAAAATCGTCCTGTTCCATAGCAAGTACTCTTTAGGTATAATCTGTTATTATGTGACGTGTCATATCAGCCCTGCTGCTTCAGTCCATAATAAGTTGTTCCGATGTGTCTTCTTTGAAAACAGTACTCTGTTTTACTGCCTGATCACACAAAACAACCAACATCATGACACGACAGCACATTCCTGATAGAACACGGGTCTGTTTCCTGTCAAATCAAATGTGTGGAAATACAAAGAGTTTATTTTTGGGAACGTTTAGGGAACGGACAAATATATGAAGCTTTTGAACATCACACAATAAATACAAAAAATAATTAGAATAATTACTTTTTTAACCGTCACGATAATGAGCATACACTTCTGCTTTCAGGCCCTTTTCATTTACCGGAACAGTGCAAAAATGCATCTTTCCCGGCATCTGTAAATACGAAGTCCGATAAGACCACTACCCGAAGTCAACGTTTTGATACACCATCAAAAGCCACGCAAAAAATAATATTGCGCTTTTTTTCATTGAATTGATTTTAATCTACACCAAAAATAACGAATATTGAATCCTTTTTACAGGAGTCAATTTTAGCAACAACAATCTTAAGTAACAACATTCCTGAATACCGTCAGTAAACTATGCGAACTAAGAAATTATTCCTGCTGGACGCCATGGCGCTGATTTACAGAGCCCACTTTGCGTTTATCAAAAATCCCAGGATCACTTCCACCAAACTCAACACCAGTGCTGTTTTCGGATTTACGAACACCCTCCTGGAAGTTATCAAAAAGGAAAAACCAACCCATCTTGCCGTAGTTTTCGACACCAAGGCTCCAACATTCAGACATGTGAAGTTTGTCGAATACAAAGCCAACCGCGAAGCCCCTCCTGAAGATATCATCATTGCCATTCCTTATGTCAAACGATTGGTGAAGGCACTTAATATACAGACCATAGAACTTGACGGTTATGAAGCCGACGACCTTATCGGCACCCTCGCCAGCAAAGCTCCCAAAGATGATTTTGACGTTTTTATGTATACCCCTGACAAAGACTACGGCCAGCTGGTGGATGAAAACGTCTTCCTTTACAAACCGGCCTTTCTTGGCAATAGTGTGGAAATCCAGGGTGTGGCGGAGGTTCTTAACCGGTGGGAGATCGCCCGGATTGATCAGGTAACCGACATGCTCGGACTGATGGGCGACAAAGTAGACAACATTCCCGGCATACCGGGCATCGGAGAAAAAACCGCCTGTAAACTGCTGGCAGAATACGGAAGCGTGGAAAGCATCCTTGAAAATGCGGATAAAATACCCGGCAAGCTCGGAGAGAAGATCAAGGCCGGTTATGAAAGTGCGATCCTGTCCAAATGGCTTGCTAAGATTGACGTTGACGCCCCGGTAGCGTTTGATGAAAACAGCCTGCTGATCGGAGAACAGAATGATGAAGAACTGGCGACCCTGCTGGATGAACTGGAATTCAGAACGCTGAAATCCAGGCTGATCAAATCCTCTGCCGGGTCTGTTACAGAAACGGAGAGTACAACTGCTGCAAGGAAACCCAAAGCCCAGGTAAGCACCCAGATATCGCTTTTTGGTGACGAACCTGCCGAAGAAGACAACCCTGTCCCCCCCTCTGATAAAAATACCATTCACAATACCGTACACTACTATCAGCTGATCGATACTCCAGATACGCGATCTGATCTGATCCGTTACCTGATGGCGCAGGAGGAGATTTGCTTTGATACGGAGACCACCGATGTCGAAGCCATGGATGCGGAAATAGTGGGGCTGTCTTTTGCCTATCAGGCCGGAGAAGGCTATTACATTCCTTTCCCTCCGGATAAGGATGCTGCTCAAGCCATTATGGAAGAATTCAGACCGCTCTTTGAGCATCCTGACATTGCCAAAATAGCCCAGAACCTGAAATACGACATGACCATCCTTGGGAATTACGGTATAGAGCTGAAAGGTAAGTTATATGACACTATGCTGGCGCATTATATCCTGGAACCCGAACAAAGGCACGGCATGGATTATATGGCCGCCAACTATCTCAACTATGAACCTGTTTCTATTGAAGAACTGATAGGCAAAAAAGGCAAAAAGCAGGGAAGCATGAGAGATGTGGAGCTTGAGGCCATCAAGGAATATGCCGCAGAAGATGCTGACATTACCCTCCAGCTGAAATCCATCCTGGATCAGGAACTGAAAAAAACCAGCCAGGAAAAACTGCTGCATGAGGTAGAGGTCCCTCTCGTAAAGGTGCTCAGCGATATGGAGGTAGAAGGTGTAAGACTGGATGTGGCTGCGCTTAAAGACCTCTCAGATACCCTATCCAGAGACATTCTTGAAACCCAGAGCCAGATTTATGATATTGTCGGCTTTGAATTCAATGTTGCCTCACCCAAGCAGCTTGGCGAGATTCTTTTTGAAAAAATGAAGATTGACAGCAAGCCCAAAAAGACCCCCTCAGGACAGTATGCCACAGGCGAAGACATCCTGACCTATTATGAAGCTGAACATGAAATCGTCAGAAAAATTCTGGACTACAGAGAACTTACCAAGCTTAAAAGCACTTATGTTGATGCACTCCCTGCGCTGATATCCGGAAAGACTGGCAGGATACACACCTCTTATAATCAGGCTGTCACGGCTACAGGAAGGTTGAGTTCAACCAACCCCAACCTTCAGAATATTCCGATACGTACAGTCCGGGGCCGGGAAATCAGGAAGGCCTTTATACCCAAAGATGAGGAGCACGTGATTCTCTCTGCCGACTACTCTCAGATTGAACTCAGGATCATGGCGGCTTTCAGCGGAGACGAAAGTATGATTGAGGCATTCAACAATAATATTGACATTCACTCTACTACAGCCAGTAAAGTATTCAAAGTGCCGCTGGAGGCCGTCACTTCTGATATGCGCCGCAAAGCCAAGATGGTCAATTTCGGGATCATCTACGGCATTTCTGCCTTTGGTCTTGCCCAACGCCTTGGCATCCCGCGGGGAGAAGCGAAAGAAATTATTGATGCCTATTTTGACCAGTTCCCGAGGGTTAAAAGTTTTATGGACAGCTGCATTGAAAAAGCCAGGGAAGCCGAATTCGTTGAGACCATCCTCGGTCGGAGGAGGTATCTCAGGGATATTAACTCAAGAAACCAGACCAACAGGGGATTTGCGGAAAGAAACGCCATCAATGCTCCTATCCAGGGAAGCGCCGCTGACCTGATCAAAGTGGCCATGATCAATATCCATCAGTTTATCCGGGAGCAAAACCTGAAATCAAAAATGATCCTGCAGGTGCATGATGAATTGGTATTTGATGCACACCATTCCGAAATTGACCTGATGAAAGAGCAGGTACACCGGCTGATGTCTACCGCCATTCCTCTTACTGTAAAAATAGATACGGGAATAGGGCTTGGAAAAAACTGGCTCGAAGCCCATTAATACCAAGCCAGAACCGGAACACAAAAGAGGCCGCCTCAAAATGCTGAAGCGGCCTCTTTTATAGGATCGACGAAATCCTTATTTGGAGACCGTCTTGATTTCAAATTTAAGCTTGGCAGGAGCAGTCCTCGGTATTACCTGCTGATTTCTCAGGTAAGTCAGGTTGTATACATTAGAAATTACCTTGGAAAACTTCTCAAAGACATCTTTCAACTCTTTGACGTTCTTTGGAAAGCTGGCTGTACCTCCGTTGCTTGATAACTTTCTGAGTACCGGCTCATCCACACCGCCATTACCACTGAGTCCGATAGCAAAACTGGTGATCTTATAAGCATTCTTATCCCCTTTGATCTTTTGCACAAGGTAATCAGGGTTCACATTGGGGCTGGAGTTGTTGTCCGTTCCGTCGGTAAAAATAAAAAGTACTTTACTCTGGGAGTTGGACATCTGCAAACGGTCAATACCCTCATCTACAGCATTGTAAAGTGTTGTAAACTTACCCTGCTTAAGTCCTTTGATATAAGCCTTCAAAGCCTCTTTGTCTGAAGTAAGAGGGTAAGAACTGACATTGTCTGCAAAATCAACCACTCCCATCTTTACCACCTGCCTGTCTGCAAATACTTTATCCACAAAGTCATTTGCATATTGTTTGATGGTTTCAAAATCGGCGCCCAATGACTCGCTCCTGTCCAATACAAGCATGACACTGATATCTTCGGACTGATTGAAGTCCATGGTAAATTCCACATCCTTTTTCCAGTCACCGATGTCCTTGCGGTATTCATAGGCGGTGATAGACTCGATGTTGTAGTTGTTCGAATTATCATCGACAATTCTGAAGTTGTCAATGATCACTTTGGTAAAGCTGGCACCTTCCGTAATCCCGCCGAAAGTTTTGGAAAAGTCAATTTTAATCTCTCTTGAGGTTTTCTGCTCATCAAAACGCACTTCAGGACTTCTGCCCGAAGTATTCCAGAAATCAAGATAAATCTCAAAAATTTTCCCCTTGGGATTTACACCGCTTCCGCCACAACTGAGCATAGTAAGGGAAGCTACGAAAAGGATTGTAATTAAGAAAGCATAATGTTTTTTCATGTACCAAATTTAATGAATTTCGTTTTGCATAACGAAACAAATTGCCAAAACTTTTAAAATCATTAAAAAAATGGCGATTTTTGCACAAATTTTTTCTATGAACACTGGATTAGTTATTCTTGCTGCCGGCGCTTCCCAACGGATGGGTGTACCGAAGCAATTGCTGCCCGTAGGTGGCATCAGCCTGCTAAAACACCTCACCGAGCAGGCCATGTCTTCCCCCTGTTATCCGGTCACCATCGTATTAGGCGCCCATAAAGATCGCATTCAGCCGGAGCTGAAAGATATGCCCGTAAACATCATCGACAACCCCTTCTGGGAAACCGGCATGGCAAGCTCCATCAGGATGGGTCTGGCAGGCACTTACCTGGTAAGCAAAGAGATAGAAGCGCTGATCATCATGACCAGCGACATGCCTTTTGTAAACAGCCAGTACCTGGAACTGCTGCGCCGGACAGCCATGGAGCATCCGGATAAAGACATCGTGGCAAGCCGCTATGCAGAAACCTACGGCATACCGGCCCTGTTCAGGAGGAATGTGCTTGAGCAATTACTGGACCTGAAAGGCGACACCGGAGCCAAAAAAATCATCGGAGACAACCTCAGCAGGACCGTCTTTATCCCTTTTGAAAAAGGCAGCATTGACCTGGATACCCAGGACGATTATTTCCGATTCCTTCAATCTAACAACTGAATACGTGCAGGCGATTACCTATTATATTGCATTACCGTTCATTTATCTGACCTCTATCCTTCCGATGACTGTTCTTTACGGACTGTCAGATCTGGTAGTATTCCCCGTACTGTATCACATAACCGGCTACCGCAGAAAAGTAGTCAGAGAGAATATCAGGAATTCTTTTCCTGAAAAGACCGAAAAGGAAAGGAAGGCCATTGAGAAAAAATTCTATCACTACCTGTCCGACCTTGCCGTGGAGATCCTCAAGGGCTTCACCATGACAAAACAGCTGATCAGCAAAAGTGTCACCTTTGAATCAATAGCGGAATGTGAAGAATTTTACCGGGAAGGCAGAAACATCATCTTCACCCTCGGACATTACGGCAATTATGAGTGGGGTGCAATGGCCTTCCCCTTGCAGATAAGCCACCTGGTTAAAATCCCCTTCAGGCAATTCAGCAACCTCTACATGGCCAGGCTGTTTATGAAGTCCAGGTCTGTTTTTGGAGCAGAGTTGTTTCCGACCAAAGACACTTATCGTCAAATCCTGGAACATCACGACAAACCGTTTGCCCTTTGCCTGGCCAATGATCAGGCTGCCCAGCCTGATAAAGCCTACTGGACGCGTTTTCTCCACCAGGACACCTCTTTCTTTGTTGGCACTGAAAAAATAGCCCGGCAACTGAATGCCGCAGTTATCTATGCCACCATCCACCGTAAAAAGAGAGGGCATTACCATGTGGTATTCGAAACCATCTCGACCAACCCTGAGACTGAGCCTGAAGGTTTCATCATGGAAAAACACGCCAGCCTTCTGGAAAGAGACATTCGTAATAAGCCGGAAGACTGGTTGTGGTCCCACCGCCGGTGGAAGCACAAAATGCCCGAGGGAATTGATTACGGCTTCAACATCGTCAAAAAGGAATAAGACGGGGAAAAGTTGCGTATTATCTTCTACAGATTTCCCCTTTATCATCACCTTATTACCAGCAATCAATACAGAACAGGCGACAGGAATAAAAATTTAAGCTTTACTGTAAAAACAAATAAAGCTTATGAACACCAGACAACACACCATCGTCAGGGCTTTGTTGCCCGTCATTGTTCTGATTGCTGCCGCCTCCTGTAAATCAGGCAGGAATATGAGTGCCTCCAAATCCCGTCAACCGGAACTCACCTATGCCGCTCCTCCGGCCAACGCAATGGAGAAAACAGTTATAAAATATTCGGAAAACGGAGAATTCGGAAAAAAACTTTACATCCGGATGGGGGAATACGCTGCTATGCTGCATGAAAACCTTAAAGATGTGGCTGAAGTCAGGCAGATCGGAGAAGGCGTCATCGTTACGATGAAGAAAGGTGATTATTTCGACGTAAATTCCTTTATGCTGAAAAAGAACAGGGAACATGATTTCCTGAAAGTAGTTCATTCCCTCAAACTCATGCCTGACACCTATGTCCAGGTCTCAGGACATACCGATAACACCGGCCCTGGTCAATACAATGAAAAACTTTCTGTCAGAAGAGCACAGCAGGTAGCCAATTTTCTGCATCAGTTCGGGGTCAGTGAAGACCAGCTGTTTTTCGAAGGATATGGGGAAACCATCCCCGGATTTTCCAACCAATCCATCAGTGGCCGTAACCGTAACCGCCGTGTGGATTTTGTGATCATCCCTTCCAACGGCATGCGTGAAGCAGTAGCAAGTACCATGTACTGATCTGACACCTTTAGTAATCCCCGGGAAGATCCCGGGGATTATTCATTTCAGTATACCTTAGTCTTTATAAGTCGTAGCTTTATCTCCGTCCACCACGCCTCTTACCCTTCGCTCTTTTCCGTCAATATTGATGTATCGTATCGTGATCCGCGATGGATCAACACCCGGAGGAACCGTCCAGGAGAATACAGCCGGCTTTCTTGACTTCAGTGTAAAATTAAAGGTTTTGTCCCCTACCTTCAGCTCCATGTCTGTCTGGTCGTTTTCATCCAGATAGGGGTACATCATTACCATACTCAGCCTGTTTTTCTGATAAATACCATTTGCCAGTATTTCCTTGTTCTTAAAAGTATGAACCGGCGGATTAAACCGGATATACCTGAGCGTCGAGTCAAAAACATAGCCATTGTCACGGCAGACCTTTGCAAAGGTCTGCACGGCTGCAGTATAAACCACATACCTGGAGTAATTGTCATCTCCTGCGGCACTTTCGCTGAACTTCTCTTTCTGTCCGGGATTCCAGTAATCTTTTTCTTCATCCCAGTCATAACCCGGTACAGGGTATAGTCTTCCTCCTACCGGTTTGATCTCCTGTTTGCCATAGCCCACCGGCTTAAGCGACTCCCCTCCCCAGCCGTTGTCCCAGCTTTCTACGTAATCCACGCCATTGAAAAAGGCAAACAACACCTGATAAAGAATGGCATATTCTCCACTTTCCCTTATTCTGTAATCATTCCCTCCGTAAGTCCAGGGTTCTGTTCTGGGGCGAAAAGTCACCGTTTTCTTCAGGTTATACTTTCTCCATCTGGAAATATCATAATCATTATACTCAGAAGCCGCGTAATTAAGCGAAGCAATGGTAAGGTAATCCTGATAAAGATACAATTCCTGCAGCATCCATTCCACATCTGTCTTCCACCCCGCCCGGTCAGGAGTACGGCTGTGCTTTTGCTGCATCGCTGACGGCTGAGGAAACAAGCCGAACTCTCTTCCGAAAATCCGCTCTTTAAATGTGTCTTTTCTCAACACTCTCCTACCGTCTTTATTCAGCACGTATTTACCGTCTCTGATCTCATAAATGCTGCTTTTAACTACCGGCACCCTGAAGTATCCCCCGGAAACATCCAGTGTGACACCCGCCTGACGGAAAGCAGGATGGTTAAGCGCAAAACTCCCCGCCTGCCGGAAAGTAAGAATGTCTTCATCACTGTATCCGTGAGGATATCCTTTCAGATCTTTCAGATAAAAATAGTTTATGGGCCTGCCATAGAGGTTTATAATACAGGTGCGGTTGGCCTGACGCCATCCTCTCAGCACATTTCCCAGAAAAGGATTCACATCGCCGGGAAACTGTTCCTCATCAAGCAGATAGTAACCCTGTTCAGAACTCCTGGTATATGTTTTCTTCTCAATATCAAACCCCGAGGAGCGCTTTTCCCAGCACCTCTTACCAATTTCCATGGCGGTACGCTCAGAAACTTCAGACCAGCTGGAGTAAGCCACTTTTGCAGCATCCGGAAACTGCTCTCTCATTTCCGCTGCCACGTCTCTGATCAGATTCGAAAAGCCGATGAACCAGTGCTGACTGGGAGACGGAGCCTGACGCTCTGTGTAAGCATCTGCATTGTTGTAATGTGTAAAACCTTTCTTCAGAATCTCAAGCGGCTCACTTTTACCCCATTCCACAAAACCCGGCGCTCCGAAACCAAGGGCAGCCTTATGATTTGGGGGAAGCGAAATATCTTCGAACTGACTTATATTAAATGTATTCTGTGTATTCTCAAGCTGATACGGCACAATTTCAGATTTTATCACCCCGCCTTTTACCGGCTCCGTTTTCAATGCCCCGGGGCTGTCGTCTTTGCGAAATGAATGAAGAGCGCTCAGCAGTCCGTTGCCGGCAAAACAGGTGAATACCGCTGAAAAAACCAGCAAAAACATCCTCTTAAATAACATCATCAGAAAATATAATCGTTTTCAGATATGAACGACAAAAAGCCGGTATGCGTACCATAAAATAAATTATTCAAACAAAATTACAGTATTTTCGTTAAAATTATAAACTCTCCACCACAAACGAGTGCCCTCAGGCACGGGGTTTGCGGAACAGATTTTTAAACACTTATTCCGAATATTATTTCAACATAACAATCAGCTAACATGAAAAAAATCCTTTGCTTAATTGCCTTTTTCAGCGCCATAGCACTGAATACCCACGCTCAGTTTGGATTAAAAGCCGGTGTCAACCTTTCCAAAATAAGTACTGATGCCGGATCATTTCCCGGAAACGTGGAAGAAAGCATGAAAAACAGAACGAATTTTGCATTTGGGGTCTGGGGCAGACTCGGTAAGACCATCTATCTTCAGCCTGAATTTATGGTTGCCTCCAAAGGGGGTGAAGTAGTGGTCGACAACAACCCTATTAAAGCCACTTATACCGATATTGACATTCCTGTATTACTGGGTGTTAAGCCGCTTCCTTTCATCAGACTTAATGCAGGCCCGGTAGCTTCCTTTAAAATTGCTGAAGGCAAGGCATTCGGGGAAGCCATCAAGAATCCCAATGTCAAAGACACCTTCAAAGATGCCAAATTCGGCTACCAGGCCGGCGCAGGACTCACCCTCGGGGGCGTGGACATTGACGTCAGATATTTTGGTAATTTCGGAGATGTTTCTTCTATTTCAGAGATAAGTCAGAAAAGCAGCGGATGGCAGGTCACTGCCGGTTTCCGTCTTTTCTAAAAAGCTTTAAGAACGGTATACCGCCTCTGTGAAAACAGGGCGGTTTTTTTATATCTTGCACACTGACAACTGAATCTCATGGAAAAATCCAGAACTGTATCCTACTCTCAAACCACCATCACCGAACTGATGATACCCTCTTATGCCAATTTCGGTGGAAAAATACATGGCGGAATATTGCTTTCTCTGATGGATAAAGTGGCCTATGCCTGCGCTTCCAAACATGCCGGAGCGTACGTGGTGACGGTCTCTGTAGATGGTGTAAACTTCCTGCAACCTGTCGAAGTGGGCGAGCTCGTTTCTCTTCATGCATCGGTTAACTATGTCGGCCGGAGTTCCCTGGTAGTGGGCATCAGGGTCATTTCTGAAAATGTCATTACAGGAGAGCTTAAGCACACCAACACCTCGTACTTTACGATGGTGGCTAAAGATGAAAACAGCAAACCGATGACCGTGCCCGCACTCATTCTGGAAACAGAAGAAGACATCAGAAGATGCCTGGAGGCCGTAAAAAGGAAACGTCTGCGTGAGCAGTTCAAAGATGATTTTGACAATGAAAAATGTGCGCTGCACCTGCAAAACGACCTCCCTCTGCTGGAAGGAGAAAGAGTTATGATCAGACCATTGTGAGCCTTGTTTTATGCTGACACCCGTGAATCAGAAACGACATCTTCTCTCTCAGCCAAAACTCACATGCCTTACCCCATGGATTGACCTGAGCCTTTTCTGAACCTCCTTACTGATTTCAATTTTCGTACCTCTGGAAAACAGCAACAGGTCTATCCGCTCTTCTTCATCAAAGACATTCAGTTTGAGATCAAATTTCCCCGGATGTTCACGGCTAAGCTCCTCAAGCTCTGTGATGGTTTCCTGGTCAATCTCCACCAGGCTGAGTCTGACATTGACCTCCCTGAATCTCTTTTCCTTTACATCGTTCAGTAAATCCATTTGAATGGGTTTAAACTCCAGGTCATCTTCCCTGTTCCATTTGGCCTGAACTTTCCCCCGGATGAAAACAAAAAGCCCCTGGGTGAGGTAATTGGAAAAGGTCACATAGTCTTTCCCGAAAAGCATAAGTTCAAGAGAAGAGTTATAGTCCTCCAGTTTAAAAATGGCAAAAGGATTGCCGGTCTTGGTCTGCTTGATCTGCACACTGGAAATCACCCCGCCGATACTGAACTCCCTGTCCAGGTTATCTTTCACCATCAATTCATCGAGTGGTTTACAGAGCTCCATCTCTATCGCAAACTGATCGAGGGGGTGTCCGGAAATATAAAAACCGACCACGTCTTTTTCATACTTGAGTTTCTCAATATTTCCCCATAACTCCACATGATCTGTCTTCGGCTTCTGGATATCAAATCCTCCCTGACCACCCATGTCCCCGAAAAGAGAACTCTGAGCGGAGGCCTTATCTTCATGGTATTTATTGGCATACCTGATCAGCTTTTCAATGAAGGTCGAGCCTTCAGCCACATGAAAATACACGGCGCGGTGAATGTCCTCGAAGCAGTCAAATGCCCCCGCATAAACCAGCGATTCTACCGTCTTCTTATTAACCGTCCGGATATTGACCCGGGTAATGAAATCAAAAATATCTTTGAACGGCCCCGCTTTCTCCCGATCTTCAATGATGGCATCTACGGCCGCATCACCCGTGCCTTTGATCCCTCCCAGGCCGAACCTGATCTCTCCTTTTTTATTCACACTGAATCTTTTGGAAGACTCATTGATATCCGGCCCCAGAACTTCAAGTCCCAACGCACGGCATTCTTCCATAAAGAAGGTGATCTTGTCAATATTGCCCAGCTGCGAGGTCAAAACCCCCGCCATATACTCTGAAGGATAATGGGCCTTAAGATAAGCCGTCTGAAAAGCCACAAAAGCATAACAGGTAGAATGGGATTTATTAAAAGCATATTGGGCAAAAGCCTCCCAGTCTGTCCATATCTTTTCACAGATTTTGGTATCGTGTCCGTTGGCCAGTGCGCCGTCGATAAACTGGGCCTTCATCTTGTCCAGTACGGCCTTCTGTTTTTTACCCATCGCTTTTCTGAGTACGTCAGCGTCGCCCTTGGTAAAGTTGGCCAGTTTCTGGGACAGCAGCATCACCTGCTCCTGATATACGGTAATGCCATACGTTTCAGCCAGGTATTCTTCCATTTCAGGAAGGTCATATTTTATTTCCTCACGCCCGTGTTTACGCGCAATAAAATTGGGAATATAAGCAATCGGCCCCGGACGGTAAAGGGCGTTCATCGCGATAAGGTCGTCAAAGCGGTCAGGCTTCAGGTCCTTCATGTGCTTTTTCATACCGTCGGATTCGAACTGGAATATCGCGTTGGTTTCTCCCCGCTGAAACAACTCATAGGTTTCCCGGTCCTCCAGCGGAATATTGTCCATGTCAATCTCCACCCCATGATTCTCTTTGATCATCCGCAGGGCTTCCTTGATAATGGAAAGGTTACGAAGGCCGAGAAAGTCCATTTTAATTACCCCGGCATCTTCAATGATCTTACCTTCATACTGAGTTACAAGAAGATCGGAGTCTTTAGAAACACAAACCGGGATAATGTCTGAAAGGTCGGAGGGCGCAATAATAATCCCTGCTGCATGGATACCCGTGTTTCTGACCGTGCCCTCCAGCTTCTCGGCCTGCTTCAGCACTTTTGAGGTCAGGTCGCTTCCGCTGTAAAGCGCCCTCACTTTCTTCACATTTTCGACTTCGTCCGGCTGAAGTCCCAGTTTCTCCAGGCTGCCTTCTCCTGAAATCGGAAAATGTATAAGCTTATTGAAGTCTATTCCGTAGGATGGTTTGTCCGGAATCAGCTTAGCGATGTAGTTGGCATCCGCGAGCGGCAGGTCCATTACCCTGGCCACGTCCTTGATAGACGACTTCGTCGCCATGGTGCCATACGTAATGATCTGGGCCACCTGATTCCGCCCGTATTTTTCAACAACGTAATCAATCACCTTCTGACGTCCTTCATCATCAAAATCCGTATCAATATCGGGCATTGACTTACGGTCGGGATTCAGGAAACGCTCAAAAAGCAGGTTATATTTGATCGGATCGATGTTGGTGATCCCGATACAGTACGCCACCACCGACCCGGCAGCCGAACCTCTTCCCGGACCAATCATTACCCCGAGATTACGCCCCGCCTTGATAAAGTCCATCACAATAAGAAAATACCCTGCAAAACCCATGGTTCTGATCGTGAACAGCTCAAAATCAATCCTCTCCTGAGTAGTAAGCTCAATCTCTCCATACCTGGTCTTTGCCCCTTCATAGGTAATGTGCTTCAGGTACTCCCACTGATTGAGGGTATCGTCAGCATGGATCCTGAATTCAGAAGGGATAGGAAAATTAGGAAGGAGAATGTCTTTTTTCAACTGCAGCTTTTCAACTTTATCCACAATTTCGTTGGTATTGTCGATGGCTTCCGGAACATCCGAAAAGAGCTGGGTCATTTCGGCGGTAGTCTTGAAATAAAACTGGTCATTGTAGAACGCAAAGCGGGTGTCTTTGGCACTTACCGAATCATCATCACTGAAATCTTTAGCCGAAGGAGTCGCCAGTTTTTCGTTGGTATTGACGCACAGCAGGATATCATGTGCCACCCAGTCGCTCTGATCCACATAGTGGCTGTCATTTGAGGCGATCACTTTTACATTAAACTCTTTGGCCCATTTCAGCAGTACATTGTTCACGATGATCTGCTCCGGTATATCATGCCGCTGTATTTCCACATAGTAGTCTTCTCCGAAACGGTCCAGCCACCATTTAAACTCCCTGAGGCCCTCCTCTTCTCCTTTTTTAAGAATGGCCCTCGGCACACTGGCTCCGATACAGCAGGTAGTGGCGATAAGCCCTTCACTGTATTTTTCGATTAACGCTTTTGTCACCCGCGGATATTTGCTGTAAAGCCCTTCCATAAATCCGATGGAACACAATTTAGTAAGGTTTTTATACCCTACAGCGTTTTTGGCCAGCAGCAGCTGATGCGCCCGGAGGTCTTTCTGTTCTTTGGTAAATTGCTTACGCGTATGATCTTCCACCACATAAAACTCGCAACCGACAATGGGCTTAACGTTGAATTTCTCAGAAGCCGCCACAAAGTCAAATACCCCGAACATATTGCCGTGATCCGTAATGGCAATAGCGGGCATATTGTCTTTCTCCGCTTTGGCAAAGAGCTTCTTGATATTAGATGCCCCGTCGAGCAAAGAAAACTGGGTATGATTATGCAGGTGAGAAAACTTCATAAGGTAACTGTCGATGCGATATACAAAGATAACCTAATTCGTGGAGAATCCGTTGCCGTTTCCCGGGGAGAATTACTCCGGAAGGCGATGGGATATTGAGAATAAGTGATTTACAGACCCGGATTATTTCCGAATTATTTCAGCATTGTTTCTTTCGGCAAAAGCACCTTATTCTTCCAGCTTAACCGCACCTTCAAAACCCAGAGACATCGTATAATCCGCTTCTCCCTTGTTATGCAGTCCTGTGGGCTTTAAAGAAAGCCCCCTGGCTTTGAAATACCTGAATCCATTGAGAATACCCACCTCCAGGGTCCCCGACGGTGCCTCTCCTGTCCATTCCCTGATCTTATTGCCTGAAACATCTGCAAAAGAAACCCTGACGATTTTCTTTACCTGATCGGGTGTTTTACCCAGCTGATATACCCCGACGACAGGCTGATCAGTCCCAAAATCCAGCATCACAGTAAACAGCTTCCTTGAGTCGGTAATAAAAAATGCTCCGCTGATCTCATTAAATCCCCCCTTGTAGTTATAAGAGGATGATGGAGAGGTTCTTACTTCTCCGTAATTCCACCAGCCGTTAGGACCGGCATAAATCTTACTTTTGGGATTTGTAAAGCGGTCATCGGAGGCAGGGGGCACATTCGACCAGACATCATTCTGCTGCGCTGCAGCACTGAAGGCAAGGGATAAGCCCAGGACGACGGTTAACAAGAGGATTTTCATAGCATCCGGATGGTTTTGTGTTTGGTATTGAAAGATAAAGAGAATACTTCAGAATTTCTTTTCCGGCTGCATTAATTTACAGTGTGCTTCCTTTACCGGCTTAAAGGCTCATCATAAATCTTAAATTCAATTTGCTGTTTTCCTGTATTTTATTTAATTTTGCACCCCAATTAACTTTTTCTAAATACTTAAAACTGTTTTGTAAAATGCCTAAGCAAAAAACAAATTCAGGAGCGAAAAAGCGTTTCAAAGTAACCGGCACCGGAAAAATCAAGCGTAAGCATGCTTTCCACAGCCATATTTTGACGAAAAAGTCGACCAAGAGAAAAAGAAATCTTGTGTCTGCAACGCTCGTAAGCCCTTCAGACGAAGGACGCATCAAAACCCTGCTGAACATCTGATCGGCCAGGGAGGTTCAATTGTTTCACCAGACCCAGGGCTCTTAAAGTTCCTTTCGAAGGACGCCTCAGTCAAAAAACTTCATTTTTATGCCACGTAGTGTCAATCATGCCGCGTCAAAAGCAAGACGCAAAAAAATTCTTAAACTGGCCAAAGGTTATTTCGGCCGTAGAAAAAATGTCTGGACAGTCGCCAAAAACGCTGTTGAGAAAGGTTTGACTTATGCTTACATAGGTCGCAAGCAAAAGAAAAGAAATTTCCGTCGTTTGTGGATTGTTCGTATCAATGCAGGTGTAAGGCCTTTCGGCTTATCCTACTCTGTGTTCATCAACAAACTTTCACAGGCCGGCATTGAGCTTAACCGTAAAGTATTGGCTGATTTAGCGATGAATCATCCCGAAGCTTTCAAAGCTATTGTAGAAAAAGTAAAGTAATTGTTTTCGTTACGAGCAGAAAAGGGCACCACTAACCGGGTGCCCTTTTTTCGTTTAAATTTTAAGGTACTTTTAAGCCGTTTCTTTCATACTGTTTCAAAAAAAACATACACTTTTGTACCGGATTCGTAACTCAAAAAGTAAAAAGAAATGCTAGACGTACTTGAAGGCCTTGTAAAACAATACGGACAGGGTGCCGTGGTGGACAACAAGGACATTCCCAATCAATACAATGAAAACATCCTTAAAGATGTTACCCAGGGAATCATTGGCGGGTTAACCAGCCAGGCTACCTCACAAGGAGGCCTTGGCAGTGTACTTGGCCTGTTTTCCGGCGCCCAAAGCAACGGACTGAACGCCGCATCACTCATGAAAAATCCTATGGTGCAATCCATTGCCCAGAACGTAATTGGGAATATCATGAAGAAATACGGCCTTTCGAACAACATAGCAAGCAGCATGATCAGCAGCCTGCTGCCCTCGGTACTTGGAGGACTGATCTCCAAAACCAACGATCCCCGCGACAACTCTGTTGACCTCGGAGGACTATTAGGCACCCTTTCGGGTGGTAAAACCAACGGCCTTGACCTGGGCAGCATTATGGGACACGCTTCCAATGCCATGGCTGACGGCAAACTTGACATGAACGACCTCATCAATATCGCTACCGGCAGCGGCAAGCAAAACGCCGGCGGTGGCTTAGGCAATGTCCTGGGTGGACTGGGAAGCCTTTTCGGAAAGAAATAATTATTCGAGTGAGTCTTTTAAAGCAGGTGCGAATTTTTGTGCCTGCTTTTTCTTTTCCCCGTGGCCTGCCCCGCTATTCAGGTTTCTGACACACAGACATCATTTCTGACTGTAACCAACCACGGCAGACATCAAAACCATCATTCTGACTGCACATCCTGTTCGTCAGACACAAAAACCCTGACAATCTGACAGAATTTAACGGCGTTTTTTTGCTTGGCATATGGATTGTTCAGAGAGAAGCATAACATATTTAATTTAATAATACTGACATACAAAATGGGAAAAATTATTGGAATTGACTTAGGAACTACCAACTCATGTGTAGCCGTGATGGAAGGTAATGAGCCTGTAGTAATTGCAAATAGTGAAGGGGCCAGAACCACGCCTTCCATTGTGGCGTTCCTTGAGAACGGCGAGAAAAAGGTAGGTGCACCTGCAAAAAGACAAGCTATTACCAACCCTAAAAACACGATTGCTTCTGTAAAGCGTTTTATGGGTAAAAAATATTCTGAGGTAGGCAGCGAGCTGAGAACCATTGCTTACGAAATTGAGAAAGGTGCCAACGACACCCCAAGGGTTAAAATCGGTGACCGTCAATATACACCACAGGAAATCTCTGCATTCATTCTTCAGAAAATGAAGTCTACTGCTGAAGACTACCTGGGACAAACCATCACAGAAGCGGTTATTACCGTACCTGCCTATTTTAATGATGCCGAGCGTCAGGCTACCAAAGAAGCCGGTATCATTGCCGGACTCGATGTAAAAAGGATCATCAACGAACCTACTGCCGCCGCTCTCGCCTACGGCCTGGACAAACAGGGCAAAGACATGACCGTGGTCGTATTCGACCTCGGTGGCGGTACTTTCGACGTGTCTATCCTCGATCTGGGAGATGGCGTGTTTGAAGTAAAAGCCACTGACGGTGACACCCACCTGGGTGGTGATGACTTTGACCAGGTGATCATTGAATGGCTTGCCGATGAATTCAAGAAAGACGAGGGTGTAGACCTGAGACATGACGCCATGGCGCTTCAACGTCTTAAAGAAGCGGCAGAAAGGGCTAAAATCGAACTTTCAAGTTCTACTCAGGCCGAAATCAACCTGCCGTACATCTTCCCGGTAAACGGTATCCCGAAACACCTGGTAAGATCGCTGACCCGGGCTAAATTCGAGCAACTTGCCGACTCCCTTCTGAAAAGAATGATGGAGCCTTGCAAAAGAGCCATGAAAAACGCCGGCATCAGCAACAGCCAGATCTCAGAAGTGATTCTGGTGGGGGGATCTACCCGTATCCCTAAAGTACAGGAAGAAGTAGAAGCCTTCTTCGGCAAAAAACCATCAAAAGGGGTAAACCCGGATGAAGCTGTCGCCATCGGAGCGGCTATTCAGGGTGGTGTATTGACCGGTGAAGTAAAAGATATCCTTCTGCTTGACGTGATCCCGCTTTCACTGGGTATTGAAACTCTGGGCGGTGTTTTCACCAAAATGATCGAATCAAATACCACTATACCGACCAACAAGGTTGAAACATTCTCTACTGCCGCTGACAACCAGCCTTCAGTAGAATTGCACATCCTGCAGGGTGAAAGGCCGATGGCCACTCAGAACCGTACCCTCGGACGCTTCCACCTTGACGGTATTCCACCGGCCCCGAGAGGTCTTCCTCAGATCGAGGTGTCTTTCGATGTCGATGCCAATGGTATCCTGAACGTAACCGCCAAGGATAAAGGTACCGGAAAAGAGCAGAAGATCAGGATCGAAGCTTCCAGCGGATTATCGGATGCCGAAATCCAGAGAATGCGCGATGAAGCCAAAGCCAATGAAGAAGCCGACAAGCTTGAAAGAGAGAAGATTGAAAAGGTAAACGCTGCCGATGCTACCATCTTCAGCACGGAGAAACAACTCAGCGAATACGGAGACAAACTTTCTCCTGCCAACAAATCGGCTATTGAAGCGGCTCTTGCTGAGCTGAAAGCGGCTCATGGCACCCGTGACATTGCCGCCATAGAGGCTTCACTGGAAAAAGTGAACGCTGCATGGCAGGCGGCCAGCCAGGACATCTACAATGCCCAGCAGGCTTCTGCGGCGGATCCTTCTGACAACGGACAGGCTGAAGCCGGAAAAGCGGACGAAGGCGTTACTGACGTCAACTTCGAAGAAGTAAAATAAAACGTAACAGCGTAATAAATCAAAAGGGAGCTTTATCGGCTCCCTTTTTTGTTTCTGTACTAATCTGAAAAATTAATGAACCGGAGGCTACGAAACTACCAATGCCTGTCTTTTGTTCTCTGCCTCCACCCTTTCAATCTCATACCAGTTGTGGCTGATCCCATCAAGATCAAACAATTCAACAAAGCTGAAACCGGCCTTTTTTAGCACCTTATCAGAGGCGTAATGCTTACAATCTGTCATAGAGAATACTTTATCAGCATTAAGTACACTGAAAGCATACTCCAGCGAAGCCAATGCCGCTTCTGTCGCAATGCCTTTACCCCAATATTTCCTAATAAGCCTGTAACCTAAGTCATAATAATTCACATGATTATTTGTCAGCTTAGTCTCAAACTTTAGCCCGGCCCAGCCAATAAACGCTTTGGACTTCTTGTCAATGATGGCCCATCGGCCGACCCCGTTGTCAACATACTGTTGCCTGATAAAACTGATCACTTCAACAATCCGTGACTTCTCAGTGACAGGTTCATTCCCTAAAAATCTATGTACCTCCGGATCCGAATCAAGTTCAAAAAGTCCGTCAACATCAGTTGAAAGGATCTCTCGCAAAATCAACCTTTCAGTCCTGGCAAATACCTTCATCTCGCCACCGTAGTTTCCCCGGCCGCGACACTTACTTCTTTTCCGTGCAGCAACAGTTCCAGCAGTTCTCCCGAAAGATTCTCAATCGCAACGCTGTCTTTGAGCACACTGACCTGTATGAGGTTTCCTCTGAACCCTATCCTGAATGAGAAAGACTCCCATTCATCCGGTAAAACAGGATTAAGATGTAATTTATCTCCTTTTACCCGTGTTCCTCCGAAACCTCTAACTACCGACATCCATGTGCCGGCCATGGAAGTAATATGAAGGCCGTCTTCCGTATCATTATTGTAATCGTCCAGGTCAAGTCTCGCTGTGCGTACATACATCTCGTAAGCCTTTTCTTTCTTGCCCAGCTTACTGGCAAGAATCACATGCACACAAGGGGAAAGTGAAGACTCATGCACCGTCATAGGCTCATAAAAGTCGAAGTTTCTGCGGAGTTCTTCTGTATCAAAATCATCTTCGAAGAAATACATGCCCTGTAACACATCGGCCTGTTTGATGAAACATGACCTCAGAATCCGGTCCCATGACCATTTCTGATTAATGGGACGATGCTCACTGATCTGATCAACCGTCAGCAGCTCTTTATCCAGAAATCCGTCCTGCTGCAGAAATACCTGCCTGTTTTCATCATAAGGGAAGTGCATATTCCCGATAATGTGTTTCCACTGTTCCGTTTCAGTTGCTTCGTCGAAAGCCAGCTGTCCGGCAATTTTTTCAAACCGGCCTGCGTGTTCTTTCACCTTCTCAATCGCTTCCAGCGTGTACTTAAGAGTCCATACCGCTATATAATTGGTGTACCAGTTATTATTAATGTTATTCTCATATTCATTCGGCCCTGTCACGCCCAGCATCACATATTTTTCCTTATCCGATGACCAGTTGACCCGCTGAGCCCAGAATCGCGAAATGGAAATCAGCACATCCAGACCATATTCAGCAAGATAGCCTGTGTCTCCGGTATAGTTGATGTAATCATAAATGGCATAAGCAATGGCACCGTTCCGGTGTATTTCCTCAAAAGTGATCTCCCATTCATTGTGGCATTCTTCACCATTCATGGTCACCATCGGATACAGCGCCGCACCCTTGCTGAAGCCCAGCTTAGCAGCGTTTTCGATGGCTTTCTGAAGATGATTGTGACGGTATACCAGAAGATTTCTGGCTACTTTCTGCTCGGCCGTTGACAAATAAAACGGAATACAATAAGCCTCCGTATCCCAATAGGTTACACCCCCGTACTTCTCTCCGGTGAATCCCTTGGGACCGATATTCAGGCGGGCATCTTCACCGGTATACGTTTGTTCCAGGTGAAAAATATTGAAACGGATACCCTGCTGGGCAGCCACATCTCCCTTAATTTCAATATCATTACTTCTCCACTTCTCTTCCCATACCGTTTTATGCTGCTTCAGAAGCTCCTCAAAACCAAGGGTAAAGATTTTCTTCAGGCTGGCGTGCGCAGCAGTCATGAGGACTTCTTTATGATGATTTTCTGAGGAAAGATTAACGGCGTATTTATAAATAACGGTCTCTTCTCCCTCAGATACGGAAAGTTTCACCTCTGCGCCGGCATATTTTTCGGACTTGACCGGGAATGATTGAAAATCAAACGATTTGCCATTCTGCGAAATTTCAAATTTCATACCGGTACAAACCTGGAATACAGGTACGGTATCCCACGGGGACTGGCGGGTTTCCATCAGGAGGTATGCCTCTCCGTGCGCCGTTTCTTTCTCTCTTTCATTCCAGAACTTTTCTCCGTGATTCGAATCCCTGTTGCTGACATCTCCGTCCAGATAAGGAGCCACCACGATCTCACCATTGAAGTTCAATGGTGTAATACTGTATTTTATCGCCCCTGATTCATCAAAAGCCATATTACAAAAACGATATGACTCTATCCTTAACTGCTTGCCACTGTTCAGTTCTATTTCAGCCTTTCTCCACAAAGTACCTTCTTTCATATTAAGCACACGGCGGAAATAAAGTATTTTACTCTGATGAAGATCGACCAATTCACCATCAATGACGATATCAATCCCTATCCAGTTACAGGCATTGATCACTTTAGCAAAATAATTGGGATATCCGTTTTTCCACCAACCCACACGTGTTTTGTCGGGAAACCATACTCCTGCCACATAATTACCCTGAAGCGTATGTCCGGTATAGCGCTCCTCGAAGTTCCCTCTCTGACCGATACGGCCGTTTCCCAGACTCATCAGACTTTCGGTAATTTCATTGTATTCAGGATGAAAACCCTCTTCAATGACACTCCACTCGTCATGAACTATATAATTCTTCATATTTAATTGCAAATGATCGTTAAAGTAGGCCAAAACTATAAAAAATCAAAACTCTTTTGCCAGAGTCACCGGATTTATCCCTTCAAATCCCGGAATCACCCTGTCGGCATTATGAAGTACCTCCTGTTCCCCTATTCCTACAGACTTCATGCCTGCAGCCTTTGCCGCTTCAATTCCTGCAAAGGCATCTTCAAAAACAAGACATTCCGTTACATCAAACCCAAATGCCTCAGCGCCTTTAAGAAAAACTTCGGGATCCGGTTTTGACCGGCTCACCTTTGTTCCGTCAATAACGACATCAAAATAGGAAGCTATCCCCGTTTTACTCAGAATCTTAGGGGCATTCTTGCTGGCCGAACCCAACCCGATACGGATTCCGGCTGCTTTGGTTGCCTTCAGGAAATCCAGCACAAAAGGTAAAACATCGTCCTCTGTCATACCGTCCACGAGTTCAAGGTACCATTCATTCTTGCGAGTGGCCAGTTCCTCTTTTTTCTCCGGGGAAAAGTCCAGTCCTCCATGCCTGAGGACTTCTTCCAGAGAATCCATCCGGCTGATGCCCTTCAGCCGCTCATTGAATACCTCGTCAATATCAAAACCCAGTTGATTGGCCAGCCTTTTCCAGGCTTTGTAGTGAAAAACGGCGGTGTCAACAATTACCCCGTCAAGATCAAAAAGAAATCCCTGTATCATGTCTTATTTTATTTCAAGCATTAATGTTTCTTTAACCCCGAGCGTCAGAGTTTCAAAATTAACCTGTTTACGATTATTCAGCATATCCGTCACTACAGGTTTTTCTCCTGTAATTTCTCTGAACCTCGCGGTACTGAACGTTTTCTGTTGTTCCCCGGTGTTGGACACTATCATTACCTTCTCATTGCCAGACACTCTGAAATAAGCATAAATACCGTCATCAAAGGGAGTAAACTGTATGAATTTACCTTCAGAAAGGGCTTTTGATTCTCTGCGATACAGGGCCAGTTTCTTCACCAGATCAAAGGCCTCATTCTCTTTTAGCGTCCGGCCGTCCCTGGTAAATTTATTCACCGGATCACCGGCCCATCCTCCGGGAAAGTCTTTCCTCACCTCCGCATCGCTCGGATTTTTAAAGTTTTTCATCAGAATTTCTGTGCCATAATACAACTGAGGGATACCCCGGATGGTCATCAACCAGATCATTCCCGTTCTGAATTTCTGTTCGTCTTCCCCCACGACAGACAAAAACCTGTCAAGGTCATGATTATCCAGAAAAGTAACCAGATTTGACGGATTTTCATAAAGATAATCCTGTGCGAGCACCTGATAAAGTTTCTGCACGCCTTCATTCCATCCCGGCTTCTCGTTCAACGCAGCATTGATGGCAAAATACAGCTGAAAATCGACAGTACCGGGCTGATTACATTTAAAGGGGATATTCAGATGGTTGCGGGTAAAATAAGCCTGGTTGGGAACGGAATTGACCCAGGATTCTCCGAAAATGAACATCTCCGGATACTCGTCAAGCAACGCCTGATTACAACGGTTCATAAACTCCATATCGTTGTAAAAATAAGTATCTATTCGCCAGGCATCGATATTAAAATTTTCTACCGTCCATAAAGCATGCTGTATCAGATAATTGGCCACGAAGGGGTTGGAATGGTTGAGATCAGGCAGAAATGGCACAAACCAGCCGTCACGGGCCACTTTCCGGTCGTAAGCCGAAGCGTGAGGATCGAGCAAAGCCTGATCCTTATAGCTGGTATTGGTATACGTCTCCCACTGATTCAGCCAGTCTTTCATGGGAAGATCTCTCACCATCCAGTGATTGATGCCTACATGATTATACACCGCATCCTGAACAATCTTTAACCCTTTGCGGTGAGCTTCGTCAATCAGTTTTCTGTAGGCCTCATTTCCGCCAAGCCGTTTATCCACCTGATAATGGTCTGTAAAGCCATACCCGTGGTAGGCACTTCTCATTGACCCTCCTTCATTGGTAACCGGCTGATCATTTTCCACGACCGGATTCAGCCATAGCGTAGTTACACCCAGTTCTTTGAAGTAATCCAGTCTCTCTGTGATTCCTTTCAGATCGCCTCCGTGTCTGAGCCAGGGATTATTGCGATCAGAAGCGGTATCAGCCATGTCTTTAAACCGGTCATTGGCAGGGTCACCGTTGGCAAAGCGATCCGGCATGAGCAGATACATAAAATCGGATTGTGTCACCGGAGCCGGCTGAAAACCGGACCTCGCCTTTAATTCATATTTTTTTTCAGTTTTACCCGAAGCATTTTCGAAAACCAGGGTTATTGCTCCGGGCTTCGCCACAGAATCAATGAGGAGGTCCAGAAAAAGGTAATCCGGATTTTCAGCAATGCTGACTTTCTGAAGGCGTACACCTCTGTAGCTTTTAAGAGAGACTTTTGAAACGGAAAGCTTTTCACCGTATACCAGAAGCTGCAGCTTCCTGTTTTTCATCCCGACCCACCAATTGGACGGATCCACACGTCGTATTTCAGGGCCCTGGGCTTTTCCTGACAGGCCAATACAAAGCCAGCACAGCATCAAAACGCTGAAGGTGATTACTCTTTTCATTATGGTTAAAGCAATATATTATTTCACAAAATAAAGCAATAGCCCTGTTTTATCATAAAAAAAACCTCATTACCTTTGAAAACTTTACTTTAGCTTATAATGAAATCATTTTTATCGGTTATTATTGTTTTATTAGCTTTTAACACCATGTCTTCTGCTCAGAATAAAAACGTACAGGAACCTAACGGAAAAATCAGCGTCTATCAGATATTCACCCGGCTATTCGGCAACCGTAATACTACCAATGCCTACTATGGCAACCGGGACTTAAACGGCACGGGAAAGTTCAACGACATCAATAAAGCCGCTCTTAAATCCATCAGGGACCTGGGGATCACACATGTATGGTATACGGGAGTAATAGAGCATGCTACCATGACCGATTATTCGGCACAAGGTATCCCGCCTGACCATCCGCAGGTGGTAAAGGGAATTGCCGGTTCTCCGTATGCCATCAAGGACTATTATGATGTTGACCCTGATCTCGCTACAGATGTCAGCAAAAGAATGGAAGAATTCGAAGCGCTGGTAAAGAGAAGCCACGATTCCGGACTGAAAGTAATCATAGATTTTGTACCCAATCATGTGGCCAGGCAGTATGCTTCTGACAAAAAGCCGGCGGGTGTCAAAGATTTTGGAGAAGACGATAATCAAGCCATCGAGTTTTCACCGGGAAATAACTTTTACTACCTCCCCGGTCAGAATTTCATTGTCCCTGATGGGGTAAACCCACCCGTCAGTTTTACAGCGCCTTATGCCGAATACCCGGCCAAAGCCACAGGAAATGACGTATTCAGCGCCACCCCGGGCATCAACGACTGGTTTGAAACCGTGAAGCTGAATTACGGTGTAGACTACCTGAGCAACCGTCAGCCGCATTTCAATCCCATACCCGACACCTGGCATAAAATGTATGACATTCTGCTCTATTGGGCAGGTAAAGGTGTGGATGGCTTTCGTTGTGACATGGCCGAAATGGTGCCGGCAGAGTTTTGGGGATGGGTTATTCCCAAAATAAAGGAATTCAACCCTGAGATTATCTTCATAGCCGAAATCTATAATCCCGCGCACTACAGAACTTATCTATTTGACGGTAAATTTGACTATCTCTATGATAAGGTAGGGTTGTATGACGCCCTGAGAAGACTGATTGAAGGCCATGGAAATGCACAGGACATTACCAGGGTTTGGCAACAGGAATCCGGAGATTTTTCAGGAAGTATGCTCAGATTTCTAGAAAATCATGACGAACAGCGCATCGCATCCCGGTATTTTGGTAAAACCCCGCAAAGTGCTTTCGCTGCGATGATGCTTTCTGCCACGCTTCATACCGGCCCGGTCATGATCTATGCCGGACAGGAGCTGGGAGTAAACCCCGTAAAGGCAGAGGGCTTTCAGGGAGAAGACGGCCGGACGACCATTTTTGACTACTGGGGCATCCATGAAATGCAGAACTGGTTTAAAGACGGGCGGTTTTCCGAAAAGAACCTCAGCAGTGAAGAACTCTCCATAAGGAAATTTTATAAATCCGTACTTCAGTTCAGTCAATCAAATGAAGCCGTGTCAAAAGGAAAATTCTTTGATCTGCAATACCTGAATGATCGCGGGCAGTCGTTTAATTACGACCCCTCCCATGTTTATTCTTACCTGAGATACACAGACCATCAAATCTTTGTGTTTATTTATAATTTCAATCTGGTCAATACTATTTTTACACAAGTCAGGCTGCCTGACAGTGTCATCAGGAGCCATTTCAGAGACGTGGAAAAGATTACCTTCATAAATGCCTTCAAGAGCAGTGATAGGCGTACAGGAGTCCTTACAGAACTGACGGAGCATTATGGCAAAGGCCTGGAGGTCACGCTGGAGCCGAACAGCTTCCTGGTTTTTGAAATCCGTCCGGGTAAGTGACTGCTTTAGAGAACAAAACAACCCTTTAACCTTAAAATTATGGCCGGACAATCTTCTGTCATCCCAAAAGGCACTTCCCGGAAGCCAAATCTTTCCACTGCCGCTATCTGGAACATGAGTTTCGGCTTCCTGGGTATCCAGATGGGCTTTGCCCTCCAGAATGCCAATGCCAGCCGCATCCTTCAGACTTTCGGGGCGGATGTGGAACACCTCTCCTGGTTCTGGATTGTAGCACCGCTCACCGGAATGATTGTACAACCCATTATCGGCCATTACAGTGACAAAACCTGGACCCGGCTGGGAAGAAGAAGGCCTTACTTTCTTATCGGGGCTCTTTTGTCGGCCATCGGCCTTCTTCTGATGCCCAACGCAGAAAAATTCACTGCCGTCCTTCCGGCCCTCTGGGTAGGCGCCGGGTTTCTGATGATCATGGATGCTTCATTCAACGTTGCCATGGAACCTTTCAGAGCCCTTGTAGCAGACAAACTTAACTCCTCTCAGAGAACCAGAGGTTTTTCCGTACAGACGGTATTGATCGGTATCGGCTCCGTCATCGGGTCATGGCTCCCTTACGCTCTGGCTGAATGGGGCGGCGTGGCAAAAACCGCTGGTGAAGGCCAGATACCGATGAATGTCATTCTTTCTTTTGTTACAGGGGCGGCCTTCCTTGTCGGCACCATTCTGTGGACAATAGCCAGAACACCGGAATACTCGCCCGAAGAAGTTCGCTCTTTTGAAGAGAAAGAACCGGAAGAAGTAAAAAGTAATATCTTCAGGGACATTCTGAATATGCCGCAAACGATGAAGCAACTGGGAGTCGTACAGTTCTTTTCCTGGTTCGGTCTATTCTCGATGTGGGTATTTACCACACCCGCTATAGCTCAGCACATTTATCATCTTCCCGCCGGTGATACTCATTCGGCAGCTTATAACGAGGCCGGCAATTGGGTAGGCATTATTTTCGGGGTTTACAATGCCGTTTCAGCGGTATATGCCTTTGCCCTGCCCCGTCTCTCAGCGCGTTTCGGGCGCCGGCAGACCCATGCTTTATCACTCATTTTCGGAGCGGCAGGTCTGATCTCCTTTTATTTCATTGACAATCATCAGATGCTGATCTTTTCAATGATTGGGATCGGAATGGCGTGGGCCAGTATCCTGGCAATGCCTTATGCCATATTGGGGGGCTCTATCCCCCACAACAAAATAGGGATCTACATGGGCATTTTTAATTTCTTCATTACCATACCCCAGATCATCAATGCGATTATCGGAGGGCCGATGGTAAAGCACCTCTTTGGCAATCAGGCCATATTCAGCCTGGTTTTCGGCGGCGTTTGCTTTCTTATTGCCGCACTGAGTGTCATGTATGTAAGCGACAGTGACGAGGAAAAATAAACCTTTCTGCCCCTCATTTTCAGTTACCTGACCGAATTCCTCTAAAAATTCACAAAGACTTGGCGTAGTTATGTAAGTTTTTAGCATTTTTGCGGATATTTTCAGGTTATGAACAACAAAGAACTAGAAAAAATCATCGACAATCTTGACACGGTTTTCAGAGGAGATGCCTGGCACGGCCCTTCTATTATGGAGATCATCAACAGTCTTCCGGCAGACAAGGTAAATGTGCAGCATGGATTCTCTAAAAGAACCATCACCCAGCTGGTTTTTCATATGACCCACTGGAAAAAGTACGTTCTGGAAAAACTCAGCGATAATATTCATTTCAGCCTTCAGACGGAGGAGGAAAACTGGGGTCCGGCTGCTGACACTTCGGAAGAAAACTGGAAAAACCTGGTAACCGACCTGAAGGACACCCATAACAGACTCATTGAAAAGCTGGAAACTTTTGACGATGATCTTTTAAGTAAGCGGGTTCCCGGTGAATATTATGATTTTTACAAGTTGCTAACAGGTATTATACAGCATGACACCTATCACCTGGGTATGATATGGGTACTTTGGGAATAAAACCCCAACGCTAAAAAACAAGAAATTATGGCAGAAAAAACAAACGACCTACTTGTTCAGAGAATAAAAGAGCTTCTGAACGCCTCTTTTCACGGCGGAGCCTGGCATGGCCCTTCCGTACTGGAAGTCACCAAAGGGCTGAAGTTAAAAGAAGCCGCCTATAAGGCCGGCAATGTGCATACCATTGCTGAACTGATCTACCATATGACGAGCTGGAGAATCTTTGTGCTGAAGCGTCTTCAGGGGGACTCGGTTTACAATATCGAAAATGATAAAATGAACTGGGGTAACTTCGACAGGATAGATGCCTTTGAACTTGAAACCCTCATTATGGAAATGACATTGAGTCACGATGAACTGATGAAGGAACTCGAAAATAAAGATGATGATTTCCTGAATGAAATTGTACCGGGAAGCGAATACAATTACTATACGCTGGTACATGGTATCATTCAGCATGACATCTATCATGCCGGTCAGATCGCCATCCTCAAAAAGCTTTCGGTCAAATCCGCTTCCAGATTTGAAGACGATGACTTTGAAAGCAGCCGCTATTTTGAAGACGGCTTTGATGATAATCTTATATAAAAAAACGGGGCCCTAAAAGCCCCGTTTTTCAGTAATATACCGTTTATCAGTCTGCCTTTGTAAATTTTGTCGTCCGGCCAATCAGCGATATACCGATGTACCCTCTCACATTCAATTGACCGGGATTTATCAGCGTCATTTCACTGGAGTAGGTTTTCCCGTTCTTGGGGTCATAAATCTCTCCGTCTTTCCACTTTTTGTCGCCGTCTTGTTTAAAACCTTTCAGAAACACCAGCCCCATTAAAGGCAATTCTTTTTTCTTGGGATCGGGATTAAACTCATCGGCACGGGGCTTTCCGTTTTTATTCGGTTCTTCCAGCCAGACAATTTTACCGAACAGCTTATCCCCCTGCTTGTAAAACTGTACTTTGGCACTTTTCTCCTCGTTAAACCACGTCCCTTTGGTGATGTCCTGTGCACAGACAGCCATGCTTATCCATGAGAACATCAGAATGAAAACAGTTTTCTTCATAGTTTGATTTTAAGGTAATTATTGATTTTAGTTTGTAAAGGTCTCAGCAGAAAAGAAGAGCCTGCGCCTACCAGACCGCCGAAAAAGATATCCGTAAAATAGTGAACTCCCAAATAGATACGGCTGACAGATACAATTATTGCCCAGACCAGCATAAGTTTGGATAACGGCTGCCTCCAGCCAAAGATCAGGATGATCCCGACGGCAAGCCCGAAAGAGTTGGAAGCGTGGGACGACACAAAGCCATACTGTCCGCCGCATCCGTTTACAATATGAACCAGGTGCCCGATAACCGGATCGTGGCAGGGCCTGGGTCGCATAAAATAGGGTTTCATCAGCCCGGAAGCCACAAAGTCAGCCAACCCGACAATGGCAATCAGGTACAATACATCGGAAAGTGCCATTTTCCATGAAAAACTTCTGAACAACCATCCGATGAGAAAAATATAAAAAGGTATCCAGGTAAACTTATAGGAAATCCAATACATGACCACATCCCAGAAAGGAGTATGATGGCTGTTCAGCCACAAAAACCAGTTGTATTCAATACTATTGAGATAGTCTGTCAATATCTTAGTTGTTTATCTGGAAAATCCCAGCAGTTTACGGACTTCTCCGATGGTAGAAGACGCAATTTCGGCCGCTTTCTTCTCTCCTGCCTTCAGCTTGCCTTCAAGTGCCTCATTATTGTCCATATAATAATTAAAGAGCTCCCGCTCCTTTTCGTATTTCTTCCAGAGCACTTCGAAAAGCTCTTTTTTCGCATGCCCGTAACCATACCCTCCACGCTGCAGATTCTCTCTCATACCTTTCACCTGATCTTTTTCTGCTACCAGCGCAAAGATCTTGTACACGATGCATGCATCAGGGTCTTTGGGCTCTTCCATAGGCGTTGCATCGGTTACGATCTTTTTGACAACCTTATAAAGCTCATTTTCAGGAAGAAACACATCGATATAATTATGATAGGATTTACTCATCTTTTGCCCGTCTATTCCTGGAATAACCATAGATTGTTCATCAATCATAGGCTCAGGCAAAACAAACAGCTCTCCATAGATCCTGTTAAACGCAGCTGCGATGTCCTTAGACATTTCCAGGTGCTGTTTCTGATCTTTTCCCACCGGCACGTAATTCGCCTGGTAAAGAATGATGTCTGCCGTCTGAAGAACCGGATAGGTAAACAGCCCCGCATTTACATCTGAAAGCTTATCCGACTTATCCTTAAAAGAATGCGCGTTGGCCAGCATCGGATACGGTGTAATACAACACAGGTACCATAACAACTCCGCATGAAAAGAAGCAAGTCTCGACTGCCTGTAAAAGTAATTCCTGTCAGTATCAAATCCGAATGCCAGCCATGAACTGGCTACGGCCCGGGTGTTGTTATACATCAGCTCCGGGTCCTTGATGGTCGTCATAGAGTGCAGATCCGCAATAAACAGAAATGACTCATTGGATGGGTTCTGTGAAAGTTTGACGGCCGGATGAATGGCGCCGAGAATATTTCCTAAATGTGGTCTTCCGCTTGCCTGTACTCCTGTCAGAATTCTCGCCATTATTTCTTGTCTGCTATGATTTAAGTCTGTATTTTTCACAAAAATAAAAATTTATTGCTAAAATGATCGCCGATAGCACTTTAGTTTTCCTGGAACAACTTAAAGAAAACAACCACAGGGAATGGTTCAATGGCCATAGAAGTATCTATGAAGAAAGCCGTGCTGATTTTATTTCTTTTTGCACTGATTTACTGGAAGACCTGAAGGTCCTTCAGCCGGAACTACTGAATACCGACATCAAGGATTGTATCTTCAGAATTAACCGGGACATTCGCTTTTCAAAGGACAAAAGCCCATATAAGACTCACTTTTCTGCTGCCTTCGGCCCTAACGGCAAAAGTTCCGGGAAAATTGACTTTTACTTTCAGTTGGATAGCGAAAAAGCATTTCTGGGCGGAGGTATATGGCAGCCCTCTCCCCAGAACCTGGCCCGATTCCGGCAGGAAATAGACTATAATCCCCAGGATCTTAAATCAATTATCTTTGACAAAACCTTCAAAGAGTATTTTGGCGAGCCGCACGGGGAAAAACTCAAAACTACACCCAAAAATTATCCCTCCGACCATCCGGATATTGAATTACTGAAGTACAAGGAAATGTTTTATATTAAAGAATTCAGCCGGAAGGAGGTACTGCAGAAAGACTTCAGACAAAAAGTTTATCAGGCTTGCACTTACCTGAAGCCCTACATCGACTATGTTAACGAACTCTTTGAATCTTAATCTGGTAACAGAATAAAATTCTGAAATACAAAAATCATCTATTTTGAACCAAAAGCCGGAAAACAGAACTCATTTCCGGCTTTTTTATTTATTTTCATCCTGCATAAATCAAAATCTTAATCCTATATTACCTGTTCCAGAAAATATTCATTGTATTATTTCAATTTTTTTAATCATTTTTCTGATTTTGTATCAGAATTTAATTCTACATTTAAATAAAAATACAAAATATACTTTCGAAAATTTGCAAATCACAGAATTCATGCATTAACTTTGAAGCAACAAAACTACAGTTAATCATGAGAAACAATATCGACAAGGAAACCTATGACTGGTTGTTTAAAATCCTTAGTTTTTTCGGCATCCTGCTTGTACTGATCAACGGATTACTTTTCATCAACCCGGGCAGGTTTACTCCGGATACCCTGAATTTTGCCAATGCCACATTGCTCTTGTTACTAGGCGTATTTTTATGGGTCCGCATAGAATATCTCAAACTGTATAATTTCAGCAGCTATAAAACCCGGAGAATTCCAATGATCGTTTCAGCGATAGCCATCGTCTGTACAGCTATTTACATACTTTTCTGAAACACTGACATCCGGCAGATCATAAAAAAAGGGGCTTTCTGCCCCTTTTATCTTTAATAGTACTATGAATCAGATTTCAGATCCTCTGATCGCCTGGCTGAAATCTTCGATAAGATCCTGTACGTCTTCAAGCCCGACTGACAACCTCATCAGGCCTTCCGTTATACCCAGTTCTTTTTTAAGCTCAGGAGCCACCTTGGCGTGAGTCGTCGTGTTGGGGTTGGTCAGCGTTGTACGGCTGTCACCCAGATTGGACGTAAGCGAAGGGATTTTAAGCAAACGGGTAAACCTGTTTACGCGCTCAAAACCACCGGGCAGCTCAAATGTAATCAGCGCTCCGCCAGCCTTCATCTGCTTTCTGGCCAGTTCATACTGGGGATGAGAAGGTAAAAAAGGATATTTCACGGATGCTACTCCCGGTATTTGTTCGAGTGCCGTAGCCAGTTCCAGGGCATTGCTACAGTGCTTATCCATCCTGAGGTTAAGTGTTTCAAGACTTTTGGTAAGTATCCATGCATTAAATGCAGACATGGAAGGACCTGTTTGCCGGCAAAAAAAACGCAGCGGCTCGATCATCTCCTTACTTCCGCATACCACACCTCCCAATACCCGGCCCTGTCCATCCATAAATTTAGTCGCAGAATGAATGATCAGGTCAGCGCCGTAATCAACGGGCGTCTGAATTACCGGTGTGGCAAAACAATTGTCAACACAGAAAATAAGATCGTGTTTTTCCGCCAGCTTCCCGATCATTTCCATGTCCACCAGTTCAAGACCCGGATTAGACGGGGTCTCCAGATAAATCATCTTTGTACCGGGCAAAATAGCAGCTTCCCACTCCTGTTCACTGGCATCAGCATTAAGATACGTATGTGTAATGCCCCATTTCGGCAGTATCTGCGTAATGATCTGATGAGCAGAGCCAAACAATGCCTTGGATGAAACAATATGATCACCACTCTGCAGAAGAGCTCCGAAAGCTGCAAACACGGCAGCCATCCCGGTAGCCGTAGCCACGCCGTCTTCGCAATCTTCCAGCATGCAAACCTTGTCTACAAATTCCTGTACGGTAGGATTGGAAAAGCGCGAGTAGATGTTTCCTTCAAGCGTATTGTCAAAAAGCCCCTTCCCCATCTCAGCATCTTCAAAACAAAAACTGCTGGTAAGATAGAGTGGTGTCGAATGTTCTCTGAACTGGGTCTTTTCCGACTGAATCCTGATTAACCTGGTCTGCTTCCTCATTAAACTGCTATTCAAATATATTATTTCTGTAATTTTCTATCCAATCTTTTTTAAACCCGCCAATGCTGTCAAAAAAAGGCACAAAATAACTTTTCATGTCTTCTTTGAAATCTCCTGAGGGCATAAACGGATCTCCTATTTTAACCACTTTCCGGGCATAATCGAACCCTATCCTGATGATGGGAATACCGGCCCCATGGGCCATAAAATAAAACCCTGTTCTGAGCTTACCTACGTTTTTTCTTGTACCTTCCGGCGCAAGTGCAAACAATTTATCTTCTGACTTCCTGACAGCCTCCACATAACTGGCCACAAGGTTGGTACTTTTGCTTCTTACAGTAGGCGTTCCTCCCAGCCATTTGAAAATAAACCCGAAAGGAGGTTTAAAAAGTTCTTCTTTTGCTAAATAACCTATCGGAAGTCGTAAGGCAGCACGCGCACCCAGCCCCACAAAAAAGTCGGTCCAGGAATTATGCGGGCAAACCGCAAACACTCCCTTCTTCACCTCTGAAGGCACCCTGCCTTCCAGTTTCCAACCGAAAAGCCTGAAGAATATCCTGAAAACCGTATTCATTTACGTAATAGGATAAGGTGAAAAACACAGTATGAAAATACCTAATGTAAGCCATCCTAAGATCATCCTCCCCGCCCCCATCGGCCTGTGATCCTCCGTGGACGGGTGATAGACACCCAGAATTCTTCCGATCAGGAATCCGAAAGCCAGAAATCCGGAATAACCATTGATCCACGGAAAGACCATGGTAATGATGAGCTGAACGAAAACCACTCCCAGGGCCAGTATCCAGTTGTTCATCCTGTTCTGAAAAATCCTTGAAAAACAAAGATAATTGAAATACACGAACAGTAAAAAATAGAGCAGGCTGGTATAGATACTTTCTGACGCTGTATAAGTAAAGTCACTGACCCTGAACATACCCAGCCCGGAATAGAACACGAGAAGCACCAGTAAAGCCGGTGAAACTACGTTAAAAGCCCTGCGGCCGATAAGCCCGAAAAGAATATGCCCGCCGTCCAGTTGTCCGATGGGAATCAGATTAAGTGCCGTAAAAAAGAGACCGAGAAAGCCGGCCAGTAAAAACGGATAATGAGTAAGTTCAAAATCATGAGGTATCCTGGAAGGATCCGCAAAAACACTCTCCAGGAAAGAAAACAGCAGACTTTTTCCGATCACTACAGCCTCTCCGACGTCAGTTCTCTGTGCCAGATAGGCCCTGTAATCCGGACCATGCTGAAGATATTCGGGATGAATGCTGAAGACATATTCATCCGAAGGAAGATTGACGAAACCATAAATAAGAATCAGAACGGTGACGACGAACCCGGCCAGCGGACCGGCAATCCCTATGTCAAAATAATCGTTTCTTGTCTTAACCTTCTCCCGTATCCTGATAAAAGCACCCATGGTTCCGATCGTTGTGAATATTACCAGCCAGATAGGTATATAGTAAGGCAGAGTCACTTTGATCCTGCGCCATCTGGCCATGAAATAATGGCCGAACTCATGTGTGGTCAGAAAACCCAGGAAGGGAACAGAAAACAGGAAACCCTGCTTAAACTCATTCCAGCCCATTTCCCGGGAGTGAAAGAAAAAGGACTTTCCGAACGTCCATTCTGCTCCTGCAATGGTGGTTGTGATCACTGTGATAATGAATAACCCAATCTGAATATAGAGTGTCTTGCGGGGGGTATTCATCAAAAATCAAGGTAATTAATGTAAGCCGTAGCGCCGGCGGGGGGCTCTACCTTAATGGTGTCAATGCCGAGGGCAATAGCAGCCTCTACATTATGAGGGTTATCATCCAGAAAAAGCACCTCTCCGGGAGTAAGATCAAGCTCCTCCAATACTTTCAGATAAATCAGGGGGTCAGGCTTCCATAACCCCATCTTATAGGATAAAAATATGCCGTCAAAGAGTTCGGACATGTCTTTTATGTCATGCTCTTTACGAAAATACTGTTGGCAGGCATTGATATGAATCGCACTGGTATTGCTCAGCAGATACACCGGCACCCGTTCCCTGAGGTTTCTGAGCAGGGTGATCCGTTCTTCAGGCACCGTCAGCAGAAGTGCGTTCCAGGCTTCATCTATTTCGGGATCGTTAAGCGGAAAACCGATTGACTGCCGTACGATCTCTCTGAACTCATCATCCTCAAACATACCGGTTTCATAACGGCGGAAAATTTCATTCTCCTCAAAAATCTGTTTGATCTTATCCTTATCCTTGAAACTCAGCCTGGCGAAGGCTTCAAAAGTCTTGTCCAGATCAATATCAATGATTACGTTCCCGAAGTCAAAAATGACGGCTTTATATTTTTTTTTCATCAGGAGATTATTCAACCACAACACCCATTGAACAAAACTTATCAATTCGCTTGCTGACCCTGTCGCGGGGAGATACTTTCTCAAGCTTTTTTATTTCTGACAAAATGGTCTTTTTCAGGGTCAATGCCATCATGTCCCATTCAAGATGCGCTCCGCCTTTCGGTTCAGCAATGATGTCATCTACCAGACCATTCCCTTTCATATCCGATGCCGTGAGCTTAAGTGCTTCAGCGGCCTGCTCTTTGTATTCCCAGGTACGCCAGAGGATTGTGGAACAGTTTTCAGGAGAAATAACCGAATACCAGGAGTTCTCCAGCATCAGTACACGATCGCCGATAGCAATCCCCAGAGCCCCTCCTGATGCACCTTCACCTATAATGATACAGATCACCGGCACTTTCAGTGTCATCATTTCTTTGATATTTCTGGCAATTGCCTCGCCCTGACCACGCTCTTCGGCTTCAAGACCGGGAAAAGCACCTGGAGTGTCGATAAGTGTTACAATCGGGACATTGAACTTCTCTGCCATTTTCATCAGCCTTAGCGCCTTACGGTATCCTTCCGGATTGGGCATACCAAAGTTCCGGTATTGCCGCTCCTTGGTCTTGCGACCCTTCTGCTGCCCGATGATCATGACAGGCTTGCCGTCTATTTCTGCCATACCACCTACGATAGCCGGATCATCTCTTACAGTCCGGTCACCGTGAAGTTCATGGAATTCTGAGCAGATCCGCTCAATATAATCCAGGGTATAAGGTCTGTCGGGGTGCCTTGACAACTGAACCCTCTGCCATCTGGTAAGATTTTCAAAGGTTTCTTTTCTGAGGCTCTCAATGCTTTCTGTCAGATTTCTTACAGCCGAACTCACGTCCACATTGTTTTCATCGGCGAGTTTTTTCATATCTTCCAGTTTCGCCTCCAGCTCTGCAATCGGCTTTTCAAATTCCAGTAAAGTTCTCATCAAAAAAAGTTAAATTTCGTATGTTTGTTTAATACGGGGTATTTCAACATCCCCGAAACCATTCTCAACAAGGGCTTCCCTGAAACTGAGCATGGCTTCATATTCTCCATGAACCAGAAAAACCTTCTTCACAAGCGAAGTTTGCTGACTTTGTACAAAGCGCAGCAAATCCTCAAAATCGCCATGCCCGCTAAAAACATCAATGCGCTTTACCTTGGCCCTTACTTCCAGCCTCCGACCATTGATGCTCAGTTCCCTGACTTCTCCGGTGGCCAGTTTATGACCGATAGACCCTTCGGTGGCATAGCCAATCAACAGAATAGTGGCGTAAGGATTCTCTATATTTTTTTCTATATGATGTTCAATCCGCCCACCCTGAATCATCCCTGATGAAGAAATGATAACTGAAGGCTCTGTATGATTGGAAATCTCCCGGCTAGCCTTATCCGACTCCAAATATATTAAATTTTCGAAATCAAACAGCAGGTCATTGTCTTCTTTAAATTCTCTGGCGGCCCGATTCAGTTCGCGGGAGAATTTCTCATAAACTCTGGAACTGGCACGGGCAAGGGGGCTGTCTGTAAATACCCTGATGGGTTTGATCACATTACGGGCATAGAGCCTGTTAAGCGTGTACAGCATAGCCTGGGTTCTGCCAACACTAAAAGCCGGAACGATAAGTCTGCCGGGAATGTCAATACAGGACTCACGGATGATCGTTTCCAGCAGGTCCTCAGGATTTTCGTGATTCTGATGAGTGCGCTTGCCGTAAGTAGATTCCATTATCACATAATCAGCCTGCGGAACAGGGACAGGGTCAACGAGCAAGGGATAGCCGGAACGCCCGATGTCTCCTGAAAAACAGATCTTTTTCATGACTCCGCCATCCATTACCTCCAGCAGAATATGCGCCGCTCCCAGCAGGTGTCCTGCGGGAATAAAGGTCACATACCCTCCATCTTTAAACTTAAACCTGTGATTAAACGAAATCGGGACAAAATTGTCCAATGCCTCTTTTACCTGGCGGGAAAGATAAAGCCCGCGGGAATCAATGGCCCGCTGTTTTTTCGAGCGGTTCTTTACTTTTTCCAGCTTCCTGAGCTTACCCATGTTCAGGGAAGCCGCATCGTAAAGCAATAATTCTGTAAGTTCCAGTGTGGGATTTGTACATAAAACCTGTCCTTCATATCCCTCACTGTAAAGATTCGGAATCTGTCCCGAATGGTCAATATGGGCATGTGTCAGAAGTACCAGGTTAACCAGTGTGGGGTCAAAGGCAAAGCAGCTCCATGAATTTTCCTGTTCCGTTTGTGTGTCGTTCTTATTATCCAGGTCTGTACCACAATCAATCAAAATCCGGTATTCATCCTCCAGTTCCAGCAGGAACTTACTGCCCGTCACTTTCCTTACCGCACCATAGAATGTTAACCTCATTAAAAATTACTAAATTTGAGTATGTTTTAAATTTGCATAGCTGCAAAGATAACATATTCTGTATCGCTGAACGTTCAAAACCCGGAAAACCTGATGAAAATCTTTTGTTTTGTCATCCTTCAGTTACTGACATTCAAAGAACAGCTGCTTAAGCAGTTTACTGACTTTCAGGACAAAACAGGCCGGCAGGTCAGCATCACCGCCAGTATCCGCGACGTCTCCGACCGGCAGCAATTCTTCGGTTTTAATCAGGGCCTTGCCGTATCTCCCGCTTCTACCCAGAAACTGATTACCACAGCGACTGCGCTGTTGGTACTTGGCGAAGATTTCAGATTCCGTACCCTTTTACAGGCTGACGGCCCTGTCATCAGCCGTACGTTGAGAGGCAACCTCATTGTTTCCGGTAACGGCGACCCCACTTTCGGTTCTCCGAGAAACGGCAGACCGTTTGAAACACAGCTCAATGAGTGGATTTATACCCTTAAAAAGCTGGGGATCAGCAAAATTGAGGGCCAGGTTATCATCGACGGAAAAGAGTTTGACACCTATGATATTCCGGGAAGCTGGTTTTGGGGAGACATGGGCAATTACTACGGAGCGATACCTCTGGACATCAATCTGAATGAAAACTTTTTTACCGTCTATTTTAATGGTGGTCAAAAGGTTGGTGAGCCCGCCGCCATTCACAAATTAGTCCCGATGGATGAAGACTGGAAGCTTATCAACCAGGTAAAAACGGGAGAAAAAGGAAGCGGAGACCAGGTCAATATTTATACCACTCCCCTTTCGAACACCCTCCTTATGAAGGGTACTGTACCGGCCGGCAGTGTCGGTTTCCCCGTTAAAGGCGCCATACCCAATCCGCCGGCCCTCCTCCGGAAACTGCTGATGAAAGCTTTGGCAGACAATCACATTACCGTCGAAAATAAGATCTCAGGCCTGGCCCTGCCTGAAAGGCACCTGCTTGAAGCCGTGCAATCGATACCGCTTAAAGACCTTATTGCCGAATGCAACTATTATAGTATAAATCTTTATGCTGATGCGCTGGCCAAAGCCGTATGCCGGAGCAAAGGACTGGAACCTACCTTTACCGCCTATGAACTCTTTGTCAAATCGTTCTGGCTGGCAAAGGGCATCGACCTGGAAGGCTTCGAAATAGAAGATGGCAGCGGGCTTTCTCCTTCCAATGCCATTTCTGCAGAGAAAATGACCCTGATACTTGAACACCTCAGCCGGGAAAACAGCTATCCGGCTTTCTTCAGATCGGTACCGGTAGTAGGTCAGCATGGCACAGTGGCCTGGCTCGATAAACAGAAGAAAACCAGGGGAATGGTAAGAGCAAAGAGCGGAAGCATCTCAAAAACAAGATCTTATGCTGGCTATTTCAACAACAGGAGCGGAAAATCCTTCTGTTTCATGATCAACGTTTCAAGGTATCCGGCCGGTCTGGAAACGGAGGTGAAAACATTTCTTGAAAATATTTTGATCAACTTAATTGATTTAAATCAATAATATGTTTTAATTAGCGGAAAATACGTGCCCAAAAACTAATAACCGTTCTTCTTATGGATAGGTATGTGCCTAAGACACTCCCCAAATTGTCACCTAATAAATTTTTTTAATCCAATGGGGAATTCATTATTTGCTAAATTTAAAGAGAATCTGGGTCCGCTCGGAGCGGTTTCTCATTTCAGTCACCATTATTTCAGCTATCCAATGCTGACCGGTGACATTGGCCCCTACATGGAGTTCAACGGCCGGAAAGTGCTTAACTGGTCGCTGAATAATTACCTCGGGCTTTCCAACCATCCTGAAGTCAGAAAAGCTGACTCTGAGGCCATTGATCAGTATGGCCTGTGCTACCCTATGGGCTCCCGCATCATGAGTGGTGATTCCGTTCATCATGAAGAGTTTGAAAAACAACTTGCCGATTTCTCGGGGTACGAAGGTGCCTTCCTGATGAATTTTGGCTATCAGGGAATCATGTCAACCATTGAAGCGCTGGTCGACCACAGAGATGTGATTGTCTATGACAGTGACTGCCATGCCTGCCTCATTGACGGCGTAAGGCTTCACAAAGCCAAAGGCGGAGTGTATTATCAGTATGCTCACAACAACATGGAGAGTTTTGAAAAAAACATTATCCGTGCCAGCAAGTATACCAGTCAGACGGGCGGCGGAGTACTGGTTATTACCGAAGGGGTCTTCGGAATGACCGGTCAAGTAGGAAAAATTGACGAGATTGCTAAATTCAAGGAGAAATATGAATTCAAGCTTCTGGTTGATGATGCCCACGGCTTCGGTGTAATCGGCGCTACGGGACGCGGTGTAGGCGAACATCTGGGATGTCAGGATAAAATTGACATCTACTTTGCCACTTTCACCAAAGCCATGTCTTCGATGGGTTGTTTTGTAGCTACAGAAAAATACATCATCAGCTATCTTAAGTATGCGGTAAGGTCACAGATTTACGCCAAATCCCTGCCTATGGGTTATGTTTTGGGCGGATTGAAGAGACTGCAGCTTATCCGTGAAAACCCTCAATACAGAGAGAGGCTGTGGGAAGTAGCCACAAAGCTTCAGAACGGACTTAGAGAAAAGGGCTTCTACCTTGGCACCACCAATTCTCATGTTACTCCTGTTCACCTTAATCAGGACTTCAACCTTAATGAGGTAGGCAACCTTACTATGGATCTGAGAGAAAACATGGGCTTGTTCTGTTCCATTGTAATCTATCCTTTTGTACCTAAAAACGTAATCATCCTCAGGCTCATTCCGACCTCTACGCATTCAGACGAGAACATTACCTACACCATCGAATGCTTTGAGAAAATCAGGGAAAAGCTGGCCAACGGAGAGTACAATTACGAAATACCGATCAAGAGCGAGTTATTCAGCTAAAAACAGAAAGACGTGCCGAAGATTAAGATCAACGATATTGAGTATCATTATGAAGAATACGGATCCGGAGAAGAAACCATTGTGTTTGCTCACGGACTGCTATGGAGTGGTTGGATGTTTCACCCTCAGGTAGAGGTACTTAAGCATCGTTACAAAGTCATCACCTATGATCATCGGGGACAAGGGAAAACCCAGGCAGCCAAAGATGGCTATGATATGGAGACCCTCTACGATGACAGTGTCAAGTTAATTAAAGCGCTATGTGATAAGCCCGTGATATTCGCGGGCTTATCTATGGGCGGATACGTCGGTATGCGAATCGCCGCACGGAACCCGGAAATGGTTTCCAGGCTGATTCTTATGGAAACTGCATGTGATGCCGAACCCCCGGAAAACTTCGCCCTTTACCGAACCCTCACCTTCCTTGTAAAATACATCGGTTACTGGCCGGTAGAATCCACTGTGATGAAAAGGATGTTCGGAGAAAAGTTTATCAATGACCCCAACCGAAAAGGAGACTACAAAAAATTCCTCGACAAACTCCGCGAAAATAACAGAGTGTCTGTTCTTAAAGCATTGTGGGGTGTAGCTGACAGAAACGGTATTGAAGAAGAACTCTCACGTATAACCTGCCCTACGCTTGTAATCGTCGGAGACCAGGACGTACCTGTCCCTGTTGAAAAGTCAGAAGACATCCACCGCAGGATAAAAGGTTCGCAACTGACGATCATTAAAGGCGGCGGACATACCGGAAGCATCGAAGAACCGGAACAATATACTGAGGCTATTTTGGGCTTTTTATCGTAAGTTATCCCGCGTTTTCCGATTTTAGGATAAAATTTCATCAATTTTGGCATTTAAATTGCAACGTTTTTGTTGTAAACTGACATTCCGTTCCCCTGGATTATCAGCGGAGGTCAGTTGATAAAAATTTACACGCATTTATAATTATTAAAAGTGTCAGTGTTTTACCTAAATAAAAAGGAACGTGCCAAAAATAAAGATCAGAGGCGTAGACTATAACTACGATGAGTATGGAGCCGGAGAAGAAACCATGATTTTCTCTCACGGAATGTTGTTTGCGGGATGGATGTTCGAACATCAGGTAAAATTTTTCCAGGACAGGTATCGTGTCATTACCTATGACTTCAGGGGACAGGGGAAAACTGAAGTAACAGAAGATGGCTATGATATTGACTCTCTCTATGAAGACACCGTTGAACTCATCAGGGCGCTCAGTCCGAAACCTGTCATCTATGTCGGTCTCTCTATGGGTGGTTTTGTCGGTATGCGGCTGGCAGCCCGGAACCCCGAACTGGTCAGCAAACTGATTATACTGGACAGCACCTGCAAAGAAGAACCCTTTGAAACGATCCCCAAATACAAAATGCTGAATAACATTGTTAAAACCGTAGGATTCTGGCCGGTTGAAAAGAGTGTTATGGAGATCATGTTCGGTGAGAAGTTTCTGAAAGACAAAAGCCGCAAACCTGAATATGACCTTTATCTGTCAAGACTCAAACAAAACAACCGGTCTGCGGTAGTAAAAGCCGTACTCGGTGTGGTAGAAAGAAAAGGTATACAGTTTGAGCTGGCCAATATCACCTGTCCCACGCTTATCGTAAGAGGGGAGCAGGATAAACAGGTTACTCACGAACGTTCTCTTATTGTTCACGAAAACATCAAAGGCTCAGTACACGTAGAAATACCCGGTGCAGGGCATTCCGGTACACTGGAAGAGCCTGATCAGTATAATCAGGTGATCAACGACTTCCTTAATTCACATTGAGCAAAAAAAAGTCTGAAAAAAAGAGGGATACAGAAAACTTTTGTATCCCTCTTTTTGTTTATCGGAATATCAATATTTATTATTGATATTATCATATAAATAACTGTTAAGGGAGTCAACATGAAGAATATTGCCATACTACTTACCGTCCTGTTGTCGGGCTGTACGTCCAGACATTTTTACACCGGGTCAACACTCGATGAGAAAATCCCTTCAGAACTGCTTACATTTAATATTGTGAACTCTGAAACAGACAATGCCCTCTCGTCTTCAGAGAACCTGGCCATCAGGGAGGAACTACGTAACGCCCTGCAAAAGAAAGGAATGATATATGCTCCCGAAGCTGCTGATCTGGTAGTGGTTTATCGCTATTTCGAGAAAAAAACCAAGGTACTGCAGCAGGATTATATCTATCTGCCACATGATAAAGTACCGAACCTTTCGGTAAGAAAGACATTGCCCAGATCACTGGTCATCCAGATTTCCTCAACCGGTGACCATCAAGTACTTTGGGGAGCCTATGCAACGGACCTCCCCAAAAATCTGAGTTCCAGACAATACAAATCCGTGGTAAACACCCTGGTAGGGAAACTAAAACATGATCATCCTGCGTTTGCCTATATGAACTGATATTGCCATTTGAAGTTGAAAGAAAAACCTGCTTCGTTTCTAAAAATTCTCCATTATCTCAGCCTTGACGTGGTGGTGGGAGCCATGGTCTCTTCCTGGATGTTCTGGAAACTTCCGCTGGGTTCGGGGGTATCCCCCAAGCTGGCATTACCTGCTCTTGGTCTGGCTACCTGGTTTATTTATCTTGCCGACAGGTTACTGGATATCCGTGATCCCGGAAAAGCCCTGGCCACTGCAAGACACCGTTTTTTTTATCAGCATCAGTACAATATTCAGATACTTACCATCGCCTGTGGCTTATCCGGCCTGATCATAAGTTTTTTTCTGCCGGCTTCTGTTTTATTACCCGGCCTGATTATCGCGATCAGTATGGCCGGTTACTTTTTCCTTATCAACAGGACGCTTCATCTTACCCGTTTTTTCATACTTACCAAAGAACTGGCCGTATCGGTCATTTACCCTGCTGCAGTGGCCGGAATCCCGCTGTACAACCGCTCCAGTATCCATCTTAGCGACTGGATTTTGCTTGGATTCTTTACCTTGTTGACTTTTCAGAACCTGCTGACGTTCTCGTGGTTTGAATACAGGGAGGAGTCTGAGTCTCCCAATATTATCCGTCTGCTGGGTAACAGAACAGCCGGTAAGATCATCAGAGGGATCAGCCTGACCTTGTTATTCTTCAGCATATTTCTTTTCGGGGGAAATGCAGGGTACACCACTGCTATGGCCTGGCTTCTGACAACAATGTCACTGACATTGTCATTTATGACTGCTCTTCCCGATTATTTCCAGCACCAGGAGAGATACCGTTGGGTCGGAGATATGATATTCATTTACCCCTTACTTCTTTTTCTTTTTTGATTCAGCCTTTTTCTCAACATTTTTCTTGTCCTCATCCAATTTCCGCTGGCCTCTTCTGTACACATAGAAGAGAAAGCCGGCCAGAGCGAACATCAGGAAAAAATAGCTGTCTTTCATAGAGACACCCTTATACACCACCTGGTCAACCCACATGATGAGCAGCGCCAGACTGCCGAATAAAATTAATGTATCTGCAAGTTTCATAAGTTATTCAGATCAAACCAGTCTGCCTACGATTTCGAACTTTTCAAAGACCCGTTCCGAATGCGGGGCGTCTTTCAGTTCGTCGGTGAGATCCTGGCCGGCCCAGTGTTCATAGTGTTTTCCTTTGCGCCAGAGCCGTGAAGCACTGACATCATAAATATTGCCTTCAAAAGCAACCCAGATCTCTTCACGATCCTGGCCATTTCTGAGTGCCAGCTGATTTTTTGTAAAAACTTTCAACACTGAGACCTTTTTCAACGTATTATTTGTCAGATGCAAATTTACCAGCTTTTGCCCCTTTCCAAAAAAAATGGTAAAATTATTGTCTGAAAGAGGTGAAACGGATATATTCGCAAAATGAATTCAAATTTTAACCAGACTTTTCCATGAACAAAAAAATATGGCTTGCTGCTATTCTTGTCAGTTCGGCTTTTGTCCTGTTATCCTGCGGATCTAAGGTAAAACCGGTCTCGGAAAAGATCGCCAAAGTCTGGACGGCTCGTCTGGTCAAGGAGAATTCATCCATCGTTTATCAATCCGGAGCTACCTCGAATGTCCGCGCCGGTTATGCTAATTATAGTCTTAACCTTTCCTCCCCTCCGGCCGTTACGCTTAAAGAATGGAACGGAGACAGTTTTACTGGCACCTACAGCCTGAGCGGAGACACCAAGCTGCTTATTACCGGACTTACCCCCCAGCCTACCGGCACAGGCGGAAACCTGAGTTTTACCATATCTTCTATTAATGATACGGAGCTTGTTCTGGTGGCCGATCAGTCTTATCCGAAAACAGGAAATACAACCAATACTTATACACTGATTTCTCAATAAGTATTCTGATGATATATCAAGGCCGGCCCTCTTGCCGGCCTTTTTCATTTTGTAACTGCCGCAGATGTTGTAATTTTGCCTTATGGAAGAACAAAAACTTGAAGACCTGGGCGAATTCGGCCTGATTAACCGTCTCAGCGAGACGGTGGAATTATATCACTCTGAAACCGTTAAAGGTATCGGTGATGATGCTGCTGTTATTGACAACGGCACAAAGTATTCACTGATCAGTACTGATCTTCTTGTTGAAGGCATTCATTTTGACCTCTCTTATGCGCCGTTAAGGCACCTGGGCTACAAAGCGGTTGCCGTAAATGTTTCGGATATAGCGGCCATGAACGGCATTCCCAAACACATCACCGTATCATTGGCCCTCAGCAGTCGTTTTGGTCTTGCGGCTATTGACGAATTGTATGAAGGCATTCGCCTGGCCTGTGAAAATTATAAAGTTGACCTCGTAGGAGGCGACACCTCTGCTTCGCGCTCAGGCCTCGTCATTTCAGTAACGGCGGTCGGAGAAGTAGAAAAGGAAAAGATATGCTACCGGGCAGGAGCACAACCCAACGACATTCTTTGCGTCACCGGCGACCTTGGTGCCGCCTATACCGGTCTTCAGGTACTTGAAAGAGAAAAGCAGGTATTTCTGGCGAATCCGGACATGCAGCCCGAACTGGAAAGTAAATCCTATGTAGTCGGCCGCCAGTTAAGACCGGAGGGGCGGACAGACATTGTTCATGAACTGCGCTCCAAAGGGGTTGTACCCACCTCCATGATTGACATCTCTGACGGACTGGCGTCAGAAGTTCTCCATCTCAGCGCATCGTCAGGACGGGGTTTCACTGTATTTGTCGACAACGTACCTATAGAAAATCAAACCCTGGAAACGGCTGGCGAGTTTAATCTCAGCCCGGTAACTGTGGTAATGAACGGAGGAGAAGATTATGAACTGCTGATGACCATCAGGCAGGAAGATTTTGAAAAAATAAAGGGCATTCCGGAAATAACTCCTATAGGTTTTGTAACGGAGACACCCGAAAATGTCCTTGTTCTGAACTCTGGCGAGAGGGCAACCATTACAGCTCAGGGCTGGAACCACCTTCGCCGGTAAGCACTGAGCTTAAAGCAGTAACCTATTTATTCAACCTATATCAAATGAAAAACTACCTGTTAACCGGACTCCTCGGACTGGCCCTGCTGGGCTGTAACCGGCAGCAACAGCTGAGCCTTGAAGAATATGAAAAGCTCACCGATGACCAGAAAAGAAGTGTAGAACACGCATTGGATGGTATTGACCTTCTGGACAAGGACCTTGAAATCACCTTGTTTGCTTCTGAGCCCATGATGAAAAACCCCACCAATATGGATATTGACTCCAGAGGACGGGTATGGATCTGTGAAGCCTACAACTATCGCAATGAACTTAACCCCAGAAATCCCTACGATAAAACCGGTGACCGTATCCTCATTATGGAAGACACCGACGGAGACGGGAAAGCCGACACTTCCAAGGTCTTTTACCAGGGAGAAGACATTAATGCCGCACTCGGAATCAGTGTGATGGGCAACAAAGTGTACGTTTCAGTCAGTCCCAATGTTTTTGTATTTACGGATACCAACGGCGATGACATTCCTGACACCAAGGAAATCCTTTATCAGGGCGTTAAAGGCGTACAGCATGACCATGGGATGCATGCTTTTGTATTCGGTCCTGACGGGAAAGTCTATTTCAATCACGGAAACGAAGGCAAGGGCATCCTAGACAAAGCCGGCAAGCCCGTGCTGGATGACAGGGGACAGGTGATCAATGCCGATGGCAAACCCTACAGAGAAGGGATGATTTACCGGGCCAATCCGGACGGTACCGGCACAGAAATTATGGCCTGGAATTTCCGGAATAACTTTGAAGTAGCGGTAGACTCCTATGGTCGCATGTGGCAGTCAGACAATGACGACGACGGCAACCGTTCCACCCGGATAAATTATGTCATGGATCATGGCAATTATGGCTTTAAAGATGAGGTAACCGGGGCCGACTGGCGTGTAAGAAGAACCAATATGGAAGACTCGGTCTTTCATCAGCACTGGCACCTCAACGATCCCGGCGTCGTACCCAACCTCCTTCAGACCTATGCGGGCTCACCCACCGGCATCATCATCTATGAGGGCAACCTTTTGCCAGAAAAATACAGGAATAAAATCATCCATTGTGATGCGGGGCCAAATGTCGTGAGGGCCTACCCTACCCGCAGACAAGGGGCCGGGTTTACCGCTGAAATAATGCCAATACTGGACGGCTCAAAGAGAGATCAGTGGTTCAGGCCTTCTGACATTACTGTGGCTCCTGATGGCTCTATCTTTGTGTCAGACTGGTATGATCCCGGCGTAGGCGGGCATGCCATGGGCGACTCACTCAGGGGGCGGGTTTACAGGATCGCACCCAGGGGAAGCAAGTATACTGTTCCTCAATACGACTATAGCAACCCTGTCAGCGCGGCGGAAGCCTTACAAAATCCCAACCTTGCGGTAAGATACCTGGCATGGAATGCACTGCATGATATGGGAGCCAAAGCAGAAACAGAACTGAACAGGATCTTCGAAACCGGAGAAGCGCCCATGAAAGCACGGGCATTGTGGCTTCTTGAGAAACTCAACGGGAAATACCTGGAGCAAGCCTCCAAAGATGACAATGAAGACCTGCGTGTTACTGCCGTGCGGATAGCTTCAGCGTCGCCTGCCACGCCCAAGTCATTTTATCAGAGAATGGCAGCGGATACTTCATTCCAGGTAAAAAGAGAAGTTTTACTCGCTATCCGGCACAAAGGCTATGCCGATATCTGGGCAAAACTGGCCGATGATTACAACGGAAATGACCGCTGGTACCTGGAAGCCCTGGGAATCGGTGCCAATAGTGACTGGAACAATTGCCTGACTGAATATCAGAAAAACAAATCAGCCGGATGGCTGGACAAAGCCACTGCAAGAGATATTGTCTGGAGGAGCCGCTCAACACAGACCATTGCTTTCCTTTCGGACATCATCAGAAAAACATCCGGCAAAGATAAATGGAGGTATTACAGGGCAATGGATTTTGTAAGTGATCCTGCTAAAAACAGCGTTCTCCTTTCGCTCCTTAAAAATACTACAGACCCGGAAGAAAAAGTGGTCATCTTCAAGCATTTCGACCAGGCCACCATCCAGTCGAATCCGGATTTCAAAAATGAGCTTCCTTCCGTTGTGGCAGCCATCAGCGATCCGATGGATTTTATTGAAATCATCAATAAATACCAGGTACGTTCTCAGTTTGAAAGGCTCAGCAAACTCATGATGGAATCTGAAGACAGGAGAATAAGCAATGAAGCCTCCAAAAGCATGGTACAGCTATTTGGTACCGCGCCATTCATAAAAGCGCTGTCTTCAGGCGATACTTCTGTGGTAATCAAGGCCATCCGCAAGTTTGGCACTGTGGATACAGAAGAGATCACCGCTCAACTGATCAACGTGTTTTCTTCTGTAAAATATCCTGACAATGTACGCAAAGAGGCAATGAAAGCCATGTGGGGCTGGAACAGTGAAGAAAAACTCTGGCATCTCTTCCAGGCTGGAAAAATCCCTGAAGCGGTATTACCCGAAGCCCGGGATATTCTTACCAGAACCTGGCACAGCGACATTCGTGTGGCAGCAACCAAGATCTTTGAAAAAGACACTGAGCCTGTTAAAATAGATGTAGCAGCCCTGCTAAAACAAAAAGGAGATATAAAAGCAGGACAGGAAGTTTTCAGCATTTATTGCCAGACCTGCCATGTTGTCAAAGGTACCGGAACAGACTTTGGCCCGGGACTGAGTCAGATCGGCAGCAAGCTTTCAAAAGAAGGCCTCTATAATGCCGTCCTCAACCCAAGCGAAGGCATCAGTTTTGGTTACGAAGCTCAGAAGATCGTGTTCAAAGACGGCTCAGAGATTCAGGCCATCATCACCAGCAAAACAGAAAATGAACTGATGGTAAAACTGCCGGGTCAGGGCACCATTACGCCTTATAAAAGAACGGATGTCAAGTCAACGGAGACACTTAAAGAATCACTTATGCCCAAATTCCCCCTGAAGGAAAAAGAGCTGGTTGATCTGACTGAATATCTTTCTTCTCTGAAATAATATTTTTTCCGAGGCTTTTAAATACGGTTTCCATATTTTTGGAGCCGTATTTATTTTTTATACACCTATAAAAGCGCTCCCGATTCTGAAGGCAACGTCAGCATCGCATTATTAGTTACCCGCTTTCTGTTGTTTTATAACATCCCAACTGTAGAAATGATGCAAAAATTTAACATTACCATAGAATACTGTCCCAAATGCGGGTGGATGCTGAGGGCAGCCTGGATGGCTCAGGAGTTACTGACCACCTTCGAACAGGAAATCAGGAGCGTCTCTCTTAAACCCTCTGAAACCGGCGGCGCTTTTTTCATTTTCCTGGAAGACGAACTCCTGTATGACCGAAAAGCGGCCGGAGGATTTCCGCAGCCTAAAGAACTGAAACAGCTGATCAGAGACCGAATTGCACCAGATAGATCGTTGGGGCACGCTGATGTAAAATAGCATTATGGCCAAAAAGTATCATTTGAATGCCTGGGAGTTAAAAGTTGTGAGAGGACTTCGTTCCATCCGCAAATCTCCCCTGTTCATCAGGCTGTATCATAAAATTCCCCATGAACATTTGTCCAGGTTCCCTTATGATACTCTTCCCTTGCTGATTGCCTCGGCCCTCACCGGTCTGATGGCTGTTGCTTATGAAAAACTGTTTGAGTTGTTTGAATTTGTGTCACTTTCAATTTACGAATTTTCACCGTATCTGTTCTTTCTCATCACTCCTCTATGTTTTGTGCTTTCATGGCTTCTGGTCCGGCATTTTGCTCCGGCAGCAGCCGGCAGCGGCATCCCTCAGCTTATGGCGGCAGCTGAGCTTGCTGATACCCGCAAGAGTCCTCTCACAGACCGGCTGCTTAGTGTCAGAATAGCCTGTATTAAAATACTAAGCAGCCTTGTCCTGCTGGCCGGAGGCGGAGCCATCGGAAGAGAAGGTCCCACATTACAGGTAGCCGGCTCTGTTTTTCAGACCATTTACCGGCTTATTCCTGAAAATTTCAACAAAGTCTCTCAGCGTATCATGATCATCACAGGCGCAGGATCAGGTCTTGCAGCGGCATTCAATACACCGCTCGGAGGGATTGTTTATGTTGTAGAGGAACTCACCAAAACCCATATCGGAAAATTCCGAACAGCCATCTTTACTGCCGTTATTATTGCCGGAATGACGGCACAGCAGTTCCTGGGGTCGTACCTCTATCTGGGATTTCCGAAAATCGCCACGCTTCCTTTCCGTCTGATGGGATGGGCTGTACTTATCCCTTTGCTTTCAGGCCTTCTCGGTGCTGCATTTACAAGGATGGCGCTCTGGGCCGCAGGACTGCGCAAGCGGCTGAATAGCCAGAGCCGGCAGTTGATGTTCACTATTCTTCTGGGATTTCTGTTTGCAGGACTCGTGATTCAGACCGGCCCTTTAAGTATAGGAACCGGGAAGGCGCTGATCAATAAAATTCTTTTCCAAAACCCCGAATCCTTATCTTGGGCCACATTCCCTTCCCGCTTTTTCGGAAGCCTGCTCTCCTTCTCAAGCGGCGGTGCCGGGGGGATTTTCGCGACCTCACTTTCTTCAGGAGCGGCCTTCGGGTCGCTGATGACCAAGCTTACTGAAATTCCCGACATTCATCAAAACCTGCTCATCCTCCTTTCAATGATAGGCTTTCTAACCGGAGTGACCCGATCGCCTTTTACTTCTGCCATCCTGGTGCTGGAAATGACCGACAGACATTCGGCCATCTTCTTTTTTCTTCTGGCCGGATTGCTTTCAAACCTCTCCGCAGCACTGGTCATGAAAGAGTCATTCTACGAAATTCAAAAGCGGAAATTCAAAGAAGCCCTTGAAAACAGCTGATCAGGTCTTGAGTTTTTTCTTTTTGGCCGCAGGAAAAAGAACATTGTTCAGAATAAGTCTGTAACCGGCAGAATTGGGGTGAAGATTGAGGTCAGTAGGCTCTTCATTCACCAGGTGCTGATAATCCTCCGGGTCATGTCCTCCATAGAAGGTCCAGAAACCTTTGCCCATCGTACCATGTATATAGCGGGCCTCATTGGCGCTGCGGTTCTCAGCCATAATGATCACATCAGGCTTCACGTATTTTTTCTTGAATGCGGTTGTCTGACCCAGGAAACCTTTGATCAGATTCTGGTGATTCTGGGTAAGCATACTGGGAATAGGGTCATACTTCGCGGAAAACTCAAACAGGTTAAAGTAATCGTTTGACTCATTGATCCCGATCCTGTCATTCGGTGTGTTATCGATATTGGAGAACTCCATCTCATAAGGATCATAGATCAGGGAAAAATTCCTGAATGCAAAAGTTTTGGAGAAATCAAGCCGGGAATCTGCATCAGGATCTGCACCGTCACCATCATAAGGGCTTTCCACAATATCAATACCATGAGCAGCAAGTGTTATATCAAAGGTATCAGTAGCATTACACATGGCAAACATATACCCTCCTCCCAACACAAAGGCGTTGATCTTCTGTACCACCTCACTTTTCAGCTGCGATATCTTAGTAAAGCCAAACTTGGCGGCTATAGACTCCGCATCTCGTTTCTGTTCCTGAAACCAGCTCGAACTTCTCATTCTGATGAATTTACCAAACTGACCTGTAAAATCTTCGTGGTGGAGATGAAGCCAGTCATACTCCGGAAGCTTTCCTTCCATGATCTCTCCGTCATAAATTTTATCATACGGAATCTCGGCATAGGTGAGCGCCAATGTAACGGCATCATCCCATGGAGAAGCGCTTCTGGGCGTATAAACCGCGATCTTGGGTGCTTTCTGAAGTTTTACGGCGTCCTGATTGGCGTCCGGATTCTTTACCTGCGCTAATATAGCCCCTGCCTCGGCATCGGAGATCATTTCATAGCTGATTCCTCTGACCACACATTCATTGATGAAATTCTGTGATGCGGTAAACATAAAACTTCCTCCGCGGTAATTCAGCAGCCAGTCTATCTCCGTATCATATTTCTGTAATACCCAGAAAGCTAGTCCGTATGATTTCAGGTGGTTTTTCTGATCCATGTCCATAGGAATCAGCAGATAATTGCCGAAAGATGATATTCCGGTAAGTAAAAAAATGATAAACGGCAAAATCACTCGTTTCATAGGTTTGCTTGTCTTATTTGCAGTATCGAAATTTGTATCAAAAACTCGATCCGGCGTTTTTTTATTTTATAGTTGCCCTAATTTAACAAAAAACAGGCAATAAGTATTCCAAAAACTGAAACTACATCGCATGAATATAAGGGAAAATATACTGGAGGGCCTGAGATCCATCAGGGGAAATATGCTCAGAACGGTTCTCACGGCCATGATTATCACCTTCGGCATCACGGCTCTGGTGGGTATTCTTACGACCATCGATGGTATGCAAAATTCTGTCAACAAGAGCTTTGAAGGGTTGGGCGCCAACTCTTTTGACATCAGGGTGATCCAGGAAAATGGCAGAAGAAGAGGGATATCCAAAAAGAGAACCAACCCGATCTATTACCGACAAGCCAGGAAGTATCAGGAGCTTTTTCTGGGAAAAACTGACGCCATCGTCAGCATTTATACTACGGCCTCCGGGGCCGAAGTGCTTCAGTACGAATCGCGTAAAACCAACCCGAATGTTCTGCTGATGGGTGTGGATGAAAGCTACACCGCCATGAAGGGCTACAGAATAAGGACAGGCCGCTCCATTTCATCGAGTGATCAGGAGCTCGCTGCCAATGTGGTTATTCTGGGAAATGAAATCGCCGAAAAGCTTTTCCCCAAAGAAAGTCCGCTCGATAAATACATTACCATGAAAGGCGGGAAATATAAAATCGTAGGCGTGTTGGAGAAAAAAGGCAGCATTACAGGTGGAGGAGATGACCGGGTGGTACTGATCCCTCTGGAATCGGCCCGAAAATTCGATACTCAGGGACGTTTTTCTTATGAAATCACTACTTCAGTACCTAATGCTTCAGACATTGACTACACCATCGGAGAGGCCACAGCCATGATGCGCCAGGTGCGGGGCGATAAGCCCGGTGCGGCAGAGAGCTTCCGCATTGAAAGGTCGGATGCGCTCATGAAAGACTTTGAGGAAGTAACCGGTTACCTGCGTGTAGGAGGATTCGGGATATCATTCATCACACTGCTTGGAGCATCCATTGCGCTCATGAATATTATGATGGTGTCTGTCACAGAACGGACCCGTGAAATAGGCATCCGGAAAGCCCTGGGGGCTTCTCCCAGCAAGATACGATTCCAGTTTCTGGTCGAAGCCATTGTCATCTGCCTGCTGGGTGGTTTTGCCGGTATCATTCTGGGCATTACGGCAGGCAACCTTGTCTCGGTGCTGATGAGCTCCGGCCCCTCATTCATCATCCCATGGGCCTGGATCATCCTCGGGCTAGTGGTTTGTGTGACCGTGGGACTATTTTCCGGCTTCTACCCTGCCTATAAGGCATCGAGGCTTGACCCTATTGAAGCGCTGAGGTACGAGTAGAATAAAATAGAGAATTTGTCCGGCAATAATTTGGAGAGACACGTTTCTTCGGCTACTTTTGCACTCCCAACGAAGACGACAGGCCCGGATGGCGGAATCGGTAGACGCGTTGGTCTCAAACACCAATGAGGTAACACTCGTGCCGGTTCGACTCCGGCTCCGGGTACGAAACGGAATCCTGCAAAGGGTTCCGTTTTTTTTTGTCCTGTTTTCTTCAGATAGAATTTCAGAAGACACAGGATAAGGAGAGGTAACGGTCTGTAGACCAAATGGCGGGGAATCATGCCTTCTAAGAGGCAAATCATATCTGCCAACCCACAATTTAAATCGGCTGCAAGACAAATCGGGAATACTTTCGACAGGATTTCAGAATTATTGGCTTAATCACAGACATAAGTCCACTCCCGGATTATTGGATTAGCCTGGTAACTGAGCTTCATTTCATCTCTTATCATATTACCGGAGGCATCATAAGCATAAGTATTAGAATACCGAAAAACATCCTTTCTGTAATAGGTTTTTTTTATAATCCGATTATTCAGGACTTCATACCCGGTTTGGTCCATTAATTCATTTTGTAAAACATAATTCTTAACAATATAATTTTCACCATTGTATTCGGTGATTCTCTTGTTATACACCTCTCCATTAACTGAAGTCGAAAACAAGCTTGTCTCCTGCCCTTTATCATTATACTCGTAATTAATGTACCCTGTTATTATGTTATCTATCTTAATCGTAATTTTTACAGGCAAGTTTTTTGAATTGTATTCCACCATTTCCTCTACTGTTATATTATCTGGGGGCGGCAAATACTCAATTTTCCTGGTCACCTTACCATTGGCATTGTATTCAAATTTAACAAGACGCCCATATGGGCCCTCATCCAGCATTACAAGCCCTAGTTCATTATACTGAACTCTGGTATACAATCCTCCTGAAATATGCAGATAATACTCCTTTTTCCGTAACACACCATTGTTATGATATTCATACAACAGATAATCCTCTGTAGAATTGCCAGAGCCAGGATCCAGCCATCTTCGTACCTCTTTAATCAACTGGTCCTTCTCGTTATACAAATACTCCTCTTCTGCCTCTTTGTTCATCGTTGATAATCTGCTCACCGTTTTCCTGATCCGAAGCCCTTTCGTGTTGTATTCATACTTCTCGACCGTCTCCAGACTCCTGAATTCAATCAGTTGTTTAGCAGAATCATAAATGTATACTTCACTGCCTGTAACGCTACCATCATACATCGTTTCTTTGTATGACAGTTGTCTGCATCCGGTTTCATCCACCGGCACAATCTCTTCTGACTTTGATTTGCAGGCAAACACAACGTTTAACAGCAGTATGATACTTATGATTTTTTTCATTTACGAAGTGATTTTTATCGTCAGATAACGATAGTAATTTTGATTGTGCTGATGAATTCCGGTAACAATAGTAACAAAACTTTTCTAATCAGGAATTCCCCCAAATGAATAAAAAAGAGCAGACCGCAACGTTCTATTACATTTAAAGGCGATCGAATAAAGAACTTTACTAATCATAAGCCCCTGACGTTCTGAATCTGAAAACAAACCTGAACAGCGATTTATTCACAAAATGTTTTCTCTAAACCTCTTAAAACCTGATTTGACGTTAGCCCGACTTCATGTACGAAAAAGCCACTCCTTATTCAGGACAACGGCATTTCCTCTTTGCGGCTCCCTACAAAAATGTCTTCCCAAAGCCACAGGACGCTTTATATCCTTCCGATCACTTCCGCTGCCACGCTTCTTAAGGACTCATGCGAGGTTTTTTCCGTAATCTTGTTCACCTTCATCCTGATGATCTTATTTCCCTTTCTGGCTATAATGATGCGAAAGTTACGGGCATCTGTATGATACAGGGCCTCATCTCCCAGGCCTTTGACCTTTTCAAATCCTGAAAGACCCTGGTTTGTCATTCTGACGTCCTCACAAACTTTTTCCGCTTCTTTTATATTTGCATATTGTTCGTACACATAAAACAGGTTAGACGGTTGACCTGTAGCATTCAGTACCCTCAGGGTAGAAAAGGTATATTTATGTCTGAAATATCCAGACGCAACAGAATCTTTATCTTCTGTTATACGGACATCCTCTCCCATGACTTTTCGTGCCTCTGCCAGCGAAAGCGGATACTTTTCCTCAGACATACGAAGACTATCTGCCGGCACCATGCCCAGGATCCATACCCAAAGAACAAACGGCATTTTCATCTTTATTCACTATTAAATGGTTATAAGTCAACTGTGAGTTACGTCTCAGGATCGTTCATTGGCACCCGACCTGTTTCATCCCCCGAGGCCCTTCATCTCCTGACCTTTTATCCGGTAAAACCGGCATATCGTTTTACGGTTTCTGAAATAACGCACACAAATTAATCAATTACAAAGGTCCCCTCTCATTTTTTAACAAGAAAGTCACCAGGGAAGATAAATACCTGAATGACACAAACATACAACTCCCGGGCTGGTTAAAATAATTATCCCGTGCCACCGGCATCATATTTCATTTTCAGCACTAAATTTATATCCAAAACGATCTCAACCCTGTAAAATTTTACAAACATGAAACGCAGAAATTTTCTCCGCCAGTCGGGCCTGTCGGCCGGTATGCTGTTAATGAACAGCAAAGCGCTGCTGGCCGGCATCTTCCATCAGAATGCCTACCAAATGAAGGAACTCAGAGGAAACGTAGGGATTTTTACAGAGCGTGGCGGCACCATTGCCTATCTGATCACACCTGAAGGCATGGCGGTTGTTGACTCCCAGTTTCCGGAGCAAGCCGGGCATCTTATCGATGAACTGAAAAAACGCAGTGAAAAACCCTTAAAATTCCTGATCAACACCCATCATCACGGAGATCATTCGGGAGGAAACATTGCTTTTAAAGGAATGGCCGAACACGTAGTAGCGCATGAAAATTCACTCAAAAACCAACGTGCAGTAGCGGAGAAAGCCAATACACTGGACAAGCAGCTGTTGCCGGACCTGACCTTCACCGACACCTGGAAACAAAAGCTGGGGAAAGAAACCATAAAAACATATTACTTCGGGCCGGGACACACCAACGGAGACAGCATCATCCACTTTGAAAATGCCAACATTGCCCACATGGGAGATCTTCTTTTTAACAGACGTTACCCATTTGTAGACAGGGCAGCCGGAGCCTCCGTTAAAAACTGGGCCAATGTACTGGACAAAACCCTCAAACAATTTGACAACAAAACCCTTTTTGTTTGCGGACACGCCTTCGATCCCGAGAAAATTGTCATCGGAAAAGAAGACATTAAAGTATTCGGCGACTATCTCAGCCGGCTCCGGGACTTTGCCGAAAAAGAAGTCAAAGCAGGAAAAAGCAAAGAAGACTTTCTTAAAAACACTTCCGTGCCGGGAGTAACCGCCATGCAGGGGGATGGTATACAGCGAAGCCTGCAGGCCGCTTACGAAGAAGTTGCAGGAACATAATGCAAAAAGGGCCTTCCGGTGTTTTCGGAAGGCCCTGATAAAGCACTTATAGAACAGAACGCAGCTAAAGCATCAGTTTCCCAACATGAATTTATGCGTAGAGCGCAGCCTGTCTGACGTATCAAAAAAGCGTATTAACAATACCTGCTCATCTGTAGGCAAATCGCCGAGGAAAATACTCTGCGTACCTTTTCTGACCTCCTTTTTCCGGAGTTGCTGCCCCAACCTATTGCTGATGTTGATGAAGCCATCCTCTTTAGCGGTTACCTGTATATTCCCTCCTTCTCCGGGATTGGGATAAAACCCGAAAACGTCATCAGTATCCCGCACAAGACATGAAAAAACAACAATGGTCCTGGAGTCGGTAACCTTGCCGTCATGGTCTGTCTGCCTGAGTTTATAATAAGTAACGTCTGTATCACCGGTATCTCTCACCAGATAAGTATAATGCTGTACCGAGTCACTGTTTGCGTTCAACGAAGAAACAACAGCCACATTTGTCCAGTGAGTACCATCCACTGACCTGATAAGCGTAAAATCTCTGCTATTTACTTCTGAGGCAGTAGACCAGTCGATTTTATGGAACGTCCCTTCACAGGAGCCGGCAAAAGAAACAAAATTTACAGGAAGGATCGCAGCCAGGCTACAACCTGCAGCGTCGAAGCCCATGTTTGACAATACAGAAGGATCAAAAGTATAGGCAACAATACTGGCTGCCGTAGTTTTATTGAGCCTGTAAACCGTATAATCGGGCAAAGTACCCACTACAGAATAAATATTACCCACAGCATCGGTAAACATCCCTGCGGACGGCCCGGCAATGGGCGGAGAAGTAACCCCAATGACATTTACCGCTCCGGAAGAAGGGTCAATAGACACCAGTTCGAGTGTGGTATTGTAGGTTGCGTAAATCAGGTTAGTCATGCTGTCATAAACCATATCCGAAACCCGCGCCGTCAGTCCGGTGGATAATACAGTAGCAGTAAGCGTATTAATATCGATTTTGTAAACAGGGGACGTTAAAGCAGTATTAGGTCTTATAATCAACTCACCGGTTGAAAGAAAAGTTGCAGCAACCCAGTTCGTACTTGACGCAAAACCAGATCCGGTAATTGTACCTAATGGTGTAACGACCCCAGTGGCGTCAATAGAAACCAAAGTCTGTCCTGAAATTCCATACATTAACCGGGTAACCGGATCTAATGCAATTGAATTGAAAGAAGTTGTTGGTGTTCCTAAAACTACGGGAGTGGAGCTGCCAACAATATAGGAGAACAATTGTGTCAACCCGGATGGTCCTGTCTGTGCATCCGCATGCGCAGAGAAATAAACCGTATTATCGGAACACGGAGTAGGAAAAAGCACCGGTGTCTGAGCGCTCAGAATACCATAACCTAAAAATGAAATCAGTAAAAACGTAATGCCCTTAATTCCGGAAAAGCAGTGGACGAATCGTTTTCCGGCTAGGAAAAGATCCAAAAATTTACTGCTACTGACAGTGTCAAAAGTGACAGAAAAAATTCCATTACCCTGGCCAGGGTACTTCAGAACATTTTTTACTATCGAACTGTCGGTGCGTTGCGAAGACCTCAGATATTTCATAAACTTTACTATGTGGTTACATTCCATTTATTACACCTCAACCAAACTGTGTGCCGGATCGTACTGTCTGATCATGCCAAAGCAACATCAACAGAGCGTCTATTTATAGTTAGACGCAGGAAATGAAAGAAGTCACAAAAAAAACCGGCCTCAGAAGAAAAATTCAGAAGCCGGCAATCAGAATGCACTAAATTTGGAGAATAAAACAGTTAAATCCTGGCCGGTAATGTGTTTACAACTCTTTCAGACAAATGCTTCCTGTATAAAAACTTTCATTTCTGAAGTACCGCTTCAAGCACAACATCACGATTATTGATGAGGTCAATAACACCGGTATTTATAGTCTCATCGGGCATAATTCCCCTGCCCTTAAGTCCTGAGGGTTTAACGGCATTCTCATATCTGAACCTGGGAATAATAACCTGAATACCGGTATTGGGGAGCTCTACTCTGAGTGTCTGTCCGGAATTGTTTCCTTCGTAGGCCCCTCCGGTCTCTTCGCCGGCAAACCTGGCTCTTTCTTCGCTCTTCGCAACGGCACAGAAATCCGCCGCTGTTGAAAAAGTCTGTCCGTTGATCAGGATGCAAACTTCCCCTTTAAATCCGGCGGACACTGGCTGAATCCATTCCAGCAGGCTGTTTCCGTGATCCTGACTATTTCCATCGGCTGTTTTGACAGACCTGAAATACCGGAAAGGCTTCAAAGCCAGATGGGCATACAGTATGGCCCCGTGTTCGTCGTTCCCGCCTGTATTGTCACGCAAGTCAATGACCAGCTTTTTCACTTTTCTTTCTTTCAGCTCTGCGAATGTTTTTTCTATAAACGATATAAAATCAACCCCTGCGTTTCTTAAGCGCCCCTTATCAAAAGTGCGGAGTGTCAGTAAACCTATATCTTCTGAAGGATAAGTAAGACCCGCCATTTCTTTTACTTTAAACCCTCTTGGAACCTCACACATAAAATCCCGTACAAACGCCGCGTCAATCCTGGCTTCTTGTACCATTCCCTGCTCATTTCGGAAAGTAACTTCAAAGCTTTCGGCATGACCGAAAACCCATCCGTATAAAAAAGGAAAAGCTCCGTTGCTGAGTACCTGATTTTTTTTCGTTTCAATCATTCCGTCTGAAGGCAGGTATTTCATCAGTTCTTTCCTGATCTTCTGCATTTCTATCCCTCTGATGGAAAGAATCTCATCTCCTGCCGACAGTCTGCCGGAGGCACAGCTAACAAATGCCTGTTCTCCTCTGAAATACAATATCAGGGGAATGAGCTTCTTCTGCTCCATCCAGGACTTCATCAGCAGCGAAGGCAGGTTTGTTCCGGTATGCCCGTCAGCGATAAAACTCACGATCCTGACGATCTCCCTTCCGAATTCCAATGAACTCATGGGCCGGTTCAGAGTTGGCCAAACCTTATTCATTTGTTGTTCCATTTCTGCCTCCGTCCGGTACCTGAAAAGTCCCGGATGGTGTCGTTTCAAAGCCTCCATGAATACAGCATAGTCCATGGCCAGTAATTCAGAAGCCACCTTTTCCATACCTGAATCATCCTTCGCGGTTACACCCCTGGCCATCTGTACCCTGGTAAAACACGTATCTCTTTGATTCAGGATAATTCCAAAATCATAGACCTCGCCGGGCAATGCCTTAAGGGTAAGCGTATCCTTGTCTGTGTAAAAAGCTATCCTCACAGGGACATCCGGGGCTAACGGATGATAAACATCCGGTCTTACAGCCGGGTCCAACTCCCATATTCCCTCTCTTTTTATATACCCGTCACGGATCGTAACATTTTTAGAGGTTGCATGGATGTAATGTAACCCTTTCTGCGACCGGGCGGTTAAAGAACAGAAGAAGGTCACGCAGATCAGGGCAAGGCAGGTGCTGCCTCTGCCGGAAACAAAGGTAAAGTAGTTCATTTTACAGATTTTAATAATGATTATCGCTTATCGGCGCGACTGATAATGGAGTAGTAAAGGAAATTGGCGATAGAAACAGCAAAAAACATGATAGCAGGAGAATGAAAACCCAGGGGAGAAGTATACTTCACAACAATCAATCCTACCCCAAGGCCTGCCATAAGCAAAGACCACCTGAGAGCTCTGTTTTGCCTGCTTTTATTTTCAGATGGAAAAATGATCGCAGCCATTTCCTCTGAAATTCCCTGATTAATGGCCTTCTCCCTGAGCCGATAGTCAAAAAAATACCTGACAAACTCCAGCAGAAGAAACAAAAACAAGAATGTAGCCCCTACTCCGATGCAGATCTTCAGCATGTCTTTATCAATCCACTGTTCATCAGGAGATTGACCGTAAGTCACTCCTGAGGATAAAACAAGTATCGACAAAATGGTTAATTTTTTCATATTCATTTCTGATGTTAGTTTAAATAAGACCGCCATGATGTAATCTGGTTGCAGGAGCGGCATCCGAAGTCATCATTTCCAGTTTCTTTTTGTATTCGGTATACATTTGGGGAACTGTCCAGGCCAGAATTCCAAGCATCGCCGGTAACCACATATCTCTCACCGCCGATGTAAAAACACCTGCTAAGGATGCAAAAGTGCTCCCGACAAACCAGATAAGTACTCCGGCTGCGACGCAGATCAGAGCCAGAAAAGCACCTTCCCATATCCTGGCTTTAATGTGGGAAACGCTGCCGGCAGCGATGCGGTCCATAACCAGCCCGGAGATATCTTCTTCGAAAGTGTCACCAGGAAGATTCCTTATTTCACTGAATAACATTCCGTAATACCCGACCATGGCCCGGCAATGTTGGCAATGCTGAAGATGATACTCCTGTAAGTCATCCGGTGTCATTTCACCTGTGACATATTGCTGCAATTCCTCTTCTGACCAATGTAAATTCTTCATATGCCATCCTTATAATATACCCACATTTTTTCTTTCAGCATTTTTCGGGCCCTGAAAAGGTAACTTTTTACCGTTCCTTCGGGCATCCCGGTAATTTCGGCGATCTCTGCACAGCTTAATTCTTCATAATGATACAAGGTTATAAGCAAGCCATAGAGCGGAGGCAGGGCCTCTATTTCCAGGCGCAGTGCTTCAGTCAGTTCTTCTCTGATCATCTGCTTCTCCTGGTCGCTTTCTGACCTGTCCGAAACAGTTTCCGGAGAATGCATCATTACATCAAAAGATTCCGGTGCCCGAAGCACGTCCCTTTTCTTTTTATCAAGATAGTTGTAGCAGCTATTATAAGCGATCTGCCCGATCCATGTTGATAATTTCGAACCAAATCTGAAGTTTTTCAGGTTTCGGTATACCTTTATATAAATGTCCTGAGCGAGATCACTGTGATCTGACTTGTCGCGAACGAGTCTCAGTATAATACCAGCCACCAGACCTTCTGTCTTTTTTATCAGCAGAGCATAAGCCCGGGTGTCTCCATCCAACACCCTTTTTACTATTATCTGATCAGTCAGTATGCTACCGGCTTCTTGTTTCACATCTGATTAGACAGGTTTGGAAAAAATCCGTTGCAAAAAAACAGAAAAAACCGCTTAAAGGTATGAACACCCGCTTTGAATATCCTCTGTTAAAGTTATCCGCTTACGATGTTGACATTTTTCCGGGTATGTCAAATCTCCCTGATGAAGCATTTATAATATGGATTAACCTGAAAACTTAAAGCCTTTCAGAGGTCTGACGCTCCGAAAGGCTTTAAAAGACAACAATGCATTGTATGCTCAGTTCATGCTTCTGAATTCCTGAGGGGTGTTACCCGTTTTTTGTTTGAAAAGTTTGCTGAAATACTGGGGGTATTCAAAACCCAGTTCGTAGGCAATTTCACTGATGCTTTTGTTACTTCCGAGTAGAATATTCTTCGCTTCTTCAATCAGCATATGATGTATCTGTTCTTTGGCATTCATACCGGTCTCCTTCTTTAATAAATCGCTCAGATAATTCGGTGATAAGTTTACACTTTCCGCCAGATAGCTTACGGATGGCAGTCCCTTTTCTTTAAGTTTCTCTGAATTAAAATAATCCCGCAACACTGCTTCTACCCGGGATACGACATCTCTGTTTGAGTTTTTACGGGTAATAAATTGCCGCCCGTAATAGCGCTGACAATAGTTGAGCAAGAGTTCAATATTAGAGACAATCAGATTCTGGCTGTGCCCATCAATATTTTCGTTCAGTTCAGTGGCTATATTCTCAACACAATCCTTCAGAATTTGCTTTTCTTTATCTGACAGATGCAGAGCTTCTGTCATTTCATATGAAAAAAAAGTATAATCTTTCATTTTCGGACCTAAAGACGTGCCGCGTACCAAATCTGGGTGAAAGAACAATCCCCAGCCCACCATATCTTCTTTTTTCTCAATCTCACTGTCCATTGTTAATACCTGTTTGGGTGCAATGCACACCAGACTGCCGTCCTGGAAGTCATAAGACTGCCTGCCGTAACGCATATGATTAGCACAATAGTTTTTAAACATAATCGAATAGAAGTCACAGCTTATTCTTACATCTTCTTCGATGAGTTCATCTATTTTACTAAAATCAACCACAGCAACCAAAGGATGTTTGGTTATACCTTTTACAAATTTATTGATGTCAGCTATACTACTGAGATTTATGATCGGATTCATTGAATTAAAGTTTTACTTCGATTTTACTTTATAAATAAAATACGGTTTCCGGCTTGTCAAAACTTCTTTTTCGGGCGCAGAAGCAAACTGTCCCAAATAAGCAGGGATGTAACTGTCTGTAAAGTAAAAGACGCTGTCAGGGCCGGAGACCACCCCATCTGCCCAAAGAATATCTTTGGAACGGGTAATAGCGGTGATTGTTTTAGTATTCGGGTTCAAAGACATTAATCCCCCGTGCTCCACGTCTGTAATGATTACATTACCATGCTTATCTACTGCTATACCGTCACTCATTGGCTTTTCACCCAGGTCGTCCAATCGCTTTGCTACATCTGCGGGGGTCAGTTTTTTGTCCAGTACTACTGTCAATGGTACCTGATACAGGCGCGAGCCCGACATAGGTGCAAGATAAACCCACTCCCCATCATTACTTATTTCTATACCATCCAGCCCACCTGCAAAATTAAGCAGCCCGAAAAACACACGGTATGGTTTATTCATATTGGTTGTCATCCGCCAGTTTTCTGCGTTCATTTTACCACCATCCAAAACCATACGTACACCACGGTCTTCCAAAGAATATACCTGTAGACTGGAGTTGGTAAATCTGAACACGCCGGGATTGGCTAGCAACACATATTTACCATCAGGAGTAACACGCAGATCCTGTGAATACTGAGCTATTCCCTTAGGAAATTCATAGTAATGCACTTTTTGCCTAGTGGTCAAATCAAAAGCCCATATACGGGTTTTATCAAAATCCAGGGCAGCCGGCTCAATGAACCAGATGCGGTTTTGTTTGTCTATCGTAATTCCAAATGTACCGCGGAATTGTTTTTGCATTTCTTGAGAAGGAAATGGGGACAATTTGCCGTTATTCCATTCAAAAACGGTGTTTTCTGAAAACCTGCCCGGCCTTGCCAGAGGATGATAGTTGAAGTATACATTTCCATTATCGGCTACGGCTATATTTCCGGGCGGATAATCAAGTGTAATAAACTTTTCAGCCTCATCCGTAGCACTTCCCTGTCCGATATCGGGATAAATCTTACCCGTTCCATAAAGCAGCTTCAGGAGAATCAATCCTGTTATTATCACCGCCAAAAGTACTAAGGGGAACTTAATCGATATGCGACGCTTCTTTTTCATATTTCCTGTGCGACTAACTTCTTTTATTTGGGGACAATAATTTTTTCATCAATCAATACCTGAAAACTATCTTCCATAGTCGTTTGAACAGGCAAAAATGTCATCCCAAGTTCTCTCCTGATTTTTGAATTATCAGCGTTGAAAGCCACATTTACATTGTTACGGATCACCTTCCTTGTAAACAGCCGGTTTGCCATCGGACCTATGATCATCAATAACCATTTGGGCAATGCTTTTTTGGGAATTGGAAACACCTCGCCATACTTCGGACCCAGAGTTTGAGCCATTTCCAGTAAATTTGTGTTATGTCCCGAAGTAATATACCGTCCTTTTGCCGATGGAGTAAAACCCGCAAGAATATATGCTTTGGCTACATCCCTTACATCAACCAAACCTAAGCCTAACCGGGGCGCTCCCGCTTTCATACTCCCGTCTCCCAGAGGCTTTAATACGTTCAGACTTTCTGAGGTCGTATTTTTAGCGTTGAGCATAGGGCCCAAACCAACGCAGGGTTAATGGTTACCAAATCCCACTGCGACTGTTTTCCGGCAATTTCCCATGCTTTTTTCTCCGCAAGCGTTTTAGAATAAGAATACGGCTGATAATCTAAAGAGGCAGTGGTGTTCCATATTTCTTCGGTAACGATTCCGTCAGGTGCCATAGCGCAATCACTGGCATCAGTATAAATAGCGGCACAACTGCTGGTTACTACTACTCGTTTTACACTTGCAGTATTGTTAGCGGTATTCAGAACATTTTCCGTGCCTTTTACCGCAGGTTCTATCAGTTCCTTTTGAGGGTCCTTCACATTAGTCGTAAACGGTGATGCCGTGTGAAATACCAGCTCACACCCCTGCATAGCTTCAAAATAAGATCCTTCAGTAAGCAGATCTGACTTAAAATAACGGATGCTGCCTTTGCTCTTAGCAGCTATTTCGTCTAAATGAGCTGTCTTTTTTTTATCAAGAGGGTTACGCACCGCAGCGTGCACCGTAATACCATCTTTTAACAACTCCTTTATCAACCAACCTGCTACATATCCTGTTGCACCGGTTACCAATACCGGTTTGCTTTTATCTATCGTTGTCATTTTATTTCTTTTAAAATTTCGACATAATATGTATCCGCCCTTTCCTGCGAAAAATAGTCAACCACCAAACCCGCTATAGCAAAATAGGTCAATGCCAGACCAATCCCCATCCAGGTAGGATTTTTAGTAGTCCAGAAAATAACAAGGGTCAATAAAAAGAATACTGTCGCCACTATTTTTGACACTTTGTATCCATACTGAAAATCATCCACACGCTTCTTTTCTGATTGGGCAAATTCAATTTTGTCCTTCTGATAACTTTGCGGCAATTCCACCAGGCGCTTCGGATTACTGTATAGCATGCCGCCGCCTATTGAAGCATAAATAGCTCCAACTACTATTAAGGGAATGAACAAAGCTTTGGAATTAGGAGTCGTACCTATTTTCCAGAAAAGAAACCCCGCAACAATGGTGATCAGTCCAAAAGCCACAATAAGTTTGGCTTCAAAAAGTTCCCCCTTTATCCATTGGATGGTATGTTGTACTAATTCCATAATACTTTGGTTTTTATGATTGTTTATTATGATCCATTATTTTACCTCTTTTAATATCCTGCCCGACTCCAGAATATCCCGTCCGGATGATGGCTTAAAGGCATATCTCAACATCAGTTCTGCAAGGTCTTTTACCTGCAAAGGAGCCATATTCCGAAACAGACCTACTTTATTCAACATGGAAATAAGCGATACGCCGATCTTTTCTCCACTCCGGTCGGTCTCCGGCCTTACCAACGGCCCCGGTCGGAAGATGATAAAGCTCTTAAAGTTTAACGCTTCTACCGAGTGTTCCAGCTCTCCTTTCATTCTCGAATAAAACATAAACGACTTAGGGTCCGCGGTAGAGGAAGATATAAGAATGAACGCAGGAATATTATTTTCCCTTGCCATTCTGGCGAATTCATATTGATAATCATAATCCACTCTGTATTGCTCTTTCTGGCTGCCGGCGGTACGCAAAGTAGTGCCGAGGCAGGAGAAAGCCACATCACCGGCAACGTGCTCTTTCCAGTCCTTCAACCGATCAAAATCCACAAGCACTTCGGATACTTTTGGATGCTTCATCGTAAGCGGCTTACGAACCAACACCACCACTTCCGAGACATTTGTGTCGGCGATAAGCAGTTTTAATACTTCTCTTCCGGTAGCCCCGGTGGCTCCAATAATGACGGCTTTCATTTCCTTCTTTTTATGAGACAAAGATCGTACTTTTTTTACTATAAGAATTTATTCAAATCCACGGTAGTTGTATACAAATCCACGTTTTACATAAACCTCAGCCTGTCCTCCTCCATGTCCAGATAACGGAAATATTTACGGATGATATGATCGTCTATGTTATGAGTGTTGTTTTTATCTTTCAGCCATTGCCGTTGTATTTCGTACAATTCCAGATAAATATGGCTGAAGTCTTCAAAGCGGTAACCCTTTTGTTCAGCATCAATCGGCTGACGGACTGCGGCAGCCAATTGCTTTATCATTGCATGATTATGTAGTTCATCTGGATATTTTGTTTGCAGAAAATCTATTCCGGCTCTCGCTAAACCTGTTTTGACCCATTGCTCGGCTTCTTCAGGCGACAAATGATTTTCCGGCTCGGGAAAGGCTACTTTTCTGATTAATACCGGAAGCGTAAGCCCTTGTGCCAGGAGGGTAACAAGAATAACCACAAAAGTGATAAACAATATCAGATTGCGTTGCGGGAAAGCCGCCCCATTATCCAGATGTACCGGAATGGACAATGCCGATGCCAGAGATACCACTCCCCTCATTCCTGCCCAGCCAATAACCAGAGGGGTCTGGATACCCGGATTTCTCCATTCATTACGCACAATATATTTCTGAGTAATATAAGTAGAAAGTAATGCCAGATAAGCCGCAAAAATACGTACCAAGATAAGTGTACCCGTAATGAGCAATCCATACCCAACAGCGGTATTTAATGGAATACCGTTCATACCCTCTATGATTTCAGGCAGGTCTAGCCCGATGAGCAAAAACACCAGGCCATTCAGTAAAAATGCGATGGCTTCCCATACGCTGATGCTTTTGAGTCGGGAACTGCTACTCAAAAAACCGGTACCGCTATTGGCAAACAGCAAGCCTCCGCACACTACTGCCATTACTCCCGAACTGTGTACTTCTTCAGCCACAATGTACATCAGGTAAGGAGCCACCAGGGTGAGTACCAGGTCCATATTGTCATCAGTAGGCAGGCGTTTGTGCAATTGTATAAAAAACCAACCGATAGCCAAACCTATCATACTGCCGCCCAGCACCATCCAGCTGAAACTCAGCGGGACATCGCTCCATGCAAACTGCCCGGTGGCCACTGCCACCATCGAAAAGCGAAAGATAATCAACGCGGACGCGTCATTAAAAAGACTTTCCCCCTCTAATATGGTCGCCATCCAATGCGGCACTTTTACAAATTTCAGGATCGCTCCCACACTTACCGCATCCGGCGGCGATACTATGGCCCCCAGCAAAAAGCCCAAGGCGAGTGAAAACCCCGGAACGAAATAATTGGCTACCAAGGCTACCGAAACCGCGGTCATAGCTACTACCACAAAGGCAAAACTGAAGATGATGCGTTTCCATTTCCAGAGTTCTTTCCACGAAATGGCGGTAGCCGCTTCAAACAACAAAGGAGGTAAAAAAATAATGAAAATAAGTTCGGGTTCAACTTTGATGGGCGGCAAACCAGGTATCAGGCTTATCAGCAATCCGCTTACCACCAGAATAATCGGATAGGCAATTTTTATCCTGTTAGCAAAAATCACCAGCAGCACAACCGCCACCATTAAAATCAGAAACAAGGAAAATACTTCGACCATATTAATACTATGTTATTGGTTTTCTTTCTGCCCATTTTTCAACATCTTATCCGCTATTCAGTATTCCCTTTCCGAAGTTTTCGTATACAAAATCCTGAAAGCGTTGGAAACTGCCTGATGCAATATTGTAGCGTGATTTTCCTGTGGCAAATAGTCAAAATAGACATTCGCTTTATTAGTCTGATTTTTAACTTTTTCTGCCAGAACATTGGCATCTACTTCCATTACACGGGGAATTTGGGTAGGTGTTAACCCTTCTTTTCCAACCGCGATATAAATACCTGTATTTTCCAGCTTTGGAATGGATTGATTTAGCAAGGACCCATTGTCCCACCACAAGCTCGGGCTCACAATGATGTATTTATTGAAAAGTGTCGGTTTTTTAAACAAAATTTCAGTAACTAAAAGCCCCCCTAACGACTGTCCGATAATGGTTTTCAGGGAATTTACTTTATAATTTGTCTGAATATAAGGTTGTAATTCATTTTCAATAAAGGAAATAAACCTGTCGGAATGGCCTGATGTGGGAAATGCTTTTTTGTCTTCTGCAATAGAAGTTGGAAAGGTAAAATCTCTTCTTCTGTCAACAGTAGCAATACCTACCACTATTGATTTCGGAACGAAGTTTATCCATTCAAAACTATTGAATTGAACCAACCCAGCGATATGAACAAAATCTTCATCGGCCGACCCGTCCAGCAAATAGATAACAGGATATCGGATCGTGTCCTGAGGATTATATCCGTCCGGCAGATAAATGTTCAACACTCTCTTTTCAGCAAGTCCGGCTGATTGTATTTCATCGATAACACCTAAAGAAAAAGGTTTAGCGGCTGCTTTTTGGCCATAGCTTATCTTTGAGGAAAATACTAAGATTAAAAGTATCAGTATATTTTTCATTTATTCAGGTTTTGTTTCTTTTTCTGTATATAACTCTTCTATATCTGCAAATTTGTCAGCTACTGACGGGTATAGCTCAATCAGCAATCCGGCGATATATTCTGATGTATCCGATCTTTTGTCCCCGCGGTTGGCTTGTTGGCTTTTCTTTCAATATTTCTCCGGTTAGTAAAGCATTTTCAATAACAGCGTCGGCATCATCCGTTATTAACACCAATTCGATACCGAAAGGTTTTTGCCTCAGAGAACTTTCTAAAAATCTTTCTTTAAGATGAACATTACCCGATGTTTCCTCTTAAAATGAATGGACATCAATACACTCCTGAGGCGACAAAAGCGTCTGTTAAAACCTTATCCTTTCCATGCTTTTATGGTAAGATACAAAGTTAATTTTTGAATACTATATTTATCAATATCACGTTTCTTCTATCGTATTTTTTGTAGATTGCTTCAACAAAACTTTCCTCATAAAAGCATTAAGATAGGCGATAAATATGGCACAATTACCAAAATTCAAATACGAATTAGAGAAAAAAGCACCCCGACTGGGTGAGGGGGGCATTACCCGTGGCGCTTCAGTAAAAGACTTTCCTGCCTCTACCGGTTTGGCAGGCGTAAGTATGCACCTGGAACCCGGCGCTATACGCGAGTTGCACTGGCACGCAAATGCCGCAGAATGGGGCTATGTACACACGGGCTGTATCCGCACTACTATTTTGCATCCGGACGGCACATTTTATACAGATTATTTCTACCCGGGAGATGTCTGGTATTTCCCTAAAGGCTACGGACACGTTTTACAGGGTATGGGTAATGATGCGTCGCATTTTATCCTTATTTTTGACAACGGCGATTTTTCTGAAGATCATACGTTTAGCATTACCGATTTTATATCAAGTGTTCCCAAAGAAATTGCCGCACAAAACCTTGGATTAACGCTGGAACAAGTGGACAAACTGTACCAGGGCGAGGCTTATTTTGCACAATGCGAAATTCCTACCGGTGAAAACGGATTATTGGCTCAACGGGAAGAGGCCGAACTGATTACCCTGCACAAATATCCGCTTAAAGCACAAACGCCCCGTATTTTTGAAGGCGGTGTACAAAGGGTGGTTACACAAAAAGAATTTCCTGTTTCGCAGACCATGTGCGGCTCTTTGATTGAGTTACAACCCGGCGCTCTGCGGGAAATGCACTGGCATCCGAATGCAGACGAATGGCAGTATTATATGGAAGGAACTGCTGAAATGGGGGTGTTTCTGGCAGAAGGAAATTTTGTGAGGGATACTTACCAGGCTGGTGACGTTGGCTATGTTCCGATGGGTGCCGGACATTACATCAAGAACACGGGCGATACCGTACTTAAAGTGTTGATTGGCTTTAACAGCGGTCATTATCAATCGGTGGATTTAAGTGAGTGGATTGCAAAAAATCCGAACGACATTCTTAAAGGAAATTTCCATATCACCGAAGAGGTGGCGGGGCAATTTCCACAACATGCCAAACGATTTATAAAAAAGTAATCTTCTAAATAGAGTTGCCTGCATGAAACCTATAAACGTATGGCTGTTATTGCTTTCAATGACGGCACTGCTGTCCTGTTCTTCCGTTTTACGGAGTTCGAAGCTTACGGCATTAACTACCGATTACTGCAAACCTCAACAAGAATATCCTCACAGGGAAACCGAAACCCCAGGTTCTGTATCGCCAGCAGCAGACAGTGTTTTAAAGAGCAAAATGCGTCAAAGCGATTACGTACTGGCTAAAAATACCGGTATTCTTCCGTTACTATCAGACTACATTTCGGCAAAAGATAATTTTGACAAAACCATTGTCAGACAAAAAATAACAGATAAAATACTTTTGGTGAATGCTGAGCTAAATGCGGTGTCTGCCGAACTGGATTGCAATGGTGAACGCTACTCACAATTGTCCGATTATCTATCCGGCATCAACAATAAAAATCTTAGAAAAGCCACTATTGCGTCCATTTCTCTGGGGGCGCTGGTCGCGATCGGCTCTTCATTGATCGACGATAAAAACACCAATGTCGCTGTCAATATTGCAGGTGGGGTAGCAAGTGCCGGCTTAGGTTTTTTAACACTGAACCCCAAAGGTAAAAAAGCAGAAATGACTATCACCCGTAGTTTGGTTGCCAATATCTGGAATGCTGATAATTCCAACAATGCTTTCCCGGCTTCGGTATGGAGGATGATGAATGAAAAATCATTTAGCAACGCGGCGACCATTTCTTTGGCAGAAAGCATCAAAAAAAGGTGGCTGCTCTATTCCTTTGACGGCAGTATTGACGAGGAAACCGCCACTTTGTTTTTAAAAAACGGAGGCGCTTTTACAGCGGATGACTTACAAACACTCGAGAATATGAATAACGAACTGCAAGCAAGCATACGATCGCTGCAACAAAACATGCTCAGCTTATTGTCGGCTATCAATAGCTGGTAAAATTACTTATTCAAGCTATTTTCATACCCTTCCCACCACTTCTCAAAAGCCTGTGTGCCATCCAGGTTTACTACTTCGCCAATTTGGGGCGTGGAGATATTCAGCGGTTCTTTCTCTTTGGCATTATTGGCAACTACAAGACTCAGAGGTTCATACCAATCGTGTTGCGACAATGCAAATTTGGAACTGTGAACAGGTATAATATTTTTTGCTTTAAGCTCTTTTGCGGCGGTCATAAAATGTTCCGGCAACATATGAATGTATTTCCAATTGGGATTGTACTGTCCGTTCTCTAAGATTGCCCAGTCGAATCTCCCGAAACGGTCGCCTATTTCTTTAAACTGAGGGCTGTAACCGCTGTCACCACCAATGAAAATCTGCATGGATGGTGTTTTCAATACAAACGAAGCCCAGAGCGATTTTGCCCTTATAAACCCCCTTCCGGAAAAATGCCTTGCCGGTGTGGTAAAAACCTTAAATCCGTTGCCGGCATCGGTATCTTCATACCAATCCATTTCCGTAACCGTGCTCATATCGTACCCCCAGTATTCCAGATGTTCTCCTACACCCAACGGACAAAAAACGGCTTTTATTTTCGGCATTATTTCTACTATGGTCTTATAATCCAGATGGTCCCAATGGTCGTGGGTGATAAAAAGAAAATCTATTTCGGGTATATCGGCTGATTTATATATATCGGTTCCGTCAAAGGCCCTGACGTTGAAACCCACGGGGCTCGCAGACCCGCTCAGCACCGGATCAACCAGGATGCGCTTGCCATCCACCTGCATATAATACGAGGAATGTCCCATCCATATCAGGACATTCCGGCCGAGGTCCAAATCATGCAGATTGGTTTTTACAGAGGGTAATTTCTGATGCGGTGTTTTGTCTTTACTTCCGCCAAAGAAAAACTGCCCTGCCAATTGCGGATAGGTAACACCCTCCGAAAAAGTGGGCGTTACCTCAATATTCTGAAACACTCCATTTTTATAATGAAGTGATTGCCTGATTCTTTCTAACCTTGCTCCGGAAGGCAATTTACCAAACTTACGTTGGTTCATATACAACCCAACGGTTGCAGCCGGTATCAATAAAAACAAAAGCAATAGTATCATAGCAGCAAAGCTCTGAAAATGTTAAACCTTTGTAAGAATACAAATCCATGATTGTTGTATACAAATGTAAGATTCTTCAGATTTAATCCGCACTTTTATTAAAAGTAATTCAGGTCTCCGGGATATTATAAGCGGGAAGCATTTACGCCGAACTCTTTTTTGAAAGCATTCGAGAAGTGAGAAAGATTTTCAAAACCAACTTCAAGATACACCTCCGATGGCTTCCTGTTCTTCTTCGTAATAAGGAAATAGGCCTGTTCCAGTCTGCGCTTCTGAAGCCATTTTTCCGGTGATGAATCAAAGATTTTGGCAAAGTCTCTCTTAAATGATGAAATACTCCTTCCCGTAAGTTTAGCAAATTGTGTAACAGGCACATTGTAAGAAAAATGCCTGTTCATATAGGCTTCCAAATCTATTTTGTGAGGTTCACTGAAATCAAATAAAAAGTTCTTCAAAGCAGGATTACGAAGCAGCAATTCAATGGCCTCAAATGTCTTCACCTGAGCCAGAACAGGTGTCAGCTTTTCCGGATGATCAAAATAAGGCATAAGTGAATTAAAATAAGCTTTCATAAACACATCATTTTCTATCAGAACATTGGATTCGCCGGAGTAAACCCCACTGGCTTCAATACCATATTCTCCACTGAATTTCTTCAGCGTCTGCTGATCAATACAAACGCTGACAGATCTGAACGGCCTTTCTCCATCCACTTTCTTTGTTGTTTTGACCAATTGGTTTTTCCTGATTAAACCCAATGTGCCTGCATGATGCGATACTGTCTTTCCGTCCGAAAATAGCTCTGACCTGCCGGATACAATCAAAACAAGCCAGTGTTCATACACAAATGGATCATGTCCGGATTCATCATTTGTACAGGAAAACAAAACGATGTTATGGTGCATCAACTCTTCCATATAAGTTATCCTTTCATTTGACTCATAATTACTTTATCCATTAGCTTATCAGAAACCATTTTTCTTACAGCAAGGATTTGTTTTGCTCCAAAACCACCTGAATAACGGGTTTTCGGAGTTCCGGCTTCGATACTTTCTCTGATCAATTTCGCAATCACCACCGGCTCAGGCAAATTTAAGTTCGCTGTTGCTTTTTCCGCTTTTTCTGCCAACCCCCTGTATGCCGTATTTCCCGATGCCCGCATCATATTTTCGTTTGCAATACCTGCCCATTCTGATTTTATTCCGCCGGGCTCAATAACAATTACATCGATACCGAACTGTTTCACTTCCATTCTCAAGGTATCACTTAATGCCTCTATAGCAAATTTACTGGCATGATACCATCCTGCCAACGGAAAGGCGATTTTCCCGCCGATAGAAGAAATATTTATAATTTTACCATAGTTCTTTTCCCGCATTTTGGGCAGCACCGCCTGTACAAAACGCATCGCACCGAATACGTTTACTTCCAGTTGATAACGCGCATCTTCCATCTGAACGTCTTCAATTGCCCCGGATAAGCCGAAACCTGCATTGTTTATCAAAACATCGATGCCCCCCGATTCATTAAAAATTTGTTCGGTACAGGCCTTAATACTGTCTTCTTTTGTAACATCCAGGGCAATGGGTTTTATATTATAGTTAATAAGGTCCCGCATTTTCTCTGTTCTGCGCGCCGCACCATAAACATTATACCCACGCTCTGCCAAATAAATCGCTGTTGCCTTTCCTATCCCTGCCGAAGCACCTGTAATCAAAACTGTTCTTGTCATAATTATTGTTATTTTATGCGACAAAATTAGTTCAGCGAAAGTTTCCCAGGTTTTCTGAAAGGCCCGGATTGGTTTGGTGAAAAGCTCAAACCGGTATATTGCAATCCCGGAATGAAAATATCTGACAAGATAACCGAATATGAGAGACAAGAGAAAAGCCTTTGCGTTTTTCTGATTTATAAATTCAAATAAACGTCTTTTCACATCAGCCGGCGTTTCTCCTGTGGAGTGCGGCAGGATTTCCTGCTGATTGTATCGGCAGGAAATAGAAATATAAAAATAATGGCTGACGTTATTTCAACATCAGCCACGAATAAGGTTAAAAAATCATTTTCCTGAAAATTCTTCTCGCTGAAAAATTTCCGGCAGACATAAGCTAACCTGTATGCAAACTTACCTGGCAGTCCAGCCTCCGTCTGCTTTAATTACTTCTCCATTTATAAAGCTGGATTCTTCAGATGCCAGGAAAAGTGCCACACTGGCAATTTGTTCGGGGTCTCCCATGGCAGACTCACCGGTACTCAGGATGGCTTTATAGCCCAACTCACTGGGTTCAGTAATAGTTTGCCCGATGTTTGTTTTTACCCCTCCCGGAGCAATAGCGTTGCATCGTATTTTACCAAATGTTCCATAGGTAGCCGCTATATTTTTGGTAAGCCCCAAAAGTCCGTGTTTGGAAGCTACGTAGGCTGCTCCGCCACGTGCACCGAACAATCCACCCACCGAGGCGTTATTAATAATGACACCTCCTGTTTCCTGCTTTTCCATAATGAGTATGGCGGCACGGGCAGCCTTGAAGGGTCCTGTAAGGTTAATCGCTATCACCCGGTCCCATAATGCATTGTCTGCTTCACCCACCGTTTTGAAATTGTCCATTATCCCTGCATTGTTCACCAGAATGTCAAGCGTCCCAAAGGTATTAACCGCCGCGGTTATCATTGCTTCAATGTCTTTTTCATCCGCCATATTTACTTTCACAGCACTTGCACTACCTCCCTGCCTTTGAATGTCCGCTGCAATGGCCTCAACGGCTTCAAGATTAATATCCGCCAGTACTACATTAGCTCCTTCTTTGGCAAACAATTCTGCAATCGCCTTTCCCATGCCCGAACCGGCTCCGGTAACAATCGCTGTTTTCTTCAATAATTTCTTCATCGTATCTGTGATTGATTATCAGACAAAACTACTTCTGTCTTCCTCCTTAAATCAATGATAAATCTCATATCCTTCAATGATAAAGCACCAGGAATATATAATAAAAAACCCAACCGGATAAAACCGGAAAGCACTATAAAAAAGAAACACTTTCCTTTGAAAGGAACGCTCTGTATAGTACTGAGATACCTGAGTATAAGCTTTTATCTTATCAAGGCATTATCTTTCTGCTATGGCTGATACCTGTCTTTTTAATACCCTGCAGACGCTGAAGCCTGCAGGGTATTGTTCTGAAAAACGATAAAGTTCTCAAATCTTAAAAATCCTTTCCTCTCATACCATCCACCACCATGGCACCTGCCATTTTCATAAATTTAGACCAGGAATCTTCAATAGAATATTCGGTCATATTCTTATACAGGTGTTCTGAAAGTTTTTTACTGGTAAGGCTAAATCCTGAGGCATTAAAATCATCTATGAGGATAGACTTTTCTACATTTTCAAGCCCAAGCGGATTGCCAAAGTTACCAATGCCGGATACGAAATTATCTTCTGTTTCGTTACAACCGCCCCAGGTTAGATAAGCATTAAGAAACACCAATGGCGGTGTGCCGTTTACCACTATTCCGCCATAGTTTAATGCTAATAAGGCTTTATCCAATGCTGCCTTTTTTTCTTGCAGGGTTTCATTGTCCATCACGATCATACAGCCCAAAGTACCTAAAAGTTTGGTGTTGCAAAATTCGGTGGCTTTTGGCAAAAAGTCTTCGGCATTGTTCTCGGTATCTAGCGCAATTTCGCTCATAATCTGGCAAAAGGCTTCGTTCTTCACCGCAAAATCATCTTCTTTAATATCAGGAATGATGATAAAATCACTTTTCGGATATTTTCCGTTTTCCGGCGTCAGAATTTCTGCTTCAGGATGTGCTGTCAAAAACGCTTCTCTGGTCTTGTCGGTACCTGGATAATAAGTGCCCACGGCAAAAGTATCTTCGCTGGCAGCTTTACGAACAGCATCTAAAAATTGTACACGCTGAGGCCAGTTTTGTGAAGTAACAAAGGTTTGTGGTCTTCCGCAAGCGGCACCGCCATTGGCTTTTGCCATAGATACGATTTGTTCGGCCTGGTGTTTCATCTCCTTTTCTGTCCATGGTCTCACACCCGGTACAATCAGACAGGGATTGTTGCCGCCACACTCTGAAACAACCGGTGCTTTCGCATTTTGCATGATGTTTTTTGCCACATCCGTTGAGCCGGTAAAATAGATGGCTGACAAACCTTCCAATGCTGCCATATCCCTGCTTTGATCGGCATCTACAAATGCCATTGCCTTGATTTCAAATAATGGTGCAAATATTTTTTCCCAGATGGCATCGGTTTCTACGTTCAGTTTGTGGGGTTTGTGCATCACTACTTTATTATCATAAAACAGCGCCTTTATACTTTCTAGGGATGAGGTATAATTACCCGCTCCTGACACGGCTACAATACCTGCAGGTTTATCCAGCGGACTGATTTGTCTGGGTGCTCCTTTTACCCTTATGTATCCTTTTTGCTTGCCTGCTGCAAGTTTATCTTTCGGAAATACAGGGTACACTTCTACATCATATCTGTTTTCATCCACCTGATGTATACTTAATGGTTTTAGCATTTCTCCTTTTGCCAATGCTTCATACAGATGAATACTCGCTGTTATAGAACTTGCCACCGGACCAATGCTTTGCATCATACCATCTGCACCCGAATAGGCTTCAGACCCTACTAAACCGTTCTTCATTTTTGAATTGGCTTCGCCTAACTCCTGAGCATAGATTTTCATGTTTTCTCTCATTTGTTCCAATAGTGCCAAACGAGTAGGAATATCGGTTTTTGCCCAGGCTTGCGGGTCTAAGTAGTTATATGCTTCTTGTGCTTTCATTGTTGTTTGATTTTTGAATTTCAGATTAGAAAAAAATAGTTAAGCAGATTACTTTAAGCGGCTCATTATTATCCGGTCGTACATCTTGTCACCCAGATTCCTCCTCATCCATATCAGCATCCTGGCATTTTTGCCTTTGGCGTATCTTGTTTTAGGGTTCTTTTTTTCGATGGCTTTTGATACCACTTTTGCTATTACTTCCGGCTCAGACATCTTTGGCAGCGGTGCTTTTGCGATGGGTTCAAAAATGTGTCCGTAGGCGGTGTTTTTCCTGTACTTTTCACCATAAGCTCCGGAAACAGTATAGAAATTAGTATTGATTAGGCCCGGCTCTATGATGACGACTTTAATACCGAAATCCTTAACCTCTAAACGCAACACATCCAGCCATCCTTCCAGAGCGTGTTTCGTGGCGTGATACGGCCCTGCAAGCGGGAAGTAAATTTTACCCCCCATAGAGGTAGTGTTGACGATGCGCCCCGATTTTTGTGCCCGCATATGCGGCAATACGGCCTTAACCATCCGTACATAACCGTAGAAGTTGACATCAAACATTTTTTCGGTGTCTTCCAGGGTGGTTTCTTCGTTGGTACCCATTATACCAAACCCGGCATTGTTAAAAAGAACATCTATTTTGCCTTGTTCTTTTATGACCCTGTCCACCGCAGCTTGTACCTGGTCATCTTTGGTTACATCAAGGGCAATAGAGTGTCCGCCGATGTTATCAAGGTATCGATTTTTCTCCACTTCAATATCACCGCCATAAACGATGTACCCTTCTTTTACCAGGCGTTCGCAAGTAGCTTTTCCGATACCTGATGCCGAACCCGTTACAATGACAACCTGCTTGTTGTTTGTTTGTGCATGAAGCGTGGTAACGAAAGCCAACAGCAATCCCATTACCATAAGTTTAACTCTCATGATTTATTTATTTTTTTGATTACGTAAATAATTACTTCTGAGCTTACATCTGGCTCATTACGATTTTATCAAATGCTGCATCACCTAAATAAATTCGCATCCAGGGCATCATTTTGGAGAATTTACCTACTTTATATCGCGTTTTAGGTTTCGCGGTGTTAACGATTTTGCAGATGGCGTCAGAGATTACTTTCGGATCTGAACTGCCCCCGGGTTGCTCCGATTTCTTAGTACCTTCAATGATTTTGTCCATCATATCCCTGTAGGCGCTGTCTTTACTTATTTTTTCAAACTGATTGAGTAATACCGAGCCAAATTCAGTGGCGATAAACCCGGGCTCCAGCACCACTACATTAATGTTAAATGGTTTCAGTTCCAGACGCAGACAGTCACTTAGACCCTCCACTGCATGTTTACTGGCGTGATACCAGGCGCCCATCGGGAAATACATTTTACCCCCCATCGAGGATGTATTGATGATCGTACCGGACTTGGCTTTACGCATCATGGGTACAACTTTCTGAGTCATCGCAGCCATACCAAAAACGTTTACTTCAAACTGATTCCGGGCCTGTTCCAGCGAAACATCTTCTACTGAACCGTACAGTCCGTAACCGGCGTTATTCCAGAGCACATCAATTCGGCCCTGTTCTTTCATAATGGTATTGACGACATTGTCAATGTCAGCCTCAATTGTCACATCCATTTTAATCGGATGCCCTCCGATGGTTTTAAGGTCCTGCATCTGGTCGATACGACGGGCTACCGTATAAACAATATGACCTTCCTGAATGAGTTTTTTAGCGGTTTCTTTGCCCATACCGGAACTTGCGCCGGTGATTAATATTACTTTTCCCATTTTATCTGATTGTTTAAATTTAACTATGCAAAGATGGGGTCCGAAGCCATCGCGGTTCTAAGACAAATCCACGATTGTTGTATACTTTTCACCGAAACCGAAAAAATGAAGGTAAATCAGACAGATTCCCGGAAGATAAACGGGTAATCAGGGGCCTGTTGAGCCTGATACTGTCGCGGGAAACTTAATTCTGCGTTACTGCATAATACAAACCTTAACGATTCCAGACGTAGTGGTTCAAAACCCGGGTAACGTTTAAAACCATTAAGATTCAGAGGACATTAAGAGATTTGCCTTAAATGAAAAACAAAAAAATACAATTAATCAGAAAGTATTGGCTCTGGTCCGGTAGTCTGGCAACAGATAGGCCACTAAAGGTAAGAAACTCTCCAAATGTCGTTTTTCTTACAAACTTAAAAAAATACAACGCGCTCCACAACTTTTGGGTTTGATGGGTTTGATCCTGATTCTGCTCCAAAAACCTGTAGAAAAAAAAAGGACTGGAACAAAATGCTCCAGCCTTTCCCGCTACTAAATCCACACAACTTTTATCTTAAATATCTATAAATATTGCCCTAAGGCTTATTTTTCTACTCTGGCTAATGCAAAGTTACAATTAAGAATTAAAATAACCAAAAAAAACTTTTTTATTTTATTTCCCCAGAAGTGTCTTAACAACACCTTTCTGTGTAACTGCGATGCAATATTATAGATTAATAAAGTTATTTACAAATTTTTTGTTGCGATATTTTATGTTGATACATGATTTTTTCAGGTTACAACAATCGGTTGCAATTCCAAAACAGAGCATTCACGCTAAAAAAATCGCGAAATTCTAACTTTATTTTTCAGAAATATTTGAAAGAAAAGAAAGATTTCTTCCCCTCTCACCCCGGCAGTCTAACCTATCCTTAATGATGACTTAATATTGAGGTAATATTGACAAGGTACTTTTGCATCGTCAAAAAAATGTCAATACCAATATGAATAAGAATTTTAGACTACTGTTACTTTTTTCTGTTTTCTTCACTTTATCATTGAAGGGATTAAGCCAGACGGGCACTATCCGCGGCAATGTTAAAGATGCTGCCAATAATGAAGACCTCATCGGGGCTACCGTAACCATCGAAGGTACTTCATTTGCTTCATTTACTGATATCAACGGTTTCTTTACCATTTCAAAAGTCCCCCAGGGAAATTACAATGTACAGATTACTTATATATCCTATAAAACGAAAAAGATAGAAAAAGTAACTGTAAAGGCTGACAATGTAACAGAGATCAACACATTCCTGGAATCCGACAATCAGACGTTACAGGAAGTAAAAGTAGTGGCCAAGCGGCTCACCAATACAGAAGTATCTGTCATTTCCGAAATAAAAGCATCACAAATGGTGGTGAGCGGGATTTCTTCTCAACAGATAGCCAAATCACTTGACCGGGACGCTGCCCAGGTAGCAAAACGGATCCCGGGTGTCACTATTGTAGGTGACCGTTTTCTGGTTATCAGAGGACTGAATCAACGATACAATAACGTATTGCTTCACAACATTTTCACACCCAGTATGGAAACTGACGTGAAGTCTTTTTCCTTCGATATTATCCCGAGTTCACAGATAGACAGGTTGTTGGTCTTCAAATCTCCTGATCCGGAATTACCGGGCGAGTTTGCAGGCGGTGTGGTGAAAATATTCACGAAAAACATTCCGGAAAAGAACAGCCTGGAATTTCAGTACAATACAACTTTCCGTGAAGGAACCACTTCAAATGCATTTTATCAACCCGACATGGGTGATAACTACTGGACCGGATTCAACAACAGGTATCAGAATCTGCCTTCAGGATTTCCGTCAAGCATTAACGATGTCATCAATGATCCCGCAAGATTGCAGCAGGTGGGAAGGTCGCTTCGAAACAACTGGGTGGCCAACAAAGGTGTAGCCATTCCGGACCAGAGACTTTCACTTACCGGCAATTATCTTATCGATCGCGGAGAACTTAAAATTGCAAATATTACCTCTGTCAATTATACCAATGCCAGAACGAACTTTGGCATTGAAAGAGCTGACTACGATGCTACAGACGGCAGCAGCGTGATCACCCCTATATTTGCCTTTAAAGATCAGCAGTACAGTCAGAGTATCCGCGTAGGTATTTTGCATAACTGGTCGGCCCGATTCAACGAGAATCATTCCCTTGATTTTAAAAACCTTTTCAACCAGATGAGCAACTCCAGGTATGTTGCCAGGGGAGGTACGCACATCGAGCAAAACCGTGGCGTAAATGACCACTCATTCGACCAGATCTACCGCGGTATCTACACGGGTCAGCTGATGGGAAGTCACAAATTCAATGATAAAAAACTGATCCTTGACTGGGTAGTCGGCTACAATACGTCATTCAGAGATCAACCGGATTACAGACGTTACAGATCCGATTTAGGGAACAATCAGACCATCATATATATTCCAGTAGGATCTGCACAGGCATTTTTCCTCGGAAGGTTCAGCTCTGATATGAAAGAAACGAGTCTTTCTTCCAACATCAGCCTTACTCAAAAATTCAACTTCATTAAGGAAAGAGAAGCCGAAGCAAAAATAGGGTTCTATTTTGAAGACAAAAACAGGTCTTTCAAAGCCAGAAACATCGGGTACGTGCGGGCCAATTCTTCTAACTTCAACAACGAACTCCTTACCGGCGGCATTGAAAACCTGTTCAGACAGGAAAACATCAATAACCAAACCGGTGTAAAAATTGATGAGCAAACCAATCCCAGTGATTCCTATACCGCTGCAAACAAACAGCTGTCTTATTTCGGAAAAGTAAATTTACCCCTTACCAAAAAACTCAATGTAATCGGGGGTATAAGGGTTGAAGACAATACACAGTCGTTGAACAGCGCAATGATCGGCGGCAGACCTGTAGAGGTTAAATCTCCTATCGTGAGCATACTTCCAAGTATCAACACTACTTACAACTTCACCGAGAAATCTTTACTGAGAGTAGCCTACGGACAGACACTTAACAGACCGGAGTTCCGTGAAACAGCACCTTTTGCTTTCTTCGACTTTGACTTCAATTTTGTATACAAAGGTAACGAGAACCTGAAACCTGCCACCATTCATAACTTCGATGCCCGTTACGAGTTTTATCCTACGCCTTCCGAAGTAGTGAGCTTTGCAGTGTTCTACAAAAGGTTCCTTAATTCTATAGAAACTTTCGTTGAACCAGGGGCAGGAGGATCCGGGGGAGCAAAAACATTCACCTACAAAAACGGAGAATCGGCCTACAGCCGTGGTGTTGAACTGGAAATCAGAAAAGGCATGAATGGCCTGACTGGTTCAGCTTTCATTGACAAAATGTCCGTATTGTTTAACGCTGCCCTGATTCACAGCCGCGTAAGTCTTGGAAAAGTGGGTGTCGGACAGTCTGACAACCGCCCGCTTCAGGGGCAATCTCCTTATATCATTAATATAGGAACAAACTACAACAACACTGAAAAAGACTTCCAGCTGAATGTACTCTACAATGTTATCGGAAAAAGGATTTTTGCAGTAGGATTTGAATTCTATCCTGACCTGTATGAGCTTCCGAGAAACCTGCTTGACATTACCTTCTCAAAGGGCCTGGGCAAGAGATTCGAACTGAAAGGTGGTGTTTCCGACTTAATCAACAATAAAAATATCCTGATCCAGGATGCTAACATGGACGGCAAATTCGATCTGGCAACTGACCGCCCTAACGCGGTGTTCAGGCCCGGACGCCAGTATTCACTCGGACTCACTTACAAGCTGTATTAATCAAGACCGGCATACTTAAAATAATTTCTTACTTTAAATTTAAAATCATGTTCTCTAAAAAAAACAGTATCAAAGTTCTGGCCATTCTAGGTTTGGTTAGTGCGACGCTATTTGTTTCCTCCTGTGACAAGGAAGAAGAGGTAAAGCCTGCTCCAACAGTCTCATTCTCAAGCTCAGGAGCATCAGGCATTGCAAACAGTGAGCTGGATATCGCAGCTACTATCAACGCACCTGGCGGTTTGAAATCAGTGTCTTTGTTGAAAAACGGACAAAGCATTGACTCTAAAACTTTCACAGGCGAAACTTCAGCGAATTATTCTTACAAATACAAAATTGAGCAACTCCCTGTCGGATCTGTTGTTACTTTTACGGTACAGGCAACTGACAACCAGAACCTTACTTCTGCTGTAGCCAGCTACACTGTAACTGTATCAGCCGTTCCCGCCAAGCAGGTAGTGGTTTTGGAAGGTACACTGTCTGGTGACATCAAATGGACTGCCGACAAAATTTACAAACTGAAAGGTTTCGTAAGAATTGGTGAAGATAAGACCAAAGAGGGTGACCAGATCACTAAAACGGGTATACTTACCATCGAACCAGGTACTATCATTATTGGTGAAAGAGCAACCAAAGGTACACTGATCATCCAAAGAGGCAGCAAAATCATAGCAGAAGGTACCCTTGAAAAGCCGATCATCTTTACCTCTGAAAGAAATCCGGGTGAGCGTGAAGCCGGCGACTGGGGTGGACTTGTTATCTGCGGTAAGGCTAAAAACAATCTTCCTGGCGGAACAGGAGAACTTGAAGGTCAGTATGGTGGTTTCCATGGAGGAACTGATGAAAACGACAATTCAGGCTCTTTGAAATATGTAAGGGTAGAATTTGCAGGTGTTCCTATCAACCCTAACCAGGAGGTAAATACTTTCACTTTCGGATCTGTAGGAAAAGGAACTAAAATGGAATACCTGATGGCTTCTTACGGTCTTGATGACTCGTTCGAATGGTTTGGTGGAAATGTTGATGCAAAACATCTTATCGCTTTCAGAAGCCTTGATGACGATCTTGATGTTGACAATGGTTATTCCGGAAATGTACAGTATGCTGTATGTATCAGAGGAGCAAGCTTTGCTGACCAGTCAGGCTCTAACGGTTTTGAAGTTGACAATGACGGACAAGGTTCTACTGCCGAGCCGTATACTTCAGGTAAATTCGCAAATATCTCTATTGTAGGACCAAAAGAAACAGCTGAGAAAGCCATCAGCACCATGTTCCAGAATGGTATGCACCTTCGTCGTAACAACAAACTTAAAATCTACAATACGTTTGTTATCGGCTATCCGAACGGTATTTATATCGATCCGGGCAACTCTGGCCGTACACTTGCCAACGCCCTGAACGGTGACCTCGTTCTGAATGGTGTGATTGTAGCCGGTATTGACGGATACGGTACCAATGGTTTCGGTACAGGAAGCGGCTCATTCAATCCCAAAGGATTCCCTGTCAGAAACGAAGATACCCAGGCCACTCCTGTAGCCTACAAAATCGGTGAAGACACTCCTACGGACTGGTTCCTTAAACAAACGGGCAACAAGCTACTTGCGAATGCCAACGGAACAGGATTCAACATCGGTCAGGTTGTAAACGGTCAGGGTCTTACACTTACCGCGGGTGGCTCACTGCTTTCAGGTGGTGTAGATGTACCAGCCGGCCTTACAAAAACGGCCTACATCGGTGCATTTGACGCAACAACCAACTGGACAGCTACATGGGCTAACTTCAACCCATTGGCTACTGAGTACAAATAATTCCTTGTAATGAGGAGAAGAGATGGTATATAATCCATCTCTTCTTTTCTTTTTAAACTACCAATATGAAACTGTATTTTTCGATAACACTGCTTGCTGTCTCTCTGCTTGCCTGTAGTCAAAAAGAAGCGTATGACCCGGGCAGATATTTCTCAGAAAGCGAACAAAAAGAATTGCTCACGAACATTGTAACCTACCTTGATTTACCTCCCAACGGGGCTACCAACACCACTAAATTTGATGTAAGGTACAGGAATCACTATTCACAGAAATCAACGAATTATAAACTGGAGAATTTATTTGTTTCAACAGACAGCACTATCTATTATTTCATAATAAGACCTGCCGGCCTGGACCCCGCGTATAAAAGAGGTGTCGGCGGCAAGTTCAGACTGGCTACTCGTTCACTACGACCAAAAGACTTTGAAGAAGTATATAATACCCCCCGGCTCCCTGAAAAAGACGTCAAAGAGAAAGGATATTACATCTTCACCGAAATGGCAAAAAAAGGAGATATTACTCCTCTTCTTAACATGAGACATTATATAGAATGGCCGGACTCGACCCTGGAATATGACCGAAAAACCCATAACTGGGTAATGAAAAGATAAAACAGAATCATATTTGATTCATATTGGTAAAATCGCAGAAAAACCAGGACGCTGTCCTGGTTTTTTGTTTTCATAACAATCGGGAAATATTGACTTAATATCTAAGGGATAATTTTGTAAACAGAAAATCAGCAGCAAATGAAAACCGGCATAAAAACAGTAAAAGACTTCTTCAGAAACTGGGGGTTCCAGGCATTACTGATCCTATTCATGGTTTATTACTATTCGCTCCCGGTACCTGCCTGAATCGGGTTTATTATCAGAGAACAAAGACCTGATCTCCTACCGAAATCATACCTTCCCTGTGCACGACAAGGTTTTGTCCGAACAATACCTTGTTACCGTTTTTGCGATAGGAAGCAAGTGTTTTAAGCGGCTCTGCTGCCACTTTAGGTTCATCCGCATCCGGGTCTATGGTCGTCAGGATACATCTCGAGCATAATTTAACTCCCTGGAAGACCGCAGAACCGATCTCCAATCCTTTCAATTGGTCTTCTCCGTAGGGTTCAATTCCCTCAATAACAATATTCGGCCGGAAGCGCCTCATGTCTGTCTTCACCGCCAGCCTGCTGTTCAGGTCATCCAGGCTTTCCCTGCTGATCAGCAAGGCAGGATAAGCATCAGAAAAACTGGTATGCTCCTCTCCGGTCACACGATAACGCTCGTCCACTTTTCTGACAGAATGATCCGGCTGAAAGAACAACTCACACCCGAAGCCAAGATGATGACTAAACCACGCATCTGCCTCATTGCTTACTCTTACCGCCGCCACAACATCGTCCCATATGCTGATCCTTTTCTCCTCTCTGGTTTCAGGCACAAAGGGCACTTCCAGACGGGCCTTCTTTAACCGGTGAATCACAACCAGCCGGTCTTTTTCAAGATTAACCGCAAAGAGAGCCATCTCAGGGTGGGTCCTCTGCGTAATGAATCTGCCCGAAGCATCGGCCAGCACCCATCTGCGGTCATAGGCCAGCCCACGTTCTGTTACAACACTGGAAGCAAGCGAAATCCCTCCCAGGGACTTCACCGGATAGATAAACAATTCTCTGACAGTCATGGTAGTTACTTTCCTGACAAATCTACGGAAGTTTCAGGAAAAGGTCGAAATATATTGTACAACCTTTCTCTTGACAATCGGAAGCAGTGTCTCCTCAAGCGGGTAAGATTCCCCGGACTCAACCAGGTAAGTAGCCGGATTGGGTATGGACCGATCTTTTCTGATCAGCTGCAGTTTGATATTCTCAAAAGAATTGGCCAGCGAATTTTTTGTCGAGTCAATATAAGTAGTACTTACACTGCGATGCTGCTCTCCTGCCGACTCAAAGATGGTCAGCCTGTATCTGTAAATCCTCGTTTCTCTCACCAACTGCTCATACAACAAAATGTAGCCTTCATCCAGGTGCAGCGGAACCAACCCTACCGGGCTGATCCTGATGGATTCAGAAACCCTTTCATCAATTTCAGAACCGATGCCTACCATATACCTGAATCGCGGAATCGCATAATCCAGGATGACATCCAAAAGCTCCATATCATCTTCTGTTTCCGTTTTTTTCCCGATCTTCAGGTCAGACAGACTGATATCCGTTACTTTCCCCGGGAAAAGCGACCTCATGTTCCTCTTTTTATCCTGAAGATCCATTGAAGCATCATAATGATGTCTTATTTCTTTAAGGTCAGGAAACAGACGTTTCTGATCGAAGTTTTCCTTTACGGACTTCAGATAGGCCAGTAGAATGTATTTTTTATACTCGGGATCGATGAGAGATTCAGTTAACCATCCGGGATTGAGCTTTGCCATAACCATCATCAGTTTTTCTTACCGATGATAATAAACAGCGTTCGGATAAACAAGGTTTTTTTGCCATAATACCATAAAAACCTGATAAAAGACAACATTTACTTACCATTGCAAAATTATATACCGGAAAGAAGATACATTACCGTTATTTCTTTCGAAAATACCTGTCCGATCCCGCGCAGAACATGAGCCGGCAGTTGCTGAAGCTCCTGACCATAGGCCACAGCCCTTTCATTTTATCATCAAGGTAAATTTCCATAATTGCAATTCCTTAGCTACTTTTGCATCACATTTTGACAGAATCGTAATATCCGTTAAATCACTAAGCCGAAGATATGAGAGAAATTCAATTCAGAGATGCCATTAAAGAAGCGATGTCAGAGGAAATGCGTCGTGACGAAAGCGTATTTTTAATGGGCGAAGAAGTCGCAGAATATAATGGCGCCTACAAAGCCAGCCAGGGCATGCTGGATGAATTTGGCCCCAAAAGGGTAATAGACACCCCTATTGCCGAACTTGGCTTTGCGGGTATTGGCGTTGGCGCTGCCATTAACGGCTGCCGGCCTATTATTGAGTTCATGACTTTTAACTTTTCACTGGTGGCCATTGACCAGATCATCAACAGCGCCGCCAAAATCATGGCCATGTCGGCCGGACAATATTCCTGCCCGATCGTCTTCCGCGGACCGACCGGTAACGCCGGACAGTTGGGTGCTCAGCACTCTCAGAACTTTGAAAACTGGTTTGCCAATACCCCCGGCCTTAAGGTGGTGGTTCCGTCTAATCCTTACGATGCGAAAGGACTTCTGAAGTCTTCCATCCGTGACAACGATCCTGTTATCTTTATGGAATCCGAAGTGATGTACGGAGACAAAGGACAAGTGCCGGAAAGTGAGTATCTGGTTCCGATCGGACAAGCTAAAATAGTTGAAGAAGGCTCTGACGTAACCCTTGTAACTTTTGGCAAAATGTTGCCAAGAGTCGTACTACCGGCTGTGGAAGCTCTTAAAAAAGAAGGTATAAAAGTCGAAGTCATTGACCTGAGAACCGTACGTCCTATAGATTATGCCACCGTTGTTGCCTCTGTAAAGAAAACCAACAGGTGCGTAGTTGTTGAAGAAGCCTGGCCTTTGGCGGCAATTTCTTCTGAAATCACTTATCACCTGCAGCGTTTTGCGTTTGATTACCTTGATGCTCCTGTGATCCGTGTTAACTCTATGGATATTCCTGTTCATTATGCTCCTACCCTGCTGGAAGTAGCCGTTCCAAGTGTTGCGCGTACCGTAAAAGCCGTAAAAGAGGTGCTTTACAAAAAGTAATCCCTCATTGCAGATATAATAACAGAAAAGCCATCCCGAGAGGATGGCTTTTCTGTTTAAGAAGCAAATAATTATGCTTTATTTGTAAACCTTCCCTTCTTTCATCACAAAGCTGACGTTCATCAGTACTTTCGGGTCGGCCAGAGGATTTCCCTCCACGGCAATAATATCAGCCAGCTTCCCTTTTTCTATACTCCCGATCTGGTCTTTTACACCGAGAATATCCGCCGCAACAAGCGTGGCCGCCTTCAGACATTCTTCCATAGGCATACCAGCCTCATTCATATACTGAAATTCTTTGGCATTGTATCCATGCGGATAAACCCCGGCGTCTGTCCCGAAAGCAATCTTTACACCGGCCTTGTACGCCTTCCCGAAAGCTTCCTGTATTTTGGCCCCGGTCTCAATGGCTTTCGGCACCACCAGAGGATGATAGTAGCCTTTCACCTTAGCAGAATCCGCTACGGTCTTTCCTGCAATGATCGTGGGAACAAGGTAAGCTCCTTTCGATTTAAACAGGCTGATCGCTTCGTCATCCAGGAAAGTTCCGTGTTCTATCGTCGTTACACCGGCCGCCAGAGCGCGTTTCATGCCTTCTGCACCGTGAGCATGAGCAGCCACATGAAAACCATAATCATTCGCCGTATTAATCACACCTTCCAGTTCATTTGAAGTAAACTGCGGTGCTTTCCCGCTTTTGGCAATACTGAGCACTCCACCGGTAGCCGTGATCTTAATACAATCCACCCCGTCCTGGTATCTTTGTCTGACGGCTTTTCTGGCTTCATCTTCACTGTCAACTACTCCATTTGTAGCCCCGTCCGGCAACTTGATATCCTGACGCCATCCGTTGGATGGATCACCGTGTCCGCCGGTAGTCGCTATGGTCTTTCCAGAGGTGAAGATCCGGGGGCCGCTTACCAGCCCTTTATTAATGGCATTACGAAGTGAAATATTAACACCGCTCCCGCCCAGATCTCTTACCGTGGTAAAACCAGCCAGCAGCGTGGTAAGTGCATGCTTCTGTGCCTCATAGGCAATATCAGCAGGCGAATAGCTCATCCTCCGGGTATACTGATCTTTACTGGTTTCACTCTCAATATGAACGTGCATATCTATAAGGCCTGGCAGCACGGTCTTCTGGCGAAGGTCAATCACCACATCTCCTTTCTCTGCTTTCGTAAAACCGCTCACTACATCCGTGATCTTGTTTTTCTCTACAATTACAGTCTGCTGGGCAAGCAACTTCCCCGATGAAACATCCAGCAACTGCCCGCAGTGAAGCAATGTTTTCTGAGCAGAAGCAGCATACGTCAGTAAGCTTAAAAATATCAGTTTTCTCATATCATTTTGGTTTTTCTGACAATTTACAAACCTGCTCTCAAAAAATCAGACCGGCAGGGCTTTTTTTTGAAAGGGTACCTGCAAAAAGTCCGGACAGTGTTGCTGCCCGGACTTTTCACCATAACCGATATGAACCTCAGATCGGTTTAAAGATCAGGTCTCTGTAATCCGACATGGACGTACGAATAACTTCATGCGCCGAATTTCTGTCATATTCATACGCGATCTCACAATGCTGCGGTTCGCCCGGAAGATTTTTATACGTCAGAAAATAATGTTTCAGCTTCATCATTACCGCCTCCGGGAGGTCTGAAATGTCCTTGTATTGACCATAAATAGGATCTCCCATCAGAACCGCAATGATCTTATCATCCGCTTCTCCTTTATCGATAAGGCAAAACCCTCCGATCGGAATGGCCTGCAACAGGATGTCTCCGTGCGAAATATGGTGGCTCGAAAGCACACAGATATCAAGCGGGTCACCGTCTCCTTCTTTTACTTTTTCCGCACCTTTACTCCTTGCCAGCTGGGCAACACCGTCTCCGCAATAGGTCTGGGGCACAAATCCGTATAATGTCGGTACAAGGTTGGAATATTTCTGAGGCCTGTCTATTTTAAGATATCCTGATTCTTTATCTACTTCATATTTCAGGGTATCGGTAGGTACAATCTCAATAAAAACGGTAACCGTCTGAGGGGCAAGCTCCCCGATCGGAATACCATGCCAGGGATGTGATTTATATACTGGTTTCATGCAAATAAATTTATTAAGCAAATATAGGTCAATTATAGCTTACGGATGCGAGGATACATTTATTGTACAAGTTTTTATTTCAAAACTGCCAAACAAAGAGATAGGTCCTGTCAGAAGCTGTGCTTCTCTTCCGGCAGACCGGACTCGCATTCGTACAGCATTCCGGACGACTGTATCTTTACCGACATGAAAGAAAAACAAACCCTTAATTTTGATAATTATTTAATTATTTTATTTCTTAGCACTAATTTAGTGCTTTGAAAACTTAAAACATAAAGATAACGTTAACGAAGCTGATACTTTAATAATAAACAGGACCATGAGCAGTTCCAAACCTAAAATTATAAAGGACTTTGACAAATTGGATGCCAAGCTGCAGGAAGAAATAAGACTCCTCTATCCATCCGGATTTTCTGAACATCTTATCCGATTTACTGACAAAGACGGAAAATTCATAAGTGCGCTGCCTTATGAAACCGAAGACCGGTATTATCTGATGAGAATGACCAACGTACAACCGGCTAAGCCGGCGAAAGAAGAAAAAGACGAAGATACCGACTTCAAAGACGACACGAAGGATGATTATGATGATAATTATAATGATCTTGACACCATGAAAGTAGGCGGAAGCAGCAAGAATGATGATGAAGACGAAAGTTATGATTAAAAGTTAACGGATAGTTAATAAACCCGTTTCCTGACTTTTTTGTAAAATTTTACGTTGTATATAAAAATGATATGGTAATGAAGAGATTCCTTTTAGTTCTTGTACTGGGAGTTATGGCCGGCCCTGTATTCGCGCAGAAAGCAGGCATTAAGTTTGAGCAGGGTTCCTGGAAATCTATCCTGGCCAAAGCCAAGGCTGAAAATAAGCTGATTTTTCTGGATGCCTATACCAGCTGGTGTGGTCCGTGCAAGGCAATGCAGGCAAGGGTTTTTCCGGAGAAAACACTGGGCGATTTTTTCAACGTTAACTTCGTCAATGCAAAAATTGATATGGAACAGGGTGAAGGGCCTGCCCTTGCTGAAAAATATCCTATCCAGGGATATCCTACATTGCTTTTCATTGATCCTAATAACGGGAAGATCGTTTCGCAGGTGCTGGGTTACCAGACAACAGAACAGCTCCTTCAGCTCGGTATGAAAGCCAACGGCAAGAAAAAAAGCTGACCGGAAATCATTATGACTGACAGGGCGGGGCTTATCACTCCGCCTTTATTTTTTCGATCAGGGCCATGTAAAACCCGTCGAATCCGTGCTTTGCCGGTGAAACCCTGAATTCCTCTATCAGGCGATAGGCAGGATGTGCATGGAGAAATCGCTGAACCTGCCATTCTCCTTCCGAAGGAAGCAGACTGCAGGTAGCATACACCATCCTTCCTCCGGTCTTCAGCATCTTACTATAGTCCTGTAATATGGTTTCCTGCACCGTACGGATCTCTTCCAGAAATCCGGGTTTCAATTTCCATTTTGAATCAGGATTGCGCTTCAACACACCAAGCCCCGAACAGGGGACATCCAGCAACAGTTTGTCTGCAGAGTTCTGAAGACGTTTAAGAGTCTTGGGCTCGATGAGTCTCGTCTCTATGGTATCTATGCCATTTCTGGCGGCCCTTTTCCGGAGCTCATTCAATTTAAAGCCCTCCACATCCATGGCAATAATTTTCCCTTTGTTGTGCATTCTGGCTGCCATGTGCAACGACTTCCCTCCTGCCCCTGCACAGGCATCAATAACACGTTCTCCGGGCTGGACATCAAGAAAATCCGTGATCAGCTGGCTCCCTGCATCCTGCACCTCAAAAAAACCCTCTCTGAATTCAGGCAGTACAAAAACATTGGTCCTGGCACCAAGTTTCAGAGCGTCCGGAACGCCCTCCACCTCTGCCGCCTCAATGCCCTTCGCTTTCAATAATTGTATCAGCTGTCTGCGATCACATTTCAGGGTATTGACACGCAAAAAAACGTCAGCCTTAAGATTCATGGCCGCAATTTCTTCCTCCCAGGTTGCTCCGAGTTCTGCTGCTCCCAGTTCATCCAGCCAATCGGGAACAGACTCTCTTATTTTTCTTACTTTCTGCGCCTCATCACGTCTGCTGAAAACATCTTCCGGACGGATGGACGCAAATTCAGGCCAGGCAGGAAGTACGGCACCTTTCAGTACATACCATACTCCTGAGATATAATAAAAATCTTCCGGTTTTTCCAGCTTCACACATCCGGGTCCTCCGCAGAATTTCAGCAGACGCCACCACCTGACAATCTCGTAAGTGTTTTCCGCTACAAATCCCCTGTCACGTGAACCCCACTTCGGGTTGGACTTCAACACAGACTCAATAACCCTGTCGGCCTTCACCCCATCATTGAAAATCCTCATCAGCGCATGCACGACCCCGTCCGTAAGCGGCCTGAAAAGCTTTATCTTATCTGCCGGTATTGACGCCGTTTCAAAACTTCTGTCTCCCATTTTCCCTTTTTTCATCGTCTTGCAACCTGAATAAATGCAAAAATACGAAATTTAAAGGGCATAATGCTCACGGGCACCCCATACAGCCCCCCACCTCTAAAAATATTTGCGGGCTCATGTCATTTTGCCATGAAAAATTGTACTTTTGTAATAACACTATCAACAGGAAGTGACCAGATGATCTCTAAAAAGGCTAAATACGCATTAAAAGCTCTGAAAATTCTGACAGAAAACTATTCTGAAAAAAAGCCGATGCTTATTTCAGAAATTGCCGAAAAAGAAAATATTCCGAAAAAATTCCTTGAAGCGATCCTTCTCGAACTGAGGAACAACGGCGTACTTCACAGTCAGAAAGGCAAAGGAGGCGGCTATATGCTGCGTACACCGCCGGAGCAGATTACCATTGCCAAAATCATCAGGATCATTGACGGGCCCATTGCACCCATGCTTTGTGTCTCTCTTCATTTTTATGGTAAATGTGATGACTGCAAAGATGAGGAAACCTGTAAAATCCGTCCGATCATGGAACGTATCAGAGATGCCAACCTCAACGTTTATGAAAAGACCACGCTTTTAGACATGGTATCCTGAAAATGGAGTATTTCAATAGTATAAACCCCTACACCCAGGAAATAAGCGGCGAGTATCCCTTACACTCAAAAGCAGAGATCAGCCACAAAATCGACCTGGCAGCCAGAATTTTCCGCAGCACACGGTTTTCTGACCGTGTATCCTGTATGGTTTCTCTTGAGCAACTGTTACTGAAAGATTCTGAAAAGCTTTCTCTTCTTATTACATCCGAAATGGGCAAGGTGCTGAGAGAGTCCCAGGCAGAGATTGAAAAATGTGCTGCTACTATCCGCTACTATACAACCCATGCAGAAACATTTCTTCGTCCGGTTGAAGTGCCGGGGTCAAATTCATTTATACGATTTGACCCGCTGGGCCCTGTGCTGGCCATTATGCCCTGGAACTTCCCTTTCTGGCAGGCTATGCGTTTTGCCATTCCTGCCGTTATTGCCGGCAACACCGTGTTGCTTAAACACGCCCCCAATGTAACAGGCTGTGCTCTTGCGATAGAGCAGCTCTTTCTGTCGGCCGGTTTTCCTGAAGGCGTTTTTCAGACACTTGTCTGTGATACTGATCTGGCAGAAATGATCATTTCTTCACCGGCCGTTTGCGGAGTAACACTCACCGGCAGCAACAGCGCAGGGTCGGCTGTAGGGCAACTGGCAGGGAAATATCTGAAAAAATCTGTACTCGAACTGGGCGGATCCGACGCCTTCATCGTTCTGAAAGATGCAGACATCCGCCTGGCAGCAGAAACAGCCGTTAAATCCAGGTTCCAGAATGCCGGACAAACCTGTATTGCCGCCAAACGCTGGATCATTGAATCTGATATATTTGATGCTTTTTGTGAGGAAGTTTTACAAAGAGTGCAGGCCCTGAAACAGGGGGATCCCCTGGATCCTTCGACTGATATTGGTCCACTGGCCAGAACCGATATCGCCACCCGGCTGGCCAGACAGATACGCACCTTACAACGGCAGCAGCATCACCTGCTACTGGGCGGAACACACTCCGGCTGCAACTTTCAGCCTTCTGTTATCCTGATGAACCCTGCTTCGAAAGATCACTTTGATGAGGAAACCTTCGGGCCACTCGCCTGTTTATTTGCCGTAAAGGATGCAGAAGAAGCCCTGCAGACTGCCAATAACAGCATTTATGGCCTGGGTGCAAGCCTGTGGACCGCTGATCCGGAGAAAGCAGACAAAATCGCTGAAAAGCTGGAAAGCGGCTTTGTCGCCATCAACGGAATGGTCCGATCTGAGGCAGGACTACCTTTTGGCGGCATCAAACAGTCTGGCTACGGGCGTGAACTCTCTTACTTCGGCATGCATGAATTCATGAATATTAAATCTGTGTGGAAAGAATAGTAACTCCGGCCACCGGTCATGGCTTTCGTCCGTATGTCAATTTACTTCCTGAAAATTTGTTTTCCTTTCTGAAAATGATTTGATTTGATTTTGAAACTTAAATCTTACCCCCATGAGACCTACATTTCTTACCGTATTATGTATCCTTACCTTTGTGTTCAGCGGGTACTCTGTTTTCAACTCTATTATCAGCTATCAGTCGGCCGGAATAGCTACCAATGTTGCTAAAGACGCCATTGACAATGCCAGAGACCAGCTTGATCAGGAAGATGACAGCGCTGCGAGGTTGGCAGAAAAGTACCTGGGAAGTGTGGAAAATGCGCTGGACGAAGAAAAAGTTAAGCAAAACGCCATAGCCACCGGAATCGCATCGGTACTGACACTGATCGGTGCCGTACTGATGTGGGGACTCGACAAGAAAGGCTTCTGGCTTTACGTAATCGGCACTGCAGCAGGTATTCTGACACCTGTTTTCGTTTACGGTGGACTGATCGGCGCGGCAGCAGGTGGCTTTTCCGCCTTTTTTGGTGTATTGTTTTGTATTCTTTACGGCGTCAACCTGAAACATATGAAGTAAGATACATACAGCAAGCTGTCTGAAAGCCCGGCGACTCCGGGCTTTTTTGTTATAAATAAAAACATCGTTTAACTTTGGCGACCGAGCGTTCAGACCATGAGTAAAGCAGAAGAATACAGCACCTCCCGGTTACTTTTAAAAAAGTATAAACATACCCCTACCCCGGGTCAGGCCGCTTTATTCGAGCTGATTGAGAAATTTCTGGAAGATGAAACTGAAGAAAGGCCCGTATTTCTGCTCAATGGCTATGCGGGAACAGGTAAAACGTCCTTCCTGAGCACATTGGTAAAAGTTCTTCCGAAAGCGGGCTGGAAATCGGTATTGCTGGCCCCAACCGGCCGCGCTGCCAAAGTAATGGCCTCATACACCGGCAAAGGAGCGCAAACCATTCATCGTAAAATCTACAAACAGGTAGAGGATCCCTCAAGTGGCAACCTTTCTTTTGAACGCCAGCCCAATAAACACGAAGGCACGCTCTTTATTGTAGACGAAGCCTCCATGATCTCAGATACACGTGATTTTGGAAGAAACAGCCTGTTGTATGACCTGATCACGTATGTATTTGAAGGCACCGAAAATAAACTCCTGCTGATCGGAGACGAGGCCCAGCTCCCCCCTGTAGGGATGAGCATAAGCCCTGCGCTGGATATTTCCCACCTGTCAGATTTTTACCGTACAGAGGTGATGAGACATACACTCACAGAAGTAGTCCGGCAGGAAGAAAATTCAGGGATTCTCACCAATGCCACCTCACTGAGGGTCCAGCTTCATGAAAAAGAACCGCTGATTCATCTTAAAACCGGCGGGAGAAACGGTTTCTACAGGATGACGGGCGAAAAACTGGAGGATGGTATACGGTATGCCTATGAAAAATACGGCAGAGAAAATACCATTATCATCACCCGATCCAACAAGGCTGCAGTCCAATACAACCGATATATCCGGAACCGCATCGACTACAGTGATAATGAACTGGATAACGGTGATCTTCTGATGGTGGTCAAGAATAATTATACGATTCTCGGTGAAGAATCGGAAGCCGGCTTTATTGCGAACGGAGAATTTGTTGAAGTCAGACGGATAGGCCGGGAAGAAGAAATGCATGGACACCGCTTTCTGAATGTTACCCTCAGGCTCATTGATTACCCGGATGAGCCGGAATTTGATACGCTAATTCTTATGGACACCTTGTATTCCAATGCACCCAGCCTGAGTCAGGAAGAGCACAAGCAACTCTATGAAAGTGTTCTTCAGGACTATTTCTGGGTCAAAAACAAACGGGAGAGAAAAAAAATGGTTAATGAAGACAAATATCTTTCCGCGCTTCAGGTCAAATTTGCCTATGCCCTTACCTGTCATAAGGCACAGGGCGGGCAATGGAATGCTGTTTTTATCGACCAGGGTTACCTGCCGGAGAACCAGGCAGATGCCGAATACCTGAGGTGGCTCTACACAGCCATCACCCGCGGTATAGAAGAGGTATTCCTCGTCAATTTCAACCCTTCATTCTTCACCGGAGTCCCCACCGGCCAAAACCCTCAGCATCATGGCTAAAAACAACAAACACTTTAAAAGTCCCCGCCAAAAGGCTTTCACTTCTCCCGGTAGCCTTGTGTACATCGGCAAAGAGGTAAGCAGCCCTGCAAAGATCAAAACAGTGGAATACAACAGGGATTTCCTGGAAGAAAAAGAGCTGAAGCATCAGGGAGACTACAAACCAAGACTGACTCCCGACAGGGTGTTGTGGCTGGATGTTGACGGAGTACATGATGTGCAGGCAGCTGAGTTTACAGGAAGAAAATTCAACCTGCATCCCTTGCTGCTGGAAGATGTCCTCAACACCACCCAGAAGCCCAAAATGGAAATCTTTGAAGATGAAAATCAGATTTTCGTGGTGATCAAAACACTGAAACTCGACCGGATCAACTGGGACGTGGAAGCAGAACAGGTCAGTTTTGTGCTGGGCGAAAATTTCCTGATCTCTTTTCAGGAACGCGGCAGCCTGAATGTCTTTGACCAGATGAAAGACCGGCTCAGACGGGAAAACAGCCGCACGAGAAAATTCGGCGCCGATTACCTCCTTTATGTCCTTATGGACCTTGTGGTTGATAATTATTATCTTATCCTTGATCAGCTGGGCGAAAAACTGGAGGAGCTGGAAAGTCTCATATTCAGCAATCCGCTGCCAAGACACCAGAATGAATTATATGCCTTGAAAAGAGAAGTGGCTGTGATGAAAAAAGCTGTCCTGCCACTTCGTGACATCCTCAACAATCTTATCCGGGAAGAATCCAGACTTGTTACCAGAGAAGTGAACGTCTATTTCAGGGATGTGCAGGATCATGTGCTTCAGACCATTGAAACACTGGATTCCTACAGGGAGATCAGCGAAAGCATCATGAATAACTACCACGCCATGCTCAGCAACCGGATGAACTCTGTCATGAAAACCCTTACAGTTTTTACCGTCATCTTTATGCCACTGACATTTATCGCCGGTATTTACGGGATGAACTTCGATCACATGCCGGAACTGCATCAGCCCAACGGTTACTTTTACACCCTGGGATTCATGGTTGTGCTTACCATTGCCCTCTGGTTTTACTTCAAATGGAAGCGATACATCTGATCAATCCACAGGCGTGGCTTTGAATCCAACCGTCTTAAGACTGTCAATGACCTTCTGTGGTTCGAGAGAGGATTTTGTCTCCACGGTAAGAATTTTATCAGGAGACTCTGTATTCACATGCCATGAAGCTATTTCATTGATTCCGTTCAACACCGGGGTTACCGTTGCCACACATCCTCCGCAATTAATGGTTGTTCTGAATTTCATAATTGTCCGTTTAATGAGACAAAGATACTATACCCGGGCCCCGGAACCCTTATACAAAAAGGACTCTTTCTGGTACATGATTCCACTATTCCTGATGCAATCTGTTTACCACATCTGATTTCTTTCCGTCCTTAATGGTAAAAGAAATATCTCTGACCTCTCTGTATACCACCTCATTTCCCTTGTTATCACTTTCTCCATCACAGCTGTTTTCCCTGAACTGCATAACCACGCGTCCGTCACTGAAAATTTCACCGGACAACTCAGAGTTCATCCACACCGGAGGATCAGATGACCTGACATCATATGCCAGCAGAAAACCGTCGGCGATGCGTCCTTTATAAACTACCGTACACAAAAGCTCAGCCCCCGCAGTAAAAGGGCAGGCCTCGTAACTGCTGTGTTTAAGCAACCAGATTTTCAGAGTCGTAGAAGAATCCACTTTCAGTTCATTTACGGCCTGTGCAATCACCTCTTTTGTCATTCCGATATCAAGACGGCTGACATAGTCCGCGTACCCTCCTGTTTTTTTAAGGGAGTCCAGTTTGTAAAATTCCTGCACGATAAATGGCAGACCACTGAGTGTATCTTTTTCAGCAAAAGAGCCTGCCCATTCCTTTACCTGCGCTGAGGTAAGGGTATCTCCGGCGGCATTGCTTTCAAACTGAGCCAGAAAAGTTGAATCGGCCTTGAAAATTACATGCGGACTACTTTTCTCTTCATCCCTATTGGCAGTATCCCGGCTGCATGCAAAGACCAGGATTCCGGCAATGCATAAGATCATGAAAGATAAGGCTGATTTGTACATTCTATACTATCTGATATTTATGGTTCAAAGATCATTTTTAAAGTTTCACACACAAGTTCCGAAGAACATTATGCCGACTCAAAGATTTTACTCAACAACAACCCGGGATGATTTCTGACCTCGTCAAAAGCCGGTAGTCTATCTGCCTGAATATCCTGAATTGCAAGTATGAAAACCCCGGCCGACTCCATATCTGTTCTTCGGCTGTTTCATTCCTGGCGCTTAGGGCAAAGCGAAACGCTGGTTATTCGCGGAGATTTTTTATCCAATCAATGCTGCTTTCGGACATTTTCTTATAATCATGTCCCACATTCTTTACTGTATCTGCCTTCCAGTTAAATGTAAATTCATTCTTGATTGCATAATCCTTTGAATACTCAAAAAAATAGGCGCCTCTCTCTAATCTATTATTCCCCTGCTTCATTGCCAGGTCGGTCGTAGTGAACGTGCCTAACTTTGGGCTATTGTCCAATTCGCCCGTCATTAAAATGAATTGTTTTTCAAAGGCATTCTTAATCTTATCCTCTTCAAGTTCCATATTTTTAATCCCATAGGGGTATTTAATTGATTTGTCGATAAAGGTGTACAGCCCCGCATTGGCCGCAATAGCGGTCTTAACTCTTGATTCAGGGTAAAACAACATCATTCTGTGAACGAACTGTCCGCCTGCCGAATGTCCAAAAATATCGTAGTTCAAATTAGTGATATTGTTTGCGCTCCTGATGTGGTCAAAGATGTTTTCAATAACCTGAAAAGCCCACTTTTCCTTATCGTTTTTAGTACCAAAAAATGTAAAAAGATTTCCTTCCTGATAATCATTGGTAGTGTATCTGGAAAAAGAATTTTCAAATTCAGGTGCGATGATTAGTAAATTATGCTCTTTTCCAATTTCCTGCCACACATTTAAATAGTCTTCCGCATTTCTGCCACCGCCGTGCATTACAAAAACGATTTTGTCATTGTCAACCCACTTGTCTGGCTTGAACGTCCAAACGCGTATTGATTTTTTCCTGCTGTTCCTGTAGGCGTGAATTACGAAAGCGTCTTTACCGTTCTTCAAAGGCCTTACTTCTGTTATGTCGGGACCTTTAGGTAATACATACAAATACACATATCCACTGATTACTAAAATTAAAATGGTTGCTAAACCGTAGATTAAACTCCTTTTCAATACTTTTAAAATTTTGTCTGCCTTTGTCATTATGTTTTTCTTATGGTCTTTGTAAGATTCCCGCTAACGGCCGGCGGTTTTACGATGGTGCGACAAGAGCGAACCGTTAATTGGGTTTTGCATTAAAGTTAAGCAGAATTACCAAACTTACCCATTTATTATTAAGCTCCACTATTGAAAATACTCTGTTGTACATGGCTTAGGACTAGTTTCTTGTCTGTGAGTGACTAAGATGCCAGCCTTCAAAGGGTTTAACTGTTGCACAATTCGGGCCTCCATCCCGACCCGTTCCCGGAACAATAGTTTGCAGCATTGAGTGGTTAGCTAATAATTCAATGTCCTTCCATGTAATTCCCGTTAAAGGGACTTTAAGCCGTCTTGACCAAATCGTATCAGTTTGACCAGCATATGTTCCGATGTCGATATATACAAACCTATTATCTCCGGAACCCTGAACAAAACTGCCTGACAGTTTGGGAAATTTATCTTTTGATTTATCACCTTTAACTTTAAGCGTAAACGTAAAAGTTAAATCATTGTATTTCGAAATTTGCTTTTGAATTGTTTCGTAGTTATTGCCGGATCCCTTTTGCAGGCCGAAAACTACGTCTGGCGTGGGTTTAGCAAGAACGATTTGAAGTGTTATTTCAGATTCCATTTTGTCAGTAAGGTTAGTAGTGCTTAACAAATTTGCCGGGTTTTCATCTAAATGGCGTACAGCGGTTCGGATATGGCCGAAGGCGGTTTTTTTTAGCACAAAAGCTCGATCGAATTACAAATGTTGAACCTATAACTTTCAGCCCCGCCATTGCAAAACCGATGTGAGCAGAAGTTTTTTATTACTGCCTTATTTATCTGTAATTTCTTGCAAAATTTTCTTTCCGTTTTCGTTTTTAGGGTTCAGTTCTACGGATTTTTGATACATTTTTATGGCCTGTTCTTTCTGTCCGTTTGATAATAGAGCTTCTGCATAACTGTCAAACGCATTCCAGCTTTCAGAAAAAATCTGAGTGTTTGTTTTAAACACAAAAATAGCTGCCTCTTTTTTATTTTGTCTGAGCAGCTGATAGCCTAGCTGGTTCAATTCTCTTTCGCTTACAGAATAGTTTTTGGGATTTTCCTGGTAGGCAGAAAATAGTTTTTTTGCTTCTTCAACTCTGCCCCGAGCCAAAGCATTTCCATAATTTCTTGTGAAATTTTCTACAGGTGGTGAAAATGGTTTCCCGTTAAGGATATTAAATATTGCATTTGAAACATTAAATACCGAAGTACTTCCTGTATTTTCAAGTAAAATGATCGTTTGTTTTTTAGTAATGTTAACGGCAAGAATACTTGTTAATCCTGTAATTGAACCATCGTGGAACACAATTTTCCCGTTTTCTTCATTAGTATATATCTCCCAACCCAGTCCGTAGGCAATTTCGACATCGCCCAATTTGTAGCCCGCAAGATTTCCGTTATTTAGTTTTGCATGGGTGAATGCTTCATTTAGTTCTTCGTTACCTATAAGTTTGCCATTAAATAAAGCCTGTTCAAATCTGTATAAATCTTCTGAAGTGCTCACAATTCCGCCATTTCCGTAGAAATTACTTCTACCTTCTATTTTAAAGTTTTCGGGAATGTTTTTTACATTTTCAAGTGTAGTTGTGTAAAGATTGGGGAAACTGTATCTTTCCACCTGATTTTCTTGCAATTTGCGTCTGTCTTTAGGAACAATAGAATTTTTCATTCCGGCAGGTTGGAAAATATTTTGTTGGATGTAGTCAGAATAAGAAAGCTCTGATACTTTTTCGACTATCAAAGCAGCAAGACAGAAATTCACATTGTTGTATTCCCATTTTTCGCCGGGTGTAAACTGCAAAGGTGTTTTATACTCAATAAATGCTGGAATAATATCACTGTTGGTAATTACCTTTTCCGGAAATCTGAGCATTAAACTGTCAAATAAATTATAGTATTGGCCCAACCCGGAAGTATTGTTTAATAAGTGTCGGATTGTAATTCCTTGATACGGGAAATCGGGTAGAAAGTTTTTTACAGGATCATCCAATTTCAGTTTTCCTTGTTGTTTCAATTGTAAAACCGCTGTTGAAGTAAACGGCTTGGTGATTGAAGCAATAGGGAATTGCGAATTTTTGTCAAGTTTATTTTTGTTTTCAAAATTTGAGAATCCTAATGATTTATGGTAGGTAATTTTGCTGTTCTCTGCGACTAAAACGCTCCCGTTAAATTGTTTCAATTGCTGTAAACTAGCAAAATATTGGCTGATTTGTTCCGTTTTATTTTGCCCGAAAAGAGGATTATTCTCTATAAATAGAAGTAAAATGAAGAATAGAAAAGTGTTTTGTTTCATATTTGATTTTAGTAATTTAGAAATGAGTCGTAAAATTTCTGTAACGGTTGGGGGCTTTACGGTGGTGGAGCAATCGAAGAACGTCAGCCCAACAATTGTACAAATGCCTAATAGAATTACAAATGTTTAGTTTGCAACTGTCAGCCCGCCTATTGCCAATACGATGTCAGCGGTTCCGCTTTTTTTTCATTTGTTTCATTGTCAGTTTGTTCTGTGCTGGTCAGCCAAGCAAGGTTCTGCATAACCAATTATTTCATTTTGTCCTAAATCATCAAGCTTTTGTTTGATAAATTTATAGTCAACTAATGCTGGTATTCCCATTGAAAAATATCTCTCATTCACTTTTTCAGAAACACAACCTAGTTCTTCAAATATTCTGCGAATTGAATCTATATCTTTTGATTGGTCCATAAGCACAACTTGTATTGTTGAGTTACCTGAAAATTTTACGGTTTTTCTATATGTCAGCATTTGTTGCTGTTCATCAAATTCTGCAAATACAATGTCGTCTGAAGCGACAAGCGGTGCATAAAATGGAATATTGTCAAGTTTGTAAAGTCCCTTTTTCTTATCAACAACAGTAGCCCACATAGTTTCCACCATTTCTTCGTCAAAAATGTTGCTATGAAACTGAAATAGTATTTTCACATTATTGTCTTGCATATTTATTGTCTTGCCTGGAGTTTGTACTTCTCTACAAACTCTCTTGCCTCTCTCATATTCTCCGGATAGGTAACCAAGTTTTCAAACTTTACAAATCCATTTATTGTTTTAGTTACATTCTCGTATACATGCTGATAATAAAACCCATTATCAATTAAGAATTTAACGATCTCCCATTTTTTGTCTTCTGTCTTTTTAGGTGGTCTAAATCGGTGAGGCAAGAGAGTCATTGGCTTACCACATTCAGACCAAGGATAAGTTAGTCCAGAACCACTGTCAAATGATCTGTTAAGTGTCAATCTACATTCTAAGCAAACTTTTTTATGTCCCATTGCTTTCTTTTGTGTCGTCTTCTAAGTTGCTCCATAACGGTTGGGGGCTTTGCGATGGTGCATTAGTATTCCGCCTGCCTGTAACCGCTGCTGATTGATGGACTAAAAGTACAGGTTAAAAACCAAAAGCCCAATAGCATTCCGTCCAGCCCGGACTGAAGCACAGTATAGAGGAGATGAAGCCGAAGCCAACAACGTCCAGCCACACTGGCGGCAAACCCCGTGTTGGTGGCAGTTTTATTCCTTAGGAACAATTAGTAATTCAGTATTTTTATTTTCGGGCAAGTGATTTTTCATTTTATTTAATTCTGTCCTAAGCACTTTTATTGGATTTTTCCCGCCTTGTTTTATCCCTTCTATCCTTAAAGATAAATAAGAACAACAATCAACGTCGACTGGCTTTACAATCTGTATAAATGCACTTTGTGCCGTTTGTGAACCACACCTTCTGTCTCCACCAAACTTTGAGCCTGTTTCTAAAGCTATCATAAGCATTTCTTCCATACTTAATTTCTTTTTTCTCGCTGCAATTACAGCTTTATAGACTTCTTGTACTAAGCTGCTATCTGCTAAAGTATTTCCCTGAACGCAGATGCCAGGACCTGATGCAGTACCTGCAAATGGGTAATAGGATATACTGTCACCAGTAAAAGTAACTGGCTTATCATAGTAGTTAAAAGTAATTACTCCATATTGTCTTAATGCCACTCCTTTATCAAAAGCTGTGTCTTTTAGAGCTTGCAAAATTTCAAATGGCGATGCATTCTTTCTCAATAAATCAAGCCCTCTGTTGGTAATGCCATCGTCGCTGTAGGCTTGAGCTACAATGACTCCTTGCCCCGTAATTATTTTTACAACACCAGAAACGCTACCTGTACAAGAAGCTGCTGCTACTCCAATTGTTTTAGTGTTTGGGTCAAGTACAATGATTGACCAGGTTGCAAAAGCCTTTGTCTGTATAAGAGTAAATGCAATTAGAATAATTGCTGTCTTAAATAAATTTATCATTTGCTTTGATTCAATTGTTAAGTTATCGTTGACGTAACTACTACTTAAATGCCAGTATCGTATTTATTTAATAGCCAACTAGCTAATTATTCTGATCGTAACTAAGTCTGTTCGATTTTAGTACAGCTATGTTCGTTTTGTTACATGAAGAATGTTAAGCAACTGAAAGTTTTGTTATTTTGAGATGTCCAAATGAAATTGCCACCCACTCACAAATATGCGAAAGCAATATCAATTTCACATTATACGAAAAAACAATACTTTAATTTCTTTATTTATTGACGATCCGTATTCTCAGCCATTTAATTGTATAAAACCCACATTACACATATCCATTCGTTGATGCTTAACTATTGAATATACAAAACACGCAAGCTAATCTGAGAACTGTTTAAGAAACCCATAAAGTAATAACGAAAACTCCATAGGAGCAGAAAATCAACCGTTAATAAGGTAAAAACTATCAAAGATTAAGTTCAATCCTGCGCGGCCCGATTAGCTTCATTTTGGGCACGTTGTGCCGACTAGGTCTTGGTTGGCTGCAGGTAGTTTTATTCATTTAGATTTCTATCATTGTTTTTTGGCCTCAATTTACCGTCTGCTTTTTCTTGTGGTGTTGCATTGTCAAAATTTGATATTATAGCAATTTGAGACAATAGGTTTAATAAGTCATTCTGCATTTGTTTTCTTTTATTAATTCCAATTTCATTCAACATTAATTTGTAGGCTTCTTCAAAGTCAGAATTAGTCGGATTTCTTTTCAACTTTTGAGAATTTGGTTTTGTCCCAATAATTTGTTTAAGGTATTTAGCGGTATTTGGAAAAACCAAATATATAAATTGATTATTGTCTAATTGTGTTTTGAATTTGTTGCAAGTAGCCACACTAGATTCTCCCGGTTGGTTATGCGGACCTCTATCAAATACGACTCCAACTATTGAATCAATCACCTTATTGTTTTTATCAAGTTTATATGTTAGTGTTAAATCTCCGATGCCAACAGATTGACTCTTTAATTTGTCAAAATGGTTTTGTCCAACTTTGTTGCCAGGTAAAACTGTACCAAATAGATTATGAGGATTGAAAACGCATCCAAACGTTGTTTCAAAACTATTTGAAGATTGAGTTGTTCCTCCAACGGTTGCTCCAGACCAGTCATCATCTTTGTCACAGTCTGCTCTATATCCTACAACAGAACTGTCGCCATAGATTGTAAGATTATAGCCTTTTTTGAAGTATCCGTGCAGTTTGCTTCCGCTTTCATTAACTCTATAGCTAACAGGTGCGTTAGAAATAGAAGGCAAATTTGTTAAATTGCTTTCTGCAGTTTGTCCATATATCAAATTTGTCTGACCAACGAAAAGTATGCTGGCTAAAAGAATAAAATTCTTCATATTTTTTGATTCATAAATGGTTGATATGTCGGTTCGGTTTACTTGCTGCCAACCCACAAACATGCGAAAGCTACACCAATTATCCAATATACGCAAGCAAAGGCATTTAAAATACCAATGACCTGTAAATTAAAGATTTACGACACAAAATATACAAAAACACATTGCATGTTTGTATATCTGTTTACCTGATCAGGCTTTGAACTATCCAAAATACGTACAACGCCAGAAAACCCAAACAAAGGCATTGCTTTCCGTTTCGGTAAACACGATTACCCAAATGTTATCTGGATGGAATGCCTAAGAATCGGTCAGCTTATAAAGCTGTAAAACGGGATGGAGCTGGTCTGAACGGAAATAGCATAGTGTTGAGGATATCTGGCTTTGTTCACCTCTATGATCTGACGGATCAGCAGGAAGCGTTTTTCTTCAAGACAGCACTCAAATCCTCGCCAAAAGAGGCATCTTAATATAAATATCTTCAATACAAAAGACCATCCGCTAATGCGCTGACTTATACGTGTCGGTATATTGGCTCAGTAAGCTCTGCCCTTCCACACCAGACGGGTAGGCAGCAGGTAATTCAACAATTGCAAAAACCAGAACACAAACATATAGACGGTGTAAACCGGAAGATAAGGTATGAGCCGCTCCTGCTTTAATCTTTTCAGCACATTAACCCCGGAAATCATGTTAATCACAAAAACTCCGATGAAAATACCGGCGGCAAGCCAGACACTGAAGAAAGACACAACAAACAAAAAAGGCAATGCCAAAGCCTGGATCATGATAGGTACAATCAGAAAAGACCCGGACTCCATCCCTCCCCTGAACCACCGTTTTCTCTGTTCAAAGTATTTCCTGGGTGGCTTGGTAACGGCAATGACACCCGGCTCAAAGGCCTGAACAAACGGATAACCATCATCAATAACCGCCTTGTAAAGCGCAAAATCTTCTACAATAGAAAACCCGATTTTCTCATACCCTCCCACACTGCGGTAAGCATCGCTTCTCACGGCCATGTTGTTCCCCATACCCGTAGTAGCGATTTTCAGGTCGCAGAAAAGTTTCATCAGGTAGATCGCCAGCAGCCACTCCAGCGCCTGGCAGGCCGCAAAAACGGATTCCGGCTTCACAATAGTGATTCCTACCACCACCCCTACGGGCTTTCCACCGGCGGTTTCTGACGGGCCAAAAGAATGCAGCATCCTTTCTATCCAGCCTGAAGGCAACTCCACGTCGGCATCCGTATAGAAGAAAAACTCACCTTTTGCATGGTGTGAAAGCATCGCAAGCACCCGGGCCTTTCCTTTCAGTTTCTCCATTCCGGAATACCCGGCTTCTTCTCTGTTGTCAGAAATGAGAAAATATTCAAACCAGGGTTTATCCTGAATAAACGACTGAATAACTTCAGCGGTAGCATCGGCAGACGCATCGTTTCCTATCAGCACCTGCAGCCGGTCTTTGGGATAGGTGAGCGCATCTATTGAAACCAGCAGATCACGGATATTCTCCTCTTCATTTCTGGCGGCCACCAGCAATGTTACGAATGGGTAGTTCAATGGTTAAGGTTTTTTTAGGTTTAATTTCAGTTACAGGAGGCATGCTCATACACATGCTTCGCAAAATCCTCCCATTTATAGTCGGTTCTGAGTTTTTTAACCAGTTCAGGGCAGCTGCCGTACAGCAGATCAAAATAGTTGCTGTAATTCTTCTTTTCGACCTTGAACGCAGGCAGCTCTCCGGCTTTCACATAATAGGATTTGTCAATGCCACCGGCCACCACCAGCCCGCCAAAACCCACAGACATGGTTTCTGATGCCCAGGGATCAAAATAGACCCTTATCTTTCCGGCGAAAGAAGGGTTGACAATCTGCATCAGTAATTCATACTCCTTCTCCTTCAGGATTACCTTTGCGTTTTCAAAAAAGGCATACCCTTTACTGATAATTTCCGAATTGATTTCGGAGTTTTCCCATTTATCCACTTTGATGGCCGCATCCAGGGCATTGCCCAGTTTCGACCAGCTGCTGGCGGGCAGATACATCTCCCTGACATCTTCAGGCTTTATCTTTCTTTTTGTATTGTCGGCGTCTTTTAGCTTTATGGCCTCTATAAGACCTTTCTTCCGGTCCAGACTCTCCATAGTGCCTTCGGTTTCCGTACCGTCTTTCATGGTCAGATAGGAAGGTTTGGAAGAGGAAAATGTCTTAAATCCGGGATTAAATCCCTGAGCACAGGCGGTAAAGCCGGTCAGTAGCAGTATAAATATTCTTAGCATCCGGTTTTAGGGGTAAATTCAGGTAAAGTTAAATATTTTTCCAGAATAATGATATACCAGTCTCATTTCTCCAGAATCGACAAGCGTGATTTTCAGAAATCCTCTTCCACGATTTCCTGTACACGGCCTATTTCACCGGTATCCAGCCTTACTTTAATACCCCGATGGTGCTTCGGAGCGCTTGTCAGTATATGTCTTACCAGTCCCTCTGTCAGTTCGCCGGTCTTCTGATGATGCTTTTGTACAATCCTTACCAGCAATCCCGCTTTAATATCAGCTCTGTTTTTTCCGTCCATATCTTAAAATTCTTTTAAATCCTCCATGGCTATTCTGCTTTCCTGATGATGATTTTTTTCAGTCGGGTCAGGTATCTTTTCCCTGAGACATCATCGAGCCCTGCCACCAGGGCCACACCCTGGATTTCCTGTCCGGCAAGCAGGTAAATCTCTTCTCCTGACACCGAATTAAAGATCTCGTTCCACGAAAACAAAACCGTTTTTCCTGCTTCTGACTCAAACAAAATATAAAACCGGCTGAGTTCGCTTTCTTTTTCGTAAAGCCATTCCACTTCCGATAATAAATCCCTGACTCGGACGCCTGCAGCATTCCTGAGGGTGAATACAGGCTTTCCCTCCTCATCCGTTATCAATAAGTTGCCGGCATTTTGCTGCACGGCTTTCTGTATCTCAGCCTTCGTCAGCAAGACCGGTTTCCTGATCAGCCCGGAAACGACCACGGAATCTCCGCCAGAAGCAAAAACACTTCCGCAGCATAGCATCAGAAAGCCTATAAAACCGTAAAAAAAAATCCCCATGACAGTCCCGTTAATTACTTCTCTGATATCCTGACCAGTCTCATCACGGCAATGTCACCGGCAATCAGTGTCAGGGTTTCTTCATCTGCTTCAAAAGTATTTACTCCTTCCAGCTCCTTCAGAAAAACCCGCTCGCCTTCTCCTCCACACATCATCCGGGTCATGGCAAAAGGCCCCTTCAGATCCATTCTGGACTCATGAAGCTTAAAGGATCCGTTGAAATGATTGCATCCTGTGTAACCATTCAGGCGCCTGTTTTTCACATCAAAGGAAATCTCCGGCAGCTTTTCCGGATACAATTCCTTGGTGGAGTTTCCCTGAGAAGCCACGTAGCTTAGCTTCCAGCTGCCTTCCAGCCTGGATTCAGTATGCATAGAGGTATATCGCGGATGCCGGCATGAAACCATTAAAAGAATAAGTGCCGGAATGAATTTAAGCATTGCGTTGATTTTTTTAATTACAGATAATCAACAGCAAAAACCGTACTTTATTTTACGGCCTGATCAGACCATTTCACTCCTGTAAAGTTTTCTATCAGCGATGAAAGTTCCGAAAGGCAGCAGGGAGGCCAGAAACGCAAGTACAATTTTACGAAAAGACCATTTGTACTCAAATGCCACATTGATCAGAAGGATGACATAAAGAATGAAAAGCAATCCGTGAACCAGTCCGACAAAATAATTTGGTTTTGGCATGGCAAGCCAGTATTTCAGGGGCATGGTAATAAAAAGCAGAAGATAAGAGCACCCTTCAAGAAATGCAACGGCCCTGAAGCGGCCCATAATATCACTCATCATATATAGTCTGTATAATTGGTATCTTTTTATTGAACACGTCCGGCATGACGAAAGTTTGCCCCCGGACTTTAATTTTCTTATTTTTACCGGAAAGCTGCCACGGTTTCCAACCTGACGGCTGACGTGTAACCAAAGAAAATTCAACACAGGCATGACCATTGAAATAGCGCGTATTTACGGCAACAAAATACGCCTGAGAAGCTGCGGACTACTGGAACGGGACGGAAAATTCCTGATGATCCGGCATGAGGGCCTGGGTCCTGACGGCTATTTCTGGGGATTCCCGGGTGGCGGACCTGAACCCGGCGAAACCTTTGAAGCTGCCCTTATGAGGGAATTTAAAGAAGAAACCGGCCTCCACATCTCTGTGACAAAAGCACTGCTGCTGCACGAATTCATTGCTCCGCCGCTTCATGCCCTGGAAATGCTTTTCCTGGTTGAATCGGATCAGCAAATCCCTGTGCTGGGCATTGATCCTGAACTGAACATCCTTTCCGGGCTAAGGTGGTTTACGTGGGAAGAAATCTGCTTGCTGCCATCGGGTAGCAGGCCCTCATTTATCAATAAATATTCTTCTGCTGCTGCATTGATTAATACAGATTCAAAAGCTAGATTTGTATAAAGATTTTCGAAATGGAGCCTATCTATAAGATTACCGACGAAAGATTCGATGTTTCCCGGATTGACCAGTATGACCTCTGCATTGAGGCAGGTACCGGACGCTTCAGATTTTTCCTCCGTAGCGCACTCGACAGTACGGTGATATGGCTGGAAGACTACTATCTGCGCGGGGGCGGAAACTTCGCTGAGGGCACAGAAATGCTTGAAAAAATCTATGCTGACCACGGTTTTCTTCAGGCTTCCTTCTGGAACAACGTTCATGTCTCACTGATCACCCCTTTTCACCTGATATGTCCTGAAGAATTGTTCATGCCTGACCGTGAAAAAGATTACCTCAATACGGTTTTCGACTACCGGCTTTCCGAAGGTTTTTTGTTTGGCTCAAAATGGTTTGGTCAGTCAGGCCTGCTATTCGGCTACCCCGAATACCTGAGGGCTTTTTTTTCCGGCAAATATCCTGTGGACAAAATCTCCTTCCAGATGTCTGCCGCCAAGGCTTCCTCTCATCTGATTAACGGAGCCGACCCTGAAAATACGGTTCATATTTACCTTGATGATACTTATATTACTTTTTACTTCGTAGATCCCCGTCACGGAATACAGGCTGAAAGGTTTCCGCTTTCCTCTGATGACTATACCGAACTGGTCAGAAATTTTGAGAACCGCCTTTGTTTTGTATTCGGAGAACTCACCCTTTATTCGCCCGTATTCAGAACGTTACAGGGGCTTTGCAGAAATATAAAATTCGGCACCCATCCTAACGGAATAAACTTTTCACAGTACTTTCAGGATATGCCCCAGCACCGGTATGCGGGTCTGTTCCTGACCTGACACAAAACTTATCGCTTCCGGGTTGGCGGAATGTAATCGAAGCCGTTCTGGACCTTCAGATTATACTCAAAAAATTCGATGGCCCGTTGTACCCGGCCCTGATTAATAGCCAAAAAATAAGGGGTTTTCCCTTCTTTGCGAATAAGACGGGTATCCAGTTTGTAGATGGTTCCTTCGGGGTAAGAAGCCAGCAGGCGGTTAGGGCAACTGACCTTCAGCCTACAGGGAACGGGCTGTCCGTCGATGGTGATCAGTCGCATTTTATTTTTCGAAATATCAAACACAGATTCAGCAAAAATGTCCAGAAAAAATTTCTTAGACAACTCAGGTATTTCGTCGATTAATGATAACTGCATATCGGACTCACTCTATTATAATATATTTACAAATTAAGTGGAAAATAATGAATCTCAAATAGTTTTTACAATAAAAATTATCTAATTTTGCGGAACTTTTCAGAAAACATCAATAATGGCTGAGGTAAAGATTTTTTCAGGAACCCAATCCAGGTATCTGGCCAGCAAGGTCGCCGATAGCTATGGTAAGGAATTAGGCAAGATTTCTATTCAGAGGTTTGCTGACAGCGAAATATCTGTGGCCTATGAAGAATCGGTAAGAGGATGTGACGTATTTCTGATACAGGGAACTTACCCTACAGCCGACAACCTGATGGAGCTTCTCCTGATGATTGATGCGGCCAGAAGGGCTTCTGCCCATTACGTGGTAGCGGTGATTCCTTATTACGGGTACGCCAGGCAGGACAGAAAAGACAGACCCAGGGTAGCAGTTGGTGCCAAGCTGGTGGCCAATATGCTGGTAGCTGCCGGAGCCGACAGAATCATGACGCTTGACCTGCACGCAGGCCAGATCCAGGGATTCTTTGATATTCCGGTGGACCACCTTGAGGGAACATCCGTTTTCGTCCCGTACCTGAAAACACAGAACATTGAAAACCTGATCTTCGCTTCTCCTGACGTAGGAGGGGTATCCAGAGTAAGGAAATTTGCAAGTTATTTCGATGCAGACATCGTTATTTGTGACAAATACCGTAAAAAAGCCAACGAAATTGCAGGCATGCAGCTGATCGGTGATGTGGAAGGCGCCAATGTGATTCTGGTCGATGACCTTATCGACACCGGGGGTACCATCTGCAAAGCGGCAGAACTGATCATGGACAGAGGGGCCAAATCGGTAAGAGCGATCTGTACGCACCCCGTATTGTCGCACAATGCCCATGACAATATCTCGAAATCGGTATTTACGGAGTTGCTGGTAACAGACTCCATTCCTCTGAAACAGGATAACCAAAAAATCAAGGTTCTTTCCGTAGCCGAGCTTTTTGGCAAAGCCATCGGAAGAATCAGAGACAACGGATCTATTAGTACATTGTTTATAAATTTTCAACATCAAATTGCGTTTTAATTATGAAAGTAACTGAGATTGTAGGGTTTAAAAGAGCGAATCTCGGTCGTCAGGCATCGCAGGAGCTCCGTGCCCAGGGCATGGTTCCATGTGTATTGTACGGCGGATCGAGCCAGGTATCTTTTTATGCTCCTGTGTACCTGTTCAGGCCGTTGATCAACACGTCTGATGCCTACGAAGTAAAACTGAACATTGAAGGTGATGTGTATTCTGCTATTCTTCAGGACAAGCAGTTTCACCCTGTCAATGACTCACTTGTTCATGCCGATTTCCTTGAAATTACGCCTGAAAAAGTAATCAGAATCGAAATTCCTGTTCGTCTTACCGGAACTGCCATAGGTCAGAAACAAGGGGGTAAGCTGGTACAAAGCCTTCGCAAACTTCGTGTGCAGGGCCCTGCCAAATCTATCCCTGAGTTCGTAGATCTTGACATTTCTGAACTTGGCCTTGGTAAAGCCGTTAAGGTAAAGGCTATTCAGCTGGAAGGTCTTACTATCCTGGATTCCGAATCCAATCCTGTGGCTTCTATCACCATTCCGCGTTCTCTTCGTGGAGCAGGTGCTGCTGCTGCGGGCAATGATTAATCATTGCGATCTGATAGATTGAAAAAGGCTGCCTTTGGGCAGCCTTTTTGTTTTTATCATCGGTCAGGTACCGGCAAAAGCTCTTTATTCGGATGCCTCTCTGATCAGCCTTTCAGCAAGATCCGGCAACCCTTTGGCGGCAGTATCGGTAATAAAACTAAGATGTTTATATGAAAACGGGATTTCGGGAATCACCGGGTCTATAATATACTTCCGGGATATGGCAGGCACATAACCGATCAGACCGGCCGCAGGATAAACCTGAAGACTTGTACCCACCACAATAAAGACATCTGCCTGTGCACAGATTTCAGAAGCAGGACCTATCATCGGTACCATCTCACCAAACCATACGATGTGCGGCCTCAGCTGCCCGCCGTCTTCCGCAAGATCACCCAGCTGTATTGCCTCCCCTCCTATATCATAAATAAGCCCCGGATTCCGGACACTCCGGACCTTCGACAGTTCACCATGCAGGTGCATTACCCGTGTTGAGCCGGCTTTCTCATGAAGACCGTCTACATTCTGGGTAATGATATCTACCTCAAAGTATTTTTCCAGCGCTGCCAGTGCCAGATGCCCGGCATTAGGAGTGGCTTCAGCAGCAGACTTACGTCGCTGATTGTAGAATTCAAGTACCAGAGCCGGATTTCGCTGCCAGGCTTCAGGAGTAGCTACCTCTTCAATGGCATAGTTCTCCCACAACCCTCCGGTATCCCTGAATGTCTTCAGGCCGCTTTCCGCACTTATACCGGCTCCGCTGAGTACGACAATCCTTTTCATATCTGTAACCCGTTTTGGTTCAGTGAAAATCAGGCGTCACCCGCCAGTTTGAGGCAATCTTCCAGGCTCAGCGAGGAAGGTTCCGTTCCCTTCGGAATTTTAACATTCCTTTTCCCTATCTGTATGTATGGACCGTACCTGCCGTTAAGGACTTTTACCTTATCATTCTCCGGAAATTCCTTTATGATCTTTTTGGCCGACTCTTTTTTCTGAGCCTCAATAATCGCCACCACCTGTTCGTCCGTAAGCGTCAAAGGGTCCTCTTTTTTATCAAGATTATAATAAGTAGGTCCGTGCTTAATGTAAACCCCGAACCTGCCCTTTCCGATGGTGACAGACTGCTCTTCATAAGGGGCCATCTCTCTCGGCAGGGCATTGCCCGGATCATTCCTCTTCTGTTCTATAACCTCAATGGCTCTTTCCTTGGTTATAGTAACCGGGTCTTCCCCTTTGTCAAGATTATAATATTTGCCATTATGCAGCACATAGGGTCCGTAACGCCCCTCATTCACCACAAGAGCACTGCCTTCAAACAATCCGAGTTCCAGCGGGAGTTTCGGCCCCCTCAGAATGGCCATGGCATCGTCGAAGGTCATAGAAGAAATCAGTGTTCCTTTTTTGATAGAAACAAAAGCGGGCTTTTCTTCATCCGTGGCTTCACCTATCTGGAGATAAGGGCCAAATTTGCCGATCTTGGCGAAAATTTTCTTGCCGCTGTCTGGGTCAACGCCTAATTCATAGGAATTCGTGCCTTTCTCCGCCCCGGCACTTTCCGCCTGATCTATTTTGGTCTGAAATTCCTTGTAAAAATTATCGATCATTTTTTGCCAGGGGATCTTACCCTCAGCCACATCATCAAACTCATCCTCTACCCTGGCGGTAAATTTGTAATTCATGATGTCCTCAAAATTATCCACCAGGTAATCATTGACGATGATACCGAGATTCGTCGGGAAAAGCTTGGCCTTCTCCGATCCGAAAGTCTCTTTACCGGTAGAAGAACTGATGTTTTTATCCTGAAGAATCAACTCTCTGAAGTCACGCTGCAGGCCCGGACGGTCTTCCTTGACCACATACTCTCTTTTGAGTATTGTGGAAATGGTAGGGGCATACGTTGATGGACGCCCGATGCCCAGCTCCTCCAGTTTCTTCACCAGACTGGCCTCTGTATAACGGGCCGGTGGCCGGGTAAAACGCTCAGTAGCTTTCATATTCAGCAGCTGCAGCACCTGACCAACGTTCAGAGGCGGAAGCATATCCTTGTTCTCTTCGTCTTCGTCATCCGTAGACTCTAAATAGACTTTCAGAAAACCTTCGAATTTGATGACCTCGCCGGTAGCTGTAAGTTCTTCCGGACGGGTTGAAATGCCTATCTTAGCAATGGTCCTTTCTATAAGGGCGTCAGACATTTGTGAGGCGATAGATCTCTTCCAGATCAGGTCGTAAAGGCGTTTCTCATTCCGGTCGCTGCCTGCCTCAGTGACTGAGAAATCAGTAGGTCTGATGGCTTCGTGTGCTTCCTGAGCACCCTGGCTCTTGGTCTTATAGACTCTTGCCTTGGAAAATTTCTCACCATAGGCACTCACAATCTGATTCTTTGCGCTGTCCATGGCCTCCTGCGAAAGCGTGGTGGAATCCGTCCTCATATAAGTGATCTTCCCGGATTCATATAAGCGCTGTGCCAGTGTCATGGTCTGAGACACCGAGAAACCCATTTTTCTGGCGGCCTCCTGCTGCAGCGTAGAGGTAGTAAACGGTGCCGCGGGTGATTTGGTGGTAGGCTTTACTTCCAGATCGCTGATCGAAAAGATCGCTTCCCGGCAATCTTCCAGGAATTTGAGTGCATCATTTTCCGAATCAAGATTTTTGGCCAGTTCAGCCGTGAGCACTTTCCCTTTTTCTACCTCAAAACGGGCTACTACTTTAAAAGATGATTTTGTTTCAAACTTTTCAATTTCCCTCTCCCGCTCTACAATGATCCTTACAGAAACCGACTGAACCCTTCCCGCAGAAAGATTTTTCCTGTCGGCACCCGCTTTGATTTTCTTCCAGAGTACCGGTGAAAGCTGAAAACCCACCAGACGATCGAGGATTCTCCTGGCCTGCTGCGCATTGACCAGGTCAAGGTCAATACTTCTGGGAGATTCGATGGCTTTGTTAATAGCGTTCTTTGTGATTTCCCGGAAGACAATCCTCTTCGTTTTATCATCCAGACCCAAAGCCTCTTTCAGATGCCAGGAAATAGCCTCTCCCTCGCGGTCATCATCGGTTGCGAGCCAGACTTCCATGTCTTTTGCCAGCTTTTTGAGTTCGTTCACCACTTTGGACTTATCCGGTGAAACTTTATAAGTCGGTTCGAAGTTGTTATCTATATTGACTCCCAGTTCTTTTTCAGGCAGATCTCTGATATGGCCGTAACTGGATTTAACGATGAAATCTTTTCCAAGGTAGCCTTCAATGGTCTTGGCTTTGGCGGGAGACTCAACAATTACCAGATTTTTTGACATATGATTTATTATACGATTTCAGTTAGTTCGGGAAACAAAGGTAATTACAGAAATAATAGAAAGTGAAAAGAAATTACTGAAATGCCTTAAAACTATTCATCAGAGAGAATATTTCCGAAGTTGAAATGAAATTTTAAGGGAATAAGCCGGATATTCTTGGAATATTTCAATTAAGTGTCTGATTAATCAGATTGTTCAAAAATATGCCTGCAAAAAAACCAGCAAAATTCAGGAGTTTTCCTATTTTTTCTTCTGGTATTAAAAAAATAAATACCCGATTTTCACCTTTAAATATCTGAATGACAATTAATTGCACCCATATCTAGAATGATTATAAATACGAAGGCGGAAATAATTAGAAAAATCCTATTTTTTATTAATAAACCCTTCGTAAATTTGGCAAAAAGAGTATAAAATTTATTCATATATATAACTGAAACAGATGAAAGTATTTGATTTGGACATGATTAAGGCAGTTTATGCCCGAATCCCTGAAAGAGTTGAAGCCGCAAAAAAACTGATAGGAAGGCCTATGACACTGGCCGAAAAGATTCTTTATGCTCACCTATGGGAAAGTCTTCCGGCATCCGCTTACGTCAGAGGGAAAGACTACGTTGATTTTGCTCCGGACCGTGTAGCCATGCAGGATGCTACGGCTCAGATGGCGCTTCTGCAGTTTATGCAGGCCCAGAGGGAGAAAGTTGCCGTACCTTCCACTGTCCATTGTGATCACCTCATCCAGGCCAAAGTCGGTGCCGGAGAAGACCTTAAAGTGGCCAACGAAGTCAATAAAGAGGTTTATGACTTTCTTTCATCCGTTTCCAATAAATATGGAATAGGTTTCTGGAAACCCGGTGCAGGTATTATTCATCAGGTTGTGCTTGAGAACTATGCTTTCCCTGGAGGTATGATGATCGGAACCGACTCACACACTCCTAACGCCGGAGGTCTGGGAATGATCGCCATCGGTGTCGGTGGTGCTGATGCCTGTGATGTCATGGCCGGCCTTGCCTGGGAATTGAAAATGCCGAAACTGATCGGTGTTAAACTTACCGGCACCCTCAAGGGCTGGGCTTCTCCAAAAGATATTATCCTTGAAGTAGCCGGACGACTGACCGTAAAAGGTGGTACCGGTGCGATTGTAGAATATTTCGGAACAGGTGCTGACAAACTTTCAGCTACCGGTAAAGGAACCATCTGTAACATGGGTGCGGAAATCGGGGCCACTACTTCCGTGTTCGGATTTGACAAGAAAATTGCCAACTACCTGAAAGCTACCGGAAGGGCGCGTGTAGCTACTCTTGCTTCTAAAATCAAAGAGTATCTGCGTCCTGACCAGGAATGTATCGATAATCCGTATGAATATTACGATCAGGTAATCGAAATCAACCTGTCGAAACTGGAGCCGAGAATCAACGGTCCGTTCACACCGGATCTGGCCTGGCCGCTGTCTAAATTTGCTGCAGCCGTCAAGAAAAACAAATGGCCGGAAAAACTGGAAGTGGGTCTTATCGGCTCATGTACCAACTCGTCTTACGAAGACCTTACCCGTGCAGCTTCTATCGCGGCACAGGCGGCTCAAAAGAATGTAAAAGCCAAAGCAGAATTTACCATCACACCAGGCTCCGAACTGGTAAGATATACTGCCGAAAGAGATGGTCTCCTGGCCACTTTTGATAAAATCGGAGGCGTGGTACTTGCCAATGCCTGCGGACCTTGCATCGGACAATGGGCAAGACATGGTGCTGAAAAGGGAGAAAGAAACTCCATCATCACCTCCTTCAACAGGAACTTTGCAAAGCGTGCGGACGGTAACCCCAATACCCATGCCTTTGTTGCTTCTCCGGAAGTAGTAACTGCATTCGCCATTGCCGGTGACCTTACTTTTAACCCTGCCAAGGATACCCTGATCAATGAAAATGGGGAAGCTGTAAAACTTGATCCGCCGCTCGGCATCGAGTTGCCGCCGCTTGGTTTTGATGTGCTGGATGCCGGCTATCAGAAACCTGCCCGCAGTGGTAAAAATGTAAAGGTAAAAGTAAGTCCCAAATCAGACCGTCTGCAGCTTCTGGCTTCTTTCCCTGCCTGGGAAGGTACGGATCTCAGGGGGTTAAGGTTGCTCATTAAAGCGAAAGGTAAGTGCACCACTGACCATATCTCAATGGCTGGCCCATGGCTGAAATTCCGTGGTCACCTTGACAATATTTCGAATAACCTTCTGATTGGTGCTGTCAATGCTTACAACGACTCTACCAACAAGGTAAAGAACGTTCTTACCGGTGAATACGGTGAAGTACCCGCTACTCAGAGAGCCTACAAGGCTGCCTCTGTAGGCAGTATCGTGGTGGGTGATGAAAACTATGGTGAAGGCTCTTCACGTGAGCATGCCGCCATGGAGCCTCGTCACCTGGGTGTAAGGGCTATTCTTGTGAAGTCGTTTGCCCGTATCCATGAAACCAACCTGAAAAAACAAGGTATGCTGGCACTGACCTTTGCTGATCCTTCTGACTATGACAAAATCAGGGAAGATGACAGCTTTGACATCACAGGACTTACCACATTCTCTCCGGGTCAGCCGCTGGTTGTGGTAGCACGTCATGCAGATGGTACATTTGATGAAATCAAAGCCAATCATACCTATAATGAAGCTCAGATCGGATGGTTTAAAGCCGGTGCCGCACTGAACATCATTGCTGCAGGGGTGAATGCCTGATATGAAATATCGAAGAAATGCAAGCCCCGGAAGACCATTTCCGGGGCTTTTTCATTATCCCCTCCCGGTTAACACTGGCAGATCGCCTGATAAGTAAAGTTCTGGAAACGGCCGAAACAACAGAATGAAGTTACGTTATACGTTTTCGTGAAGCAATTCTGCTTCAAAAGAGATTTTCTGATGTGCGATCCTGGTTAAAATAGCTATATTTACGATAATCAAACCTTAAAACTTCGTTCGAGATGAACTTAACCAGAAGAACCTTTCTCCAGACCCTGGGATTCAGCATAGCCCAGGCAGGTGTTTTCAGCTACTTTCCTTCCATAGCCCTCCCGGCTGTTTCTGATGGACGGTTTCCGGTAAGTACTCCTGAAAAACAAGGCTTGTCTTCTTCCGGGATTTTACGGTTTATTAAGGCTGTTGAAGCAGATGATCTTAATCTTCATAGTGTTATGATACTTCGTCACGGGCATGTTGTGGCCGAAGGCTGGTGGGCTCCATATGCTCCTGAACTCAAACATACTCTGTACTCTCTGAGCAAGAGTTTTACCTCTACCGCCATTGGGATGGCAGTAGAAGAAGGACGGTTAAAAGTAAGTGACAAAGTCCTGTCGTTCTTTCCTGAAAGCCGGCCGGCAAAAGTCAATAAAAACCTTTCTGAAATGACGGTCAAACATTTATTGACGATGTCCACAGGTCATGCTACTGACCCGACCAATGCCGTGAGGATCAATGGCGGGGACAACTGGGTCAAAGCATTCCTGAACACCCCTCCTGAACTGAAACCCGGCAGTCGCTTTGTTTACAATTCGGCTGCTACCTATATGCTGTCTGCTATTCTTCAGAAACTCACCGGACAAACGCTTCTCAACTACCTTGAGCAGTGGCTTTTTAAGCCGCTGGGTATTGAAGGTGCCGACTGGGAAACCGACCCGGCAGGGATCTGTACCGGTGGCTGGGGATTAAGACTCAAAACAGAAGACATTGCCAAATTCGGACAGCTATACCTTCAGAAAGGGATGTGGAATGGCAAAAAATTACTTTCTGAAACGTGGATCAACGATGCCACCGGCTTTGAAATACAATCGGTGGGAGGTTCAAGACCGAAAGAAACAAACGACTGGCTGCAAGGCTACGGATATCAGTTCTGGCGATGCAGGCACAATGCCTACCGGGGAGACGGGGCCTTCGGACAATATTGCATTGTCGTTCCTGAAAAAGACATGGTAGTGGCCATTACCAGTGAAACTTCCAACATGCAGGGCATCATGGATCATGTGTGGGAACACATCCTTGGCAATGCTGCTGCGGACCATCTTCCGCCAGACACCGCAGGGGTTAAAGAATTGCAGCAAAAACTGAAGAATCTTGCACTGCGTATTCCTGTGGCGGAAAAGACCTCCCCTGTTATTCAAAAAATAAACGGGAAAGTCTTCCGGATGGATGACAATGCTCTAGGTATATCTGAAATCGCTTTCAGCATTGGAGGCAATGTACTGAAAGCTACGCTTACCAATAAAGAAGGCAAGCACGATCTGCAATGTGGTAACGGTTATTGGGAAAACAGTTACTCCGACCTGTCTATTCTTCCGCTCAAGCTTGCACCCACACCCGTACCCGGCGAAACCAGGACACGACTGTCAGGAAGCGCCACCTGGCTGGCCTCCGATACTCTTGAAATGACGCTCCGGTACACAGAAACTGCTCATTATGAAAAAATCCGATTTACTTTCAGCGAAAATGCCGTGCATGTCACATTCAGAAAAAGCATCGCTATCATCAATGGTACGCCGGATGACCGACCAGAACTGACCGGTAAAATGAGTTGATATCACCAATTCGAATATTGAAGGCTGTCCGTTTTCTGCGGGCAGCCTTTTTAGTAAAATCGCCATTGCTTCTCAATCATTATACCCTCCCAAAGAAGTGAATCATTAACAATCTTCCGGCTACAAACAAAAAAAATCAGTTTCGTTTTGGAATATTAACTTTCATTAATTTACTTTGTCTATAGATTTTATAGATTAATAATTTTAATACTTCTTCTTCTACTTAATTCCGATCTTTATGAAATTTACAGACAGCCTCATCTACTACGAAATTCTCATCCTGCTGACAGGATTCAGTCTGGCTGAGTTCCTTACAGGCGCCTTCAAAAGTGGCAAATGGAACAAAAACGAATGGTATATAACCGTAGCCGGGCTTGCTATGTCCAGTGTCATCACCCGGCCGCTCAGTTTCCTTATTTACTCTTACATACTCAGCATCTTCTTTGCAGATTACTACAATGCATTCTCCGGAATATCGCTCTGGGCCGGCATACTCATTACCTGTGTGCTGGAAGATTTTGTTCAGTACTGGTGGCACAGGGCTGCGCATACCTACGAATGGTTATGGAAGGGGCACCGTGTGCATCACTCCGCTCCCGAAATGAGTGTCTTTATTTCAGGCCGGAATTCATGGGTCTACCTGATCCTTTTCCCTCCCAGAATCGTATCTACCGTGCTCGTATTTCTAGGATTCGGAGAAGCGTTTATCATAGGGTATTTCCTGAAGATTCTGATCGGTATTTCAGCGCATTCCTCACTCCGCTGGGATAAGCCCCTTTATAAAATCAAATGGTTGCATCCTTTGATGTGGGTACTTGAGCGGGTCATATCCACTCCGGCGACGCATCACGCGCATCATGCGGCAAGTGATGAAGACGGCGTCGGTGTCATTAACGGAAACTATGGAAACATGTTTTTCTTCTGGGACATCCTCTTCGGTACAGCTAAAATAACAAGGGAATATCCTGAGAAAATCGGCATAGAAGAGTATTACGAAGAGCCCTGGTACGTTCAGTTGGGCTATCCCATTTTCAAGTCCAAAGACCCCAGAAGTGAAATGTCAAAATAAAAATACACCCCTGAAAAATCAGGTTTGTTTGTCCTAGAAAAATCATAGAACAGCCGGATATTTCTTCCGGCTATTCTTATTTACAGGACCGGCTCAAAATGCCCGGCCCTGCTTAGAACCTCAGGTTACTTGTCCTTTCTGCGTTTTTCGTAGGCCTTCCCATATTTCTTCTTCTTCTCTTCTTCGATGTTTCGTCGTACGTTTATCTTGCGGTTCTTCTCTGACTTTTCCTGAAAAGCACTTCCGGGGTTCTCAGGCCGGGGCGGTTTGATCAAAATAGTCTTCATTTTCACCACCGGCTTTTCTTCTTCGAGAAGTTCTTCTGAAACATCTAGGAACCTGGGAGTCTCCAGTTTCTGGATTTTATAGTTCATTAGCGCTTCAATAGCATGAAGATGTTCCTTGTCCTGCTCATTAACAAAGGAAATAGCGTCTCCTTTCTTTTCCTTCCGTCCGGTTCTGCCTATCCTGTGAACATAGCTCTCAGGTGACTCGGGCAGATCAAAATTAATCACGTGGGTTACATCTTCCACATCAAGACCTCGCGCCAGCACATCTGTAGCAATCAGCACCCTGCTGTAACCGTTCTGAAAGGAATTAACACTGGCAAAACGATGATTCTGGGCCTTGTTGGAATGAATTACTTCTACCCTGTCTTCGTATTGTTCTCTGAGTCGTTCATATAACAGATCGGCCAGACGTTTGGTAGACACAAAAACAAGCACCCGGCTCATTTCATCATTATTGGTAAGAAGCAATTCGAGGAAATTAACTTTCGTATAAAAATTAGGCACCTCATAGTAAGACTGTGCAATACCCGCCACGGGTGAACCGGCCACAGCGGCCTCAATCCTGACCGGGTTGTTAAAGAAATTGTCCAGCAACTCACTTACCTCGTCTGTCAATGTAGCCGAAAACAAAAGATTCTGACGTTTATGAGGAATTTTATCAAAAATATCTTTCAGCTGTGTCCTGAAGCCAAGATTCAACATCTCATCAAATTCATCAATAATTACTTTTCTGATGGTCTTTGGCTTGAAGGCTCCGCTGGAAAGCAGGTCATTCACTCTGCCCGGTGTTCCCACCAACACATCTGCGCCTTTGGCCAGTTCGGCCATCTGAGGTTTCATATTACTACCACCGTATACACCGACGACTCTGAGGCTCATGTAAACGCTCAATTGCTCAACAACCTCCGCTACCTGTACAGCCAGCTCTCTCGTCGGCACCAGGATCAGCAACTGGGGGGACTGTTCCTTACTATACTGATGCTGTCTGAGGCAGGGCAAAAGATAGGCAAGTGTTTTCCCGGTCCCGGTCTGGGCAATGGCACATACATCCCTTCCGGACATTACCACCGAAAATACTTTCTCCTGTATGGGGGTAGGCTCGCTGATTCCCATATCTTTCAGGGCATTCAGCAGTGGTTTATTCAGATTCAGTTCTTCAAAAGTCATACCTTTCAACAAAAAAAGCCCCCTAAGAAGTTCTCTGTCACAGCGTAAAACCAAAAAATATCTGTGTTATCAGACATCTTTATCCCGAACAGGTTTAGTAAAAATCTCTCATCAGCCCGTAAGATAAAAAAGGGTGGTTCAAGCCGCCAATGCTACCCAATCCAAACATTATTATTACGGTTCCCCTTCCGATCGTTTTCATCAGGCTTTCAAACGAAAATCACCTTTTTTTCAGGTTACAGTTCCTCTTTTTCTCCTCCTAAAGACTTTCCTGTCTGTTTTTTTATTAAATTCACAGCATTCAACCCCCATATAATGCTGAACAGATTCTTTCTTACCGGTCTTGCCGTGATGTCAGCAGCATCAGCCTTTTACTTCTTCAGGCCGGATGAAAAAACAGATTTCAATACCCAGGTAAAACCTATTCTCAATAAAAGATGTGTGGCTTGCCACGGTGGTGTCAAGAAAGCCGGTGATATCAGTTTCCTGTTTGCTTCTGAAGCCCTGAATACTAAAGGCAAGTCAGGAAAAACAGCCATTATCCCCGGCGATGCCGAAAATTCGGAGTTCTACAAAAGGATGATCTCTCATGATGCCGAAGAGCGCATGCCCAAAAATGAAGAGCCTATGCCTGAAGGGGAAATCGAAATCCTCAAAAAATGGATCAATCAGGGGGCGGTGTGGGGTGATCACTGGGCTTATCAGAAACCCCAAAAACCGGAAGTACCCGCTGTGGGTTCTTTTCTCGGACGCCTGGGTTTGTTTCCTGACAAAGAAGTAGCCTGGATCAGCAACGAAATTGACCATTTTATACTGGACAAATTAAAGAAAGAAGGGCTGAGCCCATCGGCTGAAGAGCAGAAGGGAACCCTCCTGAGAAGGGTTTTTCTTGATCTGACCGGCCTCCCTCCCACAGAGAAACAACTGAATGATTTTTTGAATGATACATCACCCGATGCTTATGAAAAGGTGGTGGACCGCTTGCTCGCTTCTCCTCACTTTGGTGAAAAATGGGCAGCCATGTGGCTTGACCTGGCAAGATATGCCGACACTAAGGGATATGAGCGGGATGTATACCGAAGCATCTGGCGCTACCGGGATTATGTAATCAGGGCTTTCAATGAGGATAAGCCCTACGACCGGTTTGTCATAGAACAGCTCGCCGGTGATTTGCTGCCCGACCCTACCGATGAACAGTATATCGCCACCGGCTTTCACCGCAATACGATGACCAACGATGAAGGAGGAACTGTGGACGAAGAATTCAGGGTAGCCGCGGTCATTGACCGGATCAATACCACCTTTGACGTTTTCCAGGGCACTACCATGGCCTGTGTACAATGCCATACGCATCCTTATGACCCCTTCCGGCATGAAGAATATTATAAGCTGATGGCGTTTTTCAACCAGACCCGGGATGAAGACGTTGTCAGTGAAACACCTTATCTGAGATTTTACAAAACACAGGACTCTCTCAAAATTGAAACTCTTAAAGCCTGGATGAACCTTCATATCGAACCAGAAAAAAGCCGTGATAAGCAACGGTTCATTAAGGTGATGGAGCCCAAATTTAATTCCCATGACATAGAAAGAGCCACCGCAGGAACCTCTTCTCTTCTTGACGAAAAATACCTGGGTCTTCAACATACCGGCACAGGTATTCTTCGGAACGTAACCCTTACCGGTATGGACAGGATGCTGATTCATCTTGGCACCGGAGCAACTGACGGAGTACTACAGGTGTATTCTGACGGGCAGTCGCTTATCCGGCTTAAGATTCCAGCCCGAGATACGATTCTTGCACTTCCCATGCCACCACTACAGGGCAAACAGACCCTGCACTTTAACTTTATCAACCCCAAAGAACCCAAAAAATGGCTGACCATCAAATGGGTAGCTTTTCAGAAAGCGCTGCCCTCCCCGGATGCTGAAAAAAAATACCTGGAAATCTTAAACGCAACGTCAGACTATTCTCCTGTTTTCATCGAGGGGGAAGGTGACCTGAAGCGCAAAACCCATATTTTTGACAGAGGAAACTGGCTTACCCATGGAAAAGAAGTCAGCCCGGGAGTACCTGAATACCTTGGCAAACTACCCAAAGGCTATCCGGCCAACCGCCTCGGGTTTGCGCAATGGCTTGTAAACGGACAAAATCCGCTTACAGCCCGGGTGGCAGTCAACCGGTTCTGGGAGCAGCTTTTCGGCACCGGCCTTGTTGAAACCCAGGAAGACTTCGGCACCCAGGGATTTCTTCCCTCCCATCCGGAGTTGCTGGATTACCTGGCGTTGAAATTCCAGGATGACTTCCGGTGGAGCTCAAAGAAAATCCTGCGTTATATTGTACTTTCTTCGGCTTACAGACAATCGTCGGCCACAAGACCTGAACTCCAGGAAAAAGACCCGTACAATCGGTTGCTGGCCCGCGGTCCCAGAGTCCGTCTTAATGCCGAACAGATCCGGGATCAGGCCCTGGTCGTAAGCGGCCTTTTTTCAGCAAAGATGTTCGGAAAAAGTGTAATGCCTCCTCAGCCTCAGGGCCTGTGGCAATCGCCATGGAACGGCGAAGACTGGAAGAATGCAGAAGGCGAAGACCGTTACAGAAGAGCGTTGTATACCTACTGGAAAAGAACAAGTCCTTACCCTTCTATGATGTCATTTGATGCTCCCAGCAGGGAGTTTTGCCAAATCCGGAGAATCCGGACAAACACACCGCTTCAGGCGCTTGTTACCCTCAACGATCCCGTTTATGTGGAATGTGCCGTTTCACTGGCCAGGCAAATGAAAGCCATCAGCGGCTCACCGGAAGAAAAAATCCGGAAAGGCTTCAGACAGATCATGAAAAGAGACATCTCGCCGGCTAAGCTCGACATACTGAAAGATACCTATCTCGCTTCTCTGAAAACTTACCGGGCCTCGCCTGACGATGCGGCACGCCTGACGATGTCCTCAGTCAAAGACCCTGAACTGGCCGCGCTGAGTGTAACGGTCAACATTATGCTCAATCTCGACGAAGTCATTACCAAGGAATAAGTGACCTGCGGTTTTGCTAAAAATACTAGCTTACTAAATAAGTTTAATTCAATATATTTGCCTATTGAACCATCATATGCATACATTTAAATGGCAGACAATAGCGACAAATTAAAGATTTTACAATCCACACTGGACAAACTGGATAAAACCTTCGGGAAAGGCACTGTTATGCGCCTGAGTGACACCAAGGTACTGGACGTCCCGGTCATTTCTACAGGATCACTCGGACTTGACCTGGCACTTGGCGTAGGCGGCTTTCCTAAGGGAAGAATCGTGGAGATTTACGGGCCTGAATCATCCGGTAAAACCACCCTGGCCATGCAGGCGATTGCAGAGGCACAGAAAAAAGGCGGCATTGCTGCTTTTGTAGATGCTGAACACGCATTTGACAGAGTTTATGCTGAAAAGCTGGGCATTGACACGAAAAACCTGTTGATTTCCCAGCCTGATTACGGTGAGCAGGCGCTTGAAATCGCTGAACACCTCATCAGTTCAGGTGCAATAGATATACTGGTTGTGGACTCCGTTGCAGCGTTGGTTCCCAAAGCCGAACTTGAAGGTGAAATGGGCGACAGCAAAATGGGTCTTCAGGCTCGTCTGATGTCGCAAGCCCTCAGAAAACTGACCGGTACCATCAATAAAACAGGATGTTGCTGCATTTTCATCAATCAGCTGAGAGACAAGATCGGCGTGATGTTTGGCAGCCCTGAAACCACCACAGGAGGTAACGCCCTGAAATTCTATGCTTCTGTCAGAATTGACATCCGCAGAATCGGACAAATCAAAGACAGTGATACCAATATTATCGGTAACCGGACAAGGGTTAAAGTAGTAAAAAACAAAGTAGCTCCCCCCTTTAAGGTCATTGAGTTTGATATTATGTATGGCGAAGGCGTTTCCAAATCCGGGGAAGTACTTGACCTTGCCGTAGATCTGGACATCATCAAAAAGTCGGGCTCCTGGTTCTCCTACAGTGAAAGCCGGTTGGGTCAGGGTCGTGATGCCGTAAAACAGCTCATCAAAGACACTCCTGAACTTATGGCTGATCTTGAAGAAAAAATAAAGGCTACCGTAGCCGGTAACGCTGATGCGCTTATGGATAAAAACGGCGGCCTGGAAGAAGGGGATTAAGCTTTTGACTTCAGAATTGACAAAATATAACGGGATACCGCTTTGACGGTATCCCTTTTTGTATGAAAAAAATCTTCCGGCGCGCGGGCCTTCTCTGTCTCATCTTCGTCTTCGGCATCTTTCTGCTGAATTTCAATACTGCCATATATGGTTTCAGACAACTCAGAGGGCAGCTTAAAATCGTCCTGAACACCACAGACATCCGGAAAATCGAAAACAACCCGGCAACCCCGGACTCCGTAAAGGCAAGTCTCCGACTGATAGAAGATATCCGGCAGTTTGCCACGGACTCACTGGGACTCAAGCCTTCAGAAAACTACACTACTTACTATGACCAGAAAGGAGAACCGCTCATGTGGGTGGTTACCGCCTCTGAGCCCTATCGTCTTGAAGCCCGAAAATGGGTCTTCCCTATCCTGGGAGAATTCAGCTACAAAGGTTTTTTTGAAAAAAAACTGGCCGAAAAAGAGATCTCCTCGTTAAAGAGTGAAGGATACGACACCCGGCTGGGCGAAGCTTCGGCATGGAGTACATTGGGCTACCTTAAAGATCCCGTACTCAGTTCAATGCTTGACAAGAAACCGGGAGACCTGGCAGCACTCATTATTCATGAACTGACACATGGAACACTTTTTGTAAAAGATAATCTGGAGTTTAATGAAAATCTGGCGGATTTTATAGGAGATTACGGGGCACTCCGGTTCCTTGAAACCCGGTTTGGCAAAAACAGCCCGGAATATGAAGAATATAATCGCGGGAAGGTGTATGGAGAACGTTTCAGCAGGCATATCATGCAGGGAGCCCGGAAACTTGACAGCCTTTATCAGACCTTCACCCCTGAATTCCGCACCTCAGATAAGGATTCATTAAAATTTAAACTCATTGATGAAATTATTATCAGTATGGATACGTTGGGTAAAAAAAGGTCAACCGTACGAAAAATCCAGCTGAACAATGCTTATTTTGTGGCCTTTAAGACTTATCAGGCCCGGCAGAACCAGTTTGAAGAAGAATTTAAAGGCAGATTCAAACATGATTTCCGGGCTTATATGACTTACCTGAAACAAAAATATCCTTCGATCGGATTATGAAAATTAAAACGATTATAGCAGCTTTCCTCTCTTTGTCATTTGTCCAGGACAACTACCGTGAAGTAAAAAATGAAAGCTTTCAGGCCGGAGAACATTTTGAATATAAGGTTAAATTCGGTATCCTGACCATAGGTACTGCCAACGTGGATGTGGACGAAAAGATCTACACGGTCAACAACAGGCCCTGTTATAAAATCAATGTACTCGGCCGTACAGCCGGCATCACAGACATCTTCAGGGTAAAAAACACCTACAGATCTTATGTAGACACACTCGCCATATTACCTCAGAAGTTCATTTACAGTGCCCGTGAACGGGAATATAAGCGTGACCAGTCCTTCAGCTTTGATCATGCCGGCAATAAAGTAACCCGCTTCGAAAAAGAGGAGGCCACCAACTACAAAGTTCCTGATAATATCCAGGATGTCATCTCGGGGTATTATTTTCTGAGAACCATTGATTTCTCCAGACTTCAAAGCGGGCAGGTTATTTCAACTCCCTTGTTTTTTGATGATGACCTTTACAATATGACCGTCAAATACAACGGTACGGGCAAGATCAATACCCGCTTTGGCAAGATTAATGTCATAAAACTTAACCCCGTACTTCCCAAAAACAAACTCTTTGAAGGCGAAAATGCCATCAGGGTATGGGTTTCCAATGACAAGAATCGTGTGCCGGTAAAAATTGAAGTCGATTTTTCTGTAGGAACAGCCGTCATGGAGCTCAGATCGTACAACGGCGCCAGGTATCCTTTTAATTGGTACTGATCATTATTTCGAAAGAGAAATTGTACTTTCCGGACATTCCGGCGCAAATTTCTATGTACACCAACGGAGAGAAAACTTCACATACACCATCATAAAACATAGGCTTACTGAATCAATACTGTTATTAAGTGGGTATATTCACTATACCGATGTTATTTTTTTGCTTAAAACACTTGGAAGTAAACAATATTACTATACATTTGCGTTGCTTTTCATAAACCATCCATAAAATTCCGAAAAGCAATTCTCCTTTATAAAAATAATCAAACGCCCCCTGTGGCTCTAAACTTGATCGCCATATGAAAATTGCCGTTGTTGGAACCGGATACGTAGGTTTGGTAACCGGTACATGTTTTGCAGAAACCGGAAATTATGTAACCTGCGTTGACGTTGACATCAGGAAAGTCGAAAAACTCCGTAAGGGAAAAATGACTATTTATGAACCTGGACTCGACGTTCTTTTCGAAAGAAATACCAAAGAAAACCGTCTTAAATTTACAACAGACCTGGTTGAAGGAATTGAAGGGGCCGAAGTTATCTTCCTGGCCCTACCCACCCCTCCGGGTGAAGACGGCTCAGCCGACCTGAAATACATTCTGGGCGTAGCCGACGATCTGGGAAAAATCCTCAAAGATTATGCCGTAATTATAGACAAAAGCACCGTGCCTGTCGGAACGGCTGAAAAAGTACGTAATGCCATCGCTAAAAACTCCAAAGTTGATTTTGATGTCATTTCCAATCCCGAATTTCTGAGAGAAGGGGTTGCTGTAGACGATTTTATGAAACCAGACCGCGTGGTTATCGGAACCAGTTCTTCAAGAGCTAAAGGCGTAATGGAAAAACTTTATGCACCGTTGGTGCGTCAGGGCAATCCCATTATATTCATGGATGAACGCTCGGCCGAAATGACCAAATACGCCGCTAACTCATTCCTGGCCATGAAAATCACTTTCATGAATGAAATCGCCAATCTTTGCGAAAAAACCGGCGCTGATGTAGACAGCGTAAGAAAGGGTATCGGAACAGACAGCAGAATTGGCAAAAGATTCCTTTTTGCCGGTATCGGTTATGGCGGCAGCTGTTTTCCAAAAGATGTCCAGGCCTTGGCTAAAACAGCAAGCGAATACAGTTATGACTTCAAGATCCTCAAGTCAGTCATGAGTGTCAACGAAAAGCAAAAAACCAAGCTTGTACCTACAGTAAAGGAATTCTTCGGAGGTGATCTGAAAGGGAAAACCATTGCGCTTTGGGGGCTGGCTTTCAAACCTCATACGGATGACATCCGCGAAGCCCCGGCCTTGTATAACATTAAGGCACTTAAAAGAGCAGGAGCCAAGGTGGTGGTTTTTGACCCGGAGGCCATGGAAAATATTAAAAAAGAAGTTGGCAAGAAAGTGAAATATGCCAAAAACCCTTATGATGCCGTGGAAGGCGCTGATGCGCTCATGATCATGACGGAATGGCCGGAATTCAGGACTCCTGATTTTGAAAAACTGGATAAGAGTCTGAAAAATAAAGTTATCTTTGACGGCCGTAATCTGTATGAGCCGGAAGATATGGCAAGAATGGGATATACTTATTACTCCGTAGGAAGAAAAACAGTAAAATAACGCAATACAATATCAAACCTATATGAAAAGAATCCTGATTACAGGCGGTGCCGGATTTCTGGGCTCTCACCTATGCGACAGATTTATCAAGGAAGGCTACCATGTTATCGCCATGGATAATCTTATTACCGGTGACCTCAGAAACATTGAGCATCTGTTCAAGCTTCCTAACTTTGAGTTTTATCACCATGATGTAAGCAAGTTCATCCACGTTCCGGGAGAACTTCACTATATTTTGCATTTTGCCTCTCCGGCCAGCCCTATCGACTATCTCAAAATACCTATACAAACCCTTAAGGTGGGTTCACTGGGAATTCACAATTGCCTGGGTCTGGCGAAAGTAAAAAACGCCCGCGTGCTGATAGCATCTACTTCTGAAGTCTACGGAGATCCGCTGGTGCATCCTCAGAATGAAAACTACTGGGGCCACGTCAACCCTGTCGGGCCCAGAGGTGTTTATGATGAAGCCAAACGCTTTCAGGAAGCCATGACCATGGCATACCATACCTTTCATGGCCTTGAAACCAGGATCATAAGAATATTCAACACGTATGGCCCGAGAATGAGGCTTAATGACGGACGTGTTTTACCGGCTTTTATCGGACAGGCTCTCAGGGGAGAAGACCTTACCATCTTTGGTGACGGTAGCCAGACCCGTTCATTCTGCTATGTAGCTGACCTTGTCGAAGGCATATACCGCCTTTTACTGTCTGATTACCCTCACCCTGTCAATATCGGCAATCCATCTGAAATTACCATCCGCGAATTTGCGGAAGAAATCATAAAACTGACGGGTACCGAGCAGAAAATTGTCTACAAGGATCTTCCTAAGGATGACCCTAAACAAAGACAACCAGACATTACCCGGGCCAGAGAAATCCTGGGCTGGGAACCTGCAGTCACCCGTGAGGAAGGCCTCAAAATCACTTATGAATATTTCAAGAACCTTCCGAAAGAAAGGCTTTGGGAAGAGGCTAATCACCGTGAATTCTGAAACTGTACTGACTCATACAAAAAATGCTCCGCACTTTACGGAGCATTTTTTATTGAATCCTGATGGGGATTATTTAGCCATCAGGCATAGCCCCATTTCTTCATAATACCGAAATTCTCTTTCATACAATCTACCGGATCTTTGCCCTGATAGGCCTCTTGCTCTATAATCAGATAGAAGGTAGAACCCGAACCGACAGCTTTTTTGAGTACCTCCTGAACACCAATCATTCCGGTTCCCAGAATACCACTCTCATGTCCGCCTTTACCATTATCCACCTCATCTTTCACATGCAACAGTTCAAACCTTCCAGGATATTCTTTCAGCAATTCCAGCGCTCTTCCTCCACCGCCATACATATTTCCGATGTCCAGCTGCTGAGCGACCAGTTTAGGATCTGTATTTTCCAGAATAATATCATACACCCGCTTGCTGGTCAGTTTAAGGCTAAACTCAAAATCATGATTATGATACCCGTATCGGATACCGTTTTGTTTGCAATACTCACCACAAACGTTAAACGCATCCATAAAACGCTTGAGATCTTCAAAGTTCTTTCTCAGCGCCACATCCAGCCAGGGGCTGATAATGTACTTCTGCCCTACTTTAACAGAATCTTCTACTGTAGTCTTCCACAAATCGGTGAGCTCTCCCTTGTCAGCATCCCAGTGCTGTTTTCCGAACACCGAATGGCCGCTTTGCATGGTCATACCATGGTCTGCCAGTATTTTACGGAATTCATCAGGGGCATAACCATAAAACTCTCTTTTCTGGTCATTATACCCTGCGTGTTCACAATCCTTATAACCAATGGCACTTAACGCCTTGATGGTCGCCAGGGGATCCTTTTTCATCTGATCCCTGACAGAATATAACTGCAAACTAAGCAGCGTTTTCTTCTTTTTAGCTTCTGCAGCCAGCAGGTCACTGTTCAGCAGGGGCATCGTCAGCAGGCCCAGCCCGGTATTTCTGACAAAGTCTCGTCTTTTCATTGAAATAATAATTAAGGTTGTCTTTCGGACTAAATTTAGATATAAATTCAGAATTAAACACAATACAGGTGATTATTTCTCAGGATTCATTCTCCAGGAACTCCCTGATTCTCCTGGCTTTATCTTTACCAAGAAGGGCATTAAGCTCCTCTTCAGGCGCATTTTTGATATTGGTGATTGTTTTGAAATGCTTCAACACCTTGGTTGCCGTAGTTTTCCCTATTCCGGGAGCAGATTCAAGTGAACTGATCAGGAAATTACTGCTCCGTCGGTTACGGTGATGGGTTATCCCGAACCTGTGCGCCTCGTCCCTGCATCGCTGTATCAGTTTCAATGACTCTGACTTCTTATCAATATAAACAGGAAGTGTATCTTCCGGGAAATAGATTTCTTCAAGTCTTTTGGCAATTCCGATGATGGGAACCTTACCATACAGCCCGATTTCTTTCAATGCTTCACAGGCAGCAGACAACTGTCCCTTACCTCCGTCAATGATAATCAGGTTGGGCAGATCTGATCCTTCATTCAATAACCGGGAATACCTTCTCTGGACGACTTCCCGCATCGTGGCAAAATCATCAGGACCGGTGACTGTCCTGGGTATGTAGTGCCTGTATTCTTTCGGCGCGGGCTGGCCGTTCAGAAAACAAACCATAGCCGAAACCGGATTTGTCCCCTGTATATTTGAGTTATCAAAACACTCAATATGTCTTGGCAGATCCGGCAGCCTTAAATCCTGCTTGAGTTTGATGAGTACCCGGTCTTTTTTATTGGTTGCCCCGCTGGCAGCAATGGCTTCTCTTTCCGCTTTTTCATGACGGTAGAACATCACATTCCTCAGGGACATCTCTATCAGTTTTTTCTTATCTCCGATCTGGGGAATGGAAATCTGAGCCTTAAAATCTATATCCGGAGAAATATTGCTGACAATCTCTTTGGCTTCGCTCTCATACTTTGTTCTCAGATCAAAGATGATCATGCCCAAAATCTCTTCATCCGTCTCTTCCAGTTTTTTCTTCACTTCCAGCGTCTGTGTCCGGACGATCGTTCCGTTTACAATCTTCAGATAATTCACATAAGCAGCCCCTTCATCAGACTGTATGCTGAAAACGTCCACATCTTTTACGGAAGGGTTAACGACAGTGGCCTTACTCTGATAATTTTCCAGAAAATCAAGCTTTTGCTTAAACTGGTGAGCGTCTTCAAAAGCCAGCCTGGCTGCAGCCTCACTCATACGACCTTTAAAATAAGCTTTGGCAGGGCTGATATTTCCTTTCAGTATCTGGTGCACCTGCTCTATCTCTTTCATGTAATCTTCTTCAGATTGCAACCCTTCACAAGGTCCCTTGCAGTTGCCAATGTGAAACTCAAGGCAGATCTTATATTTTCCGGCCAGAACATTTTCTTCTGAGAGGTTGTATTTGCAGGTTCTGATGGTATAAAGCTGGGTAAACATATCCAGTAAAGCATGCATGGCCTTGGCATTCACATAAGGCCCGTACATTTTCCCTCTTTCTCTGTCTTCTATTCTTCTGGTGGTAATCACCCTTGGAAAACGTTCATTTGTTACGCAGACATAAGGGTACGTCTTATCGTCTCTCAGCAAAATGTTATACCGGGGCTGTAGTTCCTTGATCAGTGTGTTCTCCAGCAGGAGAGCGTCCCACTCCGAAAGAACTACCGTATATTCCAGTTTACTGATGCTTTGTACCAGTCTCCGGGTCTTTCTGTCGTTGCGGTCGTAATTGTAAAAATAACTGCTGATGCGGTTTTTGAGATTTTTAGCCTTTCCTACATAAATAATCTCTCCGGTTTCATCAAAATACTTATAAATCCCGGGTTCGGGAGGTAATAAAGGTAATACGGACTTGTAATCAAATTTTATTTCTGGCATATCTTATCTCTGCTGATCCGGACTCACGAAATTAACAGTATTTTTCAGATCCTGATTCAAAAATACATGAAAACTGGCGTCACGATCCGTCTTTACCGAATAAGTCCTTAAAAACAGACGCAAGAGCCCTCTGCTGAAAATTTTCGCAAAACTTATCCACAATTCCAATAAAAGCCTGTTACTTTTTGCGGAGTTCCGAGTCCAAATAATACAGGTCTGAAGCCTCCACGACTGATTTTAACATTAACACAAACAACCATACATCATGCCTTACAAACTTTACTTCGGATACGGGATGAATATTTATTCAGACCATAACTGGGAAGGACTTATACCTCTTAAAACTGAAAAAACCGACCATGCAACGATTATCATACACACCCGTAAAAGAGATAAAACCTACATGCCGCCTGGTTTTGCCAGAGAGATTTCAGTAGACCTTGACGGACAGATCATTGGCCTGAACGAACGGGGCACGGGACAGTTTTACGCCTTCAACGGCAGAAAACTGGAAGTCACATTAAGAAGCAGACTGACAAAGGAAGACGAAAAGGAATTTTTTAAAACCGGCATGGCCTCCCTTATGCATCAGCTCGGCCTGATGGTGCTGCATGGTGCTGAACTGATTGTAAACCAAAAAGGCTTTCTCCTGACAGGTGAAACAACTCTGAAGAACCGGGTAACTGAAACACTCCATGCCTGCGGTGCCTCATTTCTCGCTGAAACCCTCTCGGTAATTTCCTGGGAAGAAGACATTCCTGTAATTATCCCTTCTTACCCGGGCGAATCTGGCAGGCAAAACACTGAAGAAGCAGAATTATACTTCAACAGCCACACTGTGCTCTCGTCTATTATTCATTTCCGGCACGGATCCGGGCAAACCCTTGTAAAACTCTCTAAGTTTGAAGCGTTCAAGCGGATATTCCACGCCTATTATCTCAACATTGACAGCAGGCTGGAAAAACTTATTACCGACCATTTCAGAAATGCAGAAAAACTGCTCAACACCATAGAGGTTTATGAGACAAGTCCTCCGGAAAATACAGAAGCGGTAAAGACCCTTCTCTATCAAATGAAATTGATCTGAAAATCAACAGGATACAACACACGCTCTTAAAATAACAAATCCTATGAATGATATCTTCGGCATCATACACTACAAAAAGAACACCTCTGTCAGCTACGAACTTTCCGTTATGGCTTCTGCCTTGTTTCCATCCGCAGCCATCAGTCAGCCGGCAACTTATCTCTCAGACCTTGCCGGTATTGTGATTTCAGGACCGGAAAGCGGTGTCTTAACGCCTTTTACACTCGCCTCCGGCAAAATAGTCTTTGCCATAGGGTCCGTTCAGAATACCGCTGAAATTCTTCAGTTTTGCAGAATGAAAAATGGAACTGAACACCCAGGCGAACTTATAGGTGTCGCCTATGAACAACTGGGACAGAGGTGCACGGAGTTACTGAAAGGGCACTATGCATTTGTCATCTATGATCCTCAGACAGGCCATTGTACTTTCGGCCGTGATAACAGCGGCCGCTTTCCGTTGTTTTATTCGCTGAACAATGGAGAATACCTGGCATTTTCATCGGACATCAGAGCATTACTGGCACTTCCTATGACAGATGGCAGACTGAATAACGAGCAAATGCTCAGATTTCTGACTACTCCGGACCTGCAGAGTTTCCCGGGCGGAAAACATACAATTTATAATACAATAGACAGTATTCCCCCTGAGAATTGCATAGTGATCAGACCAGTCAGCCGCTGGACGTGCGCTGAAGAAAAAAAAACCGGCAGGAAAATCTGTCTGAAACTGATCCCTGCCGGCTTCTGGCCGGAGTAAAATGACCGGCTAATCACATTGAATCAGCCCTTTGGCAAGCAGATAGGGCAAGACAATGTACAAGGTTACACCCTTGATCAGGAAAAAGAAGAACCCCGCCCATCCCATGCGCTTAATCCATTGTATCACTTTGTCTTTTCTGCTTGCTTCTGCCATCTTCTATTATCCGGTAGTTATATTATAACGAAGAAAAAACGCTCAGGGTTTCCCTTTCAGATGTTTTTCAAGATAATTGAAATACGTCTGATAAAGAAGTACATAACTCTCAAAACTGTATGCCACGGCATGATTGCCCGGCGGATAAATTCTCAGGTCAATATCGATACCATGATCGGTGAAAGCCTTCACCATCCTGAAGGTATTAAGTATGTGAACATTATCATCCATCGTTGAATGCGCCAGTAATACTTTTCCTTTTAAATTTCCGGCAAAATCAGGTAAAACGGACTCTCTGTAACCCGCTTCATTCTCCGGCAAAAGACCCATGTAACGCTCCGTATAGACATTATCATAAAGCCGCCAGTCGGTTACAGGAGCCCCGATAATCGCTACTTTGAAAACATCAGGATGCCTGAGCATGGTGTAAGTACTCATATATCCTCCGTAGCTGTGCCCCTGAATGGCCATCCGCTCTCCGTCAACCCAGGGAAACTTTTTCAGAAAAGCCGCTGTCTCAACAAAATCAGCAGCTTCTGCAGCACCAAGCCTGCGGTAAACAGACTTCATGAATTTTTGCCCATAACCGCTGCTACCCCTGTTATTCACACTCGCCACAACGTATCCGTTCTGTGCAAGCCACTGTTCCCAGGCTCCGGAGTTCCATTGATTATAAACAGACTGCGAACCAGGCCCGCCATAAATACTGAATACCACAGGATATTTTACTGAAGGATCAAAATCACGGGGCTTTGTGACAAAAATATCTATTGACTGGCCATCAGAAGCTTTAAAAGACATCAGCTCTCTCCTGGCGTAATAATGTGTTGAAACGAAATCCAGCACTCCGCGGTTTTCTTCGAATACTTTAATCTGCTTCCCGGCAGAAGAATAGAGTCCTACCTGGAAAGGTGTTTCTGAATTTGAATAAGTATCAATAAAATACTGACCGTTTACAGAAACATCCACGGTATGCTTACCCTCTCCGGCTGTCAGTCTCTTTTTACTTTTACCGTCAGCAGAAACACTGTACAATTGCCTTTCAAGAGGTGACTTTTCTGTAGAAACGTAAAGAATACTTCCTTCTTTCTCATTCACTCCGGCAATATTGCTGACATCCCAGCTCCCGGAAGTAACCTGATTGAGCAGTTTTCCTGCATAATCATAACGATAAATATGCTGAAATCCGTCACGACCGGAAATCCAGTAAAACTCCTCTTTAGAGGACGGGAACATCATAAAATGATTGGAAAAAGCAAAGAAATCATATACGTCCACCCAGCCCTTTTCATCTTTCTCTTCAAAGATCTTACGCGATTTACCACTTTGAGCCTCAAAAAAATAGAGGGTCAGATGATTCTGAGAGCGATTAAGATGCTGAACCGCCAGAATACCTGGGCGTGCCGTCCAGTAAATTCTGGGAATGTATCCGTCATTCAGTGCAATGTCTGCCCATTTAACAGGTGCTTCTTCTTTAAGATCCATGATTCCGACTTTCACGTCTACATTGGGATCCCCGACTCTGGGATAAGGAATTTTCTCAAACTCCGAATGCAATCCCTGGAAGTCAGACATCTGATAAACAGGCACTTTACTTTCATCAGATTTCCAGAAGGCAATGTAGCGACTGTCAGGCGACCATGACCATGCCTGAACCAATCCGAATTCTTCCTCATAAACCCAGCCGAAACGTCCGTTATACACTGACTCAGAAGCGTCTCTTGTCAACTGCTTCTCTTTTCCTGAGGCCAGTTCCAGCACAAAAAGATTTCCGTCTCTTTCATATGCTACTTTCTTGCCATCCGGTGATAACTCCGCCGTTCTGGCGTCTTTCGCTACCAGCTTCAGCGACTTATTCTCCAGGGAATAAAGATAATAGTCGGCATCTCCCGAATGCCTCCAAACCGGTCTGAAATTGGCTTGAAACACCAGGTAACGGAAATCCGCAGACCATTGAAAACTCTCATATTCAAAGTTCTCGTTTGAGCCCGGAAATTTGAGCCCCGACACCTCAAATGCAACCTCTTCCTTACCAGTTGCAGGGTCAAAAGTTTTGATTGTACCCGGACCGTCGATGTAAGAAAAAGCCTTTCCTCCGTGAATCCAGTTAACACTCTGCGGCCCTCTTTTGCCGGCCAGTATGGAGCCGGAGGTGATGGCATCTTTAACACTTACATATTCCTTTTTCTGAGCAAATACAGCGGATACACTCAGCAAAATCAATACTAATATTCTCATGTTTCAGTTTTGGTTAAACAGTACTATCGATGAACTATTCCTTTCTCCAGGATATACCGGCTGCAAAATTACAATGGTCAGGAAAAATAAGGCTCCCTCAGTTTGCAGGAGATTTCTTTGCGGATGGTTTATTGATCCAATGATTCAGTTTCCTGGACAAAATCACAGAGCCTGTCCCAAGGACAGCTCCCGCCAGCACATCACTGGGGTAGTGTGCTCCAAGATGCATTCTTGAATAGCCCACCCCTGCCGCCCATGCATACGCAGGTACGGCTACATACCATTTCTTCAGGCTTACAGTCAATGACGTGGCCGCCGCAAAGGCAGCAGTGGTTGTGCCTGAGGGGAAAGATGAATCTTCGTCGTTTCGGTAATGTTGTATGGTAGGATACGTTTGATAAGGCCTCGGTCTGTTGACGGTTTTCTTAAGGACATAGGCAGCGGAATAGGCGCCAAGTGTACCCAAGATAGCTACCTTTCCGTTTTTTGTCAGTTCTTCATTTTTAGTTACTACACCGGTTCCGAAAACGGCCAGCGGAGCAACGATGGCCACGGGGTCAGCGGTCTGACTCAAAAAATACATGGAAGCGTCATGATCTCTGTTTCTGTCCAGGGTAATTTTCTTTATTATCCTGAAATCATAATCCTGGGCCTTCAGTAAAACAGAGCTGAACAAAGTAAAAATAATGGAAATGGCAAATCTGTTCACAAAATAACGGCAGTCCCCTTTCATATTATTTAGTTTAGAAATCCTTCGGCCTTCATGGCCTCAACCAGTTTTATACCGAGTTCCTCAGAAGCTTTGACAAGCGGAAGTCTGACCCTCCCGTCGCAGATTCCGCGTATCTCACAGACCTTCTTGATTCCCACAGGATTGGATTCTACATATAAAAGGGTATCGAAATCCAGAAATCTGTATTGAAGGGCTGCTGCAGCTTTAAAGTCTCCATTAAGTGCTGCCCAGGTCATTTCTCCGAATTCTTTGGGAAAGCCGTTCGCAATCACAGAGATCACCCCTTCATAACCGATACTCACCTGGGGGGTTACGAGGTTGTCATCCCCTGATATCAGCAGAAAACCTTCAGGTGCTTTCTTAGCCAGCTCCATGGCTTGTTCAAGACTGCTTGAGGCGTCTTTAAGACCTATGATATTCGGATGAGCGGCCAGGGTAAGTGCCGTAGAAACCTGGATCGGGGTTACGGTTCTTCCGGGAACATTGTAAATGATCACCGGAACCGGAGAGACATCAGCAATAGCTGTAAAATGCGCGATAATACCCGCCTGAGAAGGTTTATTATAATAAGGACAAACAGACAGGATAGCATCTACACCCTTAAAATCAGTCTCACTGATCCTGTTGATCACTTCCAGGGTATTGTTGCCTCCAAGACCATATACTACCGGGAGTTTTCCCTTATTCTGCCTGAGGGTAAATTCCAGCATCGCAGCTTTCTCTTCAGAGGTAGTGGTAGCCGATTCGCCGGTAGTACCATTGACTACCAGATAATCTGTCCCGTTTTCCGTAACATAATCAATCAGCCTTCCAAGGCCTTCAAAATCGATACTCAAATCTTCATTAAACGGAGTAATCAGTGCTACTCCGACGCCTCTCAGCCTGTGTCCCATGATCAGATTATTAATAAAGCCACAAAATAAATTAAAATATTGTACTTAAGGAAGAATTCACCTTTTAAATGTCCGTCTTTCAGCAGCCAAACGGGCTAAAAAAAAGGAGCCGGATCGTCAGGTTCCGGCTCCTTTGAATGCAAAAGAGCGTCCAGTATTATTTCAGAGCGGCGTTCATCACTCTCACAGCCTCCGCTGATTTCTCAAAGGCTTCCTTCTCTTCATTGCTAAGACGAAGATTGATGATTTTTTCCCATCCATTGCGGCCGATGGTTACCGGCACACCGATACAGATATCTTTCTGTCCGTATTCTCCGTTCAGATACACACATGAAGGAATGATCTTCTTCTCGTCACGCAATACAGACTCTACCACCTGGCTGATGGCCGCACCGGGAGCATACCAGGCTGACGTTCCGAGCAGTCCTGTCAGCGTAGCACCACCTACCATGGTTTTGGCAGCAACATCTTTCAAGGCATCCGCGCTGAGGAACCTGCTTACAGGAATACCGTTCCAGGTAGCCAGACGGGTAAGCGGAATCATGGTGGTATCACCGTGCCCCCCTACAACCATTCCGGAAAGATCATTCTGTGAAACATTCATGGCCTCACCAAGACGATAACGGAAACGTGCAGAATCCAGTGCTCCACCCATACCGATCACCTTTTTCTTGGAAACACCCAGTTCCTGTGCAATCTGATAAGTAAGATATGTCATGGTATCCATAGGATTGGAAACGATCAGGATGACCGCTTTCGGCGAAGCTTTCAGGGCATTGGTTACCACAGTACGAACAATACCGGCATTGATACCGATCAGTTCTTCGCGTGTCATACCCGGTTTGCGGGGAATACCGGAAGTAACTACAACAACATCGGATTTGGCAGTTCTGTCATAATCATTGGTTGTTCCGATAATTTTTGTATCAAAACCTTCCAATGAAGCCGTCTGCATCAGGTCCATGGCCTTACCTTCGGCAAAACCTTCCTTGATATCAAGAATGACTACTTCATCTGCGATCTCCTTTCTGGCAATGTTGTCAGCAGCGGTAGCGCCAACAGCACCTGCCCCTATAACAGTTACTTTCATTTTATGATTGAATTATATGGTTAAAACCCAACCCCTTCGGAGTCCGGTTGATCAAAAATAAATTTCGGCCAAAATTATTGTACATTTCTGATAAAAACCAATCATTATTAAGCTTATTTTTGCATTTTAAAACAGGGGTATAATTTTTTCCGGTTTACATTGTTATACAGGTAATCATAATTCACAAAAATGTCGGCACAAAATCAAGATCTTTTCCAAAGAATCCTGGATTCCATCTTTTACCGGAACTCCATGCACAAGGCATCCAGAATGACCCGAAACAGTAAAAGCCTGCTTCAGCTTCTCCAGAACGTACTGCTCAAAACCCGCAAGCTGGGTGTTGGCGGTATATTCGACGAACTGCGAGAGAAGCTTGTTATTCTTGGAAGACTCGTAAAAGCGTATGCCACAGGGGAATATCGCGACATCGAGGTTAAAAACCTTGTGATTATTATTGCTTCTCTGGTCTATTTCCTTTCTCCCATTGACCTTATACCCGACCTCATTCCGGTACTGGGATTTACCGATGACATAGCCTTCCTGACTTTTATTTTCAGAAGCCTCGGGGAAGAAATCGGCAGATTTGAACTTTGGGACCAGAACAACAAGTCATCCTGAATTTCGTTTTAACAGAATAGGTGATGAAAGAAGAAAAGAGGGATGTGCGAAAAAAAACTGCCGGATGTTTTTTTTCAAAAAAACCTTCCACTTTATTCATTCCATGTTTTTTTTCCTTAGTTTTGTAATCATTAATTGTTAACAAATATCATGAAAATAGCAACATTATTGTTCCTGGGTAATTTGGGGGGTACAGAAATATTCGTTATCGTTTTTGTTATCCTGTTGTTTTTCGGTGCTAAGAAATTACCTGAACTTGCGCGTGGCTTAGGCAAAGGTATCCGTGAATTCAAGGATGCTACCAAAGAGGTGAAGGAAAACATTGAGAAAGCAGCCAATACTGAAGATTAATTTTCTTACGGAAGTATTTCTGAAACAACAGGTTCAAATTTTTTTTGAGGCTGTTGTTTTTTATTTAAAAACAGTTCATCGTGATTTACGAATCTTTTCAAACATACCAGCAATCTCTCAGAAGCGGGGAATACTCCTGCGAAAAAGCCGTCGGACATTTCCTTTCAGCCATAGAACTTCACAAAGATCTTAACGCTTTCCTGGATGTATATGCCACAGAAGCGCTCGAAAACGCCAGACGTATTGACCTGAAAATCCAGGAAAGAACCGCCGGCCGGCTGGCCGGCATGGTTATCGGCATCAAGGATGTCCTCGCCTACCAGGACCACGGCCTGCAGGCAGGCAGCAGGATACTGAACGGGTTTAAGTCCCAATTTACCGCCACCGCCATTCAACGCCTCATAGATGAGGATGCCATCATCATCGGCCGGCAGAACTGCGATGAATTCGCGATGGGCTCTTCCAACGAAAATTCTGCCTTTGGACCGGTACGGAACTTTGCCGACACCTCACGTGTGCCCGGAGGGTCTTCAGGGGGCTCGGCTGTGGCTGTGCAGGCAGGCCTCTGCCATGCTTCCATTGGCTCTGATACAGGAGGATCAGTCAGACAGCCTGCGGCATTCTGCGGCGTAACGGGCCTTAAACCCAGTTATTCAAGAATTTCCCGCTGGGGACTCGCTGCTTATGCTTCTTCTTTTGACTGCGTCGGTACAGTAACCGGAAATGTAAGTGATGCGGCACTGCTGCTTGAAATCATGGCGGGTTCAGACGCGTATGACAGCACGGTCTCTACCCTTCCGGTTCCGGCTTACAGCCACTTTAAGCCTTTGAATAAATCCTTAAAAATCGGCTATTTCAAAGAGGCGCTTGAGTCAGAAGGACTTGACCCGGAGGTCAGGAAACTTACCTTTGACAGAATTGAAAAGCTGAAAGAAGACGGGCATACGATTGTCCCTGTCGATTTCCCGCTGATGAAGTACATTTTACCTACTTATTATATCCTCACGACTGCTGAGGCAAGCTCAAACCTTTCACGATATGACGGTATACGCTATGGCTACCGTACCCCAGCTACAACAGATCTGAATACCTTATATAAGAAAACGCGCGCTGAAGGTTTCGGTCCGGAGGTAAAGCGCAGAATAATGCTTGGCACCTTTGTGCTTAGTGCTGATTATTATGACGCTTATTACACCAAGGCCCAGAGAGTCAGAAACCTTATCCGCAGGGAAACGGAAAGAATTCTGAAGGAAGTGGACTTCCTGGTTTCGCCTACCACACCATCCCCGGCATTCAGGATCGGAGAAAAGTCTGAGGACCAGCTACAGATGTTCCTTACAGACATTTTCACCGTGCATGCCAATGTGGTAGGTTTTCCTGCACTATCCCTGCCAAACGGTAAAAGCAGTGAAGGAATGCCGGTAGGATTCCAGATACTTGGCAGCAATTTTAAGGAAACCGACCTGCTTGATTTCGCATTTTATTTGGAGAATAACAAATAAATGCTTCATTTTTACGTTGTTTTCAGGACGAAGTATTGACATTTTTGAAAAAATTAAATAATTTTGACAAAAATGCTTCCTGATAATCTCACTCGAATGTGGTTTGATAACTAAAGTTTAAAAATATTGTCTATGAAAATCTCAAATAAAATTTTGACCTTTTCTAGTATCATTGGTTGTTGTGTCTCCCTTTCTTCCTTTTCCCAGACTTTTCCGGCAGACAGTACCCAGGGCAATCTGACGATACAGGTCAACAAGCCATCCTATCCATACGCCGTAGATGTAAAGGATGTAAGAAACAACCAGCCTTTCACTGTTTTTGTGCAGGATCCCGACCTCATAAAACAAAGGCTGAAATCCATCGAGAACATCATGCCGATGGTTTACAATGAGAGTGTCCAGAAATACATAGATTATTTTGTCTTCAAACGGCCGGCCTTCACCAAGGAAATGCTCGAAATAAAGGAAAACTATTTCCCGATCTTCGAAAAATACCTGGCTCTTAACGGCATGCCTGATGAACTAAAATATCTCTCGATCCTTGAGTCCGGGCTCAACCCTAAGGCTATTTCTCGTAGTAAGGCGGTAGGTCTATGGCAGTTTATGTCGGTTACCGGACGTGAAATGGGTCTGATCATCGATGACTACATGGATGAAAGAATGAACATTGAAAAATCTACCGATGCAGCCTGTAAATACCTGAAAAGACTTTACGGAATTTATGGTGACTGGGACCTTGCGCTGGCCTCGTATAATACAGGGCCCGGAAGAATAAAGCGTGTGATCCGCTCTTCCGGATTCAGCAACTACTGGGACCTGCACCCCTACATCCATCCCGACACCCGGGCTTATGTTCCTCAGTTTATCGCGTTGAACTATCTGATGAACTTCCCGAATGAGCATGGTATTTACGCGGAAAAGCTGGAAAAAGAACCGGAGGCGGGCAAACTCTATATCAACGGTTATCTTGACCTGAAAACCCTTGCCGATCTTGGTAATATTGATCTGGAAAAAATCAAAAAGCTCAATCCGCATCTGAAAAAGAATGTACTTCCGGATTATGTAAGAAACTTTGAGCTTAAAATTCCGGCCGAAAGTTTTGCCTACGTTGAAAATAACAGGACTTTTATACTTGACTCAGCCTCCAGAAGAAAAGGGCCCGGTGCGAATATTATTCAGCCGGAGAGCGGTTCTGAAACCATGCTTGCCTCCAACACTTCTACCGGAGGCAGTGCTGTTCAACTGGAAGATGGCTCCATTGTGCTGGGACGTAAACCTGTTTACAGTGATTCTGCCGCAGGCGAAGATGACGCCGTTGAAAACACAAGGTCATCCGTTGTCACAAAACGTATCAAAAAATATCATAAGGTACGTAAAGGAGAATTCCTGAACAAGATAGCTGTGCATTATGATGTAAAGATGAACGACATCAAGAAATGGAACAACATGCGCTCTTCTAAAGTAATGACCGGAGAAAAACTGGTGATTTATGTAACAGAAACTCAGAAGACTAAAAATACAGTTACTCAGGCAGCCGTTGCGCAGGTAAAGGCCTCACAGACGGAGAGCATGAAGCCTGTATACCATACTGTTCAGCCTGGAGATACACTCTGGAATATATCTCAACGCTATGACGGAGTATCCATTGATGAAATCAAAAAATGGAACAACCTTACGGGAAACACCGTGAAAGTCGGACAGAGGATCAAAGTGAAAGGTTGATCATTACAAAATAGCAGAGAAGAGAGGGGTCAGATGATCCCTCTTTTTTTTGTCTGTCCGCCAAATTGTTTATAATCATTTTAAATAAGATACCGGTACTCATGAAATATACGATCCAAATAGCTAAGCTCCTGATCTTTTCCTATTTTTGAATAACCTGATACCATTAAACTAACTAACTGATCATGAAACGATTCCTTAAAATTACCGCCTTCATTATAGGGGGGATACTTATCATTGCAGGCGGCCTGCTTACCTTCTTCTTTATCAAAGGCGTTCCCTCTTACGAAGTCAGTATTCCGGAATCTCTCCTGGAAACGAAAGTAGAAGTTACACCTGAAAGAGTGCTCAGAGGAGAAAAGATTGCCCTGGTGGTTTGTAATGGCTGCCATGCTGACAACGACAACCGGCTCACCGGAAAACACATTGAAGACCTGCCCGCTGAGTTCGGAAAGGCCTATTCACTTAACATTACCCAGGACAAGGAAGACGGCATAGGAACCTGGACCGACGGAGAGCTCATTTACTTCCTGAAAACAGGAGTAAAACGAAATGGAAAATATTCCCCGATTATGCCCAAATTCCCCAGAATGGCGGATGAAGACCTGAAGTCAATTGTTGCGTACCTTCATTCGGACCGTTTCCCGGTACAGGCCACCAAGGGCAAACAACCTGAACAGGATCCCAGTCTGCTGGTAAAAGTGCTTACCAACACGGTGATGAAACCGCTTCCTTTAAGCACTGAGCCTGTTTACGTACCTGATTCGACTAAAGTGCTTGCATTCGGACGCTATGTAGCCGACGACATGATTGCCTGTTACGCTTGCCATTCCAAAGATTTTGCCAAGCAGAATCCCCTGGATCCCCCTTTATCAGAGGGCTATTACGGCGGAGGTAACCTGATGCCCGACATGAACGGGAATATAGTACCTACCGCTAACCTTACCTTTGACGAAGCCACCGGTATTGCCAAAAAATACAATGAAGCCCAGTTTGTTGAAGCCGTAAGATTTAGTAAAAGATATGACGGAGAAGTATTGAGATACCCGATGCCCCCTCACCCTACACTTACTGAATATGAGGCCAAGGCCATTTATGCCTATCTCAAGACCATCCCGAAAATCAGCAATAAGGTAGATTAATGCAAAGTCACCCTACATTCAATGGATTTTTCTTACGATACTGTTATTGAGAAGACCTGCCGGATCCTGAATAAGGCAGGTCTTCCTTTTGATATGGCGCAACCGACAGCTCATATTCTGGTAGAAGGTGAGCTTCTTGGTCACCGTACCCACGGCCTGCAGCTACTGCCTGCCTATGTAAAAGCTATAGAAACGGGCGACATGGAAAAAACGGGCTGCTATGAAAAACTGAATAAATCCACGGCCTCTGTCTTGCTTGATGGACGCTATCTTCCCGGCCCCTGGCTGGTAGAGGAGGGCATCAAAATGGCCACGGAAATGGCCCTGAGCCACGGTACCGGGACAGTGGTCATCCGCCGGTCTCATCACATCGGCTGCCTGGCTGCATTTCTGGAAAAAACAGCCAGGCAAAACCTGATCCTGCTGCTGGCCTGCTCTGACCCTGCCAACCGGACGGTGGCGCCTTTCGGAGGCCTGGACCCTGTGTACAGTCCGAATCCTTTAGCCATGGGAATTCCGACATCCGGCGACCCGCTGCTGATCGATGTTAGCATGTCTGCCACTGCCAACGGCGTAGTCGCCATGGCTGCCGGCAGAGGTGAAAAACTGCCCGGAAAATGGTTGCAGACGCGAACGGGCCTTGCCACCGACGATCCGTCCACTTTTCTGGAAGATCCCCCCTCCACCGTTTTACCTCTTGGCGGGCAGGACCTGGGCTACAAAGGATTTGCTCTTGGAATGATGGTTGAAGTACTCACCAATGCTTTGGCGGGACAGGGAAGAGCAGAAAGTCCGACCAGGTGGGGTGCCAATGTGTTTGTCCAGGTAATTGATCCTGCCGCCATGAGCGACAGCGCCATGGTACAGGAAACCGATTACTTCAAAAGCGTATGCCTTCAGAGCACTGCCCTGGATACAGAACGCCCTGTAAGGATGCCTGGAGAAAAAGGCTTGGAGCTCAAAGCGAAACAGCTACAGAATGGCCTGATGCTTTTGCCGCAAACCAAAGAAAGTTTCCTTTCGCTCGTCCGTAAATACTGTAATGAAGACCTGTAAATATAGCAGCATCTTAAAAAAGTGGCTGTTGGTATTATTCCTGATCCGGCCGGGGATGTCTGCACCTGCCTGTGCTCAGCATAGTACTTCATTCAGGATTCTTGCCCTCTCAGAGGACAAAGGACATCACCGGGCCTATTCAGCCAGAGCGAAAGAATGGCTGAAAGAACAAAGCGAAATACTGCACTTTCAGATTGATTATCTTCAGACGACTGACTCACTCAATGAAAAACTATTGTCGCAATACCAGGTGTTCCTCCAACTTGATTATCCACCATACGGCTGGACCGAAACTGCTGCCAGAGCCTTTGAAAATTATATTGAAAGAGGAAAAGGAGGATGGGTAGGATTTCATCATGCTTCATTGCTGGGTGAATTTGACGGTTATGGTCTGTGGAACTGGTTCTCCGGTTTTATGGGGGGCATCCGGTACAAGAATTATATCCCGACATTCGTCTCTGCAGAGGTCAGAAATGAAAAGCCCGCACACCCTGTCATGCGCGGACTTCCCCGACAGTTTCCTGTAGAAAAAGAAGAATGGTACATTTACAATAAAAGCCCGAGAATAAAGGTAAGTGTGCTGGCTTCTGTGGATGAGTCTACCTATTCTCCTGAATCAGAAATCAGAATGGGTGATCATCCGGTGATCTGGTCTAATGAAAAGGTAAAAGCAAGGAATGTCTACATTTTTATGGGACACTCCCCTGCTCTTTTTGACAACCCTTACTACACAAAACTTTTCAGCAACGCCATTTTATGGGCAGCCGGCCGGTAGAAGGTCCAGTCAGTCATCCAGTTCTTCGCAGACCACCCCTTCCTGCGCCAATGCCAGCTGCAGGCTGGTAATCTCCAGTTTTTCGCTTTCGATCCGCAACACTTTGTCACAATCATCCAGATCGAAACTCCAGCTTCCGCCGGAGAGGACAATGGATCTCAGAATTTCTGAAATGTTTCTTGCTTCAGTTCTTGTTCTTACGGAGGTCTTAAATACCCATATCATACAACAGCCTGTTTTGGCAAACCTGAGTTTACGTTCCTGGCCACCTGTTTGTCCAGGAAATACATTAGTACAATAGTGATCAGGACAGACACAATTACTACGCCACCCAGAAAAGGATACTGCTGCAGCTTCCCATCAGCGGTCTGGACTACGATCATTCCGGCTACAGCCGAAGCAATACCTCCTGCCACCTGCTGCACGGAGGAGTTGATGCTCATAAAAGCCCCCCTGTCCTGTGGTGATGCCACGGATGTCATGAGCGCTGAAGAGGCAATCATCCTGGCCGAAATACCAATGAAGATGATGACATTCAGAATCACAACCACCCAAAGCGGTGTTGTGCTGAGGTTCGTATAAATTGCCACCATAATGATCATCACCAGAGAACCGCCGGCAAAAACCCTGAACTTGCCGATACTGTCACTGAGTTTTCCGTTGACAGGACCGAAAATGATAGAAAATATCCCTGTGATGCCGTACAATACAGGCAGATCGTCCATGGTCAGCCCAAGGTTATGGATTCCGAATGCGCTGCCAAATGGCATCAGCATGAAGCCTCCGGTAGCCAGCAGGGTTGTCGTCAGAAAAGCCCTGAGGTAATCAGGCCTGCTGACTGTATGCCACAGGTGCAAAAACGGATTTTTCTCTGACCTTGTACTTAAATGAGCCGTTACCGGCCTGAAATACACCACGATGGCTACCCCTACCACCAGTCCAACGATAACAATCATCCAGAAAGGGGAATGCCAGCCGTATCGGTTAGCGAGCCAAAGCCCTATCGGCAAACCCAGAATCTGACTCGCGGCAAAAGCCATCTGTACAAAGCCCATTACCCTGCCCCTGACCTGTACCGAAAACAGATCTGAAATGATGGCAAAACTAACTGAGCCGATCACACCCCCAAAGATACCGGTGACGATACGGGCGACAAGCAAAAAGTGATAATCGGTTGCAGAAGCACACAGAGCGGTGCCGATGAGGAATCCGACATAAAAGAAAAGCAGAATTTTCTTACGGTCAAACTTATCTGCAAATCCGGCGGCCAGTAAACCGGAAGCCCCGGCGCTGAACGCATACGCAGACACTACGAAGCCAAACTGCGATGTACCGATGTTCAGTTCTTCCAGGAGAATGGCTCCGAGAGGACTCAACACCATGAAGTCAAGAATCACGGTAAACTGAAGAAACGCCAGTATGGCGATAACAAAGATTTCATACCTGCTAAAAACAGGCTTTGAACTTACTGCATCGGGTTTCATTGAAATTTTTCCTTTATGGTTTTAATGATCGGATCACAAATTCGAACGCTTCTCTCATTTTCTCCTCCGTCAGAATGAACACTTTGTTCATATGAGAGCTTCCCTGAAGGTGAAACTTAACAAGCGAATAAAAAGTACCATAAGCCATTGCCCAGAACACTTCGGGCGAAATACGTGGTAATTCCCCCCTTTCCCAGGCATTGCCCATGAATATTTTCATGGCCAGCTTAAACTCGGATATTTCCATCTCATGAAAGTTGATCAGGGGAGAATTTCTGAACTGCTCATGAAACTGAAAGTAATAGGGGTGGTCCAGAATGAATCTGAAACGGTTCTGCCACTGCAGCCAAAGCCCCTCCCGAAAAGGCATCTCAGGAGAAAAGTTTTTCAGCGTGACTTCAGAAAAAGTCCTTTGTACATGAAGATAAAGCTGATTAAGCAGATCTTCCCGGTTCTTATAATAGATATAGATGGTAGCAGGTGATACTCCTGCCGCCCTGGCCAGCTTTTGCATACTCATACCGTCAAATCCCTCTCTGACGATCATTTCAATAGCCTTCTCGCGTATAGCTGTCACCTTATTTTCATCTCTGATCCGCATAACAGGTGCAAATATAAATGAACATTCATTCATTTAAAAGAAAAAGTAAATTTATTTCATTTCAGGCAGTTATGAATAAAAAAGAGGGACCGCTCTACAATGCTATTCAGTAGTTTACCGGTAACTGCTTCATGTAATCCGTTAAAGCGATGTGCTGCTCTTTGGTAAACGGCTTCAGTGTATTTTTCAAATCCGTTATTCTTGAAATTTTGAAATCACGGTATGCCTGTCTGTTATGACACCATGCGATCAGGTGCCAGCTGAATGCATAGAAGATGATTCCGACAGGTTCTACTTCCCTGTGGGATACCTCCTCGGCACTGTTCTTATAGTGGATTGCCAGAATACATCGGGATGACACCGCGTCCTGAATGACGGAAAGGTATTCAAAATCATTCTGAAAACCGGGATGCAGCTGAAACCGGATGTTTTCGGACAGGGTCTCTATCTGTTCTTTTTGAGAATACTTAAGAATGGCTTTTACTTTGCTGAGAGCGGTGCTGTAATGGGTGCGGATGGATTTATCCGTAAAGCCACCCGCTACAGATTCTACAAGCAGCAAAGCATTGGCCTCTTCAGAAGTGAAGGTAACCGGCGGCAGGAAGTAACCCTGCATGATGAAGTATCCCTTAGCCGGCTCAAAACTGATCGGGATACCCGATTCTCCCAAGGCACGGATATCGCGATAAACCGTCCGGATGCTGATCCTGAATTTTTCAGCAATTTTCTCAGCTGTGGTAAATTTTCTTGATTGAAGGATCGTAAGGATGGCAAAGAGCCGGTCTATTCTGTTCATGAGTAAGGTGTTTTGCCGGTTCTCTGAAACACACTTTTATTCAGAGTATGGTATAATCGAAAAATAGTGCGTCGGTAAGCCATTGATTTGTGATGCATTGTATGTACTCCTGTCGGGGAGACGAGCAGGGCAATCAGGCGAAAACGTGGCCCTGCCGGCCCGGGAAAGGATATTCTCATCGCTTTTATCAGACCTGCCATACGACCGGATTTAAGATACACAAAGTTAAGTACCCGCATAATTTTTCCAATCTGATCGGAATAAAATAATGGCAGTCTGTTTTCGGCCGACGTTTCGCCCCGAGCACTCCGAAACGCTCCAGAAAAAACTTATCCACATTACCAATTCTTTAAATTATACAAATTACTGGATAACAATGACTTAATAAACCGGCAAAAAAAATCTGCTAAGGGAGTCTCAAATTATTTTTTTCAAAGTATTGCATTCTAAAAAAAAGCGGCTACCTTTGCACCACAATTACGGAAAACAACAACACAGAATTAAAAAAGTGGGTTTTCGTAGTGAGAAAACGTAGACAGAAGTTAAACGATAAATGGAACCAGTCGGCCCTATCGTCTAGCGGTTAGGACACGTCCCTTTCACGGATGAAACCGGGGTTCGATTCCCCGTAGGGTCACGAATCGCTGACCGACGTCAAAATTTTCTCAGAAAGAGAGGTCAAAAGCCTCTCTTTTTTGTTTTTTAGCTATTCAACGAACCGGATCAACTCTAAAATCTAAGATCATAGCTCATGAAAAATAAAATCCTGATCTTTCTTTTATTCATCACCAATACCCTCTTTTCACAAAAAACGGATCTTGGAAGTCTGGATAATTATCTGAATCATGTTGGATCAAACCCAAAAGTTGTGGAGCGCGTTGTATTTTTTTAAGTTTGTAAGAAAA